>Ga0209819_10000574_pt1 | contig 10833 bp, 7 predicted proteins | sample PPLLak2March2015_FD_187248 | JGI IMG/M metagenome (GOLD analysis project Ga0209819, IMG submission 187248) | Freshwater sediment microbial communities from Prairie Pothole Lake near Jamestown, North Dakota, USA - PPLs Lake P7 Core (1) Depth... | ecosystem: Environmental > Aquatic > Freshwater >... | reverse complement strand
GTGAACACCGTTGCCCAGGCAACCAGGGCCATCACCCAGAGGCCAATCTTCATCCGCCCTAACCTTTCCTGGAGGCCCAATACAGTTATCCATTCGGGCTTTAAGCTGTAGAGGCCAGCAAATCCACCGGCAAAGGCCAGTAGAAAAGCTGCTCCAAAAAGCATCCCATGCAAGACTGTCCAACCTTCACGCATCGAGATTTCCATGGTTTCACCTCCTAAAAAACGGAAAAGAGTTGTATGATCCCTTATTGAAATACCCTTCTGAGCGGGCGTCGTTGATACTTGATTATGGTAAATTATATCTAGTTTATCAACTAGTGGGAACTTGATTCTTCTTTATCATTTCTTGGTTTTCCTCAATCTCTTATCCCTTCATTGGTATACTGGTCTACTCCTCCTGAGCCTGGCGCACCGGGAGGGGTATATCGAAATATTCGAATTACAAATCTCGTGTATAATTTAAACACTTGTTCCATTGTGCGTACAAAATTAAGGAAGCTAATGTGGGGTATCATGGCAAAGTGGTTTTCCGGCTTGCATGTGCGGTTGGTGCTCTTGGTCTTATTGGCGTCCTTGCCTGCCCTGACGCTGACTATCTACTCTGACCGGGAACAGCGAAAACTGGCTGAAGCCAACGTGGAACAAGAAATCCTACAGCTTTCTCAACTGGCAACCATCAATCAGGAGACCTTCGTTGAAAATACCCGCGTATTCCTGGTAGCGCTGTCTCATATGCCCGCGGTACGTTCTACTGACTTGACAGAATGTCAGGAGCTCTTTTCTCATTTGTTTACCGAACATTATCCCCAATTCGCTTCATTTTATGTTGCCGATCTGGATGCTCATGTGGTGTGCAGCGCGCCCAATACCCACGTACCGAGCCGCCTGAGAGAATGTGAACATTACGCAATGATGGTAGCAAACCAGGATTATGTAGTCAGCAACTACCATATCTGCGAATCTTCCGGTGAAGCCATCATGGCGATGGGTTATCCCGTGTATGACTATGAGGATAATTTCATCCGCGTCATCAATATCAGCATCGATCTGACCTGGCTCAACGAACTTGCCGCTCAGGTCGATCTACCAGATGGCGCCACCCTGGCTGTCTTCGATCACAAAGGCAACTATCTGACCCACTACCCGGAACCTGAGAAATGGACCGGTAAACCACTAGTCGAAGGTTCGCCTTTTTACCCGCTCTTCAGTCAGGGTAAGGGTGCCCTGGTAGCGCAGGACGATGATGGAATTCAACGAATCTATGCTACAACACCTATGGAAAGCTCACGCGGCAGCGTAACCGTGATTATGAGTGTACCCACCTCGGTTGCATACGCTGAGGCTAACCGTATCACAACCCGCAGTCTTACCTTTCTGATCACCGCTACCCTATTGGCAGCCGCAGCAGCCTTCCTGTTAGCCGAAGTACTTGTCATGCGCCAGACCCGCGCTTTGTTGCAAACCACCAAACAGCTTGCTGCGGGTGACTTGAGCGCTCGCACTACGATTTCCCCTGACGCTGGCGAGCTGGGTCAGTTAGCCTATTCCTTCGACCAGATGGCCGCCGCCCTCGAGCAGCGTGAACAGGAGCGCAAGAAAGCCGAACAAGCCATGCGCGAGTATGCCACTGAGCTGGAACGCAGCAACCGCGAGCTTCAGGACTTCGCCAATATCGCCTCACACGACATGCAGGAACCTCTCCGAAAGATTATGAACTTCAGCGAACTCCTTCGAGAGCGCTATGACGATATCATGGAGGAGGCAGGCCGGGATTACCTCGTGCGCATGGAACGAGCTTCGTTACACCTGTATGACCTGATCAACGAGCTGCTGGTTTATTCACGCATCAATACCAACACGCAGTTCTTTGAACAGGTGGACCTCAACGAGATTACCCAACGTGTACTCACTGATCTAGAGCTGCAAATCCAAGAAAGCGGAGCAAGCATCGAAGTATCAGAACTGCCCTGCCTGGAAGCCGATCCAACCCAGATGTACCAGCTCGTCCAGAACCTGGTCAGCAACGCCCTGAAGTTCCGTGAGGCAGGCAGCCAGCCGATGATCAAGATAAGCTCCCCGGAGATGCCCAAAGCTTGGGGTGAATCGAATGACATGGTATCGCTGACAGTGAGTGATAACGGCATCGGTTTCGACGAAAAATACCTGGATCGTATCTTTCAACCTTTCCAGCGCCTTCACCAAAGCAATGAATACGAAGGCACTGGGATAGGCCTGGCGATCTGTCGTAAGATCATCGAGCGCCACGGCGGCAGCATCACCGCCCGCAGTAAGCCTGGACAAGGCACTACGTTTGCAGTCAGCCTGCCTGCCAGTCAAAATTAGGAGGAAGTAAGCGATGAAAGCTAACCGTGCAGCCATATTGCTCGCCGAAGACGATCCGGACGACCAGTACCTGATCAGCGAAGCCATGGACGAAAGCCATCTCAACGCTCAGCTGTATGTGGTTTCGAATGGGGAGGAACTTCTGGATTACCTCAACCGTCAGGGGAAATATCAGGACATCCAGAAATATCCCATGCCCAATCTGATCTTGCTCGATCTGAATATGCCGCGTAAAGATGGACGTGAAGCCTTGCGTGAGATCAAGGCTGATCCAAAGCTGCAGCACATCCCGATTTTAGCACTGACTACCTCGAAAGCTGAGAAGGATATTGCCCAAACCTATAAAGATGGGGTAAGCGGGTTTATCACGAAGCCAGTAAGTTTTAGCGGCTTACGGGAAGTAATGAAAACTATCGGGTCCTATTGGCTGGAAACAACCCGGCTGCCTCCGGAATAACGCTCGGGTCGATCACACAACCACTCGGCTGTATTGTTCTGAGGTTATCCGATCCTGTATAATTTAAATCGAGAGCGTCCAGGCCATAGACCAGGACGCTCTCGACACGAATGGGGGAGCAGCTACTACCTGAACCCGAGAATGTTCACGGAGAGAAGTTATATCTGTGGTAAGACATTCTCGCCGCGAGGATTCCTGATGACAAATCTCCTCCACAAACTGTTGATGTAAAGGCCAGATCTCCAGAAAGAAACTGAAGCCATGCCGTGTGCGAGCACTGCGAATACCGGGGGAGTTTCCAGGGTGTAATAGGTCCAGCATTGGCGTGTCGTTCCCCATAACTCAAGGAAATAACCTAAAGCAGCGCCTGCCAGGAAGGTAAGCAGTGCTTTGGGGTGATCTGTAGGAGTAAAAACAAGGCTTATACACAGGATGCTCGCCAACCATGTGAATGACTTATCAAAGGTAGGGGATACAAACTGGAGCATGATCATCAGGAAGGCAGAAAAGGTAAACCAGTACACAACACGAATCCCCTTCCCGTTCTTATGAGGGAGCAGGGAATCCAACAAGCGTACCATCCGGTCAATTGCCAGAGAAGCAATCGGCCAGGCAGGTATGATCCAGAGTGGCGGGCGTTCAGCTGTGTAGTAGCTCCAGATAGAGGTCTGTGTTCCCCAACTTTCGATCACCAAGCCACCTGCTGCCCCAACAGCAATTGTCAACAAATCCCGGCGCAAGTCGGCGCCAAGAACGATCAAAACCGACATGAAAAGGAAAATACCCACCAGCAGCCAATCGAAGTACAACCACCAGGGACCGGACCAATCGATATAGGACAGAACTTCTTCCGCCAACGGCCACCAGATATAGATAATCAGTACAATTGTTGCCAGGAAAGCACTTAATAGGAACATACTCGCGCGGTTGAAGCACAAGAGGCGTGAAGTGGTATTTAGTGAATTCGAATTTTCGGTGGTCATTCCATATCCATGATAACCATAATATATGAATAAATAATTATCGCAGTGATATGGGTATTTGCAAAGTCTAATTTTCTCATTTCAGGTTGTGGCTTTAGATTTTGCCATAAATTTATATATTGATCATTGTAAAGGGTGGTGGACTAGAGGCAGCCGGCCTTCCACTTGCGCCTCTTCTCATAAATCCATTCTTGACCACCGTTAAAAATATGCTATTCTATATCTAATCAATCTTCCAGTTCTGGTACTTGTGTATATAGTAGAAATCGGATAAACTTTGATATTATTCCTTCGGGTTTTCGAAGGGTCCATCGTTATATTAATTTTCTAAAACGAATATGATTTTTGGGGGCTTCCAATGTTCATCACGATGAGACATGTCTTCTTGACGTATGGGACAGTCGTCCTGCGAATCTTTGTAGGTACATTTAGCTTTAGGGTATTAGTGGCTTAATTGGACATTCTCTGTTTCAGCATGAGGAGTCACTATGAAAGCTTATGCCTCAGACTGGGAACAAATTCACTTCGATTCTACTTTGATCGATCTGCATTCCCATCCATCCCTAAAGATCTCTTTGTTTCACCGCACTCTCACTTCCCATCTGTATCCATCCAGCAGGGCGTTTGATCCGTTTAGCGTACGGACGGATTATGACAGGCTGCGGAGAGATGGGGTAGACGCTATGCTTTCAGTTGTATACGCTCCGGAAAAAGGCATCTTTGATGAATGCCGGATACTTCGGATACTGCGCCATTTTATGCCGCGCGTCTGGAACAAAGTCTACGCACGCCCATACTTCGACGTCACAATGCAAATGATGGAGGAAATCGAAAAGGATATCGAAGGCTCTCACTAAGATTTCAGGTGGAAATGCGATGCGTGTATTGATGGAAGATTGGAAGAAATTAGCATGATATTTGCAGAGAAAATCTGAGATACCGACCCAATAAAAAATTACAAGGAGGTGGAAACGTGGCGAGCAAGATTAAGAAGCGCGGGTTCGTGATGACGGGCGGCGGTGCTAAGGGGCTGTATGAAGCCGGTGTGATCCATGCATTTCATATCACGGGCATGGAGTTCGACGTGATCACGGGCTCTTCGATTGGCGCTATGAACAGCATCTTTTTTGCAGAATACCTTATAACAAGCACCAACTCCCCGAACAGGTACGCAGCGATCCGTCTCAATCTATAGAAAGTATGGATGCCTACGTAAAAGCCTACCACCATGCCTGGCTGTTGATGCCAGATAAACGGGTAATCGATGACAGTGAGACAGGTCCTATCGGCAGGCTGGAAAAAGATCTTCTCAGATTCAACATCACACTCCCCCAGCTCACCGGGCTGCTCTGGTGGTGGACAGACCCAGACCGAAAAGCTCTTCCTCCGCCTTCAATTATCCCTTCTGTACTGCGGGTCCTCAAGGAGCTGTCCGAACGGCTCGGAGGGCTTGGTGAGGTTTTACAGATATTCAAGCACCACAAAAACCAGTTTTTGCGAGAAAGTTTACGCACTTACCTCGCGCTATTCTCGCTGGACCGATCGCTTATTCCGGAAGGAGAAGATAATAAACTCAGCGATATCTTCACAAACCCGATCTCACCGCTTCGCAGCGACCATCTGGATGGGGCAGTCAGTGCGCCGGATCCTGCAGGAACCCCAATGTTTGGCCTGATCAACCCGGAGCGTACTCTGCGCAATTACACTGAAGCGGGAGTGGATGTGCGCCTGACCCGGGCCAATTACCGCACCGGGCGCCTGGAAGTGTCGGCGTATATACCCGTCAAAGCGTTCGTGCGTTTCCTGGAGAAGCAAGCCTGGCGCATTGACGCACACGGACCAGAGAAAATCCCCTTGGGCAGCTTCCGCCTGCAGGTACCTGGCAACCCCGTCGCCATAAATGCCGCCCTTTGTTCAGGACGCTTCCCTGGTGTCTTCAGGCCTTACCCGATCGAAAAAATATATCCCGCAAAGGACCCCGAAAATTCGTTGCTGCATAAAATCCTTGCTGGCTGGCTGCAAGATCCCAATGTTGAGGATGAGATCAAGCCAGTTTATCAGGAACTCTTCCCGGGATCAACGAATGGAAATAATCGCTGGAATCACTGGCAGGAGTCCGAGTCGATGCGATCGTTCTTCCCAATGAGCGGTGATACTTACCTGGATGGAGGGGCAATCGATAATACCCCATCGAACAGTGCTGTCGACTATATCCGTAACTGGGTTGATGAAAACGAATGCTCGAAACGGGATGTCTCGCTCGATTTGTATGTGGTCTTCCTTGGCAAAGAGCCGAAGGTTGCTCCAGATCAAGCAAAAGATCCGGCTATTTTCGATGTAGTGACTCGCACTCTGTCTATTCAGGGTGCAGCAAAAGAAAGCAGTGACGCCAATAATGTGGAAACAATCAATACCTTTGGACGGCGAGCTGAATCTCTGGGACGGGCACTTGATTTGGTTTTGGAAAGCTACGGCGAAACCCTGGCCAGTTTGCCTGAGGACCAGCGCAGGCAGATCGAGGCGAAGCTGCACGAGAGGGCCCAAGCATCCAGCCAACGTGGATACCTGGGGCGTTCTCCGCAAGGAATTGTGGACCGTATGGGTCACTGGACGCGGGATGCAATTGCCAGGGATTTGCCTATCCAGGTGGATGAAGTCAAAATATACCCGGAAGAAATGCCTCTTGACACACTACAGTTCACTGAACGTTTTGGTTATCGTAAGGAGAATGCGATCGCCATGCTGACAATGGGTTGCTACAACACCCTGTGGGCACTGCGAACGCGCCTGGAAGTTCAGAAACAGGAAGACCTGGACGATCAAGATCGCAAGTCCTTGGACCTGGCACGTTCCTGGATGGGGACCGAGGAGTGGCCAACCGATGGGGACGTGCTGGAACAGTATCGCAAGAATTGGCACTGCCAGCGAACGGCTTGCAGCTTTCATGCAAGGCACTGCCCGCATGGAGCCATCCAAAAAACCTGAAGATTCCGAAGCACAGTCTCAACTACAAATGGATAAGGAGAATTAACATGTCCCCCATAAGCACGAACTTTTCCTATGATCAACATGGATTCCATTTTGTGAACTCATTTAAGCTGGACTTACCGGTGAAGTTTCAGCTGCCCTTTGAAACATCAATTGATCTCAGCAAGGTTGTGTTTGGTCTATGCGGCGGTATGTGTTTTTCAGCCCTGGATTATTTCAACCTGGGTGTAATTCCACCAAAGGTTGATGAAGTAAGTAAGTTAGACCGCACGCTTTTTATATACCTGTGCGAGCGCCAGTTGGACAGTTTGAAAATATCAACACTGCTAAAGGTATTTGATTGGATGATGATGGAGGATCAAAAACTTGCAGCGAGCCTTTCACATTATGAAATCCCCAAACTCCGCCGGGCGCTTGATAAAGGGAAGCCAGCCGTACTTGCGCTGATTCGAGTGAGGGGTGGAGACGATCCAACTCAAAACCACCAGGTGCTGGCGACAGGGTATGAATATCTTCCGGATGAGAAAAAATATCTGATATCGCTTTATGATCCAAATCATCCTCGAAAAGAGCCCTATATAACTGTTGATTTCTCTAACTCAAATTCTGGGCTCAAGATCGAACAATCAACGGGGGAATTTCTGCGTGGATTCTTCGTTATTCCTTATGTCGCTCGAAAAACACCACCGTTCTTGACACCAAAAGCGCATTCATTTGCAATGGCTGCCAGAGCTATTTTGCCCTTTCAACTTTGCTGGCCGGTGGACAGCCGCAGGGTAAACCAGGATTTTGGCGCTAATCCGGATACGTATAAACCATTTGGCTTACCCGGACACGAAGGCATCGATCTCTTCGCTCCTTCCGGAGCCAATATCTATGCCGCCGCCAGCGGGGAAGTGACAGATGCAGGTCACCCAAAAGGACACCCTTATGGTTTGCAGATACGACTCAAGCATACCGAGGGAGATATTGTCTATCACACAATTTACGCGCATCTCTCGGAAAGCCTGGTAAATAAAGGCCAGAGGGTTACAGCAGGAGAGCTGATCGGCACGGCAGATAATACTGGCAACTCTTTTGGTTCACACCTGCACCTGACCCTTAAGATTGACGGAGCCAAAACCTCTGGATATCCGGCCGGGATTGTCGATCCCTGGCCCTACTTGAAAGGATCCATTTCTGTACCCGACATTCCTCTGCCTGCAGAAAGCGGGTTGATCGTATACACGAGCATGGCCATGAATTTACGATCGGGACTGGGCCTTGACCATTCAATCGCTGCGCTTCTGCCTGCTGGTGAAGCTCTCAACCTGCTGGGTGAAGCGGAACATCTCCAACCCAAGATCGGCGTACAGGATGAATGGCTCCAGGTCAAAACTTCAGCAGGTACTGCCGGTTATGTGGCAGCCTGGCTGGTACAGGAAAACATGCAGGCTTTTCCACCTTCAGACATGGTTGTCTACCCGTTTGATAAGGTTAATTTGCGGTCTGGCCCAGGAACAGCCTTCGCCCTGCTAGATACCCTGACATTAGCTGATCCACTCACCGTATTGGGAGACCCGGACCTGGCTCAAACGAAGCTAGGCAAGCAGGGAGAGTGGCTCCAGATTCAGACACCTGCAGGCTGCCGGGGTTTCGTGGCAGCCTGGTTGGTGCATTTGACAGGTCAGTCAGCTCCCGCAGCAGGGTTAGTTGTTTATCCGACTGTTGTTTTGAATGTGCGCGCCAGACCGTCAATGGATGGAAATATCATTACAGTCGTACAGACAGATGATGTGCTGGAGGTTCTCGGCAGCAAGGAACAAGCCCTTGCTAATATAGGTCAAGAAGAACAGTGGCTGAACGTGCGTACGGCAGTAAAATTTGTTGGCTATGTGGCAGCCTGGTTGGTTCGATCTTCAACTGATGCTCCTCCACAAACTCCACCAGTAACCACTGATCTTGTAGTCTATCCAACAGATGAGATTAATATGCGTGCGCAGCCAGCATTGAACGCTCCAAGAATCGGAGGAGCACATCGTAACGAACCTTTGCAAGTCATTGAGGCAGATTTGAATGCCGCTACAGAGAAAATCGGGAAAGCCGATTTGTGGATATATGCTGAAAGGAAGGAAGGCACACGGGGTTGGATCTCTGCCTGGTTGGTGAGGGCTGTACCGGTTTAAAAACTTGTGTTTTTTCGTGAGATCCTAATCCAGGAGAAAGGATGACTGCGAATGTCTACATCAGTTTCCAAACAAAAACAATCCAATCGAACAGCGGAATTCTTAGCCAATATCTGTGGAATGACGAGGAAAGATTTCGAAAAGCTCGGAAAATTGCCGGAAACGCATCCAAAAGAGCCATCAACCAACGTGTTAAAGATGCCTGGGGTTATGGCACCGAACAACCAGCCAGAGTTTTGGGCAGATGCACCCTGGCGCTTAATACCAGGAGTTCAAGAGATTCCGATTACTTTTTATATCCGTGACGGCAATGTCGATTCCCCTGGTTTCAGCCCCTGGCGATTGGATTCCCTTCGAGTAGAGCAGCGATTAAGAAACAAAAAATGGCATAAATTAAGGACTTATCTGCCGGCAAATCTGGGCAACATCGACCAACAAGGTCAGATCGAGGATAACTTTTGGGTTTTCAGCAGCTCGATTCCCTTATCCGAGCTTCACGATGTAAGGATAGGGGATAAGGTTCACCTGCGAGTTATTTTCGTTGGGAGCGCGAATCCATACGACAAAATTACCTTGATCAAGCGGCATCTGGAAATAACGCTTTCCCAATATCCATTCCCCCTTGGGCGTACAGCTCAACCATCTGGACCACGCCAATGGTTTTATGGAGATCCCCATTACCATTCTGCCTATACAAACGATGTTAAAGAATACGGAGCACCTCTGCCAGAAACACGTGCTGCTGCATTATCGATTGGATTAGATTGGATCGTCGTGACAGACCATTCTTGCGACCTGGTTCTAAAAAAGGATGGAGAGTCTGGTCTATCGCGTTGGGATCTATTAAAGGCTGAAATTTCTTCCGGGCTATCTGATGAATGTTTCCGCTTCATCTTGGGAGAGGAGATAACGTTAATCGGTCGTGGTGAAAAGTATGTCCATATGCTCGCTATGGGTGGTATGCAGGATATGATCCAGGGTGCATTCTTACCGGATGACAGCAGCAGTCTGCCTGTTGATATATGGATCAATGCGATTAAGACGATTATTCGTTTCGGGAAAGGGTACTCTCTCGATCTTCTACAGACTTTATTTGGGAAGCTACTTCCCTTTAATGAAGTTCTAGGTAATCTTCCAACCAACACACTTACATTTGCTGCCCATCCTTATGATATCGCACAGGTACCGCCTTCAAAGTGGGATGGACATGATCTATCTCATCTCCAATTGACAGGGCATGAATTTTGGAATGCTCGCAGCCGCAGAAGCGCGAATCATACCGATAATCCATTTACACGAAAGAGCTGGACGGACCCGGACACGTTGAGACACAAAGATGAGGTTCGGGTTAATAAATTACTCAGTCATGTAAGCAAAAAGTGGGAACCGCACCTGATCCGCGGCGTAGATGAGTGGGCTGCTGGATCCGATCTGCCTTCTCGCAGGCCGGTGTTCATTGGCGGCTCTGACTCCCATGGGGATTTCAACTACCATGCCGGAATGGCATGGAATTATTCAAAAGCCGATATGGTAGATGATAATGCACCTGGACGGGTCCGCACTGCCATTTATCTGCCTGGTTACCAGTCTGCGCTTGTACCAGATATTGACCTGATCCTTGCTGCCTTGAAAAAAGGTTCCTGTGTTGTTACCGACGGACCCATCCTCGAGTTTTCCTTGCAGCAAAATGGGCAGTTCGCGTATATGGGAGAGACTCTGCAAATCTCAGGTGAGGGTGATCCCGAGATTAAGATCATTGCCCACTCGACACCCGAGTTTGGGATGGTTACACAGGTGGAAGTCGTGACGTACTTCAAAAGCCAAAAATCAAAGAAATCTTCCTCGCTAATTGTGGAACAAGGAAAGCAAGCATCCATCCCGATAGCCGGAAACCT
>Ga0209819_10000568_pt1 | contig 10863 bp, 8 predicted proteins | sample PPLLak2March2015_FD_187248 | JGI IMG/M metagenome (GOLD analysis project Ga0209819, IMG submission 187248) | Freshwater sediment microbial communities from Prairie Pothole Lake near Jamestown, North Dakota, USA - PPLs Lake P7 Core (1) Depth... | ecosystem: Environmental > Aquatic > Freshwater >... | reverse complement strand
GAATGCTCATCCGACGACTTTTAAAATAAGTAAGAATAATTTTATTATTATGGAATTTCTTTACCGGGCACAGGTCGTCGGATGAGTTTTTGAGATGGATGAAAGATTCCCCATTCCCACTCGTCCGACGACCTGATCTATTTCTAATTGTACGGTATTTATGAATTACCAATCTATTGCGGGAAGTCGTCGGACGAGTAACCTTCTCTTAAAATATTTCTGATAGAAAGCTCACCGGTTCTTTTACTCATCCTATGACTAAACTTAGTATGTACTTCGTAGCATAAATGCTAAAGCGTATTTATTAAATATAGTCATAGGATGAGTAATTGTTCTTCAAAAGCTTTTATACATTTGACTTTTTAAATTAATGAATTATATTAAGATAACGACATAGGAATTAACTCATGTCAACAAACATAAACATATTTACCTTTCTTTACTCTACAGTAAGAGCAGCAATACGCCTGGGAGGATTATTATTCATTTTTTCATGCTTAGTTATTTATTCACAGAATCCGCAGTGGATTGTTTATACAACAACCAATTCCGGACTGCCAAGTAATAATATTTTCCCAATAGCTATTGATACAAATAATATTAAGTGGATAGGCACATCGCAAGGTCTTGCGAAATTCGATGGGGCTAACTGGATAGTTTTTGATACATCTAATTCTCCTTTGCCTGAACAATAAATATTAGATTTAAAAATTGATAAGAAGAATCATGTTTGGATTTGCACATTAGGTGGAGGGCTCGCATATTTCGATGGAATTAACTGGGAGATTTATAATACATCTAATTCTTTTATTCCTTCCAATCATTTAAAATCTATAGTTATAGATAAATACAATCAAAAATGGATAGGAACAACTATAAAAGGTTTAGCTAAATTTAATGACACTACATGGACAATATATAATACAACAAATTCTGGAATAGCAAGCAACAACATTTGGGCTTTAGCAATAGATACGAATAATGTAAAGTGGAAGGTACTCCACAAAACGGTATATTAAGATTTAATGATACAAACTGGACTGTTTATAACTCAAACAATACAGGACAACCGATAAATTTTGTCCAAGCTATGACAATTGATTACTTAAATAATATATGGATAGGAACACAGTTTTATGGATTAGTAAAATTTAATTACTCACAGAATCAATGGACTGTATATAATTCTACAAATTCAGGTTTACCTGGGAATAATTTATTTTCTGTTTATACACTTAAACATATAAAATATATTGGGACAAGTTCAGGATTAGCTATTTATAATGATACAAATTGGACAGTTTTTAATGAAAATAATTTACCGCTTCCAAGTTCAACTATTTCTTCAATTGTTACTGACAAATATTGGAATATTTGGATTGGAACCGGAGGAGGTTTAGCCATTTATAATGCAAATGGTATCATCGGTGTAGAAAATAAACAGATTAATATACCTATTGAATTTGAATTATTCCAAAATTATCCAAATCCCTTCAATCCATATACTACTATAGAATACGATTTAAAAAAATCTTCAAATATCAAAATTAATATTTATAATATTAACGGTCAGTTGATACATAATTTTTCATTTAGGAATCAAAGACCGGGAAAATATAAAATTGATTTTGATGGAAATAAATTACCAAGCGGGATATATTTCTATAGATTAGAGACTGATAAGTTTACGGATACAAAGAAGATGATTTTGGTCAAATGAGTGCCTATAAAAGCGGATAAATTCACAAAACATTTAATAACTAATTTTAAGGGGCAATTAAAAGCCCCTTTTTATATTTCTGTACACAGCTGTCCAAAATAAAAATTGAACTCTTTATATTATGTAAAATAATCTTTATTAAGAAAATATTTATTAACTGTTGAACTCCGCTCTGCTTCAGCAGGCAGGTCACCTGAACGCTTCGCCGGGAGTGGGGATTTTAAATTTTTATATTTCAACGATTTGGACGGATGTGATGAATCAGAAGTATATACTTAGTTAACTAAATTGATTTCACGTTATATGTTCACTAATTTTGTAATTACTCCTGATTTTTATGAAAATATTCTGTATAAACTGTTTGCTCCGCTTAGTACCGGATTTAACTTCAGATTTGTTGAATTCATTTTCGAAATGATTATTAATAAATATAAATAAACTATAATGATAAAAATTATTGATTTTAAATCAAATTTTCTTTTTTTATTAATCTCTTTTGCACTTCTATTTCTTTTATTCACGCAGGAACGTATCGCAATATCACAGGAAATGGATGAATCGGAAGTAGAAAGCGGTGAATCACCTGAAAGCATAATTGCCCGCGACCAATACTTTGCAACCCGCAGAGCCGGAGGACCGGGAATGGTTCTTCCTGTTGATGCTTACGATAAAGCCATATACCAGAGGTCACTTCTTCCGAAAGATGAAAATATTCTGAACAGCATTACTTCAACTGTAAGCTGGGTAAGTGTTAATCCTATTGGTATGTGGTACCAGAGAACGAATAACAATTATGTTTCCGGCAGAACAAACTCAATTGCATTTCATCCGACGAATCCTAACATCTTTTATATTGCAGCCGCGCAGGGTGGTGTGTGGAAAACAACTGACGGCGGTGCTACGTGGACTCCTCTTACCGACGGACTGAGTACATTAACCAGCGGCGATATTGCTGTTGACCAGAACAACCCTAACGTAATTTATTATGGAACCGGTGAAATGAATTTTTCACTTGATTCACAATACGGAGACGGAATTCATAAAACAACAAATGCAGGATTGAACTGGGTTAGAGTTGCCGGTTCACAAATTGTGGGAAATTATATTTCGAAAATCTGTATTCACCCAACAAACTCAAATATAGTTTATGCTTCAGGCAACCAGGGAGTATTTAAAACTACCAATGCAGGTGTTGACTGGACAAACACAGGAGCACCAACCGGCAGTACATTTTTAGTTATGGACCCGGTAAATCCACAGATATTATATGTAGCAACAGGAAATACCTCCAATGGCCAGATTTATAAAACGACAAATAACGGCACTAACTGGAACCTAGCAACAAATGGACTTCCTGCATCAGGTAAAGGCAGGATAACACTTGCAATATCAAACATCAATCCTTTAGTCCTTTATGCAAGTATCTCAAATCCTTCAACAAGCGGGTTACTGGGTTTATATAGAACTATTGATGGTGGTTCTGCGTGGACATTGCAGGCAAGCTCTCCAAACTATCTTGGCGGGCAGGGTTGGTATGATAATTCGATTTGTGTTAAAAACGGCGACCCCAATACAGTGATTGTTGGTGGAATAGATGTTTATTCATCAACCAATGGTGGTGTGAGCTTAGTGCAAAGATCGCAATGGGCTACGACAAATCCTTCAAACATGACCCATGCTGATATACATTACCTCATTTATAATGGTTCGGTACTTTATTGCTGTTCCGATGGCGGTGTGTATAAATCAACCAATGATGGTGTAACATGGACAGATTTAAACCATTATCTTTCTACATTACAATATCAAAGTGCAGATTATGATATAAGTAACCTGCAATATATGTACGGCGGATGCCAGGATAATGATAAGGAAAACACAACAAATGGCGGCAGCAATTGGATACAAAGAACAACAGGTGACGGCGGATATACGGTTGTTGACCCTGTTAATACAAATTATGTTTACGGTCAGTATGTAAACGGTACAATACACCGTTCGGCAAATTATGGCGTGTCTTATTCAACAATAACACCATCAGGCTCTTCAGGCGGCTTGTTTTATAATCCGTATGAAATGGCACCGGGTGACCATAACACTATCGTATTTGGAAGAGCAGATGTCTGGAAAACCACAAATGCTCAGACAGCAACTTCGGGAAGCGGCTGGACACAAATTGCTACAACCACAGTTATTGGAGGTAATGTATCTGCTATTGGAATAAGTGCGACTAATATAGATAAAATTTATATTGGTACATCGAATGGGAAAATTTTTATCACTTCAAATAACGGTGCAAACTGGAATGAGCAGTATGGTTTTAATTATGTAACGGATTTTGAAGTTGACAGAACAAATGATAATGTTTGTTATGCAACATTCGGAGGAACATCTGCGAACCGTATTATGAAGACAACAAACAGCGGATTAAACTGGATTAATATTTCAGCAGATTTACCTTTAATAGAAGTAAATGCAGTTGTTCTGAGAACTACTGCACCGAGAATGCTCATTATTGGTACAGACCTGGGAATTTTTGCATCTTCGAATGATGGTGCAAACTGGGTAAACTTCAGCACAGGATTTCCCTCTGTTGCGGTCTATGACCTGAAATATAAACAGGCACCCGGAATAATACTTGCTGCAACACACGGCAGGGGCTGCTGGACTTTCAACCTCGGGCAAATGGTTGGTATTGACCCCAATGCACTAATTCCTGATAATTATGAACTGAAGCAGAATTATCCTAACCCGTTTAATCCTTCGACAAAAATATCATTTTCGCTTCCACAAGCTGAAAACGTAAAGCTGAAAGTTTTTGATATACTCGGAAAAGTAGTAGCATCTTTGGTGGATGGAAGATTAAATGCCGGAATTCATCAATTGACATGGGACGCATCCGGTACATCAAGCGGAGTCTATTTCTATAAGATTGAAGCAGGCAGCTTTAATGATATTAAAAAGATGGTTTTGGTGAAATGATTTTTTGTTTATGTTTATAAAGTTTATAAAGAAAGGAGCAATTGCTCCTTTCTTTTATGCAGGGTGTATACGTACTGAATTTTGAATTATATTTAACCCTGTATTTTGTTATAATTGATAAATCTTAATCTTTCGCTGCAGGAGAGTTTTTATATTTTTTTTGCATTATCTTTCAGCGGTGAAAATATTATTTTGAAAAAACTATTCATGTCCCGGTATTCAAAAATTCGTATTTTAAATTAATTACATATTTCAATGATTAAACTTCTTTTTATTGTATTAACCTCTTTTTCATTTATTATTAACGGATGCGGCAGTAAAAATTCTGTAGATACAAGTGTAAATAAGATTTTTAAAGACCAGAATTCAGGAGTTGAAAAAGCAGTTTTCAATTATAACCAGGAAAAAGGTAAAGTGCTGAAGTTCAAATGTACAATAAATAACTGGGATGCAATCTCCCCGGCACCCCCAAAAAAAATTGAAGAGATGGATAAATTTAAGAAAGATTATATTTATTTCTTATCGCAGGAAGTTGAAAAAGTGTCTGATAACAGGATAGATTACAAAATAATCTTTGATTCGATTATAACTCACCAGGAATTCAGGGGGAAGACATCGCACTTTAACTCCACTAACGATTATTATGAAGCAAACACACCTTACTTTGAGTTTAACTCAGTTGTTCATCATCCGTTTTATATATCTATGGAAAAAAATGGTGTTATAAAAGATGTTTATGGTTTGGAAGAAATATTAAAAACAATGAAAGAGAAATATGGAAAAGAATACAGCAGTGAAAACCAGGAAACGATGAAGGAATCATATAAATATTTACTGCAGTTAGTGACTCATACGGTACCGGTTATTATATCTGCAGATTCATCCTGGAAAAATGAAGAATTTGTTAAACTGAGATATCCTTATATCAGCATATTATGTGAGAATAAAATTGATAATATGGACCAGCAAAATAATAAGGTATCGGTAAACCTTTCATCCGGTATAAAAATTGACAAGATTACAACCATACTGGGTGTTATGGAAATAGTATCTTATGAAATAGCAGGAAACGGTTCGGGAAATTTAGTTTTGGATATTGAAAAAGGTTGTGTGAAAAGTAAAGATTTTAAATATTCGGTAAAATATAAGCAGGATACAAGGACTGTCAGTAATAACGTTCCCACAACAGATATGGTGGAGGTTGAAGAAACCATTAAAGTTGAACAATTGTATTAATATTTTAATACAAAATTTTCTCAAAATAAAATTTAACAATATTTAAGCCCGGCTTATTTACCGGGTTTGTTATTATATATATTCATTGAAAAATTATTTTTTTGTAATTATGTTGTTATTAACAACAAAATAACCAAGCCATGAAAAGAAACGTTATAGACCTGATATTTGAACTTAAATTAAGCTGTTTAACAAAAGAAGAAAGCATCCGTGAAAAGCTGGCACTGTCGCCGGCAGAATTCAGGGGTATCCTGTCAATTGACCCGTTAACTGCCATGCCATGTAATTTGCTGTCAAAAAAAATGGGTCTTTCTGTTTCACGCGGCAGTAGGGTAATAAATAAAATGATGAAGAGCGGTTATATTAAGGAAGCTGGAGGCTCTGATGATAAAAGGGTTATGAATGTTGCACTTACTGCTAAAGGTATAAATACACAGAAGAAAATTCATAAAATGCTTGAGGATTGTGAAAGTGTTATTCGTAAAAAACTATCCGGAACGGAAGTTGATTCACTCAGAAAATCATTGGAGAAGATATCGGATGTATTAATTTCCTGAAAATTAATGGTCCGGTTTTAGAGCTTTGCAGCACAGATATCCTTATCTATGCTGCAAAGCTAAAAATTTATTTTAACAGCACATCATTTATAGCTTTTACAAACCCTTCTTTAGGCATTGCTCCGGCTGTCATTTGAGGCTGTCCGCTTGAAGGAATAAAAAGAATTGAAGGTATGCTTTGTATTCCAAAAGCGTTTGCAAGCTCTTTTTCACTATCAACATCCACTTTATAAATATTGATTTTTCCGGCATATTCTTTTGATATTTCTTCAAGAATCGGTGCAACCTTTTTGCATGGGGCACACCAATCAGCATAAAAATCAACTATGCACGGCTTGTCTCCTTCAAACTTCCATTCTTTATTTTTTTCGTAATTGAAGACTTTTTCTTTAAACGTTTGTGCAGTTAAATGTTCGGGGGAAGGGTTTTCATCCTTCTTGTTTGAGCTTACTTTACTGCATCCGTTGAAGATAACCAGAAAAGCTATAATTGAAATAAAAATTATCCTGCTTTTTAGATTCATATTATTCTGTAATTGCATTTATAATAGTTGTTAGTAGCAACTTATTATAATTTACGGAAAAAGTCAAGGGCTTTTGCTGTTCCCCGGTACCTTTGCTGGATTACATAGCGTAATGCAGCATAAAATTCCTAAAAAGAAAGAGAAAGCTCCTGCAATTCTTCTTCTTTGTATTTTCCGGTTGAATATATTACCAGGTTTTTATCACCCGATTTATCTTCAATGAATTTTGAACCCGGGTAATAGCTCTGCCAATCCATATTCATCCAGACAGCACCGTCGGAATCCACATGATAATGGATCATGCTCATAAATTTTTTGTAGCCTGATTTTGCCTCGTAATATTTATTTATCATTATTACTACACTGTCCAGTGACGCCTGGGACATATGTTTACCAATATAAACTTCGGGATATATATGGTTGGTAGCAGTAACCAGCCTGCCGTCGCCTCCAAGTGCAACAAACATAGAAACCATTAAAGAAGCGTAGTCTTTGCAATCACCTGTAAATGTTAATATTGATTTGCTCGCTCTCACATACGGTTCACCATTTCCGTTATGTTCTTTATATTTCCAGTGCAAATAAACAAGGTCAAATGTTTCGCAAATCTGGCTTATATTGTTTCCGGGGTATTTTTTTATAATTTCATCAGCAGCATTTCTGATTTGCGGACTGCCGTAATCCATTGCTTTAATAAAAAATTTTGATGTAAACTCAGGGTCCAGGTTAGTTTGTCCGGAATTTATGGCTGCAGGGAACAGCATTATCACTGCAAGTATAAGAAACCTGTATGTTCTCATTTTTATAATTGTTGTAGTTCTAAAATAAGGTTTGTTATATACGACAGGCAGTAGTCGGTATTTAAATATGAAACTTGTATATTTATTGATTAAGTTCCATAATGGCAAAATATACAGAGCCCGCATATATACGGGCTCTTATTTACGGCGACGGATTAAATAGCTCTCTTAAAAATGAAAGCTATCTAAATATTGGAAACATTTTTACTTTATTATCACCATTTTCATGGTTTTAGAATATGTTTGGTTGCTGCTTTGTACGTTAAGTATATAAAAATATACTCCGCTTGATAGATTTGTACCTTCAAAAATTGCAGTATGATAACCTGCTTCTTTTTGTTCATTGACTAAGCTTGCCACTTCCTGACCCAGCAGATTATATACCTTAAGAGATACTTTTCCGTCTTCAGGTATCTGGAAATCTATCTTTGAATTGGGATTAGACGGATTTGGATAGTTCTGTGAAACCTCAAAGGCTATTGGTTTACCTACGACAAGCTCTGAGGGTGAGTTAAGTACAAAGTATTCATAGTTGCTGTTGAAATCAACCTGCTTTAACCTGTACTGGTATTTACCTGTAGAAAGGTCTTTATCTTCATAACTGTAGTATTGATTTTCATTAGTTGTACCTTTACCGTTTACAAATCCAACAGATTTCCATTCCCCATAGCTTGATTTATCGAAAGAGCGTCTTTCAATGTTAAAGCCCTGGTTATTTAGCTCAGTTGCTGTTACCCATTTAAGCTCAATATTTCTGAGTTTGAGAAAAGCATCAAATGAAATAAGTTCTACGGGCAGAGGAGCTGTTGCGTCTGTTACTGTCCATGATGTATTATTCAGGTTAAAGGTTGTATAAGAGGTTATCAGCCGTGGGTCACTTCCTGTAACATCCTGGGTGAAACTATACTCTTCATATTCAGGAGTACTTGCATTTCTCCAAACCTGGGCTTGCGACAGATCTCTGCCGTTATCATCTGATGATACCCAGTAAAATGTTAAAGTTCTTCCGCTTACAGTTGGGTCTGCTGTTGAGGTTATATACCATGAACGGGCTATACTTGAATTTCCTCCGCCTGTTACAATACCGGCTGCACCGGATATTCTCAATATTGTTACATTGCCAATGTTATCACTGCCGTCATCTATTTCAACTCCAACATCTCCAAAAAAAGAAGTATTTGTTCCTACATTTTGTGTTATTGATAATCTTCCGACGAGGTAACTGGAAGCAGATTCTCCTGTTATTGACCCGGCAGTTCCTAATGTTAAAGTATTTGCACCGGTAATTAAATTTCCGTTTATGAAAGTTAATATGCTGTTAATTGTTTTATTTGCTGAAAGTGTAACACCGGAAGAATTATTAATAACTAAATTATAAAGGTTTCCCGGTACGCTTAATGTCTGTGCTCCGGCAGCAGAATTATAATGTATTGTTGAATTGGTTAAAATCCTATATGTTCCAAAGCCAGCCGGGAAATTACTTCCAGCCAAACCGCCGTTTGTTCCGCCGACTTTTATTGTTGCGGAATTATCCAGTATTAGTGTATCAGTGCCTATTCCGGAGCTATCGTTAAATATTTTTGTACCCATATCTAATGTTGAGCCGGCATATATTGCCAAATAACTTCTTGCTGAAGCACCAAGCTTCGCACTTGATGTCCCTGCTAAAGTTAACGTTGGTGTGGATGTAGATTGATTCCCGATTTCCACTGCAGAAAATGAAAACGGGATTGAACTGTTTATTGTCAAAGTTTGAACCCCCGAAGTTTTTGTGAAGACAAATCTGTATGGTGTACTTGTTGCAGAAGTATTTACATTACTGCCAAAAGTCACATCACCCCGGAATTCAAATCTTGCCCTGCTGGTTTGGTTGCTTGTTAAGCTGATTGCTTTTGTTCCTGTTGTACTGAAAACAGCATTGCCTTTAACTATTAAAGCTCCGGTCGATATACCCGCAACTGTTCCTACATGTATGGTAATTTGCCTGCTTCCCGATCCGGAACTGGGATTTGACGCAATAAAATTTCCGTTAGTTGTTAATGCAAAATCTTTTATATCAAATGTTAAGCTATTGTTTGTTGTAGCAGTATATGTAATGTTCAATGAATTTACAGTAATATTACCGATCAAACTTATTGTAGTTGAAGATGCAAGGTTCGTAATATTCATTGTACAATCATCCAGGGGACCAGGCACCGTATTCGTATTCCAGTTTGAAGCTGTATTAAAATCTGTACCTGCTCCGCCGCTTCCAGCTCCAATCCAGGTTAAAGGTGCCGAAACTGCCGGAATAATAAATATTAAATTGACAATAAAAATATTGAAGAGTTTTTTCATATTTCAGCACCCGATTTTACAAATTTATGATTTCTAATAATTTATGTTTTAGCTGTACTTCCACTATATTGCAAAGGTAACTTTTACATTATTTTATTAATTCCCTGTAAAATATAAAAGAAAGGGGCTGTCTCAAAAGGCAGCCCCTTACTAATTTCTAAATTTTCATTAGATCCTATTGTCTATTTGGGAATATTTTGTTTATTTGATAAAATTTTACTTCACTTTTTTATATATCAGATTTTTAAGACAGCCTTTTCGATTTTAGAAACAGATATTTTTTTCAAAAATTAACTGTTCAGACTGTATTTATTTCAATTATTGATTTATTTCTAATGCATTTTTTACTTTATTATGACCATTTTCATCGTTTTTTCGAAACTTGCTTTGCTTCCGGTGACAACTAGTCTGTAGAAATAAATGCCGCTAGAAAGATTTGCCCCGTTAAATTTTACCGTATGATAACCTGCTTCTTTTTGCTCATCAATTAAGCTGGCTACTTCCTGACCCAGGAGGTTGTATATCTTAATCGATACTTTCCCATCTTCAGGTATCTGGAAATCAATTTTTGAGCTGGGATTAGACGGATTTGGATAATTCTGTGAAACCTCAAAGGCTATTGGTTTACCTACGACAAGCTCTGAGGGTGAGTTAAGTACAAAGTATTCATAGTTGCTGTTGAAATCAACCTGCTTTAACCTGTACTGG
>Ga0209819_10000562_pt1 | contig 10928 bp, 13 predicted proteins | sample PPLLak2March2015_FD_187248 | JGI IMG/M metagenome (GOLD analysis project Ga0209819, IMG submission 187248) | Freshwater sediment microbial communities from Prairie Pothole Lake near Jamestown, North Dakota, USA - PPLs Lake P7 Core (1) Depth... | ecosystem: Environmental > Aquatic > Freshwater >... | reverse complement strand
ACCAACAGTTACCATAAAAGCAAGAGGCTTAAGTATTGGAAGAGCAGTCGATGTTTCACAAATAATTCTAAAGAGAATGGAAAATGCAGGGTACACAATAGGTGATGTTAGAATTGGGTCAGAAACACTCCAAGCAGAAGATGGCAGAACAAGGAATGTCTCTACAATAGAAATTGAAGTAAAGAAAGCATAGGAGCTTTCTCCTTACTTTTTGTTATTATATCAATCAAGTTTGATAATTGGAAAAAATTGCAGCGCTTTATCTTGCCCATCTCAATCCAGTTACAAATTCCCATGAAAAAATAATTTCTCAACTATCTAAAGATTATCATGTGTATGTTTTTCCAGTAGTTTTTCTAAAAGAAGGTAGAGAAGTAAATACAAGAACTTTCCCCTTTCCTTATCAATTGAGGAAGAAGATGCTACTAAGCTTGTTTAATGGCCATGACAATATAGAAATTTTGCCTAATTATAGATTCATATCTCCATTTATCAAATATCTTCCACCAATTCTCTCACCATATTCATGGTCGTTGCGAAGAGGAATCTTACGTTATGTGGTGGAAGACCGATTTATTTCGTATACTGGCGACAAGGCTGAGAGGATAGCTTTGCGGTTCTATAATCTTCATCCTATAAAGGCAAAAAGGCTCGAAATATCTTCATCAAATGTAAAAGAATTATTGTACAGAGAAGCGCTAGAAGACCTAAGAAAGGATGAGTTTACCCGAAATCTGAAAAATGGTTTGAATCACTCAAATCATAACCACCACAAGAATCAGAACGGAGATCAAGTTAGTGAATCCTCCAAAGAATCATGGCAAAAAATGGTACCAAAGAACGTTGTAAATATAATTATGGAGAACTGGAAAATTGTCGAAAAATATGCTCAATCTGCAGACAAAACTATCAAAATTTTTGGAATGAAGATCCCTGAAGAAGGTCTTCTCAACTAGAAGTCCTCAATACACAAGATTCGAATACTTTTATTATCCAATTATTGACTTGCCATTATGAAGGATAAGGGTGTAGACTTTGTTTGGTTCGATGGACAATATCTCAAATGGGAAGAGGCCAAGGTTCCAATCTTTGTACATGCCCTTCACTATGGAACGGCGGTCTTTGAAGGAATCCGTGCATATCCATCTGATGACAATTTATACATATTCAGACTCAAGGAACATATGGATAGACTCCGTAAATCAGCTAATGTCTATTCCTTTACGACAAAATTTTCTGCTGACGAACTTTGCAAAGCTGCTGTAGACTTAATTCGAAAAAACGGTATAAGAGAATCGTGTTACATAAGGCCACTTACATTTGTTGGTATGCATGGAATAGATCTAAATGTAACCAAGAATTCTCCGACACATACAACAATCATAATTTTCCCGTTTGCAAAATATTTTAAGGGCGATGGGATCTCTGCATGCATTTCTTCTTGGAGAAGAATTGACGATGAGTCCATACCTCCGATGGCAAAGGCTTCTGGCAATTATCTTAATTCTGTACTAGCTACTCAAGAATGCAGACGAAATGGATATGACGAATCCATACTTCTTGATAGGAATGGATGTGTCAGCGAAGCATCTGGAGAAAATATTTTTGTAGTTAGAAATGGAAAACTTCACACACCCCAGTTATCAGATTCAATATTAGAAGGAATTACAAGAAATACTGCCATAACAATTGCAGGGGAGTTGGGGTACGATGTTGTTGAACGTCCTATCTCGAGGACAGAATTGTATCTTGCTGATGAGATATTTCTAACGGGAACTGCTGCTGAAATTATTGCAATTACAAAGATCGATGGAAATATAATTGGAAATGGAAGAGAGGGGATCATGACAAAAAGTATAAGAGAAAATTATGAAAGAATTGTGATTGGAAAATCTGAAAAATTTATGGGATGGCTAACGCCAACTTGGTAAGAAAGAAGAACAGTGGTTCAAAAATTGGCGTAATTGGAGTAGGCGGTTGGGGAAAGAATCATGTTAGGGTTCTCTACAACATGGGAGTCCTTGGAGCTGTTTGTGATCTGTCTGCAGATCGTGCAAAAGAAATAGCAGAAAAATACGATACAAAATTTTATTCTTCTATAAAGGATCTTTTTTCTAACGAACGAGGATTGGATGCCTGTCTAGTATGTACACCTACTAAATCACATCTGTCAGTAGTAAAGGAGGTAATTCAAAATGGTTGCCATGCATTTGTGGAAAAACCTCTTTCATTTTCATCAAGGGAATGTGAAGAGATGACTGAATTGGCCGACAAAGCCAAGGTGAACTTGACGTGCGGATATGTTGAAAGATTTAATCCTGCTGTTCAGGATTTGAAGAATATAATTCAACAACAGGCATACGGTGATCTTTTGATGATGGAGTTTCACAGGGAAAACAGAATGCCTCTACATATCAAGGATGTGGGCGTAATTTATGATACATCAGTTCACGACATCGATACTGCAATGTTTCTTTTCGGCAAGGGTCCAAAAATGGTTTTTGCTAGAGCGGGAAAAAAATTTCATTTGTTCGAGGATTTCGCAACAATAATGCTGGGATTTGAAGATCAAAAGGTTGCGATAATTGCATCGAATTGGGTGACTCCAAGGAAGGTTAGAACATTCTCTGCCGTATGTACGGAAGGTACTGTAAACGGTGATTTTATTACGCAAGAGATAAGAATTGATCATGGTGACGCAACCATTATTCCCAGAAGACAACAGTTTCAGGAACCTCTTGTGTTAGAATTACAGAGTTTTGTTGAAGTAATAGAAGGTAGGAGGAAACACCCAGTTGTTACCTCTGTGGAAGCCACAAATGTGACAAAAGTTGCTGAAGCAGCACTTCTTTCGAGTGAAACAGGTTCACCAATTTATTTGGAATTGAGATGAAATAAAAAGATGTGCTAACCATGAAGTAATCATGAGACGATCTATGCTAGACATCCTTGCATGTCCTATAGATAAGTACTATCCATTGGAATTGATTGAAATTGATACTGCTGAAGATAAAATTATTAAAGAAAATGTGATAAAAGAGGGAATACTTTTTTGTTCGCAGTGTTCAAGGTTTTATCCTATTATTGAAGAAATTCCTGTTATGTTGCCAGATGAGCTACGTGACAAAGAAAAAGATATTCAGTTTTTACAGAAATGGCAGGAAAAAATTCCCAGCAAAATCATTAAAAATGGAAATCCTTGGCATTTGTAAAGGTATTTGAGAATCGTGAAGGAACTATAAATTGGATAGATATGGCATGATATTAGATATAGGAGAAGGTAAAATATGAAAATGAATAGTAATAATTTGATAAACTTTATTTCAGAAACTGCGAAAATAGGAAAGAACGTAAAGATTTGGCACTTCAGCTACATTGGTAACAATAGTGAGATAGGGGACAATGTTTCTATTGGTTCACTTGTGCATATAGATTATAATGTAAAAATAGGAGACAATACAAGAATTGAGGGGTCTGTATATATTCCGCCGTTAACTACCATTGGAAAAAATGTATTCATAGGACCTTGCGCGACATTTACAAATGATCCTTATCCAATGAGTCCAAAAATGACAGGAGTTGTAGTAGAGGATGGTGCGATAGTTGGAGGGAGAGCTGTATTTAAGGCCGGGATAACGGTTGGAAAAAACAGTGTAATTGCAATGGGAGCCGTTGTAACAAAAGATGTGCCCCCTAATGTGGTTGTAATGGGCCACCCGGCAACGGTAAGATATTCAAGAGAGGAATATGATCAAAAGAAGAAGAATTGGAATTCCTAGATCTTATAATCATTTACGTAATCAAAAATAATTTCTTGATTCATATCATTCAATATTCATGACTTCTGTCCAACAATCATTGCAGAAATCCTCATCATTTACAATTTTTCGTTGAAGATTCACGTCTTTTTCGTCATATATTTTGAGACACATAACACAAATAGACATTGTATAATATACGTGCTTTTGACATATTAACATTGTGTAAAAATTTTATGATATTTGTTTGTTTTCTAATTTATTATTCATATAATAGGAAATTGGCAATTATTTGCTTTTAATTTATATTTATAAAAAATCACTAATCAATACCATATGGTCCCTAATCTGCCTCAATGGGGAATCAATCCTGTTCCTACAAAACATAGAATTCTTCGAGGTTTTGACTATTTCATTTTGTGGTCTAGTCTTGGCGTTGGTTTACTAGTTTTTTCTGCGGGATCCTTTTTATCCGAGACTCCTTTTTACCATGCATTACTTGCAATCATAATTGGTTCTATTGCGGGTTCCGTACTGTTGTCAATGGCAGGGAAAATAGGAAGCGATCATGCAGTACCATCTCTTATCGGAATACGACCGGCTTTTGGATTGTACGGGTCATATCTTGCCGCTGTACTAAATATAATACAACTTATTGGCTGGACTACATTTGAAATTTTGATACTTTCTAAGGCAGCTGAACAATTAACAAATATGCATGTTACATTTGTATGGAACATTATCTTTGGAGTAATTATTACCTTGCTTGGTATATTTGGGCCTTTGTTCTTGGTAAAACAGTGGTTATCGAAGTTTGCAATATGGATAGTTTACGCTTCTTCAGCAATAATCTTAGTTACTTTACTATTTCAAAATCTTCCAAATGTGATGTCCGGAGAAGGCAAAGATATGTCATTTTTTGTTGCGTTAGATATTGTGATTGCTATGCCTATCTCCTGGATGCCCCTTGTTTCAGATTATAACAGATTTGCAAAGACAAGTAAGGGTGCCTTTATAGGCACTTTAATTGGATTTTCAATTACAAATATCATTTTTTATGTTGGAGGATTATTATTTGGAGTTGGAGACATTTCATCCATCATCATATCTATTCAAGCAATTCTATCTGGTTTTATTCTGCTAGTTATGATTGTCGACGAGATAGATAATGCATTTGCAGATATATACTCTGCAGCGATTTCTTCCCAAAGTATCTTCCATAATCTAAATCAACGACATCTGATTATTGGATTCTCGATTGTAAGTACTATTTTGGCTATTTTTGTATCGATTGAAGGATATGAACAATTTTTGTTCTTGATAGGAGCTTTATTTATTCCTCTATTTGGAGTCCTGCTAACTGACTATTTCGTAATTAAGCGTGGTAAATATCAGAATGATATGATGTATGGTAACAAGATAATCAAGATAGGGTATCCTGCTATCATTGCGTGGGCTATTGGAGCCGTGTTATATTATTTGCTTTCTCAACTTTCGCCGATTTATTTAGCACAGCTACCAACAATAGGTTCCACGATTCCAAGTTTGATAATCTCCTCACTATTATATCTGCTAATCACTAAACTTAATCTAAAATTTAAGGTCGCCAAAACTGCGATATGATATTTGCCTTAATTAGATTTGTTCAGTCAATATTTTTCATATACACTTACCTTAAATCTAACTTTGATTATTATTTGGTAATTGTCTGCATGTAATATTCATAAGAATTTTTTTGATGAGAATTGTCCTGATTGTAAATTAGAATATGCAGAATTAAAAGGTATGACTCAGTATAAAGCTCAAGAAGATGAGAAATCAGAAAAAAGAGCAGATGAATCAAGGAGTAAAAAATCATACAAAGAATTTCCTGAAGAGAGAGCAAAAAAGCTTTATGAAGAATTGTTGATACAATTTATGAGAACAAAATCAATCAACGAGGTCGAAGCAGCTGGAAGAGCAAGGCAAATTATTAGAAAGCAATGTGCAATTAGAGGAATTAAAGTTTGGAACTGGCTGAAAACAACATAATACAATTAGCAGCATATGTTGGAATTGCAAGATTAGCGTAAATTTTTTATTATCCATCTATATCTGAAAATAATTGCCGACCACTTGATAAAAGATTACTGATTGATAGCAAATATTTTATTTGTTTATTTCATATCTATGTTAATTTCAAATGACATTAGAAATGATAATAGATGAATTAGCCGAAATAGCACATAGAGGTGTCTTGTATGTGTTGATAGGTTCTTTCGGATTTTTAAGTATCATCATTTTAAATGGAATAATCAGATCCGGCCGCAAAGGCAAAAGAGATATGAACAAATCATAACTAGGTATTGCATTGATGATACTGGACTTAACCAGAGAAATAAGTGCTGACACCAAAGTCTTTCCAGGTTCGCCATTACCTAAATTTATTACATGGACTAAAATGGATGTGCATAACTATTATTCAGAAGTAATCTTTATGAGTACTCATACAGGCACTCATATGGATGCTCCGTCTCATTTTGTGAATGATGTTTCATCAATTGATAAAATATCAGTTAACAGATTCATTTCAAATGCTCTTCTTATTAAAATAGAGAAGGATTCAGACGAATTAATAACTGCAAGTGAAATAGAAGCATCCAAGGCAAAGATATTGGAGGGCGACACTATTGTTTTTTCTACTTTGTGGGAGAACGAGGTAGACAAGGATTATTTTTTCAGTCACAATCCTGGTCTTTCAGAAGGTGCTGCGAAATATCTTATTGATAAAAAAGTGAACGCTGTATGTATAGACTCACCCAGCATCGACAGGGGTTCAGATAGTAATTTTCCTGTACATAAATTACTATTATCTAGGGAAATATTGATTGTCGAGAACCTTTGTAATTTGAGTAAATTAAGCAGCAAAAATTTTACTCTGATAATGATACCACTGAAATTATCGGGAGCATCTGGATCTCCCATAAGGGCCATCGCTATTGATAAGAATTTTTCAGGCCACTAAAAAATAAAATATAATATTGATAATCGATACCCGAAATTATGCGAAAATAACAGTATGGAATACCCCAATTCTACATCGAGTTTTAATACTCCTTAAAAGTATAATGTATTAGTATGCCAACAGCTTATGTTTTAATAAATTGTGATCTGGGTTCTGAAGAGGAGATATTACAGGAAATTAGAAAGCTCCCTGGAGTTAGTGAAGTAAGTGGAGTATATGGAGTATATGACATAATTGTAAAAATTTCTGCAGATACTATGGACAAACTCAGAGAAACAATAACATGGCATGTCAGAAGGATAGATAAGGTTAGATCCACGCTGACCATGATAGTAATTGAAGGTCAGGCAGGAAAGGATAAAAAAAATCAACCAAACATGTTCTGAATATTTTTAATATTTTGAACAAGTGTGGATACTTCGTTTGTGGCATTGAAAAAATGTGGAGATGCTCTTACCGCTTTTTTCTTTCCCCCGCCAACAATATCCCTCTCTGCAACAATTATTCCATTTTTTTCCAATCTGGATACAATAACCTTTGGACTCACTGAATCTATGGCAAAAGATACTATTGATGACCTGAGCTTCTCATCTTTGGGTCCAAATATCGAGATACCAGGTATCGTTCTTATCTCCTCAATTATTTCATTGGCCACTTTCATATTCATTTTTCTTATTTCATTAACACTCAAGCGTTGAATGTACTTTAATGAAGATGCAAGACCAGCAATTCCAACATAGTTTCTAAAACCTGTTTGAAATTTTTGGGGTGATTCAGAATAAACTAGATTTTTTTCATCAGTAATAATTGCAGATTCCCCTCCAATATACTTGGGAGTTAGCAGTGAGGCAGATTCTTTCTTGCAATAAAATATCCCAATCCCCGGTGGGCCGCATATCCACTTGAAACCAGGAAAAGCCAGGAAGTCACAACCAATTTTTTTTACGTCCACGTTAATTGTACCAACAGACTGAGCGGCGTCTATCGAATACAGCAAATTTTGCCTCTTTGCAATCTTGCCCACTTCTTCAACTGGCATTATCGCCCCGCTATTATAAAGGACATGACTCAGGGTTATCAGCCTTGTATTCTTGTTTCTTGCGATTTTATCAATTTTGTCAAGATCGAAGAACCCGTTTTTATCAATCTTTATCTCTTCCAATTTTACACCATACTTTTTAGAAATATTCAGCCATGGGAAGTAATTAGCATAGTGTTCATGAAGACCGCCTCGGGCGATAATAATGTCGGATTTTTTCCACTTAAAACCTGATGCTACATAATTTAATCCCTCGGTAGTACTTTGAGTGAAGATTATTTCTTCTGGCTCACAGTTGATGAGCTGGCTTAGAATAATTCGAAGGTCTTTCATTAGTGATGTAATATACTCTTGAACAGAGCTCGAGTCAGGTCCTTCTTCTGAGCATCTCACTAGAAAATCAGTAATTGACTTTATTGTGGATAATGGTGTTGGTGCAAACGATCCGCAGTTCATATAGATCTTCTTTTTCGTAACTGGAAAATTCTTACGTATTATATCGATATCATTTTCCTTTGCTTCATCATAATCCATTATAACCCCTTTTAATAATTCATTATAATAAAATTATGATTTCTGAAATACTGGACAACAAAGGATTTAATACGCTGATATATGACGATGCTTATGCAAAAACGTGTCTAATTGCATCAATCATATCAGAATTTCAGAATCAAAGTAATAGAGTCACTCGTGGTAAGATAGTTTACCTGGATCTTGATGCAGCATTTACTTCTTATGTTAAAGCTGGTTTAATTCCCTCCATGGAAATACAAAGAATAGATGATTATACCTATCAGTCTGAATCAAGCGCTCTGAAAATATATCTTCCGTCTGAAGATATCTTTGATATTATCATGGTTGATATAATAAGATCAATGAATGAATGTTCCCTAATTATTTTTGATTCTATAAATTCATTTAATAATCTTTTTTATGATAAGATCCTACACAGCCTAAACAATAAACCAAAAATTGGAAATCTAAATCAATTACTTTATTTTATTCTCATGATGATATTAAAACATACTTCTGAATCCAATATCCCATTTTTGGTAACGAGTATGATTCGTTATAAGAGAAAGGAAGTAGTTACAAGCAACAGACTTCTGAGTAAGAAAAGTTCATTGAATTTTTATGTTAAAATTAAAAATCTTAATGATCTATCAATTACAATTCTCGGCGATCCAAAAGTTAATCAAAAAAATTTGATAATGAAAGATAAGGTTCTAAGATGGACTTAAGCAGCTATCTTGATCTTAACTATACTGAAGCCAACAATCAATGCTATGGTGAGAACAGTAAATCCTCCAGTCATAAATGCCCACTGACTCTTTGGTGATGCTGCCTTTCCTGAATTGTAAAGCAAATATGCACCAAACATCCCCATAAAAAGTATCATAACTATTACAATAGTCTCGCCTATAGTTTGTACTGATCTTGACGGAATAATAAATTCTCTTGATCCCACACCTTCTATAATTGAATTAACCAATCCTGAAGCAAATGCAAAAAAAGCAACCAGATAAAGTACTGTGGCAAGAGTGATATATTTTGAAGTGCTAGTAAGCATCCAGTTACTAGTATAATGAATAATAATTAAGTTTATCGAAAAGTTTCCTATCTGATTTTCATCATACCTTTTTCTTATGTTTCTATTATTCTTGCTGAAAATAGATTAAATTTTTCTAAAAAATTATTTTATTTACTTATCCTCTTCTATATGTGCTATTATTGTACTGTCTGCTATACTGAGGTCGACCCCTATTAACTCCTCTGCTATATCCGAATCTTCTTCTACTTTGACTATTGGAGTTAAAGGATCTTTGTCTATTGACTCTATTTCTGCTGACATATAATGTGGGAACTTCAATTCCTATTTCATCATTAAGTCTCTTGACTGATAGTTCTGTGCGCTTCAAAATCCTTGCAAAATCTTCATATCTACTACTTGAAACTAATGAGATTGCTTTGCCACTTCCACCTGCTCGTGCTGTTCTGCCAATTCTATGGAAATAAACCAATGGGTCTTCAGGAATATCATAATTGATAATATTTCCCACGGCCGGGACATCTATGCCCCTTGCAGCAATATCTGTGGCAACAAGTATATCATCACTTCCATTTTTGAACCTGTTCATAGAGTAATCCCTCTGTCTTTGAGATAGATCTCCATGAATTGTAATAACTCGAAAACCTTCTCTGTTCAAATCATCAGCTATTCTCTGGGTTCTTTGTTTTGTAGCAACAAATACAATAGTTTGTTGTCCTTTTTCCCTATTTCTGATAAAATTACAGAGATGTTTGAATTTTTCTCGCTCTTCCACAATTAGATAAGACTGATCAATAGTTTCTAAACTAATTTCGTCTTCATTGAGTCTAATTTGTTCTGGGTCTTTCATATATTCTCTAGAAAGTCTTATAATTTCAATAGGCATTGTTGCTGAAAATAGGCATGTCTGCCTTCTTTCATTTACATAGAAAAGTATGAATTTTATGTCATCAATAAATCCCATATCAAGCATTCTATCAGCTTCATCTAACACTACAAAATTTACATCTTCTAATTGAATCGTACCATGTTTCAAGTGATCAATTAATCTGCCCGGTGTCGCTACAATAACTTGGATTCCTCTTCTCAGCTGTTCTTTTTGTATATTAATACTCTGTCCACCGTAAATGGCAAGGCTCCTTATTCCCATATATTTTGAAAATTTCCTAATTTCACTTGTAACTTGTATGGCCAGTTCTCTTGTTGGAACAATAATTAATGCTTGGATTGGCCCCTTTGACTTTACTTTACTTATTAGAGGAAGACAAAAAGCAGCTGTCTTGCCCGTACCTGTATGTGCCTGTCCTATCACATCTTTCCCTTTTAAAATAAGTGGGATACAATGTTCTTGAATAGGAAAGGGCTTTTCCATTCCTATTTCTTTAACCGCCTTTACTATAGACGTATTTAGACCTAATTCTTCGAATGAAACCATTTTTCTAATTCACATTTTGTTTTGTATTTGACAAAAGTTACGGAAGATCTGGAAAGATTATTTGTTTAACTTAACTTATCTGCCGCACCTTAAGTTAAGTTAATGAGCTTTCATGGGAGATATAAGTGTGATGATAAAAA
>Ga0209819_10000558_pt1 | contig 10950 bp, 15 predicted proteins | sample PPLLak2March2015_FD_187248 | JGI IMG/M metagenome (GOLD analysis project Ga0209819, IMG submission 187248) | Freshwater sediment microbial communities from Prairie Pothole Lake near Jamestown, North Dakota, USA - PPLs Lake P7 Core (1) Depth... | ecosystem: Environmental > Aquatic > Freshwater >... | reverse complement strand
GTTTCGTGTCCGCTACCACGGAGATCTGGCTCGGATCGAAGTCGCGCAAAACGAATTCCCCCGCTGGTTCGAAAAGGCCACCCGCGATGCCGTAGTGCAAAAATTCAAAGAGATCGGGTTTCAATACATAAGCCTCGACTTACAAGGCTACCGAACCGGAAGCCTGAACGAAAGCTTGCGCTTGCCGTTGAGTTAAGGGGCTCGCCCCTCCCGCAATAGCGCTTCGGCGAGCAAGATATCCTCGGGTGTTGTAATCTTGATATTGCTGGTTTCTCCACGCAGAACAAGGACCGGCTTGCCCATTTGCTCCACTAACGTCGCGTCATCGGTGGCGTCGATTGCTTGACGCACTGCCCGATCGTGAGCTTCCACGATCAGTTCTTTGCGGAAAGCTTGCGGCGTTTGTATCTCCCACAGAGTGCTTCGAGTTGGCGTGGCTTGAACCCATTGCTCCTCCGAGACGACTTTGATCGTGTCTTTTACCGGAACGCCGACAACAACCGCACCCACTTGGCGAGCCTTGTCGACACAGCGATCGATGAGCGAGGCGGAAACGAAAGGCCGCGCCGCGTCATGAATCACAACGATTTCACAATCCGAGTCAAGCTTCTCGATCCCGCGCCTGACCGATTCCTGCCGGGTCGCTCCGCCCACTTGCAGCGTCCACGGTCGGTGGCTGAGATTGGGGTCGCTTTGCATCAGCACCTGGCTTCGTTGCAGCTCTTGGCCCGCGACAACGAGAATGACTTTCTCGATGCTGCGGGCCGAGAAGAATTGGTCGAGAGCGCGTAAAACTAAAGGACGATTAGCGAGGGGAAGAAAGCTCTTGGGAACGGGTCCCCCCATCCGTTTTCCTTCTCCGGCCCCGACGATAATCGCGGTTACCTGCATGCGGGTCTGAGAAAATGAAAGAGCCGAGAGTGGGCTCTCGGCTCAGGTCAATCAATATAAATATCGCAGGAACAGACAAGAACTCAGTGGGTAAAAATATGACGCAGCTCTTCCATAATCTTCTCTTCGGAATGGGAGCGCGCAATCGAAAGCTCTTTGACCAAGAGATTGCGAGCCGTGTCTAACATTTTTCTCTCGCCGAAGGAGAGTTCTTTATCGCCCTTGAGAACGAAAAGGTCACGCAGTACGGTGGCGATCTCAAGAATCGAGCCGGTTTTGATTTTTTCAGTGTATTCCCGATAGCGTCGATTCCAGGTTTGTTGATCCGTTTCGACTTTCTTTTGACGCAAAACTTTGTACACCTTTGAGACCATCGCGCGGTCAATTACCTTACGCAATCCCACGGATTCGACGTTATCGATCGGAATCATGATTTTCATATCGGTTTCGAGAATTCTCAACATGTAAAATTTTCTCTCGGTTCCGGAAATAACGTGGGTTCGGATAGCCTCGATTTCTCCCACACCATGGGCGGGGTATACGACTTTTTCACCAACCTTGAACATTAGGACCTCCTCGCGGCGAGTCATTTTCACGCTGCTGGTCAAACTGTTGCCGATATTGAACGGGCAATCGGATAACAACGGTATGGAACGGGATTTTTGAGGTCGATGGGAAAAATCTTTGAGACCGGATCTGGAGCCGTTTACACGTTCTAATGATCATGCTTCGTTCCGCTCCGCTGGCGACCAGGCCAAAAAAAATTAGCGGCCAAACATTCAGACCGCCAGAGGATAAAAAGACTATACACCAGCGCAAAATACTCCGTCAAGGGGGCCTAACTGCACACAGGGGCTACAGAAACAAATTTTTTCAACAGTTTAGATATAAATTATTTAAGGCTTATCCACTTTTTCCGGCGTGCGCCGGAAGCGTTCAGCGAGGGGCAAGTTCGAGTGCCATCAGCACAGCGTCTTCGCCATCATCCGAGTAATAACCCTTGCGCAGTCCCGTACTGACAAAGCCAACGGACTCGTAGAGTTTTTGGGCCGCGATATTGGAAACCCGAACTTCAAGTGTTAAGCGAGACGAGTTGCGGCTCAGTGCCTCCGCTACGACCTGTCGCAGCAGAGCTTGGCCAATTCCTTGACGGCGGAAGGTCGTATGCACGGCTATGTTGTGGATATCGACTTCGTCCGGCAGGAGCCAAAAAAGGACGTAGCCGACAATTTTGCCGCTGATCCGCGCCAGGAAGGAGCGGGCGCAGGCGACCTGCAGCTCCTCCAGAAAGAAGTGAGAGCTCCACGGATGCTTGAAGGATGTCCTTTCAATGGCCATGACTTCGTCGAGATCGGCTAGCGCCATCGACCTGAACGCCACTTCATGCCCGGAAACAAAAAAACCACAGGACGCCGTCGACTCCTGTGGTTGTGCGGTGGCGGCGATCGGGGAGTTTTCTTTACTAGCGATAGCTGGTCTCCCAGGAAGTCCCTTTATCTTTGAGCAAAAAAACTTCCAGTAATTTGTTCTCAAAACGATGCACAAACCCGACTACTCTGTCTTTTAACGGAACAATCGTCGTGAACTCGGGTGGAAAAGCGCCGATGCTCGACGATATCTTGCGAACCCTTTCGTCCGTGCATTTTCCTTTGACAATAAACTGACTGTCTTTGAGGGCGAGATCGTAGTCATATTCTGGCATTTCGTCCGGCAATTGCTGCCGGTCGGGAAGACCGATATCGGGCAACCGGGTGGGAAACTCCAGTCGCAGGAGAAGCGCACCGCCTCGGTCCTCAACCGTATAGACGTTCCCGTACCGCCGTTCGCGCTCAAGTTTATCGACAAATCCCTTCGAGTAAAAACCATCAACGGGAATCGGTACATCTCGAATGACCCCGGCATGCTTTGCCAAAAGCGGTTGCAAAACTATTCCGAGCGGAACCCCATAAACAGCGCCTCGCAAAACCATCTCCTCCGCCGGCTTTGCGCGTAATATCCCATCTTGAAGACGATAAACGCCCTCAGCCACCGCCAAAAAAAGCCCAACGAGAATATAAGAGTTAATCTGTTGGGTGAAGAGGACTTCAGGCCCATGGATGATCGCCGCCACCACCATAGCTACCAGCGGGTAAATCACTGCATTATGCACGATATTGAGCCCAGTGCTTCCCGCCGCGGTGAACCAAGGACTCCGCACTGCGGCTTCGAGTCGCTTTTTAGTGTCATGCGGCAATGCACCCAGAAGCGGTTGCAAGAACAGAATCAGAAATTTGCCGATCCCCTGCGCGAAAAAGCCACTGCTCTGATAGTGGTTAGAAATTTCTTCAAAGCTTGTCGACACTTCTTGAGGAAACCTCTTCTTGGGTCGAACTTCTTTCTTGACTTGAACCACGGGCTTGGGCGCAACCGGTGCAGGCGCAGCTTGGGCGGCTGCAACCGGAGTTACCGCAGGTTTGGATGGCGGCACGGGTCTGGGCGCCGCAACTGGACTTGGGCTGCCGCTCGGTGCTGCGGCTGGCTTAGCGGCTGGCGCAGCCGACGCTTTTTGCTCTGTGCTTCCCTTTCGAAACCGCGACTCAAAACTCTCGCCGAAATCGGTGTCCTTATGCAGATTTCGAGCCCGGGAAATGAGCACTTCTTCGCTCTCGACGTTATTGGGATCCGTCACGCAACAGTCGACCGGACAGACTGCCGCACAAGCCTCGTAATCGTGAAACCCTACGCACTCGGTGCATAAAAGCGGATCGATGACAAAGACGGGGTCTCCCTGGCTAATCGCATTGTTCGGGCATTCGGGCTCGCACGCTCCGCAATTGATGCACTCGTTGGTGATCATCGTCGCCATTAAAAGAGACTCCCGTTGAGAATTAATTACTTGTTTGGTCTTGGGTTGTCAATGATTCCGGCCAGCCTTGCAACTCTCGGAAAGATTATGTTAGCTAGCGAACTAGGGCGGCGTACCCAAGTGGTTAAGGGAGAGGTCTGCAAAACCTCGATGCAGCGGTTCGAATCCGCTCGCCGCCTCCAATTTTTGCTTAATCTTCATTTCCGATGTTCACCGTTTTCTTAAAGAAAACGTTGTGGTTTCAGACTTAGAAATTAAAGCATCCCTTCAAGTCCTGAGAGCCCGCAGATTCCCTTTGGCTGACTGTTATTGTGACCCAACTTGAAGTTTTCTGCCAGTATCCGGAAGAGCCAACGGATCGTATGATCGTTTCACCTTGCCGAGCCCGTTTCCATGTCAGCTCGATTCGGTGAATCTCCCCAGCAAACGATTCAATGCACCGGTCGCCTCAAGGCGCCGGATGTCGTCGTAACCACCAATCGATTGGCCGTCGATAAAGATCTGCGGCACGGTTCGGCGGGCGGACAGGCGCTCCATTTCGGCCCTTCGAGGCGGGTCGTCGGTGACGTCGATTTCTTCGAACTCGACGTCCTTGGAGCGCAGAAAAGCTTTCGCGCCAAAACAGTAAGGACAATAATTCGTTGTATAAACAATGACTCTTGGCATTCCGTTGGAACTTCCGTTAATTCAATGATCGGACATCTCGATCCTGGGCTTTAAAAAATCTTTCCTTGAAACCGTCGTGCTTTTTTGCCATTAGTGGGCCGTGAAATTGGTCGGATTAACCGGCGGAATCACGTCCGGCAAAAGTACCGTCGCCGCGATCCTGCGCCGTCTCGGGGCAGCGATTATCAACGCCGATGACTTATCCCGCGAGGTGGTCCAACCGGAGCAGGATGCTTGGAAGGAAATCATTGATACGTTCGGCGCTGATATTCTGCAGGAAGATAAAACCCTGGACCGCAGAAAACTAAGAAAAATCGTCTTCGACAACCCCGAAGCACGAAAAACGCTCGAAGCCATCATCCATCCAAGGGTCCGCGCTCTGGCGGAGAGAAACATCAGGGAGCTCGCGGCGGCGGGCAGTTCAGTCATTGTCTACGAAGTGCCGCTGCTTTTTGAAGCTCAAATCCATCTTTGGCTTCGCCCCGTGATCTTAGTCGCCTGCGACATTGAAACGCAAAAGCAAAGGTTGCTCGAACGAGATCATTTGACAGAGCTTGAAGCTCAGCAGCACCTCGACGCCCAGATGAGCTTGGCGGAAAAACGCAAGCTGGCGGACTATGTGATCGAGAACGACGGCACCCTGGAAGAGCTTGAACAACAGGTCCGTGCGGTGCTGCAGAAGATTCAGGCTACTTGACCCGCTCCAAATACGTCCCTTCGGAAGGATCCACTCTCACCTTGTCCCCCACCTGAATGAATGGCGGGACTTGAATCGTCACTCCCGTTTCCAACTTTGCCGGCTTATAGGAAGCGCTGGCCGTTGCCCCCTTCATCGACGGCTCCGTATCGACAACCTTCAAATCGACCGTCGAAGGAGGACTAACACCGATGGGCTTGCCGTCGTACAATTCGATCTCGACGACCTCGTTGGGCAACAGAAAGGACAACAGATCCCCGATATCTTGCGCCGTCAAGGTGATTTGCTCGTAATTCTCCGTGTCCATAAAAGTGTGAAGGTCGCCTTCGGCGTAAAGATATTGCATCCTCCGAGTCTCTAGCGTAGCTTGTTCGACGCGGTCCTCCGAGCGAAACTTATACTCCGTCCCCACGCCGCTCTTGAGATTCTTCATCTTCGTTTGCATGAAGCCGCGTTTGTTGCCCGGGGTCAAATGGTGAACGGCAAATACCCGGTAAAGTTGACTTTCATGAATGATGATCATGCCGGGTCTGAGCTGTGTCGCCTGGATCAACATCTAGGTTCCTTCCCTAATCCTCTGCTTGTTGTTAGCAGTTTATCTCGCCAGCTTCAACGCGCCTTCCGTATGCGTTCGCTCCGGACTTCAGGCATAGAGACCACGCCAGAGCATAGCCCGCGCGACGCGCTCGATACCGATCATTAAAGCAGCTAATCGCATATCCACCTTTTTCCGCTGGCTCATATGAAGCACCTCGTGGAAGGCCCGGACCAAGATGTCTCGTAGTTTCTGATTCACTTCTTCCTCGGTCCAGAAAAAATTCTGTAGGTCCTGCACCCACTCGAAATAGGAAACCACCACGCCGCCTGCATTCGCCAAGATATCGGGAATTAGGAAGACACCTTTCTCCTTAAGCATCGCGTCCGCCTCTAGTGTGGTGGGGCCATTGGCCCCCTCGGCGAGAAGCCGACACTGCAACCGCCCCGCATTTTCCTTCGTGATTTGCATTTCCATGGCGGCGGGCACCAGGATATCGCACTTGAGCTCCAGGAGCGCCGCATTGCTGATTTTTTCTCCGTACGGACAGCCTTCCAAGCTGTGGTTTTTATCGGCCACCTCGAGTAACTTTGCGACTGGCAATCCGTTCGCGTCAAAAAAGCCTCCCGTTCGATCGGATACTCCGATGACTTTCACGCCGATGTTAGCGAGATCTTTCACAACTACCGAGCCGACATTGCCAAAGCCCTGGACTACCGCGGTGCACTCGATCAGATCGATCCCTAAGTGTTTTGCCGCTTCGATGATCATGTAGACGACACCTCGGCCGGTTGCTTCGCGCCTCCCCAATGTACCGCCAATAGCCACCGGCTTTCCGGTGACAATCTCAGGCACCGCGTGCCCCCTATGCTGGGAATAGGTATCCATGATCCACGCCATGACCTGTTCATTCGTTCCCATGTCCGGCGCGGGCACATCGATTTCCGGGCCGATAAAATTGAGAATTTCAGCCGTGTAGCGGCGAGTCATGGACTGTAGCTCATGCCGCGAAAGCTCCGCCGGATCGCAAGCAACACCTCCCTTTGCTCCACCCAAAGGCAAGCCGACCAAGGAACATTTCCACGTCATCCACATCGCCAGCGCGGAAACCTCCCCGAGGTTCACCTCCGGGTGATAACGAATGCCGCCCTTAAACGGTCCCAAGACGTCGTTGTGCTGAACGCGATAACCAGTAAAGACGTGAACTCTGCTATCGTCCATCCGAGTAGGGACACTGACGATCAAGGCACGTTCGGGCCGGCGTAGCCGCGCCGCCACGTTCGGATCGAGATGGAGTATACCCGCGGCGATATCGAACTGTTGGACCGCCATCTCGTTCGTCGGGCTTTGCCATTCAACAGTTGCCATCAAACCCCCGATTTTTATTGAGAATGCGAATTTACGCTCGGTGCTTTACCCCGGCGGCCAACCGAAGGGACGTCCACCCAGCAAATGAAAATGCAAATGAAAAACGCTCTGACCCGCGTCCGCGCCTGAATTGACAACCACGCGGAAACCGCTCTCGGCGATGCCCTGCTCGCGCACGAGTTTCGCGATCACAAGAAAAATCTGACCCACCAAGGCTTGATCATTCGCTTCCAGATCCAAAATCGTGGCGAGATGCTTGCGAGGCACGATCAGGATATGGACCGGCGCTTGGGGACGAATATCCCTGAAGGCGACTACGGATTCGTCTCGATAAACGACATCACCCTTGACGTGGCCTTCGACAACGCCACAGAAAAGACAATCACTCATCAAGTTTCCTCTTCGACGCGCTTGAGATCTTTTACTGCTGGTCATCTCTATGGGGGTATTGGATGAATATCTTTTTACCTTCCATCTCCAGGGGCACGCTCTGGAGCGCGGCACCGACGCAGGGCCCCCAGAGACACTCCCCGGTTGCCGGCTCGAAGGTCGCACCGTGATTGGCGCATATGAGGTAGCGCCCGTCGACGGTAAAAAACTGGTTCTCCACCCAATCCAGCGAAATGCCGACGTGGGGGCAGCGATTCACGTAAGCATAAAAGTCTCCCCGGTAGTTCAGGAGCACCGCTTCAAGGCGAGGCTCGCCATCGTTCAGGGTGAACTTCTTGCTCCTGCCGGGCGCGAGCTCCGCAACTTCGCCGATGAACTTTCGGTGGGTTTGTCTCTTGGCTTGGTTCGACAACATCTCAGTCCGCCAAGGGCGCGAGATTTCCTTCGGGGCAACCGACCAGCACGTCGCCCCGGTCAATACAAACCGGCAGACGATAGAGAGAATCCCCTTTACACGGACCAGAGATACAAAGTCCGGTGTCACGCTCGTAGAGCGCGCCGTGCGTGTAGCACATCAGATACCGCCCGTCCTCGCTGATAAATTGATCGCGAATAAAATCCAGAGGTGTCGGCATGTGCCGGCACCGATTGACGTAAGCATGGAAGCGTCCGCCATCATTAACCAGAAATCCGGGGACGCGGTATTTTTGGCAAATGATCAAAAATTTCTTTACCCCGCCTGGCTCCACCTCCGCAACGCGCGCGACGATTCTGCCCCCAACGCGGCTCTCTTCCTGCATGCGCCGCTTCTCGCGTAAAAAAAGCGCCCGGTGAATCGCCAGGCCGATAAGATAGGCGACGAGAAAGAAAAGCGAGAGATAAATCGTGATCGCCATGTTCAGCGAAATCTGGTGCAACTTACTTGGAGTCTTTGGCTACGCTATCGCGAATGCGTTTCACTGCCTCCGGCGTTTGCCGGCCGGACATCCCCATCACCTTCATCAGCTCGGTAGTCATTTCAGCCGTGACCTGGTCCTGAATGCTACCGGTTCCGTCCGGGTCGGCCTTGAGAAAAACCATGATCTTTTCCTTAGCAACACCGGTCTGCTCCAAACCGTCGAGAAATTCTCCGTAACCGACCCGTCCTCGGAGCTCCTGAACCCGCCCCATCAGCTTCTTACAGTCGCCGCACGCTCGAGCCCAAAACCCCACCCGCTCTCCACAATAAGAACATCGCGACATCGTAGAATTCGCCGTGCTATTTTTGGGCCAGCACCTTGGCCACCAGGCCCTGTATGCCGTCGGCCAGTCTTTCGTTGGCGGCAACGATGCCGTGATGCCTGGCGTCCCGTTGATTGAACAACAACCGCTTGCCGCTGCCGTCGACCACCTTTCCCCCTGCTTCCTCCGCAATCAGCACTCCGGCACAGACATCCCACTCGTGAATGGAACGAAATGTCAACGTGCCATCGCCTTCTCCGCCGGCAACTTTCGCCAATCGATAGGCAATGCTGCCAACGGATTGGATTTCACAAAGATCGACAAAAACTTGAAATTTCCGCAGTGGCTCGGAACGGCTCACCAGCAACAAGGCCCCGTGAATGTCTTGTCGAGGAGTGACTCGAATGCGTTTTCCGTTGAGCTCCGCCCCTTGACCCGCAGCGGCTCGGTAGAGCCGCTCTTCAGCCGGATTGTAGACCACCGCCACCTTCGGTTGGCCGTCGACAACGAAGCCAATAGAAACCGCAAACTGCGGCACTCCTTCGATAAACTCCTTGGTCCCATCTATCGGGTCGACGATCCAAAGCCGCGATGAAGTCAATCTGCCGGTATCATCGCTGTCTTCCTCGGAGAGCCAACCGTCTCGCGGGAATTTTGCTTGAATAACTTCGCGGATCTTGTGGTTGGCTTCGATATCGGCCGTAGTGACCGGGTTGTTCTTGCTTTTCTCCCGGACGTCAAATTTTCCCTTGAACATTTTTTTTACAAGCTGTCCCGCTTCCCAAGCGGCCCGCTCGGCAGTATCGAATTCTTCAGCGTATTGTAAGCTCATAGGTATATTCTGTGTTTACGCCATCGATTGACCGGATTATAAAAAAATAGATAGGAGAGTTAGTCGGGGATTTGCGCTAAATCAGTCGCAACCTCTGCGCCCGCATGGAGCATTTCTTCGATCGCGCGCTCCGAATCGCCGACTTTTAAGTCCACGCCGCGGACCGAGTCTGTCAGCAAAACAACTTTGAAACCTTCTTTGAGACCGTCGAGCACGGTATGTTTGACGCAATAGTCCGTTGCCAAACCGCCAACGAAAATGCGCTCGACACCTCGCTGGCGCAAAAGCTCGGCTAGTCTTACCCCGCTCTTATCCCTACCGAGAAAGCCCGAGTAACCGTCTTCGTCTGACCCCATTCCAGCCGATACCGTCACTGTCTCGGGCGGCAGTTTCAAGTCCGGATGAAATTCAGCCCCCTGGCTTCCCTGGATACAGTGTGGCGGCCAGGGGCCGCCACCGCTAATGAAATGACTGGTCTTCTCCGGATGCCAGTCGCGAGTGGCAAAGATTGGCGAGCCAGCTTTGGTGAATTGATGAATGTACCGGTTAAGAACTGGAACAACCTGGTCGCCGTCCTTCACCGCCAGAGCACCCCCTGGGCAGAAATCGCTTTGGACGTCGACCACAATCAACGCGTCTTTACTTGGCCTTGGCATCGATTTTCATTATAGAGAATGATAGCTTGGTTTCAATTGAGCCATTAGTAGTCTACCACTTAGCGCGCCATATGGCTATCAAGGCAGTCTTTTTTGACGCCGCAGGGACGCTCATCAAACCCTTCCGGCCGGTCGGTGAAACCTACACCGTACTGGCGCGGACCTATGGCATGGAAGTTTCTGCTGTGGAAATCGCGGAGAGATTTCGCCTCTGCTTTCGGGCGGCCCCTCCCCTGGCCTTTCCCCACGTATCGGCTGCGGGTACCGAGGATTTAGAACGCGCTTGGTGGAAGGAATTGGTTCGGCGCATCTTTGAGCCTTGGGGTCCATTCCCGGGATTTGACGACTTTTTTACCGAGCTATTCGCCTACTTTGCCAAACCCGGAGCCTGGGATCTCTATCCCGAGGTGGCCGAAACCTTGTCGGCCTTGGAGAGACGCAGCGTGATCCTCGATGTGATCTCAAACTTTGACTCTCGTTTACATGGTATTCTCGAAGGACTCGGCGTGGCTCATAGGTTCGAGCATATCTTTATCTCGAGCCGCGCTGGTTACGCAAAGCCCGCGCCACAAATTTTTCACGCGGCATTGGCGCAGCACGGCCTAAGAGCCGGCGACGCCCTCCACGTCGGCGACAGCGAGGAGAGTGATTTTCGCGGCGCCAATGGTGCCGGTTTGAGGGGCGTATTACTCGAACGAAACGGCGAAAAACATGCCGGCGTTTCGCCGTGCATTACGAGCTTGAAAGACATTCTTTTCCTTGTTGATGCTCCCGATCAACGCTAAAAAGTAACTTGACACTTTGAACTGGCTGAGTTACACGGCTCCTAACTTATCGGGCGAGAGTCGG
>Ga0209819_10000557_pt1 | contig 10952 bp, 10 predicted proteins | sample PPLLak2March2015_FD_187248 | JGI IMG/M metagenome (GOLD analysis project Ga0209819, IMG submission 187248) | Freshwater sediment microbial communities from Prairie Pothole Lake near Jamestown, North Dakota, USA - PPLs Lake P7 Core (1) Depth... | ecosystem: Environmental > Aquatic > Freshwater >... | reverse complement strand
AATGAAAGAATTAAATCATTAAACACTATGTGTGCAATTTCAATAAATGATCCCGATGAAATTATGCCTTATCTTGAAAATATGAAATATACTTACGAGAAATTGATGGATAATAATGAATTTTATCGGTTAATAAAATACGACAGAACTAAACAGGCATTGCAGGCAATGACCAGCCTTTTCTGTAGGTATGTTTAATCAGTTCGTTTGCGAAAGCCTGTGCCGGCATAGGATCAGTCCACTTCTTATTGAATGTGGGGTGTCCGTTATGTATGGAGAAGGCATCTTCAATACATATCTTAACAGTTTCGGAATCGCTGAGATTGGTAAACTGCATGTTCGGGCCATCCCAGAGGAGTTCTTTGTTTAAACCCTGCAGGCGGACTGCCAGTACTCCCATTACAACCATTTCATTAAAGGGTCCGGCTTCACCGAAATGCGAGGAAAGCTCAACGCGGCTTTCGGGAGTCTGCTTACAGGCAGCAACCCAGTCCATTTCATGTGATACGGGTTCAACACGGCGCAAAGTCTTTGGTACATTCGGAACACGTTTGGAAAGCAGCCACGGGTTAACACCATAGCAACCACATATAAGGGTATCCTTGGTTCCATGGAAAATTACACCACCGCCTGAATCATTCATTTCCTTACCGGCAGGCCATCCGGCGGGTTCAAAAGGTTTAATACCGCCATCGTACCATATTACATCCACCTCGGGAAATTTAATCTTATCGGTCTTCAAAGGCTGACGGGCCGGAAATGTATATTTAACCGTCTGGGCATTGGGAGCGCAATCAGTCAGCAGGAGTGTTGAGTTACCCTGTACTTTGGAAGGATAGCCCAAACGCAGACCCTTGAAAACGGGATGGAGAATATGGCAGGCCATATCACCCAGGGCACCGGTGCCGAAATCCCACCAGCCGCGCCAGTTCCAGGGATGATAAATTTCATTGTAAGGACGCATCGGAGCCGGACCAATGAACAGATCCCAGTTTAATGTTTCAGGAACCCAGTGGCCCTGGGATGGACGGTTAAGGCCCTGGGGCCATATCGGACGGTCCGTGAAGGCTTCAACTTTTTTAATTTCGCCGATTTCACCAGCCCAGATCCATTCACATGTCTGGCGGACACCTTCTCCCGAGCTGCCCTGATTACCCATTTGCGTGGCTACTTTTTGTTTGGCAGCCAGTTTGGTGAGCAGTCGTGATTCAAAAACAGAGTGTGTCAACGGTTTCTGAACATACACATGTTTTCCAAGTGTCATGGCAGTAGCTGCCGTTATGGCATGCGTATGATCAGCGGTGGCAACAACCACTGCGTCGAATGAATTTTTCATTTCATCGTACATCACACGCCAGTCCCAGTATTTCTTTGCATTGGGATATTTGTTAAAGCAATCGGCCGAATAACCCCAATCCACATCGCAAAGGGCTACGATGTTTTCACTTTTCAGGTTTTCAAGGTTGGATGAACCCATACCGCCTATACCAACAGCGGCAATATTCAGCTTATCGCTGGGGGCTTTATAACCCAAACCGCTGACCACATGGCTTGGGATAATGGTAAACACGGCAGCAGCTTTGGCCGTATTTCCCAGAAATTCCCTGCGGCTGATTCCTGATTTCGATTTATTGTTCATAATTAAAGTTTTAATTGAAGTAATTATTAGTGTATATTAAATTTAGTCAAAAAAAGGATCAAACAATTTTCATTTTGTCAGAATCCCAGAAAACTTTTCTGTTTTCGAGCAGGGCCCTGGTTGACATGTGGGCACTGATTCCCTCTTCAAAAGCCTGATCGATGTCGCAGCTTGGCTGTATGCCCGCCTTGATGCAATTGAGCCATTCCTTTATATGAAGGTGGGTTGTATCAACCCGTTTCCCGTCACGGTATGTATAAAGCAGTCCACGGCTGGCAAAGTACTGTTCGGTGGCTGTGGCAAAGCCATCGGCTCCTTTTTTGCCGGGGATGAATGAATAAATGGGCGTGTTTACGTCAATGATATGGTCATCAATTTTTTTCCTGTATTGCGTCGATCCGTGATCAGCCTTGATCAGGAGCCGGTCACTGATTTCCATATTTGCATCGTGCCCCATGATTACCTTGCCGCGTGCCCTGTTACTGGCCAGTGTGGCGCTGTAAAGAAATGACAGTTCCTGTTTCGGGAATTCCATCACCACCTGGAGAACATCCGGCACTGTCCTGCCATCCTTGAAAAAGTAAATTCCTCCGGACGATGTTACGGATCCGGGGATTCCCAGATCCAGGATCTGGTTCAGTGCGTCGTATTCATGTGTAAGAAGATCACCGTTCAATCCTGTACTGTAATCCCACCAGCAACGCCACCGAAAGAACCGTTCGAGGGAGAATTCATGGTATGGTGCCTGACCCAGGAACTGGGCCCAATCAATTGTGGCCTGATTGGCTTCGGGATGTATCGGATATACCCATGCACCGTTCGGATCGTTCCGGTTCGTACAAACCTCAATAAGATTGATCTTGCCGAGAACATTTTTCTCCACCGCTTCCTTCGCTTTGGTATAACTTTCGGTTTGCCTTCCCTGGTGACCCAACTGGAAAACGATCTTTTTTTCCTTAACCGTTTTCACCAGTTCAAACAATTCGGGGACTGACCAGGAGACCGGCTTTTCACAGTACACATGCTTGCCTCTTTTGGCTGCTTCTATGGCCATCGGGGCGTGCCAGTGATCAGGGGATGCAATGATCACGGCATCAATATCCGGGGCATCGAGCAGTTCAAGGTAGGTTTTATATTGCGTGACCTCCTTCCCGAATTTACCGCCGGTGCCCTGGCGGTGAACATTTGAACCGGTAATGGAAGCTTCCTTTGAGTAAACCGAAAAAACATCGCAGACACCGTTCACAACCATATTCAGTTGCTCCTGTTCCATGTAGATCTCATAGTTCCGGTTCGTTTTGTTTTCCTCCTGGGCTTTCTTCTGTTCATCAATCCAGGAGGGTTCAGGGAAACCAGCTGCACGCATCAGCTGCTTGCCGCGTATGCCAAATCCGATAATTCCAACACGCACAGGATCACCGGTAGCTGCCGGCGCCAGCTCAACAGGCTGTGAAGAGAGTGTGACCACTTCACGCATTTGCTTCATCAAAGTTTCCTCGTATTTGTTTTTCCGGGCCCAGGCAAATGAAAATGCTCCCAGCAGCGGAACCGTTGCCAGGCCTTTGAGAATATCCCTCCGGCCAACATTTTGCGGGCGGGTATTATGATGATCAGGTTTCTTTTTTATGTTTTCTTTTTTCATGGTACATCACTGTTTTTTATTCGCTCCCCAAATAATCCTGTCAATGCCCACGATTTTACCTGACGGAAAAACATATAACAAGGCCATCGAAAATAATTCAATCAGGGTCTTATTTACCACCAGATAACTACCCTCTTGCGGCATAACGTAGGCAATATTCGCCAGAGCAGGGTGGGACAGATAATACAAAATTAACAGAAGCATGCCGAAAATCAAAGAAAGCTGAGTAAAGAGACCAAGCAAAAGGCCGAGTCCAATCAGCGTTAATCCCCACATATTCAGCCAATCAGCCACCGAAACCCCATTTGGGTTGGAAGCCAAAGCATGAAAAATACCGGCAAAAGGGCCCCTGGAATCCAGTAAATAACCTATGGAAGACCAATCCGGATTTGAGATCTTGACAATTCCCTCATATAAAAAATACCATCCCAACAGCACACGGAGTGAGACCAGTAAAAAAGCCTGGATTTTCGAATATTGATAAGTATATCCGGATTTCAGCATTATTTAAATATTAGGACATCAAATCTAAAAAATCTTTTTTGAAATACGTATAAATATAGGACTGGACTTGCATCAAATTAAAAATTGGACTGTTAAAAAAAGATAATTCCGGCATTTTTGTGCTAAATTGTTTGGATGCTAAACGGCCTATATTCAAATATCAGTGATAGTCATTCCCTGTTGAACGGACTTTTCAAATCTGCGTGCCGGGATTATTTCTACCTTATCAACCGACACTATCCGGAAAGAGGGGCAATCAAGCTCGTTGGTGACCGGTACAGGCTGTCCCGGGACCAGCGGACCGTGTTATATCGCGGAATTTCATCAAAGGAAAAGTCGGAAACCCGGAGATCATGCCTGGTGAAGGATATCCGGGGGAAGATCCTTGCCATTGACGGATACAATGTATTGTTTACATTGCTCAATTACAGGCTGGGCCGATTTACGTTTATTGCATCCGATGATATTCTGCGTGATGCGGGTTCCCTTCATGGCAGGCTAAGGAATGACAATGTATTTCTCGACAGCGTTATGCTGCTTATGAAATTCCTGACTTTGGCGCAGCCCGGAATAGCGGATGTTTTTCTCGATTCCCCCGTATCGCATAGCGAAATGCATGCCCGGGTAATCCGGGATCTGCTGGCAGAATTCAATCTGCCCGGCACATGCCAGGTGGTCCGTTCAGCGGATTTTGTTTTGAAGCATTTTCCCTATGAAATACTTGCCACTTCCGATACAGTGATCATTGAAAAGGCATCACGGTGTGTGGCCGATCTTCCCAGGATGATCCTGGAGGAGCACTATCAGGCTGTTTTTGTAAGAATTTCGGACTTGCTCCTACCGGGTCCGGATTAGATCCAGGACCCCATTAATAAAAGTCAGGGGATGAACCGGATTTCCGGGAACATACAGATCTATGTGATACTTCCCGGGAAACGACCTGTCAAGTGCCGGGCTGCCTGTAAATATTCCACCGCTGATGGCATCGGTACCGGCCAGGATAATTATCTTGGGAAAAGGAATCGCATCATAACAGATCTGTAAGGGTTCAGCCATATTGGCAGAAATGGGTCCTGTAATGACGATACCATCGGCATGTCGGGGGGAGGCAACGAATTCAATTCCGAATCGTCCCATATCGAAATTTACATTTCCGCAGGCATTCAGCTCCCATTCGCAGCTGTTGTCCCCCCCTGCCGATACCTGCCGCAATTTGAGAGAATGACCGAAATAACTCCGGATCTCCTTTCGTATCTGTTCAGGCTTCAGTGTCAAAGGCTCATCTTTGCCTTCGGAGATGATAAGGTCTTCACGTACTGCTGCGCATATTTTATAATCTTTTGTAAACCTGATCTTTTGGGGAAAAGCAAGGCTGCATTCACCGCAGAAAACACATTTACCCATGTCTATCCGTACCGGATCCGCATCAATAGCACCTGTCGGACATATTTCAACCAGCCGCCTTACATCGGCCCCTGCAGTTGAGATGACAGGCCTTCCCCTGAAAATTCCCGGGACCTCAGCCTGTGTTACATCGGGGATATACTGTTTTCCCTGGTGCAATAATATTTTAATTTCTGAGAGCATGAATTCCTGTTTTAACTCGTTAATCTTTGAATTATCATAAATCGTGTCCGCAATAGCTCAGGTTGAAGCTTTTATTGCAGATCGGGAAATCGGAAATATCATTATTCCTCACTGCCAATGCTAAACCCAGCCAATTGTGCACAGAGGGATCCTTAACTTTATATAGAGCCAGATCACCTTTTGCATCGGTAATGGCACAATGACATATTTCACCACGCCATCCTTCAGTCAGGGAAACGCAGAATGAATCGGGAGACAGGTTGGCCGGAAGTTTGTCTTCCGAACCAGTACCAATTGCATTTCCATGCCGAAGAAGGTCCCGGATATATTTTATGGATTGGGAGATCTCCTGTTTACGGATCTGTGTTCTTGAGTAAACATCGCCGTGATGCTTAATGATGGGTTGATGATGCAGGCGGTCATAAAGAAGGTAAGGATGTGTCCACCGGATATCACGCATCAATCCTGAAGCCCTGGCAATCATTCCAACAGCGCCGATTTTCTCTGCCTGTTCCGTAGTGAACGTTCCGGTTCTTTCAAGCCGTGCCAATACGCTGGGCAGGCTTTTCATCCGTCCGTACATTTCATAAAAATCGGGTTCATAATTATCAAACAGTGCGATCAGGGCGTCCCGCATATTCTTATCCAGAGGATATGGATTCCTGCCTGCCCTGATGATCCCCTTTGCCAGGCGATTTCCGCACCATAATTGGAATGTATTGATCACAGGCGTCCGAAGCCGGCCGAAAACAGAACTGCCCAGCTGAAATGCAATGTCCGTGCAAATAGCACTCAGATCACCGGTATGGATGGCAATCCGTTCCAGTTCCGATGCAATGGTCCTGCATTGAAGAATTTCTGATCCGGGCGTGAAATTGCACAGGGACTCCCAGAGTCCAGCAAATGCCGTAGCATGTCCCACTGCGGAATCACCTGCAATGCTTTCGGCCAGGATTGTTCTTTGGAGCAGGCTTCTGCGGTCAAGGAACAACTGCTCAATCCCACGGTGCTGGTAACCCAGTTGAATTTCAAGGTGAAGGATCTGTTCCCCGCTGCATATAAAGCGGAAATGTCCCGGCTCAATTATACCCGCATGGATCGGGCCCACTCCCACTTCATGCAGCTCTTCACTGTCGATATGATAAAAAGGATATTCTATGATCGCAGGATTTTTTCCGGCACCATCAACCGGGAACCGCAGCGGTTTCAGCCAGGGATGATCTGCGTAACGGATCCCCAGCCTTTCATGCATTTCCCTTTCGAAAACATGGAATGCCAGGTGCCGAGCGGTAAATGACTGCAGCACACGATTGTCATTACGACCTATTTCAGAGGAAGAAATAATGATGGTCCCCCTGGCATCATCGGCCATACAGCAGAATAACCTGATCCGGTCGCCTAGGGGCCATGCGAAATAGTTGACGCAGTGTGAATATATATCTTTCATCAGGCCGGTATTCGCCTCCATAAAATCTTCGTAAGGTAGGACCGGTATTTCGGGTAACCTTACGACCTGGTTGTTTCTGGCGGTTATAAAAGTCATAACTTAATTGTTCAGCGGGGTAATGCACTAATGGCGGAGTTTATCAGCTCCACGAGCTGACCCGGGGGTGTAAGTCCGAGGTATATTACAAGGCCAAGCAATATGAACTGGCTCAGGGATTCGGAAAACGGGATTTTCTCTACCCGGGTATCATCAAAATCCACCGGCTTGATGAACAGCATCTTGAAAACATTTCTGCCAAAGGCCCAGATTATCGTGGTAAGCAGGATCAGCACCACAATGAGGATCCAAAGATAACCCGATTCAAAAAGAGATCTGAAAACCAGAAATTCACTTACAAATATTCCCGAAGGAGGTACGGCCGTGATTACAAAATATGCCAACAGAAGGACCACCGCCCCGGTGATGTTATATTTGAAATAGTTGCCCACATCATATACACTCTTGCTTCCAAAAGTACGGTAGATCTGTCCGAACTGGAAGAAAAGCGCGGGTTTGGCGAAGGAGTGAAGCAGCAGGTGAAGGATTGCTGCATAATACCCTATGCCTCCTGCTGCCATGCCAAGCATCACAATCCCCATATGTTCCACGCCTGAATAAGCCATGATCCTCTTGATATTCTTAACCCGGACCATATAAACCGTGGCTACAAAAACTGAGAGGAGAGCTGAAATAAGAATGATTTTGTTGGTCCATTCAAAAATAGAAGTCTGACTCGTGATTTCATAGAATCGGAAAATACCGATGAAACCCACATTCATCACAACACTGGCAAGAAGGGCCGCAGCCGGGTAGGGGGCATTGTCCTTGGCATCGATACCTGCGGTGTACATTGGCATCATTCCTGCCTTGGCCGTAAATCCTGTAAAAATGAACAGAAACGCCAGCTTAAGCCAGAATACATCAAATGCAGGGGCATTCAGGGTCAGGTTCCGGTAAAAAAGGTCTGTTATCCCCTGCTGCTGAACGGCGACGGTAACAAACAACACACCGATAAACACCAGGGTAATGCTGATGGAACAGATAAAGATATACTTCCAGGTCCCTTCAAGGGTCAGTTTGTTCCTTCGGTGATATATGAGGGCAGAAGCACTGAGTGTTGTCAATTCCACGAATACCCAGGTAATGCCAATGTGATTTGAAAGATATGCAGCACTCAGTGAAGCGGTGAGGATCGTCATGGCAGCAAAATACATTCCCTGTTCCCTTGGTTTATAAGGATGCTTGGAAAAATAGACAAAGCTGTGATACAAAGCGGGTATACACACAACACTGATCACACCCAGAAAAAGAATGGCAAGGGCATCGGGGGTAAAATAGGTAAGCTGGGTGATTCCGCGGTTAACATATTCAAATACTGCCAGGGAACTTTGCAGCAGGATGAATGATGCAGCAAGGATCACCTGGAATGAATACTTTCTCAGAAAGTAAAAAAGTAAGGCTATCCCGAGTGAGCCCGGCAGATAGATCATTAACATTACATCCACCATACAGGTTAATCTTTCAGGTTTCTTAATTGTTCAACATCCTGCTCCTCAAAAACGTCTCCGATTTTATCCGCAAAAATTCCAAGCAGGATAACACTTACAAAAATATCAAGCAGGATACCGGTATTCACAACCATGGGCATTTCGCTGCCCACCGCCAGTGAAAGGACAAAAACACCGTTTTCAAGCACCATATACCCCATTACATGGGTTATTATTTTCCTTCGGGTGATGATTATATATAAACCCGTGAACAATGCGGAAAAGGCCACGATGAAAAAGATTTTCCTGACATAGGTATCCTGGACAATGTTGGTCAGAAAAAATGATCCCACAATAAAAGAGGTGACAATGACCACAGAGACGAAATTGGAGACATAAGGTTCTGCTTCCCGGGTTATGTGATTCCTGTCCAGGATATATTTCAGGAAGAACGGAATTGCAATTGCCTTGATAATAATGGTTTCAAGCAATACAAATACAAGGTTTAACAGGCTGATCTCAATAAGCTGTATAAAAGCCACCCCGAATAACAATATACCCTGAAAAGCAATGATTCTTATATAGGTCAATAACCTGTTGGCCATGGCAAGGTATAACAGGGTGATGGTAAAGGTTATCAGAAGAATGTTTATCATCTTTCCGTGTCTTTATATAATTTTCCCGAGCATAAGCAAAACCCCCAGGAAGATGAGCAGGGATATCGAAGTGAACATAAGAATGAATTGCGGATTATGATTCATCCGGAACCTTGCGGAAAAAGACTCAACCATGCCTACAAGCACTGCAAAAACAAACTGCACCGTGAAATATATCGGAATAGAGTAGTACCACTGGAATCCGGGTGTAAGGAAGAAATTGGCGATAATGGCACCATACATGGCAAACTTTAGATTTATGGCATACAGGATCAACCCTAGGTCAAAACCACTGTTGTCAAGTATCATCACTTCATGGACCATAGTGAGTTCAAGGTGTGTTTTCGGATCATCCACCGGCATGCGGCTGTTTTCGATCAGGGCAATTATGACAAACACAAAGGAAGCCAGGATCCCGATCCCGTATGAAATATATGATCCGAAATGAAGTGCACCGAAAATACCTGCAAAAGAGGTATAGCCGGTGAGCAATGACAAGGAACCCATAAGAATGAAGAACGCAGGTTCCACAAGCATGGTGAAAAGACCCTCACGGCTGGCACCCATGCCTTCAAAACTGCTGCCTGTATCAAGGGCTGCGATGATCATAAAAAATTTCCCAAGGGCAAGTGTATAGGAAAAAAATACAAAATCTCCCCTGAAGGAGAACAATCCGGGATGATCGCCAAATGGAACAAACAGGATGGACATTACGAGGGTGGAAAAATATACGGTGGGTGCCAGTCGAAAAATGATGCTGGTGGTTTCACTGTACACCGATCCCTTTCGGAACGAACGCAAAATGTCCCTGATGGGCTGAAATATGCCCGGTCCTTTTCTGCCTGAGAAAATGCTCTTTGCCCGGATGATAATGCCGCTAAAAAAGAGGCTGGTAATGAGGATCAGTAACAGGCTGATTATATGCATGATCATATTTGGTTTAGCAATTGTGTCAGATATTGAACTGCTCTGATAATAAGCGGAATGGCAATACTGATGGCTATAAATACCACTCCGTAAAGAACATAGAATTGCACGCTTCCATTTTGCAGGAATCTGAATCTGTTTAAAAAACCACGTAAAAGTCTTACCGGCCAGTCGACCAGTCCGCGTTCCACTTTGTCGTTGTAATGTGTTGCCGAATGAACCGGATCGGGGATAATATCCCTGATCTCATCCCTTGTTTTGCTTGTGACCACCAGGGGCCTGATAATTTTGGCGTAGGAGCGGACAAATGAGGTGGCTGTATACTGGAGTACGGGTGAATCTGCCGGATAACCGCATCCCCATGTGGGGCCGCTGCGGATGACTCTTTTTTCTTCGATAATTTTCCGCAGAAAATAAAGGGTTATGATCAGGACGATCAGGGCCCAGACTGCCAGGCTGATATTTTGCATGATTGTCAGCAGCTCTTCGTATCCGGAAGGCATAGTAATTGCAGAATATTCTTCAATTGTTTTCTGCATCAGTGAAACAAAAAGTCCCGGAAATGATCCGATCATTATGATGGGTATCGCAATCAGGTAGAGTGGGAAAAGCATACCCGGAGAAGCATCTTTTACTTCAGCATGAGGGTTGAATCGTCTTTTTCCCAGGAATATAATACCAAAGGCTTTGGTGAAGCATAACATGGCCAGTCCGCCGATCAGCGATAAACCGCTGATGGATAATATAACAATAACCGTGGATGCGCTGCCGGAACCCATTGCCCCGTATAGACCGGAGTAAATCAGAAATTCGGAAATAAAACCATTGAATGGTGGAAGCCCGCAAATGGCCAGGGCTCCGAGCAGAAAGAGGAGGGCTGTCCGGGGCATTTTATTAACTAAACCGCCCATTCGTTCAATATTAACAGTATGAAGTGCCTGGTAAACAGCTCCCGTGCTGTAAAAAAGAAGTGATTTAAAGAGGGAATGGTTCATGGTATGGAGCAGGGCTCCGGCAAAGCCTG
>Ga0209819_10000556_pt1 | contig 10964 bp, 11 predicted proteins | sample PPLLak2March2015_FD_187248 | JGI IMG/M metagenome (GOLD analysis project Ga0209819, IMG submission 187248) | Freshwater sediment microbial communities from Prairie Pothole Lake near Jamestown, North Dakota, USA - PPLs Lake P7 Core (1) Depth... | ecosystem: Environmental > Aquatic > Freshwater >... | reverse complement strand
ACTGAATCCCGAGATCTTGCGGACGAACTGAAGTGCGGCCGCCTCGATCTCCCCGGTGGGAGCCGGGGTCGCTCCCTCCCTGAGTACTTTTATCGATCTGCACATGCGACCCACGCTACCCGGAGTGGGGGCTTGCTCGTTGGAGGCGCTCCACCTCGGTAGAGCCGAGGGCGGAGGCGACGACCAGGGTCATCGGCACCACCGCAGGAGCCATCGCACCCGAAACGAGCGCTCCCAGGAACACGAGGATCGCCGCGAGGGCACGGCCCGCCTGAAGCCGGTCTCGCCTCAGGAATTTCTTGGTCCGGCTGTCGACGAATGACACCGGTTCGAGCGGCTCCCGGAGCACAGCGATCAGCGCGAGCACACCCAACGCTGCCATGACGAGTGGATCGACCGTGGGGAGGGTCCGGGGAAAGGTACCGCTGAGGCTGGCCACGACCGACGAACCGATCGCCCCCGCCAACGCTGCGAAGAGAGTCGCGCGGTTGGGTTCCTCGGCCATTCGGGCGTCGACATATATCGCCACGGCCAGCCCGAAGCCCATCACCCACCCCATGGGTGTGAACGAGACAATCGAGGCGAGGACAGCCAAGCCGGCCAGGTCGGTGGGGAGGGGGCGCCGCCCGGTGGTCTCCACCACCAGCCTCGCCGACATCAACAGGGCAGTGAAGGGCAGGATGGCCGTCTCGAATCCGAGCAGCGCCCAGGCCCCACCGACGACGGCCAACACCAGAGCGGGGATCTGACGATCCGGGTCGATCTCTCGGGCCAGCGCCCAGGACAGGAAGGCCGTGCCTGCGGCCTCGATGGCCAAGAGTGGCTCGGCATCCTGAGCCAGCGTGAGGTAGGCACCGACGATCCCGGCGAGGGCAGACAATGCGAGCACCGACCGGTTCCACTGGCTCTCCGCCTCGAGAGGTCGCAACACGTGAGATCGGAATCGCACAGGCCCATTCTGTGACGTGAGTCCGGGAAACGGCGGGATGGGAATACTCTGACTTCACGTGACCAAGCCGTTGGAGAGCATCCGCCGTCTCCCTGCAGTTGGCGTCCTCGCCGAAAGACAGATGGGTGGATTCCTCGCCATATCCGCCCTGGTGGGTGTAGGAGTGGGTTTGGGAGCGGCAGCGCTCATCTACCTCGTCGACTGGTTGGAGGAGTTCTTCCTCCCTTTCGCAATCGACCAGGGGCATCCCTGGATCTTTCTGACCGTCCCGACCGGCTTTCTGTTCGCCTGGTTCCTCGCCCGAAGATTTGCGCCGGAGGTCTCCGGCGACGGCGTGCCCGAGGCGGTGGCAGCCCTCGAAGTGCACAGCGGGAGGATGCGGGGCCGCGTCATCCCGCTGAAGATCCTGGCGACAGCCGCCACAGTGGGCACAGGTGGCTCGGCGGGCCGCGAGGGGCCGATCGTCCAGATCGGGGCGGCCGTCGGATCGGTCATATCCCGTCGCTTCAACCTGGGAGAGGATCAGGTGAGGTCCCTGGTCGCGGCTGGAGCCGGTGCGGGGATCGGGGCCGCCTTCAACGCCCCGATAGCCGGCATGCTCTTTGCCCTCGAGGTCATCCTTTCCTCGTTCGCGGCCCGGCACATGTCCGCCATCGTCATCGCCTCGATCACCGCCGCCGTCACCACGCGGACGATTGTCGGCGAGCAGCTGGAGCTCCAGACCGATGTGTACCGGTTGCAGGGCTTCAGCGAGCTCATCCTCTATGCCGGTCTCGCCCTCGCCATCGTCCTGATCGGATTGCTTTTCCTGAACGGACTGGGCCGTCTCGACAGCTTTCTGCGCCCCCGCGCTCGGGCACTGGGCTTTGTCCGCCCGCTCATCGCCGGTCTCCTCGTCGCCGGGCTGATCTTCCTCGAGCCCAGGTTGTTCGGGACCGGTCAGTCCGTCATCAACGGACTCCTCGCCGGTGATGTGGGCTCCTCGGTGTGGTGGACCCTGATCCTCCTTGCGATCGGCAAAGCTGTCGCCACCAGTCTCACCACCACCTCGGGTGCATCGGGTGGCGCCTTCATGCCGTCGCTATTCATGGGCGCAGCAGTTGGTACCGGATTCGCCTTGCTCGTGGGCGAGATTTGGCCCTCTCCTCTCGAGTCGGGTGCCTTCGCTGTCGTCGGGATGGCCGCCATGTTCGCCGTGGTGGGACGGGCGCCCCTCACTGCCATCCTTATGGTTTTCGAAGTCACCGGGGCCAGGGATTATCAATTGATCCTGCCTCTGATGCTCACCGCAACGCTCGGCACGTTTCTGGCCGAGCGTTTCCATCCCGACTCGATCTACACGATGGTCCTCAGCCACATGGGTATCAAGGTCCGGCAGACGGGCGAGGTCGACCTGCTCGACACGATCCAGGTCGGCTCGGTGATGGCATCCGAGCCGCACGTTTGCGCCACCGTCGACACGCTGGCCGAGGTCGAGCAGAGGCTCCACCGGACCCGGTCCCACGGACTTCCCGTCCTCGAGGCGGACCGCCTGGTTGGGATCATCACGCTCTCGGATATCGCCCGGGCGGGGTCCGGCCAGGACAGCGTGGGCGATGCCATGACCCACCGGCCGGCGACAGTGGTGCCGAGCACCCCGGTCTCCACGGCCCTGGAGCGCATGGCCGTGCTCGGTGTCGGAAGGCTCCCGGTGGTATCCGAGGACGACCCGGAGCACCTGGTAGGAGTGTTCAGACGAGAGGACGCCGTCCGCGCCTATCACGAGGCGCTGACCTCGAGCACTGACGTGGAGTTGCAGCGTGCGCGTCTAGCCCAGCGCACCGACCCGGGCGCCGGGTATTACGAGTTCCGCATCCCGCCGGCATCGATGGCCGACGGTCGTTCGATCCGGGAGGTCGCCTGGCCCGAGGGATCGACCCTGGTGTCGATCCGGAGGGAGCGAGAAGTCCATGTTCCCAGTGGCGACACCGTGCTCCGAAACGGGGACGTGGTGACAGCCTTTGGCACCATCACCTCCAAGGACCGGATGATCGAGCGGCTCAACGCCGGCGCCGACGAGCCGACCGCCGAGATATGGCTTGGGGATATGGAGGCTGTCGGGGAAGACCCGGGTTCCGAGTCCGAGCCGGGTCCGTAGAATCATGGCGGTCGTGAGAGAGAGGGAAACTCGATGGAGGGTATAGGCCTGGCGTTTCTCGCCTTGATCGTCCTGGTCGTGATCGGTTTCAGCCTCTACCGCCAGCGACAGAGGGCGGCGAATATGGATCTGGAGGACAAGTCCTGGCTCCGCGCACCAACCGCTGAGGTCGAGCCGACGATCCGCACGGCCCCGGTTCGGGACTTCCATGTCCATGGCAATGAGGCGCGAGTGTCCTTCGACGTCCCGTTGCCGGATGTCGAGGACCAGGTGCTGAACGAACTTCTTGTCGATGAGGCCCTCGAGGTGGTGAGGGAGAAGCGCCACACGCTCCCGATTGCAGCCGTCACCGAGATCGTCGTGTTCGCCGGGAGAGACGAGGTCCGGGAGATAGGTCGCACTGCCCTTCCTTCACCCGGCCAGCTGCCGCCGCCGATGGAGAGCGAAGTCTTCAACCTGACCCACATTGCCCGGGACCCTTTTGCTTCCCAGTTCGAAGTCGACCACACCGTCAGTTACGACACCGCCATCCGCGTTCCTTCCGATGAGTTGGGCCCATTGCGGGACGAGCTCAAAGTGCCGCTCGGCCTCGATCGGGGCCTGCGCGCTCGCGGGGTCGATCCCGACGTGGTGAGTGGCCCCGAGTTCGTGCTTGGCCTGCTCGAGCTGTTCGGATACAAGGTGGCGGCGCAGGGTGAGCCCGATGTCTATATGGCGACCAAGGCCGGCATCAATACGTTCATTCGCACCGAGAACTACCGCCCGGGCGAGCACCCCGAGCTGAGTGAGCAGACGGTTCGTAAATTCGTGGCTGAATTCGCCACATCCGGGGCAAACCGGGGCATGCTCATCAGCGACAAATACGGGCCTTTCGTCACCCACGACATCGAGGACAAAGACCGGCGGATCCGCTTCATCACAAGAGAAAGAAGCCAGGCGTTCATCGATTCGATGGCCCTCGGATGAATCCATCCTGCCTCGAACCAGACCGTGGGTAAGATGCGAGGAAAGGAGGGCTAGATTTGTTCAGCGGATTGAGAGCCCAAGAACTTCTTATCGTCCTGCTCATCGTTCTACTGATCTTTGGAGCGAGGAAGCTGCCCGATCTGGCCAGGTCCCTGGGGGCCTCTGCCAAGGAGTTCCGCAAGGGCGTGTCGGAGGGCTCCGAGGAAGCTGACGAGGCTCAGGCTTCGGAGGCGCCGGCCGAGGACAAGCCCGCTCCTGAAACGACAGCCCCGGACGCGCAAAAACCGGATTAGGCGCTGGAACCCAAACACGCCGCCGCGGCGTTGTTGAGCTAGGTCTCCAAGATGGAGTCCGTCCCACTCACCTGGGAAGAGGTTGCGCGTGTCTATGGACGGAAGATCTACAACTTCGCTTACCGGCTCACCGGGAACAGCGACGACGCCGCAGATCTCGTTCAGGAAGTCCTGCTCAGGGTTCGCAAAGGACTGGCCGCCTACCAGCCGGGCAGCTTCGAGGGCTGGCTCTGGCGAATCACCAGGAACGCATTCCTCGACGAGGTTCGAAAGCGCAACCGGCGCCCCACCGCCCCATTGCCAGACGAGGTCGACCGGTGGGATATGGCCAGCAGCCCATCGGCCGATGTCGAGTATTCCCGGATCTCGATCGGGGACGACGTCCAGAAGGCTCTGCTCGAGCTGCCGTACGAGTTCCGGGAGGCGGTTGTCCTTTGTGACATCGTCGGCCTGTCCTACGAGGAGATCGCGCGAGCCGTTGCGGTGCCGGTGGGGACGGTGCGGAGCAGAATCCACCGCGGCCGGAAACTCCTCAGGGAGTCGCTGACGTGAGCCACGCCGGCGAGCTCATCAGCGCCTATCTCGACGGAGAGCTGGCGAGGCACGAGATCGATCAGCTCCAGGCGCATCTCGCGACCTGTGGAAAGTGCGCCGCCGAGATGCAAGAGATGCAGTCGGTCCGCTCCGCCGTTCGGTCGCTCCCCCTGCTCGAGCTGCCACCAGGACTGATCCCCGAAGCCGATGCGGAAGTCGTGCCGCTGCGACGGAACAAGGGATTCTTGGTCGGCGCCGCCGCAGCCGCAGTTGCTCTGGTCATCGCCATTGCCGCGATCGTCACCCCGTCGACCCCATCCGTCACCCTCGAGGAGTTGAACAGCCGCTACGGGGCGCGTGCTTCGCTCGATCCTGCATTCGGGCCGGCCAAGGTGGTCGTCCCGGATCTGGGGGACATCCTCGAGTGAGACGAGCGATCGCCCTTGCCGCCGCGCTGGTGCTACTTCCGTCCTCGGCAGCGTTCGCTGCGGATCTCGACGAGTTGCTCGATGAGAGCAGGGAAGCTGCATACACGGCCGAGCAGGTGATCACCTGCTCGACGCCTGATGGTGCCCGCAACGCAGTCATCGAGTTGAGCCAGGCCAGTGGTGAGCTCCATATCGGTGCCCCGGTGGCGCCCGAAGTCGAAGTGGCCTCTGGCTTCGGTGGTTGGACCCTGCTCCGCGAGGGAGCAGTGGTCAGCAGCGCCAATGTCCAGGGCGCGGGCGAGGAGCCGGAGCCCCGCTACACGGTGGATGAGGGCACCGAGACCGAGTACCTGGGCCGCGATGCGACCTTGTATCGGATGACCGGCGACGGGGTGGTCCGGGCCGAGCTGATATTCGACGTCGAAGCCGGGGCGCTGCTGCGAGTTGTGACTTTCAACGCCGATGGAAGCGTCTTCTGCGAGCGCCGCTTCGTCACATTCGATCCAGGCATCCCTCCGGCTACAGACACAGGGGCCGCCCCCAGCGTCGAGTCTGCCGAGGGAGGCGTTGAGTCGAGTCTTCCGGAGACACTGGGGAACTTCGAGCGACTCGACGTTTACGAGGACGAGGAAGGGTTCATCTTCGCCTACTACTCGGACGGGTTTTTCTCGTTCGCCGTATTCCAGACGCCCGCCATCGTCGCCGCCGGGAGCGGGTCATTGGTCACGGTCGGCGGGCAGCCCTACATTCGCTCCTCTGGCGCCGGCGATGTCACCTACGCCTGGGAGGCGAGCTCCGGAGGCATGGCGCTCGTGGGGGACCTGCCACCCGATATGCACGAGGAGGTGCTGTCCGGCCTTCCCGCTCCTGAGGATCCCGGTCTGTTCCGTCGGCTGTGGCGGAATCTGTTCGGTGGGGCCAACTCGCCCCGCCCCCTCTAGCTGCTCAGATCAGTCAGCCGGCGGCTTGTGCTCGATCACCCAGGTCTCGGCCTGGTGATAGGCGGACAGACTCGAGTCGCCCAGGTTCGGTGTGGCCTCCACCATCTCAACCGGGCCGGTGGCATGGACATGCCCGGCGTGAGAGAACTGCTGCATGAGAGCCGGGTCGACGCCGCTCAGGTAGAGCTTCCCTTGTGCTGCCCGGAGTGATTCGGAGTAGCCGCTGAACACCTTGAACGCGGTCGCCCCGAGCATGTTGCGACCGCGGAGGCGCAGCACAACGACGGGTGCGATAGCTGTGCCGATCTCGGGGAGGCGAGCCTGAAGCGTCCTCGCGCCGGCATAAAACAGGCTGCCGTATACGTCGAGGAGAGTCACAGTGTGGCTGGAGAGTTGTCGGGGAGCGGGCTTTTCAGCGAAAGATCCGGTCGGTTGCGGGACCAACTCGACAACTCGCAGGTCGAGCGCCTCTTGATTCAGCTGCAACAGGAGTGAGATGATCACGCCCACTCCAACTGCCTGCGGGATCGACAGGATGAGAGTGGCGATGAAGGTGCCGATCAGGGCGATCCTCGAAGTCGGCCCCGTGCGGAGGATCGATTCGATCTGGCCGATCCGGAGCGATCCCACGGCGGCCACGATGAGGATGGCGGCCAGCGTGGGCATGGCCACCGCCCCGACTACACCAGAGAATGCAACCAGGATCACCATCATCCACACCCCAGAGAAGATGCTTGCCCAACGGCCCTGCGCTCCTGCGCTGATATTCAGGGCGGTCTGACCGACCGAGCCTCCGACCGGCATCCCTTTGAAGAACCCCGAGGCGATGTTGCCTGCTCCCTGGGCGATGAAATCGCGGTTCGGATCCGACAACGTGCCATCGCGGTTTGGCGCCGACTCTGCCACACCGGACCCTTGGACCAGGACGATGGCTGCGATTGCGAACGCCACGAGGATCAGGTCGCTGTTGATCACGCTGAGATCGGGAAGAGCCGGAAGGGGAATTCCGCTGGGAATATCACCGACGTCCTCGACCTTGGCCACGCTGTCGATGCCCAGGACCAGGACTGTGGGTATGGCGAGGGCGATGATCGAGGCGTAAGGGGCAACCTTTGTTCTGCCGAGGACAATGAGGAGCACTACGGTGCCCAACCCGGCGAGGAGCGACGGGAGGTCGATGCTTCCCGGGTGCAGGATCACGTCGATGCCCTTGGCCAGCGACGTCGACCCCTCTGCGTCGACCCCGGTCAAGTCGGGGAGCTGTCCGAAGACGATGTTGGCTGCTACTCCGGTGAGAAAACCGATCATTACCGAATGGGAGACGAAGCGGCTGAAACGGCCCAGTTTCAGGACCCCGGCGAGGACCATGAGGGCACCGGCCAGTATCACCAACATGAACAATGAGGCGGCCCGGTCCTCAGCTGGGATCGTCGCCAGGAACGATCCCGCCGCGAGGGCCGATGCCGTCGTGGTGGTTATCACCATCAAGCGGGTGCTGGCGGACAGGCCACCCGCTATCGGGCCGGCGAAGCTCGCGTAGAGACCGAATACCGGGCTCACCCCGGCCAGTACAGCGGAAGCCATGCCGTCGGGGACGCTGCCTATGGCACCGGGAAGTCCGGCCACGGCCTCCCGTTTCAGTTCACCAGGTCCGGGTCGAACGGACCGCCACCAAGACCTGAAGGGCGAGGCGACGCGGGCTGTCATGAGCTTGGAAGCGACGGCGAGGTGTCGGTCATGTCATGGCGAGTTCTACCCAGCGACTGCTCCCATGCGGGCCATGATCCGGTTCTAGTCCACTCCGAAACAGGTGGCCTCACTCGTTGTGGGTGATCTGAGCTAGGAGACCGATTCCAGGGCGGGCAGATACGCCGAAAACGGGCGCGCCTCACCCAGCACGTCTGAAGCGATCACATCCCTGATCACGCCGTCCGAATCGAGGATGTAGGTCGTCCGCTTGGCGTAGCCAAACGTCTCATCGAAGGTGTCGTAAGCCCGGGACACCTCGCCATGGGGCCAGTAGTCTGAGAGGATTGGGAAGCGGTAGTCGTTGTCCTCGGCCCAGTCCCGATTGGTGGCTCCAGCGTGTGTCGTGATCATGACCACGTTGGCATCGATTCCCTCGAACGCCGCCCAGTGGTCCCTGATCTCGCAAGCCTCAGCCTCACAAGTCCGCGTGTGCGGGTAGGGCATGAAAACGATCATCGATTTCTTGCCCTTCAGGTCGTCCAATGAGATCTTGTCGCGGTTCTGGCTGACCAGAGAGAAGTCGGGAGCGGGTGTGCCGATCGTCAGTGGCATAGCCCGCGCCGCATTCTCGAGACTGTTTGGCCCGGATACGGGTCGGAGAACCTGAGGTTCGGGGAGATTGGACTCACGTCCAACCATCCAGGAGCACGCGGGCTGCCCAGGCCGTCGGGTCGCGGAGCTCGGCGGCGCTCGGCATCCGGGTGGGATCGGACCAGAGCGTCTCCAGGGCGTCCTCCCCATAGCGTCGCTCGACCTCCTGATTGAACACGTCTCCGAGGCGCGTCGCCTCGGGCGGGACCGGACCGACACCGATCGTCGGTGCGGCCTCGGTCGTCTCCCGCGCCTGGTCACGCAGGTCGGTGATCTCGTCGAAGTTCGGTGAGAGCTCGCCGATGGCGCGTCGGGCGAGGAGACGGCCGCACCCGGTTATGGCCCCGAGGAAGGCCTCCAACTCGAGACGTGGCGCCTCGGCCTCCTCGCCACCCATGAGGCCCTCCAGCCCACCGGCGTCCTGGATCGCCTGCTCGATCGCCTCGGGGTCCGATCCGCCTGCCATCAGGCCGCTGAGCATGGTCGGATCGATCTTGACCGCATCGGCAAAGGTGGTGGAGAGCTGATGGACGTGGTCGTGGATCCAGGGAAGTTGCGAGACAGCTCTGAATGACACCTCGTTGGCCACGATCCACAGCCTGATCTCCTTCTCGTCGATCGCGCCTGAGTGGGTCATGTCCTCGATGTTGGGCACCACGATGCTGAGGTTCCCCGGATGATCTTGGGGGAGGCCGGCGTCGAAGGATGCAACCACCCAGGTCGACAGCGAACCGACGAGCGATCCAACCTGGAGCCCGATGATCGCCGGAGCCAATTGGGCCATCAGCGGGGCAGCCGGTCCATCGGAGCCGACCGAGGAGGCGAAAGGCTCGACCAGCGAGCCATAGGACTCGAGGTTGCGCTCCGCCCACCCCCGCGCATCCAAGGGGAGCACATCAGGGGCGGGGACGACACGGAAGGGGGCGATCTGCTCGATTCGGTACTCCGCGAGGCGGGCAAGCTCCCGGAACTCCTCGGCGGCCCAAGGCTCGACCGGCTCGGTTTCGCCGGACAAGTGGCGGGCGACCTCGGCGGCCAGCTTCCAGTTGATCGGGCCGGGTTGATCGAATAGATCGAACAGCTTTGAGAAAAGGTCGTCGCTCACGGGCGGCCATCCAGGGTCACGGCGAGCTCGACATCTGCATCGGCCCGGGTCACGGACATCGTGACCAGCTCGCCGGCGCGCCTGGTGCGGAGCTCGGTGAGAAGTGTGTCCATCGACGTGATCGGGACCTCGTCGAGGGCGGTGATCACATCGTTGATGAGACCGCCTGCGACGTCGTAGGCGGAGTCCGAGGTCACGCTCGTCACCAGGACCCCGACCGGGTACTCCGCGCCGTCGGACTCGGCGAATGCGGTCTCTCCCTGGATTCCGAGCTGGGCATGGCTGACGACGCCGTCTTGGATGAGATCATTGGCGACATCGAGGGCCGTGTCGATCGGGATGGCGAACCCGAGCCCTTCGGCCCCTACGTCGGAGACGGCGATCGCTGTCGTGATGCCCACCAGCCGGGCCGCGCTGTCGAGCAGGGCTCCTCCGGAAGAGCCCCGGGTGATTGGTGCGTCGGTTTGGATGAGCCCGAACAGCGTTTCTCCCGACTCCACCTCCAACGACCGGTTGAGGGCGCTCACGATGCCGTAGGTGACCGATGGCCCGCCTTCGAGGGCCAGGGGGTTTCCCACCGCCACCGCTCGCTCTCCGATAACGAGCAGGCCCGAGGAGCCTATTTCGATGGGTGTCAGATCAGGGCGGGTGACCCGGAGGACGGCGATGTCGGTGAGGTCGTCCGTGCCGATGATCTCGGGGACCCATCGTCCTCCGTCCGAGAACACGATGGCGAGCTGGTCCGTCTCGCTGACCACATGGTGGTTGGTGATGATGTAGCCGTCGTCTGAATAGACGACACCGCTACCGCCGCCTTCGCCCAGTGCGCTGGTTGTCTCGACCGCGATGATGCTGGGGATCGCCCGCAGCGCCACCTCGGTGGCGTTCCCTGCATCGGCGATGACCTCCGGAGCCGTGGTGGGCGGGGGCACGGTGAGAATTGGCGGTGGCGGGTTGGTGGGCAGAGGCGGCTCTTCGAATACACCAGTGAAGCCGAGAATCGCCAAGGTCACCCCGGTCCCGAGGAGGGCGCCGCCGAAAACACCGAGCACGACGGTCCACATGTCCGGCCGGGCACGGGTCGGTCCTGCCGTAGGTGGTGGTGGTGGTGGCGGCGGCGGGTAGTCCTCGTAGCCGTCGGGGCTCTCTTCGGGCTCTTCCCACAGCTGCGGCCCGGGTGGGCCGATGTCGGTCATAGTCTTGGGATTCTATGGACGCCGCCCGTCAACCGATCAGGGTCTCGGTCGGAGCCGACCCGATCGACACATCCT
>Ga0209819_10000554_pt1 | contig 10970 bp, 12 predicted proteins | sample PPLLak2March2015_FD_187248 | JGI IMG/M metagenome (GOLD analysis project Ga0209819, IMG submission 187248) | Freshwater sediment microbial communities from Prairie Pothole Lake near Jamestown, North Dakota, USA - PPLs Lake P7 Core (1) Depth... | ecosystem: Environmental > Aquatic > Freshwater >... | reverse complement strand
CTCATCTCCTCTTATTTATAGCTTACAGCCGCGCCTCACTAACTCGTCTTCCAGTTGATGCCTTCCCATCGTGTAATTAATCAAATCTGCTACTCCCACCTGTTGCAAAATTGCGACGCATTCTTTCTCACCTTTTCCATAAGTTAAGATTAGATTTTGCGGCCTCCCTGTAGCAAGGTTGCTACGCTTCTCTGCCCCATCTTCATTCGCAATGGTGATTTCATGGACTTTCATTTATGGCATACGCATTGCGGTACCAGCGAAGCCATGATTAGAAAGATCATCTGGCTCGCCACCTTTTACTTTACTTCACTGCAGAATCATTTGCCGCAGCGCCGCAGCCGAAGAAAGTCCTGAGCCTCCATAGCTGCGGTCCGCACTGCCGCGCTGGCAGGCGCACCACGAACTCCGCTTCATCGCCACAAAGAACATTGCCGCTGATCCGTAGAATATATTTCTAGAAACGAGTCGAATATTAAGGGAGATAGAAGGATTTTATGAATGAGTTTTATAAATGGAATATCTCGAAAAGAGACGTTAATGACGGAGTACACCCGGAAAAACACACCGGGAAAAAGATGTTGCAGGTTTCAGAGGAACCCGCTATATCAAGCAAGCTTGCCGACTTCTCCACGGCGTGCGCGCTCGCGCAGGAAAAGTAGAATTGGCGAACCAATGCCATGCTTGAGTAAAAACGAAATAGGCGATCTCCATGAGCAACGATAGTTCGAAGCCGCAAAGACAAGAAATTTTGGCGGCCCTTAAACCCGTTCTGAAAGAGACGGATCTCATCGTCAGCGCCCTCGCCGGCACCACAGCGGACACTTACCAGGTGATCGACAGGCCGGGCAATTTGTATCTCGTCGGCATGGGAATGATCAGTCAGGTGGCTCTCGGTTTGGCGACGGCTTTGCCCAAATGCAGAGTCTTCGCCTTCGATACCGACGGCAGCATGTTGCTGGCGCCGAGTATCTTGCCGGTCATCGGCGCGCGCCAGCCGAAGAATCTCTATATTGTAGTCTTCGATAACGAGCAGCTTTTCGGCAGCCGCGGCGGCCCGCGAAGTCAAACCGCGACCGGGACAAACATTGCCGGGATCGCCAAGGCGTCCGGTATGGAGAGCGTACGTACGTTGCGCGACAAAGCTCTGCTGCACTCGGAAATTGACGCTTTCCTGGCCAGCGAGGGACCGTCGATGCTCGTCGCCAAGATCCAAGCCCTGGGCCGAGGCGCGGGGCCGAAAATGGACGGACAGGAAAACAAGTACAAATTCGTCCGCCATGTCGAGCGCATCGCGCAGATCGAGATTCTCGGCGCGCCCAAAGCGTAAACTGCGCGCGACTGGAAGCATATTCATTGCAGGTCACATCAGGAGGCGAAATTAGATGAACGTCGACGCTGCCAAAGCAGCCCATGAAGCGCTGATCAAATCCGGCGTCAATTTCGTCGCCTGCCTGCCCGACTCGGCGTTTCAGGAATTGTACGTGCCACTATCAGCCGATCCGAAGATCACCTACGTTCAGGTGGCGAGCGAGAACGACGGTGTCGGCGTCTGCATGGGCGCCTGGTTGGGCGGAATGAAACCGGCTCTGCTGGTGGAAAACACCGGCTTCACACTCGGTACCTACGCGCTCTTGCGCGGGCCGATGGCATTTGGCGTTCCGCTGCTGCTGTTGATCAGCCATCGCGGCGAGCTGGGCGACGAACGTTGGTTCTCGGTACCGTTCGGCTGGGGCACCAAACCGTTGCTTGACAGCATGCGCATCACGCACCGGTCGGTGGAAAGAACCGAAGACGTCTCCGCCGCCATTAGCAATGCCGTGAAATCGATGAACTCCATGCAAGCGCCCGTCGCCATTTTATTTGCCGGGGGGATTCTGTTTTGAGACTTTCCATCATAGTGCGCGGTATCTGTCTTTCTGCTCTGATTTTACTCGTGATCGTTTGCCGGCCTTGGCGTTTGGAAGCGATCGATGACGTCAGAATCGCCTATCCATCGACGAGCTTCACAACCATGCCGATATTGGCGGCGAGCAAATTTGGCCTGTACAAGCAGGAGGGCCTGCGGCCCGAGCTGATACTCATGCGCCCGAACATCAGCGTCACAGCAGTGGTCACGGGTCAGGTTGAGTTCGCGACGGTGCATGGCTCCATCGTCCGCGCGGCCGCGCAGGGCATGCCGGTGAAAAGTCTCATAGTTGTCGCCGATCGGCCGGCCTATTATCTGGTTGCAAAAGCCGGCATCAATAGCATCGGCGCACTGCGCGGCAGATCCGTGGGCATCGCTTCGCTCGGCGGTTCGGTTCACCTTATGACCAAGGAATTCCTGGCGCAGAATAATTTGGATGCCGATAAAAACGTCGCTTTGGTGGTAACCGGAGATCACAACACGAGCATCCAAGCGATGCACAACGGCCACGTCGACGCGGCGGTAATCTCGGTGCCATGGCAAACGGTAGCCGAGAAAGCCGGCTTCCGAAAGCTCGCGTACTTCGGCGACGCCATGCGTTTACCGATGGCCGGGCTCGGCGCTTCGGACGAAAATATCGCCAAAAAGCCCGATCTTTTGCGCCGCGCGGTCCGCGCAACGCTCAGAGGAATCGACTTCCTCAGGGACGCGAAGAACAAAAACGAAGTCGTCGACATCATGGTCACGTGGTTTAAGGTCACCACCGAACAGGCGCAGGAAGCCTACGGCCAAATGGTTGAGGCGTACCCGCCGAACGGCATGGTCTCGGATGAAGCGCTCGAGAAGGATCTGGAGATTGCGCGCCAGACCGGCGCCATCAAAAATCGCGTTCCCTTGTCTCGGGTCGTCGATTTTCAATTTGTCAAAGCAGCGCGGGGCGAGCTATCCGGAAAGAAACCGTAACGGGCTGCTGAAAAACTGTGGAACATGCTTCGACGAGCTCAGCATGAACGGATTTTTCCCAACGATTTTAACCCCTGATCCGCTCGTCCTGAGCCCTGTCGAAGGACTCCGGGGGCTTTTCAATAGCCGGTTAAGTAACCAACGCACTGGGCAATCGCGCAAGCTCAATACTAGGAGGTAGAAAGTCATGATGGCCTATCCTTACGACGATGCGCGGATCATCTTGGCGCTTCAGATCGATCACTCGCGGGTGGCGGGTTATTTCGCGGCTCATTGGGGCAATCAAACATTTGACCGGCCGCAGCCCTACTCTTCCGTTGTGCTGGCAGCGACGGAGCACGACATCGGTTGGTGGGAATGGGAAATGAAACCCTCGACGCTCAACGACAAAGGGTTGCCGCTCGATTACCACGACGGCAGCCTCAAATATCTCGGCCAGCTCCGCCTCGATTTTTACAAAAACTCTGTGCACCGCGTTTTAACTCGCGATCCCTACGCAGCCATGTTGATGGCGATGCACGGCGTGGCGCTGATGAACTCTGGCTACGGCAAATACAGCTATCCCCCCGATCGCACAGGCGATCCGCGCGTGAAAGCGTACGTCGATGATCAGGAAGCGCTGCGGCTGAAACTGCTTGAACAGCTGCGCCAATCAGAACAATTCCAACAGCATTGTTCCGACGAGCAGGTGTGGACCAATTACGAATACCTGGAAGTCTTCGACCAGCTGGCGCAGTTCGTCTGTAACCGCTACCCCTTGAATAGCAAAGCGCGCAAGCAGGGCCCGAGCCATTCGCTGAACGATGTCGACGTGCCGACGAAGCACGGTCAGCCGGCGGTCAAAATCAACGTCGACACCGTCGGCGAAAGTAAAGCGGTGCTCCATCCCTATCCTTTCGATATGGATCCGCTGCCGGTTTCCTTCAACGCCCGACTGGTGCCGAACCGAACATACAAGGACGGCGAAGACTTCCTCGGCGAGTTTTACCGCGCCGAGCACATCACCGTGAAACACACGCTGGCCTCGGCGTAGAGACGGGCAAAGCCGTGGCACAGGTAAACGAACACGACGGCCGTGTGGCCGTCATCACCGGCGGCAGCGGCGCCATCGGAGCTGCGGTCATCGATCGACTTAGGAACGCCGGCGCAGTCGTGCACGCGCTCGATGTCCAACCATCGAGCGGCCCGGAGATACACTTTCATCGCGTAGATGTTCGCAATGAAACCGAGGTTGACGCGGTATTCAGCGCCATCGGCAAATCTGCCGGCAGGATAGATTATCTCATCTGCTGTGCAGCGATCTATCGCCCGGCGCCTTTTTTGGATCTCCTTCTCGAAGATTGGCAGAAAACTCTGCAAATCAATCTGACCGGCTACTTTCTCTGTTGCCGCGCCGCGCTCCGCTTCATGCGGCCGCAAAACTTCGGCCGCATTGTCATGTTTTCGTCGATGGTGGCGCGCACGGGCGCCGTGAACTCCGCTGATTATGCGGCGTCCAAAGGCGGCGTCCTTGGACTGGCGCGTTCCCTCGCGATCGAATCCGCCGCGGAAAGTATCCGGGTCAACACAATATCGCCAACGATTACCGACACCCCGATGCCCCGCGCCGTTCTGTCCGATGAAGAAATCGACTCGAGAAAAGTGCGCATTCCGCTCGGTCGCATCGGTCGCGCCGATGACATGGCCGAAGCGTGCATGTTTCTTCTGAGCGACGACAGCTCCTACGTGCTCGGCCAGGATCTTCGCATCAACGGAGGCTCGACCCTGTGGTAGCGAGCAATCCGCGCGTCACCGTAGTTACCGGCGGCGGCAGCGGCATCGGCCGCGCCGCCGCGGTCCGGCTCGCGCGCCAAGGCGATGCGGTTTGCGTTTGCGATCTGAGCAAAGCCGGGCTCAATGAGACCAGCGCTCTCATTGAGTCGGAATGCGGCACGGTGCTGACTGGAATCGTCGATGTGCGCGATCAGAGCCAAGTGCGAGCCTGGATGGCAAAAATTTTCGAAAGCTTCGGCAAGATCGATTGCCTGTTCAGCAATGCCGGCGTAAATGCCCGGTCCACGGTGGCCGACATGACGCTAGCGCAGTGGTCTTTATTAATCGACACGCACGTCACCGGGACCTTTAATTTTTGCCAGGCGGTGCTTCCCGGCATGGTCGAGCGACGCTCGGGCTCGATCGTGATCACGTCGTCCGACTTTGCGATTATCGGCGTGCCCAACGCCGCGAACTACTGCGCGGCGAAGACGGCGTTGTACTCTCTGACGAAATCCTTGGCGCTCGAATTCGCATCCCACGGCATTCGCGTCAACGCCATCGGCCCCGGGCCCATCGATACGCCGTTACTGCGCGCCGGCAGGACCCCGGAAGAATACGAAAACGCCCGCGGCGCCTTCGAGACCCGGCTGCCGATCAAACGGCTCGGACGTCCCGAAGAAGTTGCCGCGGTAGTCGACTTCCTGCTGAGCGACCGTGCCAGCTTTATCACCGGCCAACTAATTCAACCCAACGGCGGTCAGGTGATTTGGTAAAAGCCCACGCCTGGTTGATACGAGCAACTGAAGCAAGTATTTTGGCAGCTGATCCGAATGTAAAAGCAGCGTAATGAATCGAACATGAAACCGGCAAAATTTGATTACCACGATCCCACGAGCATCGACGACGCGCTCGGCTTGATGGCGCAGTTCGGCGATCAAGCGCGCCCGCTCGCCGGCGGCCAGAGCCTCGTGCCGCTGATGAATTTTCGCCTGATCCGGCCGGCGCATCTGATCGACTTAAACAACGTCGCCGGACTGAGTTATCTAGCCGTGGACGACGCGGCCCTGCGCATCGGCGCGACCACTCGCCAGCGCGAGCTCGAACGCTCGACGATTGTCGCTCAGCGCTGGCCCTTGCTGCGTGAAGCGACGAGCTACATCGGCCATATCCAAATACGCAACCGCGGTACGATTGGCGGCAGCTTGGCCCATGCATTTCCTTCCGCCGAATTGCCCGTGGCGATGGTGACCTTGGGTGCCTCATTCACTTTGCGATCGAAGGCCAATCAGCGCACCGCGCGCGCTGAAGACTTCTTTCTATCCACCATGACCACGGCGCTCCAACCAGAAGAGCTGTTGACCGAGATTAGCGTGCCGGCTCCGCCAGCGAACAGTGGCTGGTCCTATCAAGAGGTCAGCCGCCGGCATGGGGATTTTGCTCTCGCAGGCGCCGCATCGCTGGTCGCCCTCGACGCAAACGGCGCCATCCAACATGCCCGCCTTACGCTCACCGGCGCGACCCCGATTCGCGCACGCAAAGCCGAGGATTCGCTGCTCGGACAAAGGCCGACAGATGCGCTTTTCCTCGACGCGGCCCGACGCGCCACCGAGAACTTGGAACAGGATTCGGATATTCACGCCAGCGCCGAATACCGCCGCGATGCCTGTGCGGCGCTGGCGCGACGCGCGCTCACGCAAGCGGCGAGCCGGGCGGCTGAACAGATGAGAGGAACACCGCAGTGAGCACCCGAAAGGTAAGCCTGACCGTTAACGGTTGCGAATATAGCCGCGAAATCGAACCGCGCAAGCTCCTCACCGATTTCTTGCGCGATGACCTTGGGCTCACCGGAACCCATGTCGGCTGCGAGCACGGCGTTTGCGGCGCCTGCACGATTTTATTGAATGGCGAGCTCGTGCGCTCTTGTTTGCTCTTTGCTGTGCAAGCGAATGGCGCCGAGCTAAAAACCGTGGAAGGCATCGCGCCCAACGTCACCGAGCTGCACCCACTGCAAGAAAAGTTTTGGGCGCTGCACGGCCTGCAGTGCGGCTTTTGCACACCCGGAATCTTGCTTACCGCGGAGGCGCTATTGAAGGAGATACCGAAGCCGAGCGAAGAGCAGATCCGCGAATGGCTGAGCGGTAACCTGTGCAGGTGCACCGGTTATCAAAATATTGTCACCGCGATCCATGAAGCGGCAAAGACATTAAACAGCGACAAATAGCCTTCGCGCTTTTCTGGTCCCCTCGCCCGCGAGGCGGGAGAGACTTAGGGTCAGGGCGACAGAAGAATCAGGATAACCAGCATGCCCTACATTGGTTCGAGAGTTAAGCGCAAAGAAGACGTAAGACTTCTGCGCGGCATCGGCAAATACGTCGGCGATATCCACCGCCCTGGCATGGTCCACGCCGCCATTCTGCGCAGCACGCACGCGCACGCGCGCATCGTTAAAATCAATGCCGCGGCTGCGTTGAAATTGCCCGGAGTCATCGGGGTGCTCACCGCGGCTGATATGCCCGGGCTGAAAACCATTCCCATGCGCACTGGCGTCATTCCCGGCCTGGAGCGCTCGCAGCAAACACCGATTGCGACCACCAAAGTCCGTTACGTCGGCGACCCGGTCGCTGTCGTTGTCGCAGAGAACCGTTACATCGCCGAAGATGCACTCGAGCTGATCGAAGTGGACTACGCGCCCCTCGGTGCCGTAACCGACGCGCGCGCAAGCATGCAGCCAGGAGCGCCACAGCTCCATGACGCCACGCCGAACAATATCGCCGCCAATTTTCAGGTCGACGTCGGCGACGTGGACGGCGCCTTCCGCCAGTCGGATTTAATCGTCGAAGAGGAATTTTCGACCCAGCGTCACTCCGCCGTGCCACTGGAGAATCGCGGCCTGGTCGCCGAATGGGACGAGGGACGCGGTTTGCTCACCGTGTGGGGTCCGACCAAAATGACTCACACCAATTGGCGCATTCTCTCCGAGCTAACCGGATTGCCGCAGAGCTCGATCCATTTCATCGAGCCGGAAGTCGGCGGCGGCTTCGGCGCCCGCGGCGAATTCTATCCGGAAGATTTTCTGATTCCCTTCGCCGCCATGCATTTCCGCAGGCCAATTTGCTGGCTCGAAGACCGCTCGGAAAATCTCAAGGCCATGAACCAGTCGCGGCAGCAAAAACACCGGGTCAAAATCGGCGTGAAAAAAGACGGCACGATCCTGGCGATGGATGCCGAGATTCTCTTTGATATGGGAGGCTATACGCGCACCCACGGCGGCGTCCCCGCGATCTCCGCTTCCGCCATGCTGCGCGGTCCGTTTCGAGTGACAAACTATCGGTGCAACGTTTTTTGCGTTCTCACCACCAAGACACCCGTCGGCACCTATCGCAGCCCCGGACGCTACGAAGCGAATTTTGTCCGCGAACGCTTGCTCGATATGATCGCCCACCGTTTAAATCTCGATCCCGCCGACGTGCGCCGACGCAACCTGATCCGCCATGAAGAAATGCCCTACGATCTCGGCAAGCATCCCTTTCACTACATGGTCTATGACACCGGCGATTTGCCCGGCCAGTTCGAGCGCGCCCTGGAGCGCTTCGGCTACGAAAGGCTCAAGGCCACGTGCGCGGCGGCACAACTCGAGGGCCGAGCCGTCGGCGTGGGCATCGGGTGCTTCGTCGAAACCAGTGGCATCGGCCCGTGGGAATATGCCCGCGTCGAGATCGATAACGCCGGGACGGTTGTCCTCTACTCCGGCTGTAACTCCGTCGGCCAGGGCATCGCCACCGCGCTGAGCCAGATCGTCGCGGACGAGCTGCAAGTCCTCATCGAGAACGTGCGGGTGGTGCACGGCGACACGGCAAAAGTTCCCTACGGCAACGGTAGCAATGCCAGCCGCTCCACGGTCATGGCAGGCAGCGCCGCCGTCGGCGCGTCGCGCAAAGTCAAGGACAAACTTCTGCGGCTCGCCTCGGCGAGTTTGGAAATCGATGCCGCGGATTTGATTCTGCGCGACGGCCGCGTCGTTGCCCGCGGCGCGCCGGAACGCTCGCTCAATTTCTCCGAGCTCGCGCGTCTCGCGCTACCCGGCCCGGCGCTCAAAAGCGGCATCACTCCCGGGATTTCCGAAGAAGATTTTTTTGCCACCGACAAGCGGCCGTTTCCCTACGGCGTGCACGTTGCTGCAGTAGAAGTCGACAAGGAAACCGGCAAAATCAAAATTCTTGATTATCTGGTGACGGAAGACGTTGGCCGAAAAATCAATCCGATGATCATTGAAGGCCAAATGGCTGGCGGCCTCGCGCAAGGCATCGGTGGTGCGCTCCTGGAAGAATTTGTGTACGATGAGGACGGCCAACCGTTATCGACCAACTTCATGGATTATCTATTACCGACGGCGATGGAGATGCCCAAAGCTCAGTTTATCTCCACGGAAGATTTTCCCAGCCCGCACAATCCGCTGGGGGTGAAAGGCGCAGGCGAAGGCGGCATCACCGCAGCCGGCGCAGCCTTGGCCAACGCGGTGTCCAATGCTTTGGGTGTCGAAGTCAAAAAATTGCCGCTCAAACCAGACTACGTTCTTCAGCTCGTAAAGGACGCCGTATCTTAAGCGCCATCATTCGACGGCTGCTGGCATGATTCGAACTCGATTGGAGGAAAATATTTATGATGGTCTGCCCTTATGATGATGAAAGGTTGCTACTGGTGCTGCAGGTGGATCACTCGAGAGTCACCGGTTGGCTTGCGGCCCATTGGGGCAATGGTAACTTCGCTCGTCCTTCCCCTTACGCCGCGATGGTTCTCGCTGCGCAGGAGCACGACACCGGCTGGTGGGACTGGGAGATCAAACCGCAGCTAAATAGCGAAGGACTGCCGCCGGATTACATCGGCAGCATCAAACATCTCGGCGGGAAGGTCTGGCTGGATTTTTATCGCCACGGCATCCAACGCCTCGCCGAGCGAGATCCCTATGCCGGCTACATCGTTTCATTGCATTCCGACGGCCTGCTCACTCAAGGCCGCGGGCTGCTGCCGTACATGCCGGACTATGCGGTTTATCCCGAGGTAAAAGAATTTCTCGCCGAGCAGGAGAGCTATCGCGGCGATCTCATGAAACAACTGAAAAGTTCGACGGCCTACCGCGGCTTCGTGTCCGACGAACAACTATGGACGAACTTCAAGCTCATGGAAGTCTACGATCAGATGGGCCAGTTCATCTGCAATCGCTATCCGTTCAACAGCACCCAGCGAAAAAATGGACCGAGCAACACCATGAGCAACGTCCCTGTGCCTACCCAGGCGGGGAAGGAGGACACGATCCTGACCTTCGCCATCAAAGACGAGAGCCGCGCCACAGTCGCGCCCTATCCGTTCGACATGGATCCGCTGATCGTTTCGTTTCAGGGACGGTTGATACCCAAGCGCCGCTATCCAAACCAGGATGAATTTTTGCGGGAATACTACGGCGCCGAAAAGCTATCGATCAACTATTCGCTTTCGTCGAATTAGCGCGACGATCGATTGGGGAGGAACTCCTGGTGAACATCTCGGTTTACTCTTACAGGCATTTTTATTTCTGCTTTGCGGCGCGGAGACGCCCCTTCTGGCACAGGCAAACGCGCCCCTTAAAATAAGATTGGCGACTTCCACCGCCGGCCTCGACTTCGCGCCGATCTGGGTCGCCTAGCGCAAGGGCTACTTCAAAGAAGAGGGCATCGACTTCGAACATATCTTGACCATACATCCCCCACTCCGCGAAAAATGATCATGCCCGATTGAGTGCCGGCAAACAGTCTATAGGCTTCGGCCATAGTTTAGCCCTCCCCTTGGCTCGTCTACGCGTTGCTGGGAAATCACCGTGTCAGATGTAATTCTCAGTTGAATACCATTCCGCCATTGACATTAATCAATTGTCCGCTCATGTCCAACTCGCCGCAATGGAGCAGCGAAGCTTTTTGATTCCCTCACGTCTTATCTTCAAGCAACTATAGAGCCGTAAAATAGGCTGAACCAGGAGCGCGAACAGAGTAAGAACCAAGTTATGACAACTCATCATGCGACAAAGGTGACAAATCAAGGCCTTTCGCGTGAACGGATTTTATCGGAGGTAGAAAAATGGTCGAAGAAGGCCCTAGGATTTTCCATCCATTTCAACGATGCGCTTCGTGGCGCACCGCGCCTCAGGTACCATGCGCGACCGTCACCACGAGCTTTCCGTGCCCCTGTCTCTCTCTCACTTCTCCTGTGTATGCCGCGGAGGCCTGAGTAAGCGGCAGCACAGCATCCACCACCGGATGGAGAGCGCCCGACTCCAGCAGGTCTCCAATGCGGATCAACTGTTCATGATTCG
>Ga0209819_10000552_pt1 | contig 10979 bp, 10 predicted proteins | sample PPLLak2March2015_FD_187248 | JGI IMG/M metagenome (GOLD analysis project Ga0209819, IMG submission 187248) | Freshwater sediment microbial communities from Prairie Pothole Lake near Jamestown, North Dakota, USA - PPLs Lake P7 Core (1) Depth... | ecosystem: Environmental > Aquatic > Freshwater >... | reverse complement strand
CCGGAATTGCATTTGATTACTATGGATATAGAATTGGATATGGACACGGTTATTATGATAAATACATGACTAATGGAAAATTTTCAAAAGCTATTGGTCTAGCATATGACCTTCAAGTAATAAAAAGCCCCATTCCAAAATCTGAATACGATAAAAAAATAGATGCTTTATTCACTGAGAGCGGATTTCATATATTTGATACCTTTTGATGCTATGTCCCTTCTAAAGTATTCTTCATTATCTCCCCAGTGAATTTTAGATACCGCTAAATATGATTTATTTTTAGCTCCCTCAAGGGTATCATCCAGTGAGGCAACCGATAAAACCCTCCCACCATTTGTAATAATTTCCCCCATTGAATTTTTCTTGGTTCCTGCATGAAATACGTATGTATCAACATCAAATTTCGAATTTAATCCATGAATGACTTTCCCCGTTTGATACTTTCCAGGATAACCTCTTGAAGCCATGACTATACAAACTGAATTTTTATCCTTCCATCTAATGGGTGGCATTGAATCAAGCTTTTCATCCATAGCTGCTTCAAGATATTCCAAAAAACTAGAATCCATTCTTGACAATATAGATTGGCATTCGGGATCACCCATTCTCACATTAAATTCCAGTACGTATGGTTCATTTGAACCGCGTTCTATCATGATTCCTGCATATAGAAAACCTCTGAACTTAATTCCTCTATCATTTAACCCCTTAAGTGTAGGATTCATTATTTTCTCCATAATCTTGGTACTTATTTTTTCTGTAATGAGAGGCGTCGGACAATAGCTACCCATTCCCCCAGTATTAGGACCATTATCTTGGTCGAAGATACTCTTGTGATCTTGACTTGTTGCCAGTGGAACTATAGACTTTCCATCGCAAAGAACAATAAATGATGCCTCATCGCCATAAATTCTCTCTTCTATGAGAATCTTATTTCTGGAATTTCTGAATTCATTGTCATTAAAGATTTTCTGAATGGCTTGGATAGCTGACTTTTCGCTATCACAAACAAACACACCCTTACCGGCAGCGAGTCCATCGAGCTTAACAACTACATTTTTTGTGGAGGATTTGACATGATTTATAGCAGCATCGGCATCTGAAAAGATTGAAAAAGAAGCGGTTTGAATTCCCATGTCACGCATGAAAAGTTTTGCGAATACTTTACTTGATTCTAATCTGGATGCGCTTTTACTAGGACCAAATATTGGCAATTGACTCTTTTCAAATAAATCAACAATGCCCAGTGAAAGGGGCTTTTCAGGTCCCACTATTGTAAAGGAATTGTTCTCCTTTGCAAATTGACAAAGCTTCGTTAAATCGTTGGAATCTATTTCGATGTTATTATCTGTTCCTCCATTCCCTGGAGCAAAAAATACCTTTTTCTTAGTATCATGGAAGAGCTTCCACCCAATGGTATGTTCTCTTCCTCCGGAACCGATAATCAAAATGGTATCATATTGATTCAATTCAGATCATGAATTTAGAATTCAAAATTCCACCCAACTCAAGCTAGATCGCCTGTTTCATTTCGAATCATGAGGTAATTATCATTTATCACTGATCTTACAAAATCATAATATTCTGAATCAGAAAAGCGAACAGTATCAACTTTTGAACTTATTTTTTCCTTAGCAAAACCTAAGTGATAACATGGACCCTGACCGGAAAGTGTCCTAAAATAGTAATCGTTACAAGAACAATAATCCAAATCTAAATCAATCCAATATTCATGATGTTTTCCAACGATTGTCCAGATGATTTTTCTACTAGGTTCAAATAAATGACACTTCAGCGATGGGAATATTGAGAATATGCACCTCTTACCTGAATATCTGTCATCTAGAATCCCGCTTTATAAATATGATTTCTCCCGATTCGATTGATTCTAACAAGAGTGGGTCTTCGATGCAGCGGCCTATGTGATTCATGTTAATCCCTTTAGTATCTTGCAACACGATACAAATGGAACCGTTAGAAACCATGAATCCCAGATCTCCCCTCTTAAACGTTGATTTCTGTTTTTCTGCTCCCACAGTTACTCCGGTTTCTACATACCCTATTTTATGCTCCATAAAATGCAGTCTTCCGGAAATTGGCATTTTTTTAATAATATTAGAAAAAGTGATGGGTGACAGATGACGTACAAGTTCCAATAGTATTTTCCCCTTGCCACCGGCCTCTAATAGAACATGAATCCTTGAGACGGAGTTTGGGTTGCTCCAGGTCATATCTAGCTGTAAATTAATTTCTATATCGCTATTAATTTGTTGATTTATTAGCAACATTTAATTATATATTCACTTTTTTTGCTTTTATTCTTGGTTTTAAGACGTTCTAGCGCTGAAAAAAATAAGGGAAAAAAACTCGTCAAAGTGAAAAAACAGCCCAAAGTAAAAAAAGATACAGAAACAAAGGGCAAGAGTCATCAAGAAAAAGAAAAGAAAAGTAAGAAAACCAAAATTGAGATATTGGAAACTGAAGAAGAATCAAAAAGTGGCAGGCCGAAAGACGAAGTAGTAGTTTATCCAGAGATGGACTTTGAAGCTAGGGAAATAACCCCTCAAGATAGTCAAGTATTGATAGGTCCACCAACATTGACTCGATTTGAACGTGCGAGAATAATTGGTTCAAGATCGCTACAACTATCACTTGGTGCACCAATTTTAATTGATTCATCGAAAAAGTTTAATGATACAATATCAATCGCAGTAGCAGAGTTGGATTTGAGAGTTCTTCCTATTTCCATAAGAAGAGTACTGCCTAATGGATTATATCAGGACATTCCGATTGACTGGTTAAAATAAGTAGAAAAAATAAGGAAAAATAACCGTCCAAATTTTCGACGATCTACAACCCATTAGTATGAATCATGATCAAATCTGTGTAGGTAAAGTGTAGGTATTTGCTTGTCAATCAAGTTAGGAAAATTTAAATCTCGATATTTTACAACTCTATGAGGGTCAAAATTCCTACAATTCATGGTAATCACATAGGCCTTAATGCGATGATAATTTTAGAAGATGGTTCAACGTATCGAGGTACAGGTTTTGGCTATCCAAAGACAGTTGGCGGCGAATTTGTTTTTAATACGGGAATGGTAGGTTACCCGGAGACTTTAACTGATCCCTCGTATAGAGGGCAAATCTTGTGTTTGACTTATCCGCTTATTGGGAACTATGGAGTGCCGAGCAACTCTATTACTGATAGCTATGGATTGCCAAAATATTTTGAATCTGATAACATTCAAGTTTCTGGATTGATTGTTCACGAGCTGTCTACTGTAGCTAATCATAGAGAATGCCACAAGACTTTAGATCAATGGTTATATGATGAAAAAATACCAGGAATTAGCGGGATTGACACACGTGACTTAACCAAGAAAATTAGAATAAAAGGAGTAATGAAAGGTGCTCTCTCAGTTTCGGAAAAACAAATAAACACAAAAGAACTATTGAATACTATCAAGAGGACCAAATATGATGGATTTAACTTCATGTCTCAGGTATCTGTTGACAAAACAGTTGAATATGGAGATCCAAAATTAGAACCGATAGTGTTGATTGATACGGGCACAAAATATAGCATTATTCGTAACATTTTACGGATGGGATATAGGGTTATTCGAGTTCCATGGGATATGTCGTTTAGTAAGATTATTTCTTATAAACCCAAGGGTATTATAATAAGTAACGGTCCCGGAGATCCTAAAATGTGTAATAGTACAATAGATACCGTCAATAAATTGTTTGATTCAACATTACCAATATTAGGAATATGTTTAGGAAACCAAATTATCGCACTTGCTGCAGGTGGCGACACATACAAGTTGAAATTTGGACACAGAGGTCAAAATAAAGGATGCACTGACCTAAACACCAATCAAACCTTCATGACTAGTCAGAATCATGGATACGGGGTAAAATCAAACACGCTTAATAAAACTGGATTTAAAGCTTGGTATATTAATTCTGATGACAATACTATTGAAGGCATCAAACATGAATCGAAACCTATAATCGCAGTACAGTTTCATCCAGAAGCGTCTCCCGGACCTTATGATTGTGTGCACATATTCGAAAGTTTTAAAGATCTTGTTGAACAAAATAGATCTAACGAAAAGTCTATTCAGAGTGATAGAGTAAATGGAGGTGGGAAAATTTTCCAAAGAATGAAACCATAAAGAAAACAATAGTATTGGGAAGCGGAGCAATAAAGATCGGAGAAGCGGGCGAAAGTCAGAAATTCTGACCGCCAATTTGACTATTCCGGTTCGCAATGCCTCAAAGCTTTGTCCGAAGAAGGAGTTAAGACCGTACTCGTAAATCCCAATATAGCAACCATCCAAACAGATACTAGATTTGCGAATAAGGTATATTTGTTACCAGTAAACGGATATTACATAAACCAAATAATAGAGAAGGAACTTCCTGATTCAGTAATGTTAGGTTTTGGTGGCCAGACCGCATTAAATTGTGGAGTATCATTACATGATGAAGGAATTCTAGATAAATATAAAATACAAGTATTGGGCACTCCTATAAATAGCATAAAGATTACTGAAGACAGACAACAATTTAAAACTGCAATGATAAAGAGTAACGTTCCTGTACTAGAGAGTGCTCCAGCATATAATTTAAGAGAGGCACTGGATGTTGCAGATAAAATAGGGTATCCGGTGATAATCAGGGTTGCATACACTCTTGGCGGCAAAGGAGGAGGAGTTGCGCATAATGAATATGAACTGCAAGAGATTGTTCAGCGCGGACTTTCATTGAGTCTAGTAAATCAGGTATTAATTGAAAAATACATCGGAAGTTGGAAACAAATAGAATATGAAATGATGAGGGATTACACAGGTAATAGCATCGCGATTTGCAATATGGAAAATGTTCTAGGAATGAGAGTTCATACAGGGGACAATATTGTTATCGCCCCGTCACAGACAATCAATAATGAAGAATATCATAGATTACGTTCCGCTGCAATTAGAGCAGTAGAATATTGCGGCATTGTCGGAGAATGCAATATTCAATTTGGCTTGGATCCGCAAAGTGAATCATATTGCGCAATTGAAATAAATGCTAGACTCTCGAGATCATCGGCTCTAGCCAGCAAGGCAACTGGATATCCTTTGGCATATATGGCAGCAAAAATGGGACTTGGTTACTCCCTCACAGAACTAGTAAACAGCATAACTAAGGCTACAACGGCTTGCTTTGAACCCTCATTAGATTATGTAGTTTTAAAAATGCCTAGATGGGACTTCAGGAAGTTTGAATTGGTTAACAGAAGGATTGGCACGAGTATGAAGTCAGTGGGGGAGGTTATGGCAATTGGCAGAACATTTGAAGAAGTCTTGCAAAAAGCAATTAGAATGACCGATACGGGAAAAATGGGCCTTGTTGGAAATGAACAAGATATGAAGGAAGAATTAGAATTAATTGAACAAAAATTGTTGTATCCAAGTGATGAAATTTTATTTGATGTTGTTAAGGCTATGCGATTGGGAATTCCCATATCCAGAATAAGTAAACTTTCAACTATAGATTCATGGTTCTTGGTAAAAATCAAAAATATTGTGGACATGTATGATAAATTGCATGGGGTCGATGTGTCTGATATTTCCGAGGGTTTATTGAGACATGCAAAAAAGTACGGATTTTCAGATTTACAAATAGGAAAATGTTTGGGTATAAAAGAAATAAGTGCCAGAAAATTGAGGCAAAAACTTGGTATTAATCCAGTTGTAAAGCAAGTAGATACGTTAGCTGCAGAATGGCCTGCAAAGACAAATTATCTGTATTTAACTTATGGAGGAGATAAAGATGATATTGTTTTTAGGAAAGAGAAAAATTCTGTAATGGTACTTGGGGCAGGACCATACAGAATCGGCAGTAGTGTAGAATTTGATTGGGGTACGGTCAACATGGTTTGGGGCCTAAAAAATAATGGCATAAAATCAGTATCAGTTATTAATTGCAATCCTGAAACGGTTTCTACTGACTATGATATCTCGGACAGACTATATTTTGAGGAATTATCATTAGAACGAATTTTAGATATTTATGATAAGGAACGTCCTAAGGGAATAGTTACATGTGTTGGAGGGCAGACCGCAAACAATCTTGTACCTAAATTAGGAGAACTAAATGTACGTATCATTGGTACTGATAGTATCCATACTGATATGGCAGAAAACAGAGAAAAGTTCAGTAGATTGCTAGATTCATTGAATATAAAGCAGCCCCCTTGGAATAAGTTTACGGATCTAAATGGAGCAAAAACATTTTCTCAAAATGTAGGATTCCCCGTTTTAGTAAGGCCATCATATGTGTTAAGTGGGGCGGCCATGAAAGTGATATGGAATGACGAACAATTAGAGCGATACATAAATGAGGCTGCGCAAGTAAGCCCCGAGTATCCAATTGTGATTAGCAAATTCTTTCAGGATTCAGCCGAGGTTGAAGTAGACGCAGTATGTAATGGAAAGGATGTCATTATAGGCGCACTAATTGAGCACATTGATAACGCAGGTATTCATTCTGGAGATGCTATGATGTGTATACCTCCATGGAGATTGAACAGACAAACAATGAACACAATAGTAGATTATTCAAATATGATAGCTAGAGAATTGGAAGTGAAAGGTCCGCTTAATATCCAGTACTTGGTCAAGGATGATGAGGTATATGTGATAGAGGCAAATGTCAGAGCATCAAGGACTACCCCCTTTGTATCAAAAATAGTTGGAATTAATTTAATTTCGTTAGCCGCCAAAGCGATAACTAATGGTAAATTACCAGACGGTCTTAATGAACCTTGGTTAAAAATTAGTGGCTTTGGAATAAAAGTCCCACAGTTTTCATTTATGCAATTGGAAGGTTCAGACATAGTTTTGGGTGTTGAAATGCAGTCAACAGGAGAAGTTGCTTGTCATGGTAACAGTTTTTATGATGCCTTGTCAAAAGCGTATGAAGCAGCTGGATATAATTTACCACTGTCAGGATCGGCATTGATAACAATAGGAGGACAAAAAAACAAAGAAAAAATGCTTTCTCCGATCTCGCTCATAAACTCGATGAAATTCAATATTCTGGCAACAGAACATACAGCTGAATTTATCAAGAACAACATCACTACAAATGTGCAGGAAGTACACAAGATTAGCGAGCCGATAAGAAAGCCAAATATTGCAGATCTCTTATATGACAAAAAAATAGATTTCATAATAAATATTCCATCTACATCTACCATCGAAAAGTACGTAGGTATGCTAGATGACGAATATCAGATCAGAAGAAAAGCTGTAGAAATGGGAATTCCAGTACTTACCACTGTGGAGTCAGCAATTTCATTCATACATTGTTTAGAGTGGAGAAATAATAATAAACCGTCAATAAGTCCATTATCCAAATATCATATTAACTAAAGTCAGGAGTTAAAGACTTCACTTAAGAGATTTTCATTACCAATAATGGTTCCATCAATTGATACAATCAGACACCTATCTATACTTTCCTTTCTTAGTATCTTTTTCAAAATAGGCGAATTAATTTTCCTATTTTTCACTCTGCCGTTACCATAAATATATTTATTAAATGAAGGTAACAATATAAGATCCAATGAACCCTTTGTACTTGGAAATATAGATTCCTTTTTTAATTTTAAGAAAATCCAGATTTTTTGTCCATTCAAAACACTGTTTTCTCTGAAAAACGTCGGATGAATGTGTCCCATAACAATTTTATTAATATTGGACCTAAGCTCTGACGGAAACGTATGTCCGTGTGTTAGGAGAATATCACCCAGTACCATCCCTTTAACTCCAATCAGATGTACTTTCTCTGGTGTAATCAATCCTATCCTCGAATCATGATTTCCTGGAATCAAATAGACTTTACAGATTTCAGACAGCGAATGTAAAAAATTAGGAATCAAATTCCAATCTTCCTTTCCTACTTTATAGATATTGTTTTTTATATCGCCGAGTAATACAATAGAAGTTACTTTGTTTGAAATAACAATATCACTCAACTCTTTTTCAATTTCTTTTACAATATGATACCAATCAATAGCAATATCAGTATTTTGCAACCAGTACGTTTTACCAATATGCAAGTCACTGATTACCAGCACTCTGTTTGTTTTATTATCATTAAATACATCAATCAATAAAGCTGGTTTGTTCTCAATTATATTGATTTGACTCATGATATCTTACAAAGTTCTATCGCATATTAAAAACATTAGATTCTTTCAAAAATAAGACAAAATTTTTCACACATCGCAATCATATAGGAAGACAGAGTTTAGAAATAATTATCATCGAATAGAATAATACCATAAGAGTTAAGACCCTCTATTCGTGAACAATATCATGAATTTTAATTTGCTGGTAACAACCTTTAGATACAGAGAAGGTGAAGCTTTTGATGAAGTATTGCAACTGTTAGACGTTCTAGGCGATAAGGATCCTTCAATTGAGATTTCGTCTGTTTCGGGGGTTATACTTGTAGATACTTGTCTTGATCCCTTTCAAGTTGTGGAAAATTGTAGAGAAATGGTTAGAAATGAACCATGGAAATTCAGATATGTTCTCAGAATCATACCATTAGAAAAGAATTGTAAGGCAGAATTAACCGAGATCCATAGTGTTGTCAATCAGCTTTGTAGAAAAATGGACGTACATGAGACCTTCATGATAATGATTGAAAAAAGACATTCTAAATTACATTCTAATGACATTATTTCTACCGTGGCAAGCAAACTGGATATGAAAGTCAATTTAGATGATCCAAATTGGGTAATACTAGTCCAAATAGTAAATAGAGTAGCGGGTATTTCGATTCTCAGACCCAATCAAATATTTAGTTCTGTAAAAGAAAAAATATCTTTACAGTAATATAAAAAAATATCAACAGGGTAACATTCATGCAATGTAATTTGAACAACTCAATATATGATATCAGGATTTTGAATACGACCAATTTCTCATCCATTGCAATAAATTAATTATTGATTCTACTAATTCTTGTCCTTTTGTAGGTGTATCATTATGTGTTTACGTCTTTGGTAAAGTTTCAATGGCTCATTTTAACCCCGCCGTTACAATAGGTTACTTGATTACAAGACATTTACCAAAAAATTTGATAACTTGCTATCTGGGCGCCGAAATAACAGGTGCCTTACTTGCAAGCATTTTTGTAAAATATGCAATTGGAACAAATGCTAACCTAGGAGCTAATGTTCCAAACTATAACTTTCCGCTTCCTATTATATTTGGGATAGAAGTTTTTGCTTCTTCCTTGCTAAAGATAGTTATCTTGCTTGTGATATACACAAAAGGATTGAAAGGATTTAGTGGTATAGCAATAGGAGGAATTATTGGTTTAGATATTTTCTTCTTTGGATTCATATCCGGGGCATCGATGAATCCCGCGAGGTCCCTAGCGCCTGTATTGCTTTCAGGATCGGTAGGCGATTTATGGTTATATTGGACTACAGCATTTATTGGAACTTATATTGCCGCAATCTCCTAAAGACACAAATTTGAGTAAAAATAATGGATTTATTCTACGATATACTAGTCTAATTATGTTACCATGAAATAAATAATTTTGTATCCCATAACGAGGGACAGTTTATTTTTTTATTTTATTGTATTCTTGACTCTCGCATAGGGGTTTGGAGAAGTTCTCCGATTTCGTTATGCATCTTTAAGAGGTTCAATCCTTTTTCGGTCGTTTTGTAGGTTTGTGAACCTTCTAAATATTCCAGTAAATTATTTTCAATAAGTACAGAAAGATATTCTCTTAATTGAGAGTAGCTTAGAAAAGCTTTGTACATAATTTTTGTTTTCGTTGCACTACCATTTGCTGCTTCTAGGATCATTGACACTATTTCTGTTCTACTTCTGTATTTCATATTTAATAAGGTGATAATTTTACTATTTTAACATGTTGGCACAATAAACTAGAAGAAAACTAGATTCTACCTAACCCTAGTTGAGATTCAAAATGTTAACCATCGAGTGCTATTAACTTACTTCGTGTCTGTGCCACAGCATATTTTTCTACAGGGAGTAAGGAGGGACATTTCATCTAGTGCTGCAATTCGTGTAATTTGCGTAATTTGCTTAGATCCTACTTCTCTAATGAAACTCATGGATAAACGCTTGACTCTAGAAGTTGTTGCGCTCACAACATTCATAGCGATTGGGACAGCTGCCTTAGTGTCCAATCCTATGACATTTGGCGCTGCGAGTGCAGAGTTAGTTTTTAAAAAGCAAAACTCATTAGATTCAAGTGACGAGACTTATAATTCCAACACTAGCCAATCTCTAAGTTCCAAAAACATATCATTAACCCCTTACCGAATGACAGAAGAGCATTATTTTGAATACGGAATCCTTAAAACTGTGAGGAATATAACTAACAATCAGACATTTTTCAACACATACTTATCAGATGATTTGATTGTTGGGAGAGGGAACGGGACGATGGAAACTTCTGATGGTCAAAAGATTACTTGGATTTCCTCTGACCTCGGAAAACTGCGGGGTAATCAGTGGGTCTACTACGGAGTGATGCTCTTCAATAATACCAGTAGCGAATCGTTCTCTTTACTCAATAATAGTATTGCATTATCTAAGAGTTCATATCCTTTAATGGAACCGGAATACATCTGGCTTTTAGAAAAGTAGCAGGATGTAATCACATGGCAATTAGACTTTAAAGAAATATCTTCATAAATTAATTACTATACACAATATACATTGACAATTGTTCAGTTATTCTTACATCTCCCAGCACCTTTTATAATATGTTGACTAGAGATAAGGTACGTGAAAAACTCGTAATACGTTTCATGGGCGGGTCCACTGGCCCGCCAAGCCAAGTTCTCAAGTAGATAATTGATGCTTTTTTCTAATCTCAGCTAGTTTAGTCACAGGACTTGTAATTATATTATTAAAA
>Ga0209819_10000550_pt1 | contig 10994 bp, 8 predicted proteins | sample PPLLak2March2015_FD_187248 | JGI IMG/M metagenome (GOLD analysis project Ga0209819, IMG submission 187248) | Freshwater sediment microbial communities from Prairie Pothole Lake near Jamestown, North Dakota, USA - PPLs Lake P7 Core (1) Depth... | ecosystem: Environmental > Aquatic > Freshwater >... | reverse complement strand
AAGGCGCGCAATTCTTCACCGGTGACGGGCATGCGGCGCAAGGTGACGGGGAAGTCGACGGGGGCGCAATCGAGATCTCGCTGATGCCGACACTCCAATTCATGCTCCACAAGCGCAAAACTATAAATTTACCGCGCGCTGAAACCGCCACGGATTATCTCATGACCGGGCTGAGTGTCGATCTCAATGAAGCGACGAAGATAGCTCTCCAAGAGGCCGTCGATTTCCTTCAAACCGAAAAGGGAATGAGCGCAGCGGATGCTTATGCTCTATCGAGCTTGGCTGTGGATTTGGGTATCGGCGAAGCCGTCGATGTGGTGAATCTCGTTTATGCGAAGATTCCTAAGAGCATTTTTAGAAGTAATCCCGACTATTGGTATATGCCCTTTGGGAGTTAGCCCATCCGGTTTGAGATTTCGACAAACTCCGATAGAGGTAGAAAGATTAATTCCGTAAAAGGAGAGTCATAGTCATGGATATTGCTCCGATTAATGAGAAGACTGGCTATGTGCGCTGGATGAAGAATCAAGGTCTGCCGATCCACGTCGGCCATGGCATGGCGGATCTCCGCGCTCTTGAAGTCGTGCCGTACAGCCGTATAGGCGGCAAGGCCGCATTCCTTCAGCTCCACGGGATGCAAGGCATCACCGGCGGATATATCGCCGAGATTGCGCCGGGAGACGCGTTGAAGCCGGAACGGCATTTGTATGAAGAAGTGATTTGCATCTTGAACGGTCAAGGGGCCACGGAGATCTGGGATGATCGGGGCAACAAGAAGTTGTTCGAGTGGGACAAGTGGAGCCTCTTTGCGCCGCCCATGAACACCATGCACAGACTGGTGAACGGCTCCCGCGAGCCGGTGAAGTTTCTGGCCGTTACCAACGCGCCTCTGGCCTTCGACATCTACCGGGACGAAAACTTCATCTTCAATTGTCCCTACAGCTTCGCCGATCGTTTCCACGGCGAAGAAGACTATTTCAACGTCGGGAAGAAGCGCTATGTGAGCGGTCTGATCAATATCTGGGAAACCAATTTCATCCCCGATATTTCCAACGCCTTTTTGGAGAACCTCGAAGTCAAAGGAGCGGGTTTGCGTCTCAGCCAGTTCGAAATGTCCGGCAACGCGCTGGTCGGCCATCTGGGCGAGTGGCCGGTGGGCAAATATCACAAGGCGCACTACCACGGCCCAGGCGCCATTATCGTCGGCCTGCAGTCCGTCGGATACGTGCTGCTTTGGCACAAGCAATGGGGCCTGCATCCGTACACGGACGGCCGTGAGGACAAGGTCATCGAGATCAAATGGGGCGAAGGCAGCATCTACTGCCCCCCGGGCGATTGGTTTCATCAGCACTTTAACGCCGGCAAAGAGCCGGCGCGCCATTTAGCAATCCGCTACGGCAGCCGTCTCTTCCCGCTCGGATTCAAAGTCTCGCATCAGAAAACCGACGACGATGTCTTTAGGGGAGTCAAAGAAGGCGGGTGGATGATTCCGTACGAAGACGAGGATCCAGAAATTCCCCGCCGCTATCAGGCTGCGCTCAAAATCAACGGCGTGGTTGGTTACTGACCCAGCGAACTCACCGGGGAAGAGTCTTGAGCAGCGCCCGGGCCTTTTGCGCCGCTGAGATAGCTTCCGCGTAACGTCTTTCTTCCAGTTTAGACCATGCCTCGTCCAAAGTAGCGTTGGCACCATACAGCTTCGAAGCATGAAGTGTGCCGTGCACCTGCTGCGCTTCGACCAGCTCGCGCTGGACAACTCGAATGGCCGTGATGGCATCGTCTCCGGAAGGGCCGGTGGTGATGGAATCGCATTTGGCGATCCCTAGAACCACGGCGACGAAAAGGATCAGTACACCGACTCTCGCATAGGCCGGCATCGTTCTAGGACCCGGCCGATGCCGCGTCTTTTGAGCTGCGAATTTTTCCAGTCCAAGGCGCGACAGCAAAACGCCTTCTTTCTTCCAGCGCGCCAGAAGCGAGACTGCTACGGACAGGATCAAAATACCGGCCACGACTCCGAGCGAGATGCCAATGGGAACCTTGTAAAAGTCAACAACCAACATTTTGGCTCCGACAAAGCAGAGAACCAAGGAAAGGCCGACTTTGAGGTAAACGAACATCTGCATCACTCCCGCGAGCATGAAATAGAGAGCGCGCAGCCCGAGAATCGCGAAGACGTTGGAGGTATAGACGATGAACGGATCCGTCGTGATCGCGAAAATGGCGGGTATGGAATCCACGGCAAAAATAACGTCCGTCGTTTCAACAACAACCAACACCAGCATCAAAAGCGTCGCGTGAATCCTGCCGTCTTTCCGGACAAAGAACCGTTGCCCTTGATATTCGTTGACGATGGGAACCCAACGCTGGAACAGCCGAACCACAGGGTTTTTATCGGGCTCCAACTTTTCGTCGCCCTGCAGCAGCATCTTGATTCCCGTGACGATCAAAAACGCGCCGAAGACGTAGATCATCCAATGAAAGTTGTCCAACAGGGCGGCGCCGGTCGCGATAAAAATCGCTCTCATCACCAACGCACCGACAATGCCCCAGAAAAGAATCCGATGCTGATAGATAGCAGGCGTGGCGAAGTACTGAAAAATCATGAGAAAAACGAAAAGATTGTCGACGCTAAGTGACTTCTCGATGACATAGCCGGTGAGAAATTCGAGAGCTTTCTCCTGTCCCCAAACAAAATAGATTCCGAGGTTAAAAACCAGCGCCAGTAGAATCCACACCGCGCTCCAAATCGATGCCTCTTTAATGGAGACAGCATGCGCTTTGCGATGAAACACGCCGAGATCGATGGCGAGCATGCCCAGCACAAAGAGATTAAATGCAATCCATAAAATCAGCCGTTCCGGAACCATGGATCCGTTCTCCTTCGAACTTTAGAAAACCGCGGTTGACGCGGTGACGTGCCTAACTCAAGATGAGCAAACAGTTTGACGGGAGCGGATTCTAGATACGGAAGTTTTGGTGCAGTTGTTGCCGGTTTGGAGTCCAGGGCGTCGGCGGCGAGAAAGAGAGACGGCGGTCGTCAGCAAACGCTGACTCAGCGGGCCATACAGTAACGGTTAAAAGCGCCGTACGAGGCGAGTTCGTTCTTGGCGTTCGGGGGTTTCGTTTCCGTGAGGCTGCGTGCTTGAATGATTCATCCTGCCGCTCGGAAGAAGACTCCTCTTCGGCAGTATGCTTGACGGAACTCTCCGCCAGCCGCTCCGCGGCTAGCCCGCCGGAAAGCAGAAAAAGAACCAAAACCCAATGAACGAATACCGCCCTCATGGGCTAAATGGCTACCAATTCACAAGCGGTAAGTCAATGCGCCCGATCCTATTTTCGATTGAACCCGGATTCCGCAGTTAAACCGAAAATGGCGGAAGCGAGGTGCAATCCTGGAGCAGCGAAGGCGTCCGACTGTGAAGTTTCAAAGTCTTTTTGCGCTATCTCGCACGTCGTTGCGATGAGGCTAAAATCCCTCGAAGGACCCCTGATCGATGTCTGCTCAGAGGCAGAAACCCATCGACTTCGCTGCGGAAGGGTTGCGCCTCGCGTTTTCTGTCGATCGCAACCGCGGAATCCGGGTTGAATCGGACCCGTGGGGGACTCGCCGTTTGCTTCGACGGTGCATCGAGTCATTGACCTCTTAATCGCTTGCTATTCTCTCATCCTGGAGTAAGTGATCTCACGACTCGTGACGAATTCAAGCAGCGCCGCCTTTCCTTCTTCAGTGATTCGCCGCGCGCGCTGGAGCGCGGGCACGATCTGATTCGGGTCTTCGACTCTTTCCGACCAGCCGCCGAGAGAGCGGGCGAGATCGGCGTAGTTACCGAGAATGTTCATGGTGCCGTAACGCTCGTGGGAGCTTTCCATGCTATGGGTCTCGGCTGCCATGAAGTTGTTGTTAAGGACAATGGTGAGGGTCGGAATATTGCAGCGCACGGCGGTTTCAAAATCGAGTCCGGTCATGCCGAAGGCGGCGTCGCCCATGAAATTGACGCAGAATTTTTCCGGGGCGGCGAGCTTTGCGCCCATGATCAAGCCTAAGCCCGTTCCCAGAGCATGGGATTTACCCCAACCGATGTAGCTGCGGGGTGTTGGCGCTTGATAGAAGGGAACGAGTTGGTTGCGCGGGCTACCGGCATCGTGGGTGATGATCACCTCCCTCCGATCGAATAAATTCATGAATTCCCACATCACACGATAGGGATTGATCGGTTTTTCATTCGACTGGAGCTTGGGCATCCACTCGTTCATCCATTCCTGTTTGCCTTTTTTGATCTCGGCAGGGACTGCACCGTTTTCAGTCCGCTTTTTATTGCCCAGGAGGTCTTTCACGGCCTCGATGAACTGCCGCAGTACCAGTTTGGCATCGCCGAGGATCGGATAGTCCGCCGCGTAGTGCTTGTTGATGTCTCGTTCATCGTTGGTCGCGTGAATGATGACCTTGCCTTGAGGGATCGGCGCGGCGACGATGTTATGCCGCGTCAGGCTGGCACCGATGGCCAATACCACGTCAGCCTTTTGCAAAAATGTATGAACCGGCCTCGGCATGACGCCGGCGCCGGTGCCGAGAGACAGGGGATGATGTTCGGGAAACGCGCTCTTACCCTCAAGCGGCGTGGTCACAGGCGCTTGGAGCAACTCGGCGAGTTCGATCAACTCGTCCGATGCCTCCGCGTAGAGGATGCCTTGGCCGGCGACAATCACCGGCGACTTTGCTTGCACAAGAGCTTTGGCGGCTTCGGCAACATCTTTCGCATTGGCGCCGCTTACCGTTCGCTTGACCGGTGTATAATGCAACGCTCCTTGGAACTCTTCGACGGCGGCGTCGCTGGGGATCTCGACTAACACAGGTCCCAGGCGTCCCATTTTCAGGTAGCTAAACGCGCGGCGCATAATTTCCGGAACCTGGTTCGCCAGCGTGATCTCTTCGGTCCACTTCGTGACGGGTGCGTAGGCTTGCACCGAGCGAAAGAAGTGAAAAACCTGCGACGTGTTGCGCGCGTGGCCAACGGGAAGCAGAAGAACCGGAACGGAGTCCGAATAGGCGGTGGTGATACCGGCGAAGGCGTTTTCGGCTCCGGGTCCGGCCTGCATCGTAAAGACGCCGATGCGCTTGCCGTTGGTTATCCGGGTGAAGCCATCGGCGATGCCGACACCCACTCTTTCTTGTCGGCACACGATGGGTTTGATGCCCGCCGAGGCAGCGGCTTCGATCACGGTGTTGGTGGGATAGCAGCTTAAGAATTCGACTCCTTCGCGCTTGAGTATTTCGCAAATAGCATCGACGACTCGCATGGAACACCTCCAAGTTAACGTTCGACTCGAATCACGCGTGAATTGGTTTCTGTTTCATCTCCGCTATCAGGTTTTGAATATAGGTCTTGGGATCTAGAGTTACATCGATCTTGGCGACGATGCATGCGACGTGGCCTAGATCGTTTTGTTCGGCCGTCCGAATGATGTGCGGCGGTTCCTTGCCCATGTCAATGGCTCTTACGGAATTGAGCAAAAACTTTCTCACAGCAATCGCCGTTATATCGCCCGCGCCCAAGTGTTCCTTGGAACGGTCGTAGATCGGCCCCATGCTTTCGGTGGCGCAGGAGTCATGGATGAGAAACTGTTTTCCCATTCCGGTAAAAGTCTCGTGCTTTTGTTGCTCGCGGTCCTGCAAATAATCATTGTGGATATTGCGAACTTTGATGTGGTCCGGACCGATGCCGCCTTCGAGTTGCCTTTCTTGGTCGCTCACCGGCCGGTTGCGGCGGAAAAAGATATTGAACCGCAGAGCGTGCTCGTCATCCGCCGGAACATGGGAGTGGATGGTGTAGCCTTCCGGATTGCCGCTCAATCCTCCGGTCGGCACAAACCCATGGCAGGGCATCACAAAGTTGGATACGCGAAGGTAGATGAGTCCGTCGCCCGCGTTCCTGCAGGAGATCATCCTGACGCCGAAGTCGGTTTCTACGCCTTCCAGCTTGGGTGCACCATCCCGGCCGTACATATCCGGGTCGCCGCCGCCGCGTTGCTTCTCAGTAAAAGCTCTGTGCAAGAAAGACAGGTGCGACGAGTCACACTCGCCTTCGAGCCCTTGCAGGTAGTTGCAGTCTTGGATGGACTTGGTGACGTAGAGATGATCCTCAGGGAGCGTCATCCATTCGTAGTTCGGCAAAAGCGGGATGCGTTCTTTCGGACCCAGGTAGGCAAAGACGACGCCGGCGGCTTCTCTGCACGGATAAGCCGTATGGCGAACCTTATCCTTGAGCATGCTGCTGCTGGGCTCCGCAGGGGTTTCCAGAACTCTGCCCTCGATGTCGTATTTCCAGCCGTGGTAGATGCAGCGCAGGCCGCACTCTTCGTTGCGGCCATAAAAGAGCGAAGTGCCGCGGTGCGAGCAATGCTCGGCCAAGAGCCCGACTCGGCCCTGGGTATCTCGAAAGGCGACGAGATCTTCGCCCAAAAGTCGCACGCGGACTGGCGCCCCGTCGGCCTCGGGAATTTCCCGTGATAGCAGCGCCGGAATCCAATAATGCCGCATGAGCGTTCCCATCGGTGTTCCCGGCCCCGCTTTAGTGATGAGATTGTTTTCCTCGGGGGAAAGCATGGGTTCTCCTATGCATATACTAAAGTCGAGCCCGGCGATCGTTAAACGTGGAGCCTTGTGCCAAGGAGCAATTCGATCAAACCGCCCAATTGTAAAGCATTTCTATACGCAAGCTCCGTTATTAGCTAGGTTGTTTATCACTGTTGCGGACATTTTCAAACGTCGCGACATCGGTTCCCGCCGCGACTTTTCGGAAGGGGACCTCAAGGGCCCTTGAAAAAATGAGCGCGCCAGTAGTAGTTGGCCAGTCCAATATACTCGTGCAGGGATACGAGGATTTCTCGCGCGGCGCCTTCACCTGGAAAGAACTGGAAAGGTTCCAGCTCGAATTGGCCAAGGGAGAAGTCTCCGGGCGCAGGAATGGGTTCCGGCGCCTTGGCCCGGAAGGCGAGCATGCTTCGCGGCATGTGCGAGGCCGACGTGACCAATAAATAGCGCTTCCAGCCTTTTTGGCGGAGGAGTTTTCCCACCTCGACGGCGCTCTCGAAGGTGTCGCGGGATTGATCCTCGGCGAGGACATCGCTCTTCGGCACTCCCCAACGGATCAGGTAATCGCGAGCGATCCGGTTCTCATCTTTAGGACGCGTGAATGGGTTGACATGACCGCCGGATACAACGATCGGCTTGGGCCGAAACTGATAGATTCTCCAGGCCTCCTCAAGGCGGCGAAACATGGGTCTGTCAATGCTTGGAAAGGGAATGAGTCCCTCGACAGGAATCATGCCGGCCGTCAAGACAATGATGGCATCATAAGGCTCGACCTTAGTGGGGTCGATAAGCGGTGGATAGCTCGATTCAAGCGGGTATTTCAGAAAGTAGCCGAAGATTCCGCTGTGTAGCACGACGATTAAACAGAGAGTCACGAACAGGAGTTTTTTTGCCCAGCGCCGGCGCCAAAAGATCAAAACCGCCAGAAGCATGAGCATCCACGGAAGCGGCGGCAGAATCAGTTCTTTGAGGAACTGTTTAAGGACAAACATGAGCCGTTAATTGCCCTGTGTCTATGGACGGAGATCGACAAAAGGGGCTTGAGATGGGACACAAAAATTGTGTCGGCTGCGGATTATTCCGCGTCGGGTTGTTTCTCCGGGGCGGCGTCAGCGAAAGCCGAGAGCGCGGCACAAGCAGTTTCGATCTGAAGCAGCTTGGGATAGACGGAAAGATCGCAGCCGAAACGCCGGGCGTTCGCCAACTGAGGGACGAGGCAGATATCCGCCAAGGTTGGCATGTCGCCAAAACAAAACTTTCCTCGCGTCGGGCCGGCAGTGACAGTTTGGTCAAGCGCGGATAGACCAAGATCAATCCAATGGCACGCCCAGCGGTTCAGATCCTCGTCCGACTGTTGCAAATTGTTCTTGAGATAGACGAGCACCCGAAGGTTCTGTATCGGGTGGATTTCGCAGGCGACGATAAGCGCCATGCTGCGCACCAACGCGCGATCGGCCGGATCCGCAGGAAGTAGCGGCGGTTTTGGAAAACGTTCCTCCAGGTACTCTATAATGGCCAATGACTGGGTCAAGATTCGCCTATCATCTTCTAGCGCCGGCACGAGTGCCTGCGGGTTGATCGCTTTGTAGGAGGAAACGAATTGCTCGCCACCGGCGCGCCGCAGATGAATCGGCACTTGCTCGTAAGCCAGCCCTTTTAGGTTGAGCGCGATGCGCACGCGATAAGAAGCCGAGCTGCGAAAGAAGGTATACAGTTTCATTTTTGAAAACCTCGCGCCTTAGCTCGAAACTCGAGACCCGAGACTAGAAACGAGTTCTTAAGCTCCCGGCTTCACCGCCAAAATACCGGGCATGCCGCTGGCGACCACCCGTGCCCCCGAATCGTCGATGGCGTAAAGCGTACCGTCCGATAGTCCGGCGAAAATACCGTTTCCGTCGGGGCTCGAACACATGCTCATGACCCCGCCGTACAAACCTTCGACAACGGTTTCCCAGTGCGCACCGGCGTCGGCGGTGCGGAAAACCGCGGCGTTGGCACCCTGCTCTCTGATCCAGCTGTTGGGTCGTCCCTTGGCGCTGCCCAAATAGACGACTCCTTTAGGGTCTTCGATGACCGACATGCCGTAGTCATGGCTCTTGGGGGTGATTTCCTCCCAGTGGGCGGCGCGGTCACGGCTGCGAAAAGATTTATCGCCGCAAGCGGCGTAGACCATTCCCGGGGATTTTTCGCAGGCATGAACTTCGTGCACGTCCATGTCGGTGAGCCCGTTGTTGGCTGGCTGCCAATGGCGTCCGCCATCGTCGCTAAGCAGCATGCCGCCGACTTCGATGCCGGCGTATAGGCGCGCCGGGTTCAGCGGGTCGGAGGCCAAATACCTGGCGCGTGATTGCAGCTCGGGACTAGGGGGGAAGTTTGCGTTAGCGCTGTTGGTGCGCACGTCTTCCAGTTCTTCCCATCCGCCGCCCGCTTTGCTGCGAAAGACCGCCGAGGGAACCGTGCCTACCATGACTCCGCCGTTCAGCGCCAGCGCCGAAAACAGCATCATTTTTGGAACATTGGGGTCGGCTCTGAGCCAGTGCGCACCGGCGTCTTTGGTGTAAAAAAGGCCTGAATGCTCGGTACCTGCGTAGATCAACTCGGGATTGTCTGGATCGACGGCCAAGCAGGTCAAGGTCCAGTAACTGAGATCACGCTTCACTTGCTGCCATTCTCGACCATTCTTCTCAAAACGGTACCAACCTGACATCGTGGCCACATGTAAAGCGTTATGCTTAGTGTTCCCGCCGTTCATGGTTTTCTCCTCTCGTGTTTAGGGATTATGGTTTGAAATAGCACGAAGTCGTTCCTGGGATAAACCGCAAATATAATGGATCAACGCCGCCAGATTTGAATCAGCTCTTGGGAGTCAACTACGTCGGCGAACCGCTCCATGCGCTTCAGCGCCACGTTGTGTCCTTCTTCGGTGTAGGTGCCAACACAATCGCGCACGACCACCATGAAGTAACCGCGATGATAGCCATCCCGCACCGTAGCCTCCACGCCGCCATCGGTGGTGCAGCCAATCATCACGACTGTATGCGCTCTTCGATTCGAAAGCACGGTCTCGAACTCGTTGCCGATGAACATTGTCGGCCGCCGCTTATCAATGACGATGTCATTTTCACCGGGCTTGAAGGGCTCCATGATCTGCCAGCCGAAGCTGCCGTAAAGGCGCCGCGGCGTAAGCTTGCTGGGATGATCGACTTTCTGTGTTTGCATGAAACGGTAAATCCAGGCCGGTGATTCATCTTTCCATAAATAAGGCGTCTGGCGCGTGTAGACCGTTTTGATGCCAGCGTTTGCGGCGGCGGCGATTAGCGGCGGGGCGTTGCGAATCAGTCCTTCCTTATTGAAAGCGCCGCCCGCCTGGTCGTTCTGCATGTCCCAGACCAGAAGCACCGTGCGACTCGGCTCGACGATCTCGCTCAGCTGGTTAGGTATTTTTCTCCCCTCGAAATCAATCATATCCGTTCTCCACTTCAAATCCTAAACCGAATGCCCCAGATCGAAATCTGAGATTTGCCGTTTGGGATTTGCGTTCCTCGCCCAACGAGGAGTCAGCGAGTCAACCCCAATTCTTTGCGTGCCTTATCGAGAAAACTGAAGTCGACGACCTGCTCCACGGTCACCGGACGTGTGACTTTGGCATTGGCGCGCATGAGATCGATCAAGAACTGGACCTCCTCCGGCGAAACCTGGGCTTCTTTTGCGATGACCCGCTGCGAGTACCCGAGCATCTGTTCGGCCAGCTTGCGGTCGCTGACCTTGTGCTGCTTCATAATGATCCGAACGACTTCATCGCGGTTTTTGCCATCCGAGAGAAACAACAGCCCGCGCAACGATGCCCGGACCAGTTTATAAATCTCCTCGGGATTCTCGCGGATTTTTTTCTCAGTCGCCCCGAAGCCATTCTGGGGGAACTGCGCGACGTCACCCAGAAAAACCAACTCGTTGTAGCCCTTCTCCCGCGCGAAGATTACCGCCGGAACCGGCAACAGAGTCGCGTCTACGACGCCGGTTTCCAGTGCCGCAAATCGGCTCGAAGTCGATCCGCCCATGGGTAAGACGGCGGCATCGCGCTCCGGATCAAGGCCGTAGTATTTCAGAGCCTGCTTGGCCAGAACGGTTGCGGTGCCGCCCGGCGAGCTGCCGGCGATTTTTTTCCCCTTGAGCTCGCGCGGATCCTTGATCTCCTTGCGGCTGACGAGAAACAGCAACGGTTTGCCGACGGTGACGATCAAGAGCTTCATCGGGCTTCCCTGGACGGCCGAGCCTACGGTGCCGGTGACGGCGCCGTTAATGTCAATTTGCTCGGTGAGCGCTGCCGTATTGATGACGTTGGTGGGCATGAGAACGATTTCGAGATCGATGCCCTCGTCCTTGTAAAAGCCTCCTGTGA
>Ga0209819_10000546_pt1 | contig 11026 bp, 10 predicted proteins | sample PPLLak2March2015_FD_187248 | JGI IMG/M metagenome (GOLD analysis project Ga0209819, IMG submission 187248) | Freshwater sediment microbial communities from Prairie Pothole Lake near Jamestown, North Dakota, USA - PPLs Lake P7 Core (1) Depth... | ecosystem: Environmental > Aquatic > Freshwater >... | reverse complement strand
TCCGGTCCACCTCCTTTCATGTCTGAGCAAAAACTATCGATCGTATAGGAGTACAATTATTGGAATAAGATGCAGTTGTTAAAGAGGATGGGCGAAAGAAAGATAACCATTTCGTTGTAAAGGCTGCCAGTTCTCTGGTGATAAACTTTCTAATTATACACATAATCCGGAAACGATGGGTATCTTCCAAGACTTATAACACCTGTTTTTGCTAAACGCTTCGCTTCAAGTCTTTTTGAACGACAACTTCCCCCTTATAATTCTCATGATGATCTTCAAAGCGAACACGATCGGTCCGACCGCATACAACATCACCAGGAATAGTGTTAAGCTATCTATCCTGGGCATGACTTCCCGAGGGGTCTTTTTACAAAATCCTTCAGGACAGATAGTGTTCCTAAGCAGCGAATCCTATCGCGGACCAATGACGATAAATATAGATACCTCGTTCACCAGTTCCAGGCTCACCCCAGACGAAAAAGGAGTTATCCTGGAAGGAGACCTGCTCTCTTTGCCTCTCAGCCGGGTAAATGTATCTCTACACGGGGCAAATATCTGGCATTCACCATCACGCCCTGAAGGATATCTGTCCAGATCAGAAATGCATAATTATGCGAATAAGGTCTACGCGAAATTGCATTCTCTCGATCTGGTAATCGGTAAGGATCATTGGACAAAAATCGAGCTAGATTTTTCGACTGCCCATTTGCCAGAATCGCTCTCCCTTTTGGAATCCCTGCTGGGCAGCGGTCCTGGTTTGACCCCTTTTGGAGACGACCTCGTCGCTGGTTTTCTCCTTACGCTCAACCGTTGGGGAGATATTATTCATCCCGGGCTCGAGGTCGAGGCAGTAAATGATCATTTGGTCAGTGCAGCAAGGAAAAAAACAACCTCTCTCAGCGCGAATCTGATCGAGTGCGCCGCTGCAGGTCAGGCTGATGAGCGCCTGATCCTGGCTCTGGACGATTTGATTAGTAGAAACCGCGATCCGAATACCTGCGCCGGATATTTCCAGAGTTATGGTTCTTCATCAGGTTTCGCATCATTTCTGGGGATGCGGTTAGGATTGTTAGGATAAAAAAGGTATTCGCAATAAACCCCCAGAGTTGTGGATATGTGAACTTAATACAAATAATTTACTGGTAAAAACTTCTTAATGTCACACAAACACCCTTCCAAAAGTTATCTTTATCTATTCCATAAGCTGAGGCAACCATTTCTTCGAAGCTTCCCTGATCGACGCCTCTTGACAGCATATCCTTGAGAAGACCGGGTCGGGTTTCATCGATATAACGGGTCAACCAGTAACCGCGCATATAAGCACTGACCAATGTCTCTGGTTTTTCCACCCTTAGATTCTCGACTCCTCCGTTCGTACTACCTCGCACCTGGTCATCCAGATATTCGAGAGTGTCCTCCCGTACGATAGGCTTGTCCAGGTACAGCTCCATTGCCAGTGTCGCCAACCCTTCATGCAGCCAGGTAGGCAGCTTTAGGTGGAGGGTAAATGCATGCACCAGCTCGTGGCATGTAACAGATTGGACAATTTCATCGATGCTCCGGTTTTGTATAAAAACGATTTCTCCCAGGCTGCGGTTCCCTTCTTGAATCAGGCGCGGCGGTTTGATTCCGATGACCCGGCGTTTCCCATACTGCAAAGCCCAGCCGCCTGCATAAGGCCAGGTTGCTCTTGCCCGCATTGCGACAAATGGCAAAGTTAAACCGATATAGATTTTCCAGTGCCAGGGTGCCGATTGAAACAGGAACCGAAGCCAGGAGGTCATGACATAAACACGACAGTCTTCAGGTGTTTTCAGTCCCCAGCACTGCTGAATCAGTTGAACGCTCTTTTGGCAGGCTGATCCAATGATTCGGGCAGCTTTCTGCTCTTCTGAGTCATAGAAGAAGCGCAGACCAGCAATATTTTCATTCATGTTGTTGGCCTTTCCAATCACAACGAAATCATAAAGATTCCTGGATGATTATCTTCTTCTGAATAGGCGTCCTATCTCCACCAGGATGAACCCGATGATTGCAAGGATCCATATTCCGCGCGTGAGTGGATACGCGCTCGTGAAGGACCTGTATAGGGATTCACCATCCGGAGCCTCACAGACCTGGTTCAGCCGCAGAACTGAATCCGTCTCCAACCGCCGCAGCCTCCTTTGGACCCACCCGGCAAATACGTCAGCTTCGTCTTCGAAGGGCACCAATTCTGCCTTCGATGCACGGTACACTTTTCCCTGATAGATTAAATCGCAGCCTCCTGCTGCCATAATGTTTTTAAACCAATCTACCTGTTTACCATAAGGTAGTGGGATGATGAAAGAGCCGTCCCGGCGAACGGTAACGATTGGCGTGATATATCCCTTTCCCGATTTTCTCCCGCAATGCAGAATAACCGACCAGAAGCTTTTCGGTCTGCCTGCAAAGCACAGTGAGAAAGGATTGAAATATCGCCGGTTAAAGAAACGTATCCGGTCCAGAAGCTGCTCTTCTAAGTTTAGTTTTTCTTTCGTTTCCATTTTTTTATCATCATGCTTGAGTTACCAAACGCCAGGAAACAGCCGGTAACGCGTCTGCTGAGCATAAACCTGGTATCCAGGTAGTTCCTCCAGTAATGTCCGATCTTCTAGATATGTCCGTAAGACATACAGACAAGCGGATATTGCAGCGGGGATCACAGCCCACAACGAACCAAGTAAGAAAGGTATAGCAAGCATACCCAGAATAGCACCAGCATATCCTGGGTGCCTGACAAACTGATACGGTTCGCCAGTAGCAACCGTATGCCCGCGTTCTGCCTGAATTCGCACACCTTCTGCGAAGAAGGCGTTGGAAGCCATTGCCCATAAGAACAATCCGAATCCAAGAATAGTGAGCACCAGGCCGAAGATATGAAGCAAGATAGAATATGAAACTGTCCAATCAAAGCGTTCATCTAAGCCAGCTACAAACAATGAACCTATGAGGAAAATCCCAACGCCCACGAGGGTCAGCTTGCGATCCCAGGATTTCACCTCAGGATCACTCAATCCCTTCTCGCGTTCGGCAAGCAGCTCAGGGTTAATTGGAATCAGGATCAAAGGATGAGCTGCCATGAATAATGCAATCACAGCTATAAACACCCAACCCCAAAACCAATCGAACCTGCCTGCGGAAAGCAAGAGCAGAAAAGCAAATACCACAACGCCAATGGCTGACTGAGTAATCCATTGGTTGATCTTCTGTCTTACTTCAGGGGTCATTTCATGATGCGAGATCGAATTATCCTTCATTATTTGGAACCTCACTTCTTCCTTTTACTCCTGGTCTATTCCCAGCGAAAGAAACGTGCAGCAATCGCTGCGCATACCACCAATACTCCTAATAGGATCGCGATTTCTCCAAAATGATCGCTCCACGGTTCCCCAAACCACAATCCGCGAAGCAGCCGGACCACGTATGTGAGTGGTAGGAAATTTGGGAACTTTTGGATGCTTTCTGGCATGACTTCCAAAGGGATAGAAGCACCCGAGAGGAACAACATAGGGTAAAAAATTACCATCCCTATCACCTGGGACGCACGTGCTCCTGGAACGACGCTTGCAAGCAAGTAACCAATAGAGAACATCGCCAGGCCGCTGAAGATAACTGCCAGGATCACACTAAATACCTGCCCTTCAAAGCGCACGTGATAAAGCAACCAGCCAAACAACACCAGCACCAACATTCCAAGCAGAGTGACGACAAGATTGGTTGTGACATCCGCAATAATATATTTGATAGGCTGCAGAGGTGTTGCACGAAAACGACGCAGCACACCAGTCTCCCGATAGCCGCTTAACGCAATCGGTACATTCATTAATCCCACGGTGCCCAGGATCATGGCAGTATAACCGGGCATTGATATATCCATCGAGCCATAGCCGTTGAAGAGTGGTAATGGCTCGTTCCCATACATCGCTCCAAACAGTAAGACCACCATGGGCGGGAACGCCAGGGTAAAGAAGGTCGCGAATGGCTCCCTCAGTTACAATCGAAAATTCGTCAGTGTAAGTGTTTTTAAACTATTCATAGCATCACTCTCGCATTTCTCGACCAGTTAATGAAAGGAAAACATCTTCCATATTGGGCTGCTCGGTGTGCAGGTCAAGGAACTGAATACCTGTCTCTTCCATAAAATAAACCACAGAGCTCGCAAAGCGGTCACCTTGCCCGTATATCACCAGGCGCGTGCCAGTCTGTTCTACCCGGCTGATCTGGGGTAAACTTTCAAGCGGTGGCATAGTCTGCCCATCCTTTAAAGTAAATACCAACCGTTTCTCGATTCCCATTGAGCGTACCAGAGCCTCGGGAGAATCCGGGGCAATGATCTGTCCGTGATCCAAAATGGCCACCCGGTCACACAGGCGTTCAGCTTCTTGCATATAGTGAGTAGTTAGGAAGACAGTGCAGCCGTCATCACGGATTTTCCGGACGAGATCCCACATCGAATGTCGTGCCTGGGGATCCAGCCCGGTGGTCAGCTCGTCAAAGAAAACCGCTTTTGGTTGGTTAATCAAAGCCAGGGCAATGAATAAACGTTGTTTTTGGCCGTTGGAGAGTTTTTGGAAGGCAGTAGATTCCTTATCTGATAATCCTAACCTTTCTATCAAATCGCCTGCATTCGCATGGTGTTCGTAGAAGCTTCCGAATAAGGCCAGGGCTTCGTTAACATGTAAGCGAGAAGGCAGGGCAGATTCCTGAAGCTGGATCCCAATCTGTTCAGCGATCTCTCGCCGCTTGTGCCAGGGATCGAACCCGAGCAAACGTATACTGCCATCATCCGGGCGGCGAAGACCTTCAATACACTCAATCGTGGTTGTCTTTCCAGCTCCGTTCGGACCTACCATGCCGAAAATCTCTCCTTCATATACTTCGAAAGAGATGCTGTTCACCGCGACCAGGCTGCCGTAAGTTTTGCAAAGGTTTTGGACTTCAATAACCGTTTTCATAAGTACCTATCTCCAGAACAAATCCTTCTAAATAAGGTGTCACCCTGGAAGACCAGCATGAAATGTACAGGATTTTCGGGCTTATTTATCTCAACCTAGCTGTACCCCATTTGTTCTATTTAATACAATACATCCATATAACCCTCCCGTCAATAATCATTATCTTTTTGTAAAAGATCCTACGGAAAATGCTTACCATCATCTGTCAGAATACCAATGGATCCCTTGGTATGTTCGGGTAAAGAGACTACTCTCGCTTGAATTCCATATTCAGGGAGATTCCAGATTTTATTCAACAGACATCACATCGCAGATTGGTCTTTGTTTGAGCGGCAAAAAGAAAGTAAGGTGAAGCGAGTTGCTGCACCTTACTTATTCAGACTAAGCCAGAAATAAATCCGAGTATGACCAGTACAGCCAGGTCAACAAAAGTTACTTTCGCTGAAAATTCTCGTAGAAGTGTATCGATGACTCTATATGCTCAGAAAATGGATATGATGGCAAGGATAACAAGTATTGGAACTGTCAGGCCTTTCATGGCGAATACCCCCAATTAAAGTGCTTCCATTCGACGCATACGCCACACCAGTAGTATAGTAATAGCAGCAATGGCAATAAGGATGGCACTAACATTCAACCAAAGTAATCCAACAGGGAATTCGCCTGCCTGTGAGATGCTGAACAGTTCCAGCATAACCGATCCCGGCAGCCAGTTCACGATGGATTGTACGGCAGGCGGCAGTTGTGAACCGGTAAAAAACTTCAGTAACGCAGAGCCGATAAGGAGCATCAGGAGCAGACCGCCCCACATACTGGCAGTGGTCGGGGAATCCACAAGGATGCCCAGCAGCAGGCCGGTTACCACCGCCACTGATGCTGTCAGGATCACAGCCAGGATGGCTACTACCCAATGTACGAACAGAAAGTGGTAGAAGAGCATGATGACCAGGGCAGGCAGCAGGCTGTAGAATAATCCTACCAGCGCCTTACCAAGGATCACCTGTCCCATGCTGGCGGGCGATATCAACAGAACTTTCAGGGTCTGAGTCTCCTTTTCCTCTATAAGCAGCAGCGGAACCAGGGCAATACCTATCACCAAAATGACCATAACCAGGTTGAGCAGGAGCATACCGGATCTTGAACTCAACTCAACACCAGGGTAAACGCCATGTCCGGTCACATTCAGGTGGATTACCGTCCCCAAAGTCTCGCTGAGCTGTTCCTCGAAGTATCCTTCCCGTTGGGCTAGCGGTTCGGATTTGGCCCAGTGCGGGAAATAGGCTTGCAGCTCGATATTTTGACCGCTGTTAAGGAGCTCATCGAACCCGGCGGGGAGAATCAATCCAAGCGCCAATTCTGAAGAGCTCCCGACCACTGCCTCCATTTCCTCTTGAGAGCTGGAAATGCGAACCCGGTAGTCTTCCAGGTCAACCAGGTCGCGCGGGACAGTAGAGTCACCCTGATCGTAAATAACCAGCAGGGGAGGAAGGTTTGCTGATAGAAGTGCAGGTAAGGCTGCACCAGAAAGCAATATAAAGATGGAGCCCAGCAAGATAGAGAGGATGAGCCGGTTCTTAAGGGCATCTACCATATCTTTAGCAGCAATAGCGAGGATCATCGAGAGGCTGCTGCGACGACCGGGCTTGCTACGCGCGGTCCCCATACTGGCCGATATCTGATACACGGCTTCCCGATGGAACAAATGTATATTGGAAATCCTTTGTCGGAGCGGCTCAAAGAGATTTCGACTTTGGTCACTGAATTGAGAAGGTAACGACGACTGCCAGGCGGTGGAAAATACTTCCACTTCACGATCTCGCCGGTGCAGGGTCCAGACGACTCCTGCCAGCACAACACCCGCCGCTGATGCCACCCAGGCTAACAATAAAAGGGTTCTCCCGATCGGAACAGGGTTGGCGAAAGAGATTCGGGAGAGATCGAAAATTGCTGTACTGGGTATGTACCTGGCAGCACGAACCAGGGGGTCTGGTACCAGTCCACTTAGCAGGGAGAAAATGATCGGCATGATCAGAGGCAGCAGGATCACCCACGACCACATAGAAAGCTGAGCACGCGAATCGATCTTTATTCCCAACCATAATCCCAATGAAACCGTGAACAGCGAACCGATCAGAACCGTCAGCAGGGCTAATCCCCAATGTACCACCAGGACACGATTAGCAACCAGAGCAACAATACCACCCAGAGAGCAGTAGAACAAACCAGCCAGGACTTTCCCTGCCACAATATGGACTGCCGATGCCGGGGAAACACTCAGCATATCAATGGTGCGGTTCTGCTTTTCCTCCAACATCAGGTGAGGGATCACCATAACACCAATCATGATGAGAACGAAGACCAGGCCAAAGCTGGCAGTCTCGCCCAACCCACAAGATTCCGGAAGCATGTCCACCCGATTTCCTTCCGTGTTAATCTTAATAGAATGGCCAACCAGAGCGGTAAATTCGTCTTCTACAATCTGTCTCAGTTCTACAGCATCCTCTTCACTGACCCAGCGCATGACATAACCCTGGATTTCTGGTGTCTTCCCCGATTGGAGTGCTACGTCAAAACCATCTGGAATCGACAGTCCCAATTCCGGGGTGACTCCATTCGTCAGGAATTGCTTCATCTCTTCCTCAGTCGAGTAGGTGTATAGGGAGACCTTCTGGCTGTTATCCAATTTGAGGATGGATACAGAATTGTCCGCATCATAAATCAAGAGATTGACCGGGTCATCCTGAGATGACAAAGCCGGCAGCCCGCGGTAAAAGAACACCATGAGCAGCGCAGAAAGTATCACGACGAGTGTGTTCTTGTTTTTCAGTGCATCCACCAAATCTTTTGTGAACAAAGTCCATATGATACGTATATCTTCTCGTAACTGCACTGTTTTTTTATTCGGATTCAATTTTGTAATCATGAGCCAACCCTCAACTGGATTCCTGTGCAAACTGCCGGCCGGTAAGCCGCACGAAAACATCTTCCAATGAAACAGGCTGATTATCTCCGTGTTTCGCTTTTAGATTCTGTGGAGTGTCCATTGCTACTATCCTTCCACGGTCGAGGATTGTGACACGATCGCATAACTGATCTGCTTCTTCCATGTAATGAGTGGTCAAGAAAATCGTCACTCCCTGTTTGCTCAATCTGGCAATAATCGATCGGATCTCTCGAGCGACATTCGGATCCAAGCCGCGAGTAGGCTCATCCAGGAAGAGTAATTTTGGCCGGTGCAGCAGTGCCCTGGCAATCAATAAACGCTGTTTCATACCATTCGAATACTTCTTCAGCCCGTCTTTTGCCCGCTCGCGGAGCCCAACCATTTCCAAAGCTCCATCAACCCAGGTTCTGGGCACCCCGTAAAGATCAGCTATGAAGTTGAGATTGTCCCTGGCAGAAAGTCTCATATAAAGATTCTGGTACTCGAAAACAACGCCAATCTGAGGTTTGAGAGCAGCCCTGTCATTAACTACGTTGCAACCCATCACCCATGCCTGGCCCGAAGTAGGCCTAAGCTGCCCGGTCAAAATGCGGATCGTTGTGGTTTTACCAGCCCCATTCGGCCCCAGGAATCCAAAGATCTCTCCAATATCCACCGAAAAGCTGATCCCATCCAGCGCCCTGACTCTATTGAAATCACGAACCATATTTTCCACTCGAATAGCTTTCATCACATCACCAATTCCTTTTCCATCATCTGACGATTATCAACAGTATATAAAATTGATATGCCAGGCGCAACAAAAAAGCGCCGAACGGCGCTGTGGAGATGGTGAACAGTGTTCTGGCTGGGGTGAACGGAACAATAGAATGACAGCTTAATATCCAAATAACTCCTTCAGCTCGCCAGCAGCCATCTTGCTGAGTGGAATCTCCGTCCCAGCAGGATCATCCAATCGTAAACTGAAGCTGTTGCGGGTATATGGAATGATTTCTTTGATATGTTGTAGATTCACCAGGTAAGAGCGGTGAGCGCGAAAGAAACCACTGCGAGATAAACGTTCTTCCAATTCGTTCACTGTAAACTGGGTTGTCAGGCGGGCATCAATCGTATGCAGGCAAGTATGCCCTCCTTCCGCTTCAATAAACAGGATATCTGCAGGAGTTACCAAAATAACCTTTTCCCCTAACTTTACCGGGATCTTAAAGGGTCGAGAGGGTTGGTTTTCCTCAGCGTTCTGGCTCTCAACGGATAAATGACCCTGCTGGATATGGTAGATTTTGTCGCACAATGATCCCAGGTGTGCGGTGTCTCCAGCCAGTATTAAAATCGTCGTGCCTTCTATCGCCAATTCCCGTATCACTTTGGATAACAGCGAGATCGTAACCTCGTCACAACGGGCGTAAGGTTCGTATAAGAGCAAGACATCAGGTTTATGCAAGAAAGAGCGCCCGAATGCCAGCCGGCGCAATAAGGGGGAGGCAAGCTTATCAAGGGGAATATTCGCCTGGTCTGCCAGCCCAATTTGATCCAAAACAGAGAATGCCCGCGCTTTCGGTAGGCCGTATAACTTGCATTGCAAATCCAGGTTGCCTAGAGGAGACTGCCTCTTGTATAAAGCATCTTCTGGAAACAATACCCCAACACTGCGGCTGAAAGCCTTTTTCTCATCAAAAGGGTCAATCCCTGCTACTCGGATCGTTCCTGCTGATGGATGTGTTTTTCCTGTCAGATGATCCCACAGATCTTCCTTGCCGCTGCCTGGTGACCCCACGATTGCAGTAATCTCCCCATCTTCCTGAACAAAATGTGGGATATCAAGCATGGTCTGTTGGCCTATGATTTTTAAGAAGTTTGTAATTTCGATCATCTTTCCATGCCTTTTACGACATTGTTTCTAACAATAATCGGAAATTCGATCATCTAATTTTACTCTGATTTGCTGGAGGATGCCTGGTATCTCGTGCGGACAGTGATCCTCCAGCCTATGTAATATCGGTCGCAGGTTCTTAGACGAGTAGAGATCTGTCCCTACATTTGTCCTCCATAGTAGGTGGTCAGCGGTCGTCCGTCGTCGGTCATTACAGCGGTCCTCTTAAACTAGATTAGACATATAATAATAATGGGGATCATCCGAAATGAATAAGATATTGAACGGCCTCAAGACTGACATAAATTTTATAAGATCTCATACCTTACAACCACAGTGGTATAAGGTATTGAAGATCTTTATCCTAATAGGATTTATTCTCTTCTACTATTCCCTGTTTGGACTCACAAGAACCATCATATTTCTTGCCCTCTTTTTCTTCATGGCCGCCCTTGTCCATATAATTTATCGGGTAAAAACCAGAACCTGGACCCAAAACTGGCTTGACTTTATCATCATTGATGAAGACGGTAAAAGTTCGCCAAGGAGAATCGGAAGGTACTACTACACAGCCATTATTATCAATGCAATCATCTCTCTCGTTATCAGCCAGATCTTGATTTGAAGTACGAAACCGAAAATCGAAAATATTTATTTTTTCCGAGAAGTGAGTAATTGATGGGCAACTGGCAAAAGCAGTTACGTTTCGATGCATTGGCACCGTTGTTAGTCTCTGATAACAAGGCACTTCATTACTATGTACACAAAGATCTACTCGGTGAGCAGGTTGGCTTTCCAGAATGCTTGTGGGTATTACCAGAACCTCAGCGCATTCTCAAAAAACAACTGCCAGATGGATCCTGGCCGCCTGCTGGTGTGAAAAAGCATCCAGCCGTTAATTACCATCTTGTTGAAACTTGGCGGCAGTTCAGATACCTGATAGAAAAGTATGGATTCAGTCGAGTCCATCCTCAAGTAGAAAAAGCAGCGGAATTTCTATTCACGTGTCAAACGAATGACGGAGATTTCCGGGGATTCCTGGCCAATCAATATGCGACGTATTACACCGGGGCAATTATGGCGCTTCTCATTCAATCCGGGTATGCTGACGACACGCGGATTGAAAGGGGATTTCAATGGCTGCTTGGTATGCGGCAGGATGACCAGGGCTGGACAATTCCTATCCTCACCCACAAACTCGACCGGGCGACCCAATACAGGTTGACCAGTGAATAT
>Ga0209819_10000544_pt1 | contig 11028 bp, 5 predicted proteins | sample PPLLak2March2015_FD_187248 | JGI IMG/M metagenome (GOLD analysis project Ga0209819, IMG submission 187248) | Freshwater sediment microbial communities from Prairie Pothole Lake near Jamestown, North Dakota, USA - PPLs Lake P7 Core (1) Depth... | ecosystem: Environmental > Aquatic > Freshwater >... | reverse complement strand
ATGGGCTGAGCGTATTTCGTTCGCCACAACCAGACCTTTTTGACCCAGTCAGGTTTAAAATTCGCATTGAACTTCGGCATGACTGGTAAGAAACGTTCCAAAAGCTCACTCTCACTCAACTGGAAATACTCGTGGTCTGTCTCCAGATAATCGCCAATATATAAGATGTGATCACCGCCGAAATATTCAGGAGAGAGGAAATTCGTATGCTCGACCAGTGCCAGGAAGGGGAATCCAGCCGATTTTGGAATGTTGTACCAGTAATAACCTTTCTCCGACAGCTTGTGCTTCAATGATAAAACCATCACCACCGCCCCCATGCTCTTCAATTCAAGCAGACCTTTCAAATAATCAGGTGGCAGAGAGGGGGCTATATGGGCAAGCAGTCCTGGCGAGGTGGTGGTAAGCACCTGGTCGAATTGCTGCGGACCGTTCGGCAGGTCAAGGGTAACCTTACCACCCTCAGCGGGCAAGACCTGGTTCACTGGGGTCGAAAGGAAAATCTGCACCCCCAACTCACGAAGACGGGCAGCGAATTTATCGGAGAATGCCTGAAACCCGCCGGTAAAGGTGCCGAGCTTCGTTGTCCGAGCATGGATGCGCGCCCAAAGCCAAGCCATGTTCACCTGGTTGGCATACTTTTCCCCAAACTTACCATACATGAGCGGCTGCCACATGAGCTCATATGCCCGGTTGCCTGCCCATCGTCGCATCCAGGCTTCAGCAGTGTGCTTCTCCAAGGCTTTCCAATTGTTCGTCAGGCGCAGATAAAGACCTGCAAACCCAAAGCGAGCTTTGTCGATCCCAAAACCGAGTCCGGGGAAAAGGATGGCTGTCAGGATTGAGTCGAAAGGATAAAACTTCCCCTTGTGATAAACAACGGTATATGGGCGTTTAAAGATGACCTGGTCTTTCCACCCCAACTCTTCGATGAGTCCCATCATATGGTTATCAGAAGCAAACCAGTGATGGTAAAACTTTTCGACTGACCAGTCCCAGCCCGGTTCTTTGAAGCCTGCGGCAAGACCGCCTACATAATCTCCCGCTTCATAGATGCATACCTGCCGTCCCTGGCGAACCAGATCATAAGCAGCAGCCATACCGCCGATCCCTGCTCCGATCACAGCAACTTTCTTCTGCGCTTCTTCCATCAGCCCTCGACCTTCAGTTCTACATTCTCGTCCTTTATCTTTGCTTTCCCACCCCTCCAGGAGATACCCTCTTTAGCCACGTAATAAGCGCCCAGCACAGTGATTGGGACCCACAAGGCAATGTGCAGCACAACGGTATACCCCGCTGCAACTGCAGGATCAACCCCAAATGCAACCAAAACCGCAATCCCGGGAGCATCGAATGTACCAATGTAACCTGGCGCTGAAGGAATGGTCGTCGCCAGATTTACGATCCCGTTCATCAGCATCAATGCAAAGAAGTTTACATCGAATGGGAAAGCCTGCATAACAAACCAGTACTTTCCGGTTTCAAAAAGCCAGACTACGACCGAAGTCAGGAACACCATCAGCACATCTTTTGGCGATCGAAGCGAAACTAATCCATCGAGGAATTTTTTGGCAATGTCCATTACCTTCTCACGAAACCGAGCCGGGACAACCCGCAGCACGAGCCATGAAACCAGCCGGTCTGTATAGGTAGGAAACATGGCAGCCAGTAAAAAGACAGCCAGGGCTCCGAAGAAAATCAGGCTTCCCCAGATTGCCACTGCCTGGATACTCAAGCTTCCGATCACGCCTGAACCGCCTGTTAGGCGAGCGAGCTGACCGAGGTTGATGAAGATAAAGGCCAGCATGACCACACCGTCAAAGATGCGTTCTACGATGATGGTTGCAAGCGATGCAGAAACCGGTACTCCTTCATGGCGCTTGAGAATGATTGCCCGTAGGACTTCCCCAGCCCTGGCCGGATAGATATTGTTGCCCATGTAGCCTATGGTCACAATAGGGAACATTGTCTTGGTCGGAATAACTTTTACAGGCCGGAGCAGGTAATGCCACCGCCAGGCGCGCGCCCATACGGCGAGAAAGTATACGGCAATCCCGGGCAGCAGCCATAAATAATTTGCCTCTTTAATGGCTTCCCAAAAATCACCGAAATTAAGGTTTCTGCCGACGATGTACAGGAAAAAAAGACTGATCGCGAGGCCGATCCAAAATTGCCAGCGTTTCATATAAACTGCATTCTACCATGCCCAACCTTTAAATCGGTGCGAAAGGTCGTCTTTCAGACACATCACACGGCTGTACACCTTTTGTTGTCATGTGAAGGTTGTTACAGTTTCGTGACACACTACCCCCAGACTCGAGAAAAATCGAGTAGAATTGCGATCAATACCGATAAAACCTTAGCCTTTCTCAAATAAAATTCTAGCTTTATGAATCTAATCCCCAAAAAAGGATAAAACATGAGCGATAAAGAATCTGCCCAAAATGTTATTGAGTCATACCGCAAGCGCCAGACCATGGCGGCGAAAGCCCCTATGATCTTCGGCATCGCAGCGGTGCTGCTCATCATCGGGGCAGCCGTCATCATCTTTTGGTTGACAGGGGATAACAGGCCTGGACTTTCGTTTCTAGCTACTGAAACACCTACAGTGACCTTCACACCCACAGCTACCAATACCCTTCAACCAACCAACACACCGACCGTAACTCCAACCCCCGAACCTACCCTTACACCCTCACCCACTGAGACGGCTACTCCATCTGGTCCGTTTATTTATACTGTCCAGGAAGGAGACCTCCTCGCAGACATAGCGGAACGCTTCGGAGTGGACCTGCTGACGATCCTGGCTTTGAATCCAAACCTCAACCCAGATACCATTTTCGTCTCACAAGAAATTCTAATTCCACCACCGAATGCAACCTTGCCCACTCCTACTGATTTCCCGGAAGATTTCAAGGGGACCATTGACTACACGGTTGCCAGCGGAGATACCCTGTATGCAATCATCGACAAGTTCAACTCAACTGTCGATGCTGTTTTAAAGGCGAACCCGGATAGCTTAGAAACAGCAAACGATCCCCTCTACCCAGGAATGAAGCTGAAAATTCCAGTGAACCTGGTCACACCTGTACCTACCGCGACTGTAGGCACGATCTACCCAACCGCTCCAGTCCTGCCGTCGAAAACACCAACTCCGACATCAACGCCATAGAACGAATAGCAAGATAAATTCCTTGTAGACCGGCAAACAGGATTTGTAGTAAAAAACCACAAATCCTGTTTTTGTTTTCTTCCAAAGTTTTTCTAGTATTGATCCTATCAAAACTGCAAAAATGCATGATGATAAAGAGACTTGACATACACTATAATAAAGTGTAATTTTAATTCGCGCGAAAATCTTTGTCTGTTCAAGAAATAAAAATATCGGCAATCCCATTTGTCGGGAAAGTCGATTCTTTAACGGTATCACTTCCCTTTATTGAGAAATACAGATTTATAAGCGGCCATAGCTGGGATTTTTCAAATTGTTCGGCCAGCTTAGCGCGTTATTTGCATCTGAGCAATCATTAAGTGTCACGAGCCCGCTTAGTTCACCTGTTCCAATTTATTGGAGACAGGCCTTAATTGCATCTAGGGATCAGCAATTTTCTATATTGAAAGCGAAAAAGGAGGTAAAGGAGGAGATTATAACCAGCACATATTTTTCAATGCAATTCATCAAGATTATACGATTTCAAATGATTCAATTTTAAGGAGATAAGCTAACTATGAAGGCCACGTTATTCAAATTAATCGCATTTATCGTTGTGGTCTCGATGAGTTTCTCGGCTGCAGGCGCTCAATCGATCCCTGAAGGTGACGAGTCTACTGTCCCGGATTCGAAGCTGCAGTTCTCACCGGTAACCGGTGAGAAGATCACTATCCAGTCCATTGGCAAAAGTGAGACGGGGTTATACATCATACGACTCAAAGACCCTGCACTTGCCAGCTACAACGGCGGCATCCTCAACCTGGCTCCCACTGCTCCCGAGAAAACTGGCGCAGAAAAACTGGACGTTTACGCTCCAGCGAGCATTAAATATTCAGATTATCTCGAGCTCCAGCAAGGAAAGCTTGTAGATACAATCGAAAAGAATCTGTCTCACAGCGTTCAAGTAAAGTACAGCTACAAGAATGTTCTCAATGCCATTGCAGTGGAGATGAGCAAAGAGGAAGCTGAAACAGTGGCTGCACTGCCTGGTGTCGTTGCAATTTATCCCGATCAAATCCGCCAATTGGATACCGAAGTAAGCGTCGACTTGATCGGCGCACCCGCAGTTTGGGATGGTTATACAGGAACCGGCTTAGGTACAAAAGGGGAAGGTATTATCGTCGGTATGATCGATTCCGGTATTAATCATGCCCACCCATCGTTTGCAGATATTGGCGGTGACGGCTACGATCATACCAATCCGAAAAGTGGTTATTTGGGTGTTTGCGACCCTACTCACCCGAACCACATACCAAATTTTTGTAATGATAAATTGATCGGCGCATATAACTTCTATCCAGGTATAACGTCCCCCGAGGATGTGGCTGGACACGGCAGCCATACCGCCAGCACTGCAGCAGGTAATATCCATGAAGCAGATATCGAAGTCGGAACAAGCACGTTTAACCTAACCGTTCAAGGCGTTGCTCCGCACGCCAACCTGATCGCCTATAAGGTCTGCCATCCTTCTTGTCCAAATACCAGCAGTGTGGCAGCCGTCGACCAGGCAATTGCAGATGGAGTTGATGTGCTCAACTACTCCATATCCGGCAGCGATGATCCATGGAATGACATTGTCGACCTGGCTTTCCTGGACGCGTTCAACGCGGGAATTTTTGTCTCCGCTTCAGCAGGCAACGATGGACCTGGGGCAAGCACAGTTGCCAAGACAGGCGGCTGGAATGCTTCGGTGGGTAACAGCACCACCAGCCGGATCATTGCTAATACACTGGATGTCATCAGTCCCGAACACCAGCTGTCTCTAGAAGGCATGGCGGCACTACAAGGTACCGGTCCGGCCCTCAGTGCAGACATTCAGGCAGAGATAGCATCATTTGATAACAGCAATTTGACCGGTTGTGATTCCTTCCCTGAAGGTTTCTTCACAGGAAAGATCGCCTTGATCCAGCGCGGCGGGTGCAACTTCTCCGTTAAAGTCGCGAACGCTGAGGCAGCAGGCGCAGTAGTTGTCATTGTATTCAATAATGCTGGCGGACCTCCGTTCGTTATGGGCGAGTTAGAGGACACAACCATCCCATCAGCGATGCTTGATAAAGTTGACGGTGATGCCCTCAAACTGTTTGTTTCAACCAATCCAGGTACAGTTGCTCGTTTTAACGCATCGGCTTCCTATATTGTAAGGCCTGCATGGCAGGATGTGATGAACTCATCCAGCTCTCGCGGCCCAAGCCAGTTCGAAATGATAAAGCCAGACTATGTTGCCCCAGGCACAAACATTCTGGCGGCAGTCTCAGCCTCAGGCAGCGATCCTGCACAATATGATTTCTACTCCGGCACCTCAATGGCAGCTCCCCACGGAGCGGGTTCTGCTGCCCTGTTAATAGCACTTCACCCAGATTGGTCACCTGCTGAGATCAAATCTGCGCTGGCTTCAACTGCATATGATCAATATATAGAAAACCATGATGGGGAAGAAGCTGGATTTTTTGACCGGGGTTCAGGGCGTCTCTCCCTCGCAGACGCTGCCTATACCGGGTTGGTGATGGATGAGAGCTATCAGAATTTCGTTGACGCAAATCCAGATTTGGGTGGTGATCCAAAGACTCTCAACCTTCCAAGCATGGCGGATTATGCCTGCATAGGAGAATGTTCCTGGACCCGAACAGTGACAAATATGCTGCCGTTTCAGGTGACCTATACTGCATCCATCGAAGGGATTACACCTACAGATGCTGTTACTGTGACGCCCTCAATGTTTACATTGGAACCGGGTGAATCTCAGATACTAGCGATTTCAGTAGATGCGAACTTGCTACCGCTCGGACAGTATACATTTGGCAACCTGGTCTTGACGACGGATGCAACGTATCTCGAATCCAATCCAGTAACTTTCCTTTCAGAGGGCTTTGAAAGTTTGACATTCCCGCCCATCGATTGGGTTGTGTATGATGAGGATGGATTAAATCCCCAATGGGCACTAACGAATGCCGAAAAGTATACCGGCAGCCAAAGTGTATTTCACGATCGTTCGGGCAATTTATATCAAGACGGTTGGCTTGTAACTCCTGCTTTAGATTTAGAATCGCAAACCGAGATGAAGTTTTGGGAACGTAAGTCTCCACACGTTAACTACGATCACAGCCTTTGGGTATGTACCGAGGATTGTACGAACCCGCCTATAAATTGGACCGAAGTAACAGGATTCACCGGTGCTACGACTACCTGGGCAGAACAAACAGTGGATCTATCCGCTTATGACGGACAAAATGTTCAGTTTGCTTTCCACTACGAAGGCAGTTCTGCTGATACGTGGTATATAGATGATGTAAGGATTACCGGCATCCCTGATCTTGCTGATATCCCCGACCAGCACTTTCCGATTGCGGTCTTTTCTGCTGCAGGCTCTGCACCCTATGAAGTCAACATCGATACGCGCCGCGATGCAGGTTCAGTTGTTGTCGATGATTTCCTGTCTCTGGGAACCACCGACCTGACGATCCGGGAATTCGGACTGGTCAAAGCTGAGTTTGTATATGATTTATTTGAACAAGATGATTTCTTTGCGTGGATTGTTCCAGTCAATCCCGGGGACAAACGCTTTATAACCGAGATCATAGAGACAACCTCCCAAGATCTGGATTTATATGTTGGGATCTTCGATGGCTCGATTACTTTATCGGACGATTTGGTATGCATAAGTGCCACCGACACTGCCTACGAAAAATGCGATCTACTAAATCCGATATCCTCACCAACAGGTTATTGGTATATCGCAATCCATAACTATCAGGCTAGCAGCATTACACCAGATCCAGTCCTATTTTCAATTGGTATAGTACCAAATGAGAGTGCTGGCAATATGACCGTTGATGGTCCAGCAACAATTGCATATAGAGATCCTTTCTCTGTTCAAATAGCTTGGAATGAGCCTGAGTTGGAAGAAGGAGATATCTACTATGGAGCTTTCGATCTAGGCCTCACTTCAGAAAACCCCGGCAACATTGGCACAGTCAGGGTCAATCTCAACCGTTATGGGGATGATGTAACGAAATCGGTTGACAGTGAAGAGGCCTTTGTAGGCGATGAACTTACATACACCATCGCCGTCCAGCCAAGTCTAAAAGGAGAAGAGCTGACGTACACCATCACAGATACCATACCAACCGGCTTAACTTATATAACTGACTCTGCCACCAATGGTGCGGTCGTCGAAGGCAATGTACTTTCTTGGTCCGGGTTAGTAGCTGATGAATCCGTAGAGATAACCTACAAAACGACAGTAGATAAAAATCCGCACGGAACAGTCCTGATCAACGAGGCTGTACATGATAACGATGAATTGGGCAGCATCGAAGAGGTTGCATCAACCGAGGTAACTGTATTGAACAGTGCACCACAGTTTGCGGATATTCCCGATCTGCAAGGAAACGTCGGTGATCCACTTACCTTCACCGCAGTCGCAACCGATCCAGATGTCCCACTCAACACCCTGACATATAGTCTGGAACGTGCACCTGCAGATGCAGAGATCGACCCGGATACAGGTATATTCACCTGGACACCCACACTGCCAGATGTTTATACCTTCGATGTTGTGGTCAACGATGGAACCGGAACGAGCAATGCCACCGACAAAGAAACCATCAGCGTCACAGTCGGCCCACTGTTGTATGCAATCGGTGACAAGGTAGTTGATGAAGGCGAAGAGCTAACATTTACCGCAGCAGCCGGTGGATCTGGCGTTTACACCTTTGCGATTGAAGATATACCTGTTGGTGCTTCTTTCAATACGGAAACAGGTGCGTTTGCCTGGACTCCCGGTGAATCAAACGGAGGTTTAGCCTACGACGTTACTATCAACGTCAGCGACGGCACAACAACCGATTCCGAGATTGTCAAGATCACTGTAAACGAAGTCAATGTTGCGCCGGTCCTGGCACCTATCGGTAATAAACAGGTAACTCTTGGGAACTCGGTCAGCTTCACCGCCGGTGCAACCGATGGTGACCTTCCGGTAAATATTCTTACCTACAGCTTGGATGGTGCTCCGGGTGATGCAATGATCGATGGGGACACCGGTGATTTCTACTGGACACCTGATGCTGTTGGTGGCTACACGTTCATAGTCGTTGTCAGCGATGGCGAGGGCGGAACTGACGAAGAAACCATTACCATAACTGTTATTGACCAGGAACCCATTATTTACTACTTATACCTACCATTAATGAATAAATAAACCACCGAAACACACTTTAACGTTATTCCTTAATAATGTTCATAGAGGAGGCGGGAAACACCCGCCTCCTCTCACTTTGTTCACAAATTGAAACTAAACCACCAAGAACATGCAAAGAAAAAGCTCTCGTTCACATCCCACTCCCAATTCTCCTGCTCTCAGTGAACCCGGTGTTTCAACAATCGTATTCCTTTAACAATTTCCTAAGACCCAAGACCTTTTTCCCTAATTGATTGGTCGACTGGTTGACTGATTGCCTGTTGTTTTATGATATAATTGAAAATGGTTTTCAATTTCAAAAAACACGGGGCAATGTATGAAGTTTCATCATTTTACGTCCTCTTTCCTCATCTTGATCTTGCTGGTCTCCTGCAGTATATCTAATGAGCCTGATGAGACTTCCTCACTTCCACGTGTCATCGCAGCCGAGAGCTTCCTGGCAGACATTACGAAAAATATTGCCGGTGACAGGTTGGAAGTCGATACTCTTATCCCTCCAGGTGTCGATCCGCACAGCTTCCAGCCCACTCCTGCCGACGTAGCAAAAATTAACCGCAGCCAGGTACTGGTAATAAACGGCGCTGGGCTCGAGGAATTTCTAGATGACCTCCTTGAAAATACGAGCGAAAATGCCATCATTGTTGAAGCCTCCACAGGGTTGGAACCGAGAACCCCTGACGAAAGCGAAGACCTGGACCATGCTATCGATCCGCACTTCTGGCTTGATCCGAACCATGGGATCGTTTACGTGGAAAATATCCGTGATGGGTTGATATCTGCTGATCCACAAGGTGAAGGAGTTTATACAGAAAATGCAGAGGCCTATATCAGCAGTTTGAAGGAACTGGACTCCTGGATTAGAGAGCAGGTAGAGACAATCCCTGTCGGGGACCGGCTTCTGGTGACGGATCACGAGAGTTTTGGGTACTTCGCCGACCGCTATGGTTTTAAAGTGGTCGGAGCTATCGTTCCAAGTGTCTCTTCTGGAGCATCGTTATCAGCAAAGGAGCTCGCTGGTCTGATCGAAAGTATACGGGCTAATGGGGCGAAAGCAATCTTCCTGGAATCCGAGGCGAACGCCCAGATCGCGGAGGAAATCGCCAGAGAAACTGGAATTACGATTGCCCCACCCCTCGCTACCCACTTCACTTTAGGAGAGAATGGATCGACGGGCGGTTATATCGAAATGATGGAATACAACACAGAAGTTATTGTGAATGCACTTACTGGAAAGTAGGCGGAAAGGTATTTAATGCCCGCATATCGATCGAAGAACAAGGGTCGAAAACAGCCGCTCAACGAAATTCCAGCGCGGTTGGATTTTGAACATGTAACCGTAAGCTATAACGGAAAGCCAGCTCTGGACGACCTCACCTTCCTGATCCCCCACGGTGAAAGAGTAGCCGTGGTGGGACCAAACGGAGCAGGAAAATCAACGCTTTTCAAAGCACTGGTTGGCTTGCTGCCTGTCCAGAAAGGACGCATCCTCATTCACGGGCAGCATCTTGGACACCATCATGAGTGTGTGGCTTATGTTCCTCAAAAGGAAGAAGTAGACTGGCGCTTCCCACTGAATGTTGAGGATGTGGTCATGATGGGTCGTTTTGGTCAATTGGGATGGTTAAAACGCCCAACTTTAGAAGACAGGAAAGCAGTAAAACGCAGCCTGGAACAGATGGGTATCGCAGACCTGGCTTCTCATCCGATTAGCGAGCTCTCAGGAGGCCAGCAGCAAAGGGTATTCCTGGCCCGCGCTTTAGCCCAAGAACCACATATCCTGCTGATGGACGAACCCTTCAACGGTGTGGACGCTGCAACCCAGGAGACGGTTCTGCAGCTTTTGGAACAGCTTGAAGGCGAAGATGTGACCACTCTTGTGTCCACTCACGATCTGAGCCTTGCTGCCACCCGTTTTAACCGGGTACTTCTGTTAAACAAGCGCCTGATTTCTTATGGAAAACCAGAGGAAGCATTCCAAACCGAAACTCTAAAACAGGCTTTCGGGGGCCAGGTTTTCCGGCTTTCGGATGGTACGACCGTCGTCGACGAGTGCTGTCCACCGGGTGAAGATACTGTAATCATCGGGGAACATCATATCCACGTTAAGGATAATAAAGAATGATCGATTGGCTGTTCGAACCGTTGACATACGCGTTTATGCAGCGCGGGCTGCTGGCGTCGCTCATCGTTGGTATTTTATGTTCGGTGATCGGCTGCTACGTGGTGCTGCGTTCCATGGCTTTCATGGGAGATGCCCTGGCTCACTCAATATTACCAGGCGTAGCTATAGCATATCTTCTGGGCGGCAACCTGCTTCTTGGCGGTCTGGTTGCTGCTGTGGTTGTTGCACTGGGTATTGGATTATTCTCTCGTCAAGGTACCCTCAAAGAGGACACTGCCATTGGGATCTTATTCGCTGCCGCACTGTCCCTTGGAGTCGCCCTGATCAGCACAATCCAAACGTATGCCGTCGATCTCACCCACATTTTGTTCGGCAATATCCTGGGGGTCAGCAGCGCTGACCTCATCCTCATCAGCATTCTCGGCCTTATTGTTCTGCTGACCATTCTTATTTTCTATAAAGAGTTCCTCGTGATATCTTTCGACTCCGTTCTGGCAG
>Ga0209819_10000541_pt1 | contig 11058 bp, 20 predicted proteins | sample PPLLak2March2015_FD_187248 | JGI IMG/M metagenome (GOLD analysis project Ga0209819, IMG submission 187248) | Freshwater sediment microbial communities from Prairie Pothole Lake near Jamestown, North Dakota, USA - PPLs Lake P7 Core (1) Depth... | ecosystem: Environmental > Aquatic > Freshwater >... | reverse complement strand
ATATTTTTATATTGTTGGCAACATATTGTCACGTTTCTCTAGCCGAACCAACATCATTTGTTATTGTAACAGCAAGTTATAATAATAAAGATTGGTATAAGAATACACACGAGGCCATTAAGCAGTTATTCCCGCACCCTTACGACAGAAACCTATTATTAAAATTAATAGCGGTTACATCACAGAGAAATAGTTTAACGGTTAATGTAGAATTCGCTTTAAGTGCATTCTACGCTATTAAAAAAGGTAATGACCCCTTAACCTTAGATTATGGCCTCGCTTCCCCCAGTATTCGAGGCAATATTAAACGAGTGCTTAATAATGACTTACCACACGGGAATAAAATTAAACCGTTCACTCTGTGTTTACTCGGTGACGAAAAACAAATAGTTATCGATTCATGGATGACAAAATTATTTATTAATGGTAAGAGAAAAACACCAAACAAAACAGATATTAAACACATGCAAACAATAATTAATAAGTTCTCCGATGAAATGAACTTAACACCGTGCCAGGTTCAAGCGTGTTTATGGTGCTATGTTAAAACAGAAATGAACGACACAAATAATAAAGAATCTTACGATTACTCCCACTATATAAGTGAGAATGCAATAAAAAATAGGAGTGTGTAAAATGACAAAAAAAATATATGTATATTGGAGTAGTTCAACAGGGTTTTTTAAAAGCCCAAAGGCCACCGAGCACGAAAGCGACCCCGACATTACTTATTTAGGGGAACTTACCGAGGTAATCGAAAACATGTTAATGTTTACCAAGGAGTGTTTATAATGTCAGAATACCTTTATATTGTAATGGTAAGCGAGGCCAGTTTAAAAGACCCAGTAGACTTTTACCTCGTGCAATTAAGTAAACCCTGGGAGAATTATAAAAATGACCCCCTCGAGTGTTTCCAAAATAACCATAACTCAGTAATGGCCTACCCGATTAAAACATTAAAGGGTAACTTAACAAAGTCAAATAAAAATATCGTGTTTAACGTGACCGACACACGAAAAATAAAAGACTCGGTTAAGTCAATCGAAGCGAACACCGTAAACAAGGAGGGCCAATAATGACCGGAGAATTTATATTAAGTATTGCATTAAAAAAGCGTGTGTGCCAGTGTGGGAAAATTATAAACAAGGGAGAAAAACACATAAGGTTTATTTATTACCCTGGCACACAGTTTAATATAACTCAAAACTTATGTAATAAGTGCCTCGATAATATGCACAGTGACGTTAAAAAGCGAACACCGATTAAAGAACACGTTACCCGATGGCCAAACACACTTAAGTAAACACTCCTAAAGGCCAGAATTCCAATTTGACATAATGCCAAAGTGTAATTCGATCAAAACGACATTATGTCATTCTGGTATTCTGCTTCGAAACATTAATAAAGGATGAACGACATAATATAATATAAGGAGTGTCTAAAAATGGAAAAAAATATAGTGTTTGTAGGAAGCGAGGAAAACTTTAACCGTGTGTTAATGGTTTTCTTAAATTATGGAGTGTGTTAAGATATGAAGCAATTATTAAAACTTCGAGAACCACAAGACCACGTAAGAACACCAGAGGATTTATTTAAAAACATCCAAAAAGTAAACATCGAATACGAAAAGGAAAACCTAATATTAATAACCTTGAACACTAAAAACCAGATAATAAACTCCTACATAATCAGTATAGGCACTCTTGACGCTTCCCTCGTGCACCCTCGAGAGGTATTTAGACACGCCATAATTGACTGTGCACACAGTGTAATTATAGCACACAACCACCCAAGCGGTGACGTAACACCGAGTAATTGCGATAAGGAGGTTACACAGTTATTAATTAAAGCATCTGACATTATAGGTATAGTTCTACTTGACCATATCATATTTAACAAGCGTGAGTTTATCAGTATGGGAATGCTCGGTTTAATGAGGTTAAACAATGAAGTTAAACCCTGAGTTAACGATAATAAAGAAACCTGAAAACAAGAAGGTTATACTATGGTATTAAATCTTAAGCGTGTGATACAAGCACTCAAGAATATAAGAGTGTGGCCTGTGATAGAGCTATATAGTTATTACGAGTTAACACACGTAAGGAGTATTAATAAAGACTGTGAGTTTTACGACAGAATAAAGCAGTATTTCAAGACATTAAGAGTTAAGTATAAACCTTAACTAATTAAAGGTTATTACATTACATACTTTATACTATTAACCTTGTTAAGTTCTCTGCATGTTCTCGGAAAGTAACGCCCATTTTTATTTAACCTTAAACATTAAATCATAACTATATAATGATTAATATAAATCTAAATATATATAACTCTTATTATAAATCGATCAAAATACTATGCACCCACGCCCGTTTTTATCTTCTGCGAATTATATTTATATTAATATATTAATGGGGAAATAAAAATCAGGGCCTCGATTTATATCTGTTGATTAATATAATTTGATTAATATTTAATTAATAATATATACCCCATATTATAAAACCCGCAGGATAAAAATGAAACGTGGGGTAGTGCCTTCGATCCGGTGGTCAAATTCTGCGAAGATCACCCAAAAGTGAGTAGAAATTAATTTTTAGGTAAAATAAACCTGTAAAGCAACAACCTTAACAGTATAACTACCAGGGTATTTTAATTCTTACCCTGGCAAATTTCCCTCCGAGAGAACTATCATTTACCAGGGCTACCATAGTATTTTTCCATTTAATAATCAACTTGCCCATGACAACCTTTATCGACCTATGGAATTACGATTATAGCACTTAAATAGGGATTTTACTATGGCAATGAGCAAAACACGGAGATCGCCCAACAGGAGGGATTTTGAATTTACCAGGGTATTTACCAGGGTATTTTACCCCGCAATAGCACAATTTGACTTTTGATATATAGGTAACATTTATATATGTGTAGTTTTACTTACATATAGACGAAAGGTATATAAACCATGAATTACATAATATACACTATCGGATGGCACACGAACCGATTCTGTGGGATCGTGTCACAGTCTACGCACTGTGCCCACGACAAAGATCGGGCCATCCGGTCACAATTAAATCGGAGAACTATGGCAGAATGTAAACTGTGCGGGTGTGATCTCGCAGAAGAAATGGAAGTCATCGATGGAGATTACCGGCCACGTAACATTGTGTATTCGAAGGACAAATCTAAACAATATTACTTGTGTGATCGGTGCAAACGAATCTTTATTCGAACCAGAAATCAGGTTACTAAATTTATCAAAGCGGATATATTTTGGAGTGAGTAGATATGGAAACAAAAAATTGCGTTAGATGTGGAAAACCGGCCAAGTTTTGGAGTGGTCATGTTGATTACTTTACGGCCCTTAAGATCGTAGGCAGACCTGGAAAAAAATTCGTTTCAAAGATTGAACGCAAGTCTGTTCTCGCAGGATGGTGTTCGAAACGGTGTTACAACGATGTTGGATTCTGTGGAATGTTTAACCCTTGGATGGGAGAAGTTAAAGGAAAGATTCCATCCATGTGCAAATGTGCAGATCATCGAGACAATATGATTCATATCAATTGGTGTCGATTCCGGTGCTGTTTGGGTGCTATTCTATTCGCAGAGGGTATCGTTCTCGGAATAGTTGGTGGTGGACTGTTCTCACTCGCATTTACGGCAATGGGCCTTTATGTTATTCTATCGAGGAGATGGAAATGAGATGGATCACCGAGGATCGAGAAAAGAGAGATATCTATATTTGCACGATGTTAATACTCGGATATGCTTTTGTTGATTTCTTGGTTGTTCTATTTTCAATGGTAGGGTGGATAAAATGATAGAATGCGGAGAATGTTCCGGAACTGGATTAATTTTCCAAAACGCAAGTGATGACAAACCTTCGAGTTGGATTGAGTGTGTCAAATGCAATGGTAGAGGACAGATCGATCCATTTGAAGGAAAACTCAAACCAATAAATGAATCAGGACCAAAGGAGTGATTACATGGAAGATAAACCAAGGATTGAGGACACAGTAGATGAAGCCATACGGAGATCACAAAATAAGAGAGAAGTTAAGTGCCTGAAATGCCAGGGAATGGGTGGCATCATGTGGCGTGATGGAGAGGAGAAACACTGGGAAGATTGTGATCAGTGTAACGGAACAGGTGTGATAAATAAAGTAACGGCAGATAAATTAATCGACAACTGTAAAGAAATAGATCAGATTGACAATGCAATTTTAAAAGTCATAGTCACTCGAGCAATAAATCTTTGGGGAGAACCGGCACAGATCAACATGGCAATCGAGGAGTGTGCAGAACTTATCGTGAAACTTGTGAAACTCGGAAGATTTAAGAATGGATCGGAGATCAACGAAGTAGTGAGTGAGATTGCATACGTTGAGATTATGATGGCCCAGTTGCGATTGATCTTTGGATCAGATGCAGTAGATGAAGAAAAAGCAAGGAAACTGAAAAGGTTACTCTCGAGAATTCAAGACTCAGAACAGAAGCAGGGCAACAATGACAGTTAAAGTCACACACGCACAGAATTTACTATCATACAAGTTATCAAATTTATTTTTAGGTGCGAGAAATCGTGACTGTGGAAAACTAATATACTTCATGGGAAAGTATGCATCGAGACTTTTAGTTACATTCATGGTTATTTTTCTCAGATCGGATATTCAAAGTAAAGTTCCATATTCAACAATTTTCAATCACGGTGGGATCGGTGTGGTCATCGGTAAGGGCATTAAAATCGGGGGTCATTGCATAATTGGACAGAACGTGACTCTCGGATCACGAAAGGGTGGAGTTCCAACAATTGGGTGGGGTGTGGTAATCTGTGCCCACTCAATCATCATAGGGCCTATCCACGTGGGCCACCACTCTATTATCGGTGCGGGTTCTGTGGTAATTGACGATATTCCACCATATTCCGTTGTAGTGGGCAATCCGGCCCGTGTGGTGCATACCATACAATCAGAGGAAGAATACTGGAAATACAAGAGAGGAAGGGTATAGACGAAAGGATTATAAACAATGATGAACAAAACATACTATATTCAGAGTTGATTTAATGGCAGATGATGAATTGCAGAATTCACAAGATGTTGCAGCAATCGTTGCTCAAATTAGATCAAAGAAGAATATTTATTTTAGTCGTGATAAACTCATTGCAAATAATTTAGCGGGAGATATCATTTATGATAACTTCGACTCAGTAAATTTTACTGGGATTAATCGTGGTTTTATTGTTATCAATTCCAAAGACTGTGAAATTTATCGTTATCGTGATGGTGTTTACTTAGACGATGGAGATCGATTCGTAAAAGCGATAACTCGGCAGATTCTTGGCGATAAGGCGACTAATCAACGTGTAACTGAGGTTGTAACTGCTGTTAAACAATTTGCGGGTCTATTGGTAGAACGTGAACAGTTAAATAACTACGTTAATCTAATTAATCTCCAAAATGGTGTTTACAACACAGAAACCGGAGAACTCTTACCGCACGATAAAAAGTTTTATTTTACGAATAAAATGGAAATTTTTTATAATAAAGATGCAAAATGTCCAAATATTCAAAAATTCTTTTCTGAGGTTCATCTACCAGATGATGTGTTATTAATACAAGAATTATTCGGATACTGCATGTATCCAAGGTATGACTACCATAAAATTTTCTTTATGATTGGAAACGGTAGAAACGGTAAATCAACTGAACTATCACTCATACGTGCATTTATCGGTAAGAAGAATATTTCATCTGCAACGATACACGATCTCATCGATTCAGAATTCAATGCGTCACAATTATTTGGTAAACTCGCAAACATTTCAGGTGATATTGGATTAGACATGGTTCAGGATACCGGAATTCTAAAGAGACTATCAGGTGGCGATTCAATCATGGCCCAACACAAATTTGGTCATCCATTCGAATTCGTTAACTTTGCAAAATTAATTTATGCTTGTAATAATCCACCAGAGATTAAAGACTCATCAGATGCCATGTGGGGTCGTATGATTCACATCACTTTCCCAAATACGTTTTTAGATAACGCACCAGGAACAGACCCCAATCTTATTTTAAAATTAACAACTCCGGAAGAATTATCAGGATTATTTAACTGGGCAATGGATGGACTAAAACGATTAAAAGCAAACGGAAAATTCTCATACAATAAAACAGTAGAAGAAAACAGAAAGTCATATGAAAGAAAGGCAGACCCAATAAAAGGTTTCGTTGAAGATATCCTAATATTCTCAGAAGGATCGGCAATTCCAAAAGATGTCATGTATAAATTATATTCAACGTGGTGTAAGGAATCAAAAGTTTCAATGATCAATGAAGCGTGGTTTTCAAGAAAATTAAAAGACGCACTTCCTGGTTGTTATCCAATGAGATCAATGTCAGAAGGTAACAGACAACAGGTTTTTATGAATGTTTCACTAAAAGATGAAAGTTCTCAACTTCCATTACCAATGTCAAATGAACCACAATCACCACAGAGAAAACTCGATTTTAAAGAATCACTATCAGATCGGATAAATAATTTATTAACGTGTATTGAAATGCACGAGCAATCAATGACAGACGAAGAACTCGATGCGGAGGGTTTCGATTCAGAATTCATAGAGAAATGTATCGAGCAAGGATTAATACACAGAAAACCAGATGGAACAATAGGGGTGTGATGTTAACTATGGTGCACAAGAAAGAGAAAATTCACTTGCAATGCGGATATGAGGATCAGTGTAAATCAAAGAACTGTTTAAGATGTCCAATAAAACTCGCACTTACAAACACCAAACTAACACTCGCAGAGGCAATCGCAATTGAGGATTTTTCAGTAGTTGATCTCGATGCATGGGCAGCACACAGTTATGGTAAGTCACAACGTAACTTGACACAGGATATCATGCGAAAGATGATGAAAAGGATTATTTGGGAGAAGGAGGGCCGATGGCGAAGAAAGATAGTAGCATTCTTCCGATTCCTTTAGACTGTCCAAATTGCAGGATCAACGATTTTCACGTATGGATTTGGGAAGGCGTGAGAATTTACCAGTGCGATAACTGTCTCGAGTGGTTTGTGGAGGGTGAATTATGCCGGTAGAACGAAGATGCCCAATGTGCAGCAAACCAACAAAACGACCAATAATGAACTGGATCGATGACGATGGAAAAGGAAAGAGATGGGTTGCTCGTGGTTGCATGTTCTGTTATCTTGGATGGAAGAAAAAGAAATTAAAAGAGAACGATGCAAATGATGATCCGGATGATATCTTATGATAGACAACAAGTATATATAGTAGAAACGACATAATATATATCAAGGAGAAAAAATGCCAGAAGGTTGCTTATCGTGTCCAAACTATTCTGAAACCAAATTAGCAGATGGCACGATAATTCACAAATGCAAATTAGAGAAATGCTGCAAGGATGGTAAATAATGAATGACAGACGAGACTACGAACCCATTATGTGCAAGATGCAAAAGACCGATGGTTTGGGTCAAAGGAACTCTTTTATGCGTTGTGTGCGACTCATCTTTGTTATGGGATTTAAATACCCCGAATACATCAGAGGAACAAGATGCCTGGGTAGATCGGAACAATGGAGTGTCTAAAAAATGACTCAAAAATCCAGAGTTGAAATTCACCTTCTGTCAAAAGATCATATACCACTAATATCATACCTTGAAAACGCAATGAAAGAAAATAAAATTGAGTATGCCATAATGATCGATAGAGCAAAACTATGTCGAAAATACCCATACATAACAGTTAACGGTTCTGTTAAATGCGTGAAACGAGTAATATTGATGAAAAGGGATGGGCATCTAAAATGATCGAGAAACACATATTCTTTGATTTGGATATCAACGAAGTAGCAATGATAATGCATACTTTTTTGAAAAAATTTGAAACAGGATACAAAACAATAAATTTTCACGTTGAAGAAGTAACATACGATGACACAAGTAAGGAACAAATTTGCATAAGTAAGCATACACTTGTAGTCATAGTCTCAAGAGAATCAATATCAAAACAAGAATTGATGAAGATATTTGATCACATGATGTTAAAAACCTCAAGGAGTCGAATATAAATGGCAAGGAGATCGAAAGACGACATAGCAGCAATTGAGAGTCTGATACAAAAAATTATGACAGAAGAAAATGAAACAAGTCCTTCAAAGATAGGAATAATATTAAAAGATAAATATAATAAAGAAGTAAGTAAACCCACACTACTTTCGATTGTATCAAGATTCAAGAATAAGAAAAATCAACAACCATCTGATCTTGAACTTGAATTTGAAGATCACCCTGAAATAATAAAAATAAACAGTCGAATAGCAACACTCGAAAAAGATTTTAAATCAGCATCGTCTGTTTCAGATAGATGTAAAATAAGTAGTCAAATAGATTCAGCACAGGAATCAAAATTAAAAATGAAAAAAACACTACGTGAAACAGAAATATTAACCGCAAATAGTAATAAAGCACAGTTCATAATAAAATTTGGTGAACCAACTGTTATTAAAAATGCAAAACCGGTTTTCATTGCGGGTAATGGCCAAGCGACAATTGATGAAGTAGTAAAGAAAAAAGAAGGTGAAAAAATTGACTCAGAATAAAATATTTATAGGAACGCCACCATTAAAAAATAGAATCTGGTTTTATTTAACATGTTGGAGGCCAGTTACAAAATATGAGTTTGCAAATCTTCAATTACAATTAATCACAATTTTAGAAGGAATAAGAGAGAGTGACATGCAACACTATCAGACTGAAAAAATGTTGGCAGAAGAATTAAAAAAATTATATGACACGGTTCATGGAATAGGACCAAGAAAAGATTCCGATAAAAAATCGGAAGATCAAATGTTTGGATAGGTGAAAAAAATGACGAATCTAAGTCAATTTACGAAGGCAGAACTATTGAAAATGGCAAATCAGTTGTGTAAACACAAACACACATATTTGGAACATCCAAATTGTTACTTAAAAGAAAGAAAAATAGAATTGAAAATAGGATATTTCGATATTGAGTCAGGTGGACTTAACGCAAATTTCGATTATATGCTAACTTGGTGTATCAAAACCGGTGGAAAAGAAGAATACAAAGAAGGTGTGATCACACAAGGTGAGATATTGGAATACTCTTTTGATAAAGGGATAATTAAAGAATTGATAAAAGCACTAAAAGAGTATGATGTTATTGTGACATATTATGGAACAAAATTTGACATACCATTCATAAGAACTCGAGCAATGACACACAAATTAAAATTCTTATCATTCGGTGCAGTTCAACATAAAGATGTTTATTATATGGTGAAGGGAAGAATGCGATTAGGTCGAAGTTCCCTTGACTCAGCGTGTGCAGCACTTGGCATAAAAGGAAAAAACCACATTAAAGGAAACTTTTGGATGAGAGCAAAAGTTGGTGATCCAACTGCATTGGCATACGTTTTAGATCACAATAGGAAAGACTGTCAAATATTAGAAAAACTTCATTTACGAATATTGGAATATGTGAAAGACCAATCGAGATCAATCTAAGGGATAGCACATGGTAATGAAAGAATGCAAAAATCCACTATGTCGAATCATCTTCGAAAGTAACAGTTATCAACAAGAACTTTGTGGTGATTGTTACTTAATTAAAAGACGGGCAGATTTATGCAGAGCAAGGAAAAAATATAAGGATACTCACCCAAAGGAACAAATAGGCAACCCAAAAGATGATGCAAAGATACTCAGATTTCTCCGAGAAAAGCGAGAAAAAGAAGATCGCAGACATATGGCATCCAACAGGAGAAAACGGTGCTGATCCCCTTATATTGAGGATACAATACTATCCATAACAGACAACATAACCTTGCAAGGTGTTCTATGTCTGATTTAGAGGAACTCATTTTAAAACGACCAAGGGAATTTCTCCCAAAACAACGTCAAGTTTTTGACTTTGTATTTATGGATAATATTGGTGAAAATGGAAAGAATATGAATAACTATGTTTTATATAGTGGTGCTGTCGGTGCAGGAAAAACAATGCTTTTAGCACACGTTGGAATTAAAGCAGCGATGGATTACCCAAAAAGCATAGGTTTCGTTGGATCAAAATCATACACACAATTGCGAGATGTAATTTTTAAAACATTTTGCGATGAGATAGACATGTATCAAGAAGAATTAAATAAAAATGACATTCCAGTTCAATTGGCCGTCTATACAATTTCGCCTGGAAAAATGAACATCGTTTTTTATAATGGATCAGAAATTTGGTTTAGATCATGTGACGATGCAGAGAAAATAAAAGGTAGAAATTTAGATTGGTTCGAACTCGATGAACCAATTGAGATGTCCGTTGATATTTTTAAACAACTAATGGCACGTTTAAGAAATAAAAACATGCCGTTGCATTTTGGATTATTGGCAACAAATCCAGGTGCAGAAAACCATTGGATTTATCAATACTTTTATTCTGATAAAAAAGATGGTTATTTTGCAGTAGAAACAAGCACATACGACAATGTTCTCATTCCAAACTATGAAGAATATATTAAGAGCATGGAATCTCGTTATGATGCAGATTGGGTTCGAAGATTTCTAAAAGGAAAATGGGGTGCATTCGCAGGTCAGATTTATAAAATGTTTGATCCGGAATCAGAGAATCCTGATCATAAAAAAGTAGTCCGGCCATTCACACTTAAAAATTTTAACAATGTTGATAAATTCATAGCGGGAGTAGATTGGGGTATTCGTGATCCATGCTGCGTTCTCGTTATTATGAAAACAAAAGAAAACAATCTTTTCGTTGTTGAAGAAATATACGAATCAGAAAAAACATCGGGTGAAATAGCACATATAATTTCCGATCTTCACACGAAGTATCACTTTACAAAAGTATATGTTGATCCATCTGCTGCCGATCTAACAACTCAAGCATTTAATCTTGGTGTTCCATGTGGAAGGTATGATAATAATGAGGTTCATTCATATGCGAACAATGATGTTAAACCAGGAATAGCAAAACTTCAATCAATTTTCA
>Ga0209819_10000539_pt1 | contig 11069 bp, 5 predicted proteins | sample PPLLak2March2015_FD_187248 | JGI IMG/M metagenome (GOLD analysis project Ga0209819, IMG submission 187248) | Freshwater sediment microbial communities from Prairie Pothole Lake near Jamestown, North Dakota, USA - PPLs Lake P7 Core (1) Depth... | ecosystem: Environmental > Aquatic > Freshwater >... | reverse complement strand
CCCCGATCCGCATGCACCGTGAGACACCCCGGCTCGATGTTGTGCCGCTCCACGCTTTGCTCGATGAGTTTCTTGGCCAACTCGGCCGATTCCCGGTACGCCAGCATCCACCCCACCACATAGCGGCTAAAAATATCCAGGATCACGTAGAGGTAAAAATAACTCCACTTCGTCGGCCCCAACAGCTTGGTAATATCCCACGACCACACCTCGTTTTGCCCAGGCGCGATGAGCTCAGGGGCTTGATAACAGGGATGTCTGATCTGATCTCTTCGTTCTCTGACTTGCTGGTTGGTTGCCAAGATCCGGTACATCGTACGCTCCGAGCACAGATAGCTCCCCTCATCTAAAAGCGTGGCATAGATTTCCCCAGGCGCTTGATCGCAAAACCGCTCGCTGTTAACCACCCCCAGTACGCCCTCTCGCTCGCTTACCGATAAGGCCCGAGGATGAATCCGTTCGGTTACAGCCCCTGCGCTCGGTCGTTGCCATCGGTAATAGCTGGCCCGCCCGATTCCCAGCCCCGCGCAGATCGATTCCACCGAATACGTTGCCTTGTTGTCTCCGACCACCCCCATCAGTCTGTCTCGGCGCTCTTTTGTAGTTCGATCCCCAAAATCTCCGAGACTTTTTTTTGTAGCTCCACTATCCCCTCCGCCCGCTCCGCCCTCCGCTTAAGCCGCGCATTGTCCCGCTCCAACTCCCGCACCCTCTCGGCTAACGGGTTTTTCTCCCGCCGCTGCGGCCCGCGCTTCCTCCCCTTTAGCCCCGCCAGCTCTCCGGTCTCCCGTTGCTTGCGCCAAGTGGTCAAATTCGACCAGTACAAACCCTCCCGCCGCAAAAGCGCCCCGATCTCTCCTGGCCGCTTGCAACTATCCGCCTCTCGCAAAACCTTCGCTTTGTATTCCCCAGTAAACCGCCGCCGCTCCCCCTTCGCCACCACTTCCACCTCCGTTAAAGATTTCACACCGTTACTTCCTGTTTCCACCTGCTTTTCCTTACTCGCCCTCTACACTAAACTATTGGCGGGTAAGTGTCTCATTCACATTGGCAGAGAGGGCTTTGCCCATTTTCTTGTCACCTTCTGACAATTTATTATTTTTAATCTGCTCGTTTCCCATCGACATCTTGCATGAAGTGGTACAGGGGCGGGCTAAGTTAACAACCCTCCGAGCTTAGGCTCAGAGGCGCTAGAACTGTGGAAGTGTGCGATGGGCCACCGAACACACTATTTTCCGAAGGAGAAGAATCGAAATCTAGGGCCGAAACTAGTTGGCTTGGCCCCTTATCAAAGCACCTCAAGAACCGGACTTGTCGTACTGGATTGTAGTTGTATGATGGGATGACGAGGGTCGCACGAGAAGTCGGACCAAGGAACATGCCGAGATCTCCGCGGCCCGATGGACTTAACGGCGGAGAAGTGCAATTGGCGATAGGCAGACCTTCTTAACGAAGTGCTGCCAAATGACCGAATGTTGGGCGCCGAAGCCCGAGCGTTCTGCAAGGCTGGCGAGTCCTTTGAAATCAAAAACCCGCAAGAAGGTTTCTACAGGCGGCGCGAGCCATAAGAAAGCGTCTGAATTAAAACGCAAGAAAGGTTCAACGTCTTCACGCTCAATGTCTGCCAGGCAGACACAAGAACAGGGCGACAAAGTCCAGCCCGAAACCCGCGGGCTTAAGGGCAGAACTCCAAACCACTTTCCCGTCGTTGGCATTGGCGCTTCCGCCGGTGGGTTGGAGGCGTACACGGAATTGCTCAAGAATCTGCCGCTCGATACCGGCATGGGTTTCGTGCTGGTGCAGCATCTCGACCCGCAGCACGAAAGTGCGCTCGTGGACCTTTTGACCCGAGCCACTTCAATGCCGGTGCGCGAGGTCACAAATAATCTGCGCGTGGAAGCCAACCACGTTTATGTCATTCCGCCCAACACCAACCTCGGCATCGCGCAGGGTGTTTTGAAACTTCAGGCGCGCGAGCAGAGCCGCAGGCCGACTCGTTCCATTGATTCGTTTTTTGAATCCCTGGCGCGGGACCAGCGCGAGCGCGCCGTCGGAGTAATTCTTTCCGGCACGGCAACCGACGGCACGGTGGGCATGGAAGCCATCAAAGCCGCAGGCGGGATTACGTTCGCCCAGGATGATTCGGCGCGATACGACTCGATGCCGCGCAGCGCGATTGCGGCGGGCTGCGTGGATTTCGTTCTCAAGCCGGCGGACATCGCCAAAGAGATCGCCCGCATTGCGAAACATCCCCACGTCGCGGGTCAACGTCATGAAAGCATCTCCCCGGAAGACGACCGGGCGTCCGCCACCGCGCACGAGGGCGATGAAACCCCGCTGCCGGCGGGCGGCCAGGGAACTCCGCGAACGGGTGCGCAGGCCTCGCGCGCCAAAGCGGGAGAGAACGGTTTCAAAAAAATTCTCCTGCTCCTTCGCAATCATTCCGGTGTGGATTTCTCCCTCTACAAATCCACCACCATCCAGCGCCGCATCACCCGGCGCATGGTGTTGAATAAACAAGACACCCTGGAGGGCTATACAACTTTCCTGCACGGCCACGCCAAGGAACTCGACGCCCTCTACTCCGACGTTCTCATCAGCGTGACGAGTTTTTTCCGCAACCCGGACGCTTTCGACGTTCTCAAGCGCAAGGTCTTTCCCAAGATCCTCCAGCAGCGCGGCGACGAGACGGTCCGCGTCTGGGTGCTGGGCTGCTCTACCGGCCAGGAGGCGTATTCCATTGCGATGGCATTGTTGGAGGCGGCAGAGAATGCTCCGCGAGCGCGCAAACTTCAGGTGTTTGCGACCGATCTCAACGACGTGCTGCTCGACAAAGCCCGGCACGGTCTTTACCCCAAGAGCCTGGCTCAAGACGTCTCACCGGAACGGTTGCGGAGGTTTTTTGTCGAGGAGGAAGCCGGCTACCGCATCGCCAAACCGCTCCGCGAGATGGTCGTCTTCGCGCGGCAAAATGTCATAAGCGACCCGCCGTTCTCGCGCATGGACCTCATCAGTTGCCGCAATCTGCTGATCTATCTTGAGCCGAGCTTGCAGAAGAAGGCCATACCCACCTTCCATTACGCGCTCAAGCCGCAGGGATTCTTGTTTTTGGGCGCATCGGAATCCACCGGCGGCTACACCGATCTGTTTGAGCTGGTGGACAAAAAGCACAAGATCTATTCCAAAAAAGCTGCGCTCGCTCAGGCACTGCATCTGCCAGTAAAAAAAGACCGTGGCGAGCAGCCCTCACCGGGGCCTAGAGCGTCTCTACCGATAGGGAAAGGACGGGCAGAGCCGCCGGAAAGTCTCCGCGGCGAAGTCAACGCCCAGCGCGAGGCCGACCGCGTCACAGTCAATCAATTCGCTCCGCCCGGCGTGCTTATCAATGCCCAGTTGCAAATCCTGCAATTCCGCGGGCCGACCAGCGCCTACCTTCAGCCGCCCACGGGCACGGCGAGCTTCGACGTGCTTAAGATGGCGCGGGAAGGCTTGATGCTGCCGCTGCGCGCCGCCATCAACAAAGCGAAGAAGGAAAACAAGATCGCGCGCAAGGAAAACTTGCGGGTTGATCAGAACGGCAAGACCCGCACTGTGAATCTGGAAGTCATTCCGCTCAAGAATTTGCCGGAGCGCTGCTTTTTGATTTTGTTTGAGGACGTGGAAAAGGTGGGGCGGCCTTCCCAGGAACAGGTCGAGCCTCGCCGCGGGCCGAGGTCAGGCCGGCACACCAGCAAAAAGGAAGAATCCCGTCGAATCAAGTCACTTCAAACCGAGCTTACCGACACACACGATTACCTGCAATCCATCCAGGAACAGTACGAAGCCGCCAACGAGGAACTCCAGGCGTCGAACGAAGAAGTCCAGTCCGCCAACGAAGAACTCCAGAGCATCAACGAAGAACTGGAAACTTCCAAGGAGGAGTTGGAGTCGGCCAACGAAGAGTTGACCACCCTCAATGAGGAGATGTCCCATCGCAACACCGAGCTTAGTCGCCTCAACGCCGACCTGAGCAATCTGCACTCCAGCGTCAACATGGCCATCCTGGTGCTCGCGCGAGACCTGACCATCCGCAGCTTCACCACGCCAGCAGAAAAAATCTTCAATCTGTTGGCAACCGACGTCGGTCGGCCGTTGAGCGGTGTCCGGCACAATCTCATTGCCGTCAATGAACGTGGCAGCCGAGCTAACGATGCTCGCTCTTCGGCGATCACAGAAAATCAGAGCCTCATTACCTCGGCTGCAACTACTCCCTTCCCGTTGGAAGATCTCCTCCGCGACGTCATCGACACGGTGAGCGTGCGTGAGCGCGAAGTCAGAGCCAAGGACGGCCGGTGGTACGTGCTGCGTGCGCGGCCTTACATGACGGCGGATAACAAGATTGACGGCGCGGTGCTGGTGCTGGTTGACATCGACGACCTCAAACGCTCCGAACGGGAAGCCAAAGCCGCCCGCGACTACGCCGAAGCCATCATTCACACCGCGCGCGACCCGCTGGTTGTCCTGCGCCCTGACCTGCGCGTGAACACGGCCAATGAAGCGTTTTACAAAACTCTCAAGACCACGCCGGACCAGACCGTGGGCCGCTTGATCTATGATTTAGGCGACCAGCAATGGAACATCCCTAAATTGCGCACCTTGCTCGAAGACATTTTGTCCCGGAATAGTTTCTTCGACGACTTGGAGATCACACACAACTTTCCACAAATCGGGCGGCGCACGATGCTGCTCAACGCCCGGCGACTGGAACTGGAAGGCGGCGCACCGCAAATGGTTCTCCTCGCGATCGAAGACGTGACCGAGTGGCAGCGTGCCGCGATTGTCGATTCCTCAGACGATGCCATCATCGGCAAAGACCTCGACGGCATTATCACCAGTTGGAACAAAGGCGCGGAGCGCCTGTTCGGCTACGCGGCCCAGGAAGCCATCGGCCAGCCCATTACGATGCTCATTCCTCCGGACCGCCAGCACGAAGAACCTGAAATTCGCGGGCGGCTCAAGCGTGGCGAAAGTGTGGATCATTTCGAAACCGTCCGTGTCAGTAAAGATGGTTCGCTGTTGGAATTATCACTGACCATCTCTCCCATCAAGGATGCGACAGGCGAAGTCATCGGCGCATCGAAAATCGCTCGCGACATCACCAAGCGCAGGCGGGCGGAGGAAGAGCTGCGGCGCGCGATCGAGTTTGATGAAGCGGTCATGTCGAACATGGGTGAGGGACTTTATACGGTGGACAAACAGGGCCTGGTGACCAAGATGAATCCGGCGGCGGAGAAACTTCTTGGTTGGACGCTCGAAGAATTGCGCGGTAAGAAAATGCACGATGTCATCCATTATAAACATCCCAACGGTTCGCCTTTTCCCCCCGAGGAATGCGCTGGCCTTCAAGTGCTGCGCGACGGCAAGGCCCTGAAGGACTTCGAAGACACTTTCATCCAGAAAGACGGGCGGCTCTTTCCGGTCTCCTATTCGTCGTCCCCATTGCGGGACCGTGATGGCGAGATTGTCGGGTTGGTGGTCGTTTTTCAAGACATCACTGAGCGCAACCAGGCGCAAGAAGCATTGCGCCAGAACCAGGCGCAGCTAGAAAACAGAGTGGCCGAGCGGACGACGGAGTTGCAGCAGGCCAATGCGGCGCTTTGGCGCGACATAGAGGAGCGAAAAAAGCTCGAAGAGCAGCTTTTGCAAGCGCAAAAGATGGAAAGCATCGGAGTCCTGGCCGGCGGCATCGCACACGATTTCAACAACATCCTGAACATCATTCAGGGATACGCTTATATCCTGCGCGGGCACGAAACCCAGGACAAAGAGATTGGCAAGAGCCTTAATATCATCAACGAGACCGTCCAGCGTGGAGCAGCCCTCGTCCAACAGCTCCTCACTCTGGCCCGGAAAAGCCCCATCAAAGTGGAATCGGTGAATGTTAATGGCTTGGTCCAAGGACTGATCACACTGATTACACAAACTTTTCCCAAGACAATCGAATTCTGCCCTGCGCTGGAGGCGGATCTTCCGCCGATCACGGGCGATAAAAATCAAATCGAGCAGGCGCTGCTGAATCTTTGTGTAAACGCCCGCGATGCGATGTCTGCCGGCGGAAGGCTGAGCTTTAAGACCCAATCGATTGAAGGCGGGACCTTAGAAGATTTGGGCAAAACTTTAGACGGGCGTTATGTGTGCATTGAGGTAAGCGATACCGGGGTGGGGATGGATGAGAGCATTCGAAAGCGGATTTTTGAGCCGTTCTTCACTACTAAAAACATGGGTCAGGGAACAGGATTGGGGCTTTCTGTAGTCTACGGAATCGTGGAAAATCACAACGGCTTTATTAACGTCGAGAGCAAACCGGAGTCTGGCACATCCTTTAGGTTGTATTTTCCGGTTGCTCAATCTTTGGAAAAGCCGGCCACGGATGAGATCGCTGAAGCCAGCTGCGAAACGACCGCACACCCCAACGGGCATGGAACTATCCTCTTAGTGGAAGACGAGAAGAATATGCTCGACCTTTTGGAGAAGACCCTGGCGCGAGACGGGTATCAGGTCTTGGCGGCAGCCGATGGGGAAACAGCGCTCAACATTTATCGGCGTAGCAAGGAAGCAATCGATGTTGTGCTGCTCGACATCGGTCTTCCAAAAGTAGCGGGTTTCGATGTCTTGCGTAAGATAAAAAATGAAAATCCGGATGTGAAAGTGGTTATCGCCAGCGGTTATCTAGAGCCGAAGCTGAGGTCAGAGATCGACCGGGCCGGAGTCAAACATTTCCTGTCGAAGCCCTACAGGCCCGATGAGGTGGTCAGAACACTCCAAAGCCTGATCGAAGGGAAATCATAGGTGTCGGTCACATTACCTACTTAAGGAGCGCCACAACTCCCGCGCATTCCCACATAGCATTTTCCAAATCAGCAGAAAGACTCCAATAATGCCCTGCAGATTAACTCGTGAAATTTTCATATCGCACCCGAACACTACACGATGAAGAGATAGCTGTATAAGAATCTTGTAGAACCTATTTATTATCGTGCGCTGGTTCTTCTGAAGCCGATGTGCTGCCGCTGCCTGTAGACGTCTTGCTCGACGGTAGCTTCGCCTCTATTTTTACGGGTGCAATGCCACTCCTTTCTTTAGATTTTTGTTTCTCCGAAGTTGCTAATTTCCGAAACTCGTCCTTATTAAAAACCATTGCACTTAACACCCCTCGATTTGGGAGTCTTGTAGATCGAGCGGTTTGTCACTTTTTGCTGACAACTTCTGCCCATCCCTGATAAGGAGAATGGTCGGCGCAAATCGAAACGCTTGCGCGAATCGGCAGTATCGTCTTTCTCTAGGCGTCAGCGAGATTTGTCAAATCCCTGGTTTCAGGAGGGGTTGTGGTTCGACCAGGTACCGTAAGCCTTACGAGACGTGGATGACTAACATGCTCCTTCTCTTTAATCAGTTAATCCGCTTTGTCAAATGGTTACAACGTTCTTTCTTCTTCGCCCGAGCAGATTCCCGTCTAGCGCGGCCACTATGCAAGAGCTAGCTAAACTAGGACCGTTTAACTCGCGTGTACAAGAAACGTTGCGTAACAAGGTTGTTTGTAATTCTGTGGCCCCTTTTCTGGCGTAAACGAAGCGAGCACAATGCCAGTCATTTTGTACTGAAATTCAATCGTTTTTAGCGCCTCCGGGGTTTGCAAATGAGCGAACTTTCGATTCAGACTGTATCTTGGATCAGCACAGGTAGGATTCGAGAGCAATCGCGGAAGACTCTTGTCGGGCAGCTTGACGAGGAAACTGCATGTTCGCTTAAGCGACCGTTTGATGGCTCGGTACAGCATCCTTGCATTCTGTAGCTACTGCGGTCGGACTCACCCGGCGAGACTTACTATTACCTTGAAGGATGGCCCGACTAAGAAGGCAACCGTCGCCGACGCCTACAAACATAAAACTTTGCCACTGAATCTCGCCAAGCTGAGATAAATGCAGATGCAAGGGAGGCTACCAGCTCAAGGTAATTGGTGTCGGCTGCAACGATAAGCGACACCTTCCAAGTCAGATGGGCATACAGGCGCAAACCAATAGTTTCCAGGAAAAAGCAGGACACACTTCATCAATTCGTAAGCTATACTCCGACGTTTAGAAAACTCCGTATAAAGATATCGCTACTTGATTGAGCATTCTGTGTCTCCGCGCTGGCACACGAGTTGCTCTCTTTGTCATACGAGGGAGGAAGATCATGAAGCTTTAGAACTTCTTAAACAGGATGGGGTGCCCAATGCGCAAATAGACGACCAACTCAGGTTCTGAAGCTGTCTCGCGTTCAGCTGGTGTGTGGTTGGATCTCGAGCGTTTAGCTCAGGTCCGCCCGCCACTAACGAAGAGATCGAGGATTACCGTGTTAAGCTCAACGGAGTTACCGCGCTTGAGCTAGAGATCGTTCCGGATATAGGCGGAGGCGGTGCCTACGCGTCGTTGGCGCAGATGCGTCTCGCATAATCGCGTTAAGTTTATTTAAAAAAGGAGGTAAATGAAGATGGAAAACAATATCGAGACCAATCCCATGAACCAGGACATCTTGGCAGGAAAGTGGAAGCAAATGCGTGGCGAGCTCAAAACGTGGTGGGGCAAACTCACCGATGACGACTTCGACAGGATCGGCGGTCAGAAGGACAAACTGGTCGGTCTGATACAAGAGAGATACGGATATACTCGCGAGCAGGCCGAGCAAGAGATTGAGCGGCGCCTCCAAGAGTATGGCGACAAGACCGGCGGGGTCGTTGCCACTATGTCGTTCAAGGCACGAGAGTTCGGCGCGACTGCCGCGAAGAAGGCGAACGAGGCGGCACCCGTAATCGGTGAGAAGATGAAATCGTTGGCGAGCGTGATCCGTGGAAAGGCGCCGCACGAAGGCAAGATAGGCACAACTGCAACCAGAGTAGCGGGCGGGTTAGAATCGGCGAGTAGTTATCTGCAAGAGAAGAAATTCGACCATCTGGGAGAAGACTTCAGGGGCTTGGTTCGTCGCTATCCTCTGCAATCTCTATTGATCGGTCTCGGTTTGGGCTTTTTGCTCGCCGGACGTAAAAAAAAGTAATCAATGATCAGAAAAGCTATAGCAGGAGTATGGAGCACCTCCAGCAAGGTTGCTGAAAAGGTCCTGTAATCGAACCCATACTAGTGTTAGTACCTCTTAAATGAAGGCACTTATTGTTCGAGATAACATAAGGTGAAATTCTCGATCAGGGGGAGTTGACTCGCGCCAAGGCGCTTGTGCAGGATAGCCATTAGAGGAAGGTGATTTTTATGCCACATGATCACAGATTTACGATCGCGGACGATGAGGCGGTGCAGGTGCTTCTTGATAAGATGCTGGGCGGAGGAACCCGACAGAAACGCCGGGAAAAGCTCCTGAAAGCACTGGATGAGGCGTCTCGGCACTATGAAAATACCACCCAAAAGCAGAGACAAGCTTTTTTCCATGGACTATTGACCGGCTACGCAGTCGCGTTAAAGCTCTTGTAGTTGAAAAGGGCAATGTCGCGTGTCCGCCGGGGACGAGCACGTGTCTGGTGCTCGTGGTGCCACGTTGAGAAGCACCCTGAGCCTAAGATCGGCGTCGCAGCGGTGGGGGTTAAAGAAAGAAATCGGGTTCGAGTTGTGGAGAAATAATCGACCTATGGCGATCATCGAACGCTTGCGGTCTCGCACGAAAAAGGAAGGCGCGATTTCCGCCAAAGAACTGCGCCGCCGGCTTGGACTAAAAAAATAGTCCAAGACCATTTCGACGTTTCGAGAATTCTCGAAACGTGGAACTTTCCCGCTCACGAATTACGATCACGCTCACTGTAATTTTTCCCGACCACGGGGTTCTCTTGCCAGAACGCTTTCGGACCTATAGAGTCATCGTAAATTTCGTCTTAACGGCGTGTAAGAGTTGAAGGTCGGGGTGGCATGAAGTTCGGCGCCGGTTTCACGGCGACTGTATTTTCGGTCCCGGACCTTCCCTCTTGCAAAATCCAAAGGCTATCAAGAGCCGCATCAAGGAGAGAACTATGAATCCTATGTTGATAGTTGCCATTCCCTTAGGGTTGGTGATCCTGGGCATGATATTGAACAGCATCGGGCTTTCCTTCGATCAACCGCCCAGTTCGTCGGAGCAAGATCCTGCCAAGAGAGCGGCGGCAGAAGGGGAAACTTATCGCCGTTTCTTTGATTTACAGAGAAAGCGAGCTGTGACAAGACAGAAAAGGGTCGGCCAGTATGCATGGTTACTTATGGCCGCCATTATCGGTTCCTTCATCTGGCTGTATATGTCTACCGTGACCAAAACCACCGCCACGACTCAAATTGCCGCGCTTCAGACACTGGCGACGGAAGAAGGGAAAGAGACGGTTCTCTCGCTCACGCTGAAGGACGGGAGCAATGTCAAATACCTGATCAAAGCACCCACAGCCGATGCCTTGGAAGCGGCCAAGAAAGACGGAATTTCGAAACAGAAGGTCTCATCCTGGGATATGGCACAATCAGGCACGGCCTTGACTATCGGCGAGAGTGCATTGCCTGTCGGCGTCGCACTGAAAGTGTCCAGCGACCCGACAGTAAGAAAAGACTGAAAGTTAAGCCTCGGCGAAGAAAAAGGGGGCGAAGCTTAAGTGAATATCACTTCTACGTTTCGGGAATTCTCGAAACGTAGAAGTTTGCGGCTAGCAAACACCAGCACGAACATCCTTTAGCCCTTATCTCTTGCAGGTAGACTCCTTCTCTCCTTGGGTCTCTTTGATCCCAGCCTTTCACGCTTCACCCCCCTCACCCTTCACGCCTTGCGCCTCACGCCTAGAAAACCCCCTGTTAGATCCAGGGCATATCGCTAAAATGCCGGAAATTTTATAGTCGGGAGTAGAAGGGGCGACCCACGGATCACGAGCACGATCACGGTGGTTTTCCCGAACATGGACGAACAGCAAAAGTGATTTAACTTTTGCATTGCGGTCGTACGTTCATGGTGAGTTGGTCGAACCATGAAAAAAGACTCTCCTTGCGGAGGCATCTTATCCCTTGCTTTCACTTTGAAAGCAATTTAGGCTTAATGGA
>Ga0209819_10000538_pt1 | contig 11108 bp, 9 predicted proteins | sample PPLLak2March2015_FD_187248 | JGI IMG/M metagenome (GOLD analysis project Ga0209819, IMG submission 187248) | Freshwater sediment microbial communities from Prairie Pothole Lake near Jamestown, North Dakota, USA - PPLs Lake P7 Core (1) Depth... | ecosystem: Environmental > Aquatic > Freshwater >... | reverse complement strand
CTGTTTTCTATACAGGAGTTAAACAAGTAACTGAATATATACCAGAAGATTATATTTTAAAACAAAATTTTCCTAATCCATTTAACCCTGTAACAACAATAGTCTTTGAGATAAAAAAACAAGCAGATGTAAAATTAAATATATACGATATAAGAGGGCAAATAATTAATGTTCTTGCAGATAACATCTATCAGGCTGGTATTTATTTAATAAGCTTTAATGGGTCAAATTTATCATCAGGTATATATTTCTATTCTCTCATCATAGATAATATTATAGTTGATACAAAAAAAATGATTTTAGTAAAATAAAATTTATATATAACCAGTTCTGTACAATCAGTGTAACCTTTTATTTCTTAAGTACTCTTCCCATTGTCATTCCAGCATGCTTCTAGCTGGGGGTACCCTCCGGGTCATCCAATCAACGTGTGAAAATTGCAGAGAAGAGTTATTAGTCTTATATAATTATTTCTATACGTTATTGATTAATCGCACTTATTTAACATGCTCATTGGATTCCAGCCTTCGCTGGAATGACACGAGGAGGTGAGCAATCTGGCATCGGGAGTTTATTTTTATAGGATAGAAGCCCACGAGGTTTCGTGGTCTTCGACTGATAAATTTGTGCAAAGTAAGAAGATGGTGCTGGTGAAGTAAAAAAATGCAATAGAAAAACAAAAAAGCCAACCTTCAAACACAGGATGGCTTTTTCTTTATATCGAAAATATTTTACTCTGAGCCGGCTACTTTTAGCCTGTTCAATGCTCTCAGCAATGCAATCTTTGCAATATCAATATCATGTCCATGTGCTGCTTCAAGTTTTTTTGCCGCGCGTTCCTTTGCTTCTCTTGCTCTCTGAACATCTATATCTTCCTTCGGCTCGATTGTTTCTGCAAGCATCGATATTTTATTATCGTGCACTTCCACAACTCCGCCGCTGGTTGCAAATTCTTTTTCCACATTATCTTTTGTAACAAACTTTACCTTCCCTATTCCAATAGTTGAAATGAACGGAGCGTGGTTCGGCAATATCTGGAACCCGCCTTCTGTTCCCGGTGCCGTAAAGCTTTTTACTTCATCGCTGAAATCTATTTTACGCGGTGTTACTATTTCTAAATGTATTAATTTATCTGCCATAATTGTTTATAACAACTTTTTCGTTCTGTTTGATTTACGCCATCTTCTTTGCATTTTCAACTGCTTCATCGATTGTACCAACCATATAGAAAGCGAACTCGGGAATTTCATCCATATCGCCTTCCACGATTGCTTTGAATCCTGCAATTGAATCTGCCAGCTTAACATATTTACCTGCTTTACCTGTGAACTGCTCTGCAACAAAGAACGGCTGTGAAAGGAATTTCTGTATCTTCCTTGCTCTTGCTACTGTCAGCTTATCATCATCAGAAAGTTCATCAATACCAAGAATGTTAATAATATCCTGAAGGTCTTTATATTTCTGCAGTATTTCTTTTACTCTTTGTGCAACATTGTAATGCTCATTACCCAGAATTAACGGGTCAAGAATTCTTGATGTTGATGCAAGCGGGTCAACAGCAGGATAAATTCCTAAGTCGGAAATTTTTCTGTCCAAAACTGTAGTAGCATCAAGATGTGCAAATACTGCCGCAGGTGCCGGGTCGGTTAAGTCATCAGCAGGAACGTAGATTGCCTGTACTGAAGTGATTGAACCTTTTTTAGTTGATGTAATTCTTTCCTGTAATGCACCCATTTCGGTTGCAAGTGTCGGCTGGTAACCTACAGCTGAAGGCATACGTCCGAGCAGTGCGGACACTTCCGAGCCTGCCTGTGTGAACCTGAATATATTATCTATAAATAATAAGACGTCTTTACCTTCTTCATCCCTGAAGTATTCGGCAACAGTTAAAGCAGTCAATCCAACTCTTTGCCTGGCACCGGGCGGCTCATTCATCTGCCCGAATATTAATGCCGCTTTATTGATAACGCCTGATTCCTTCATTTCACGCCAGAGGTCATTTCCTTCACGTGTTCTTTCGCCTACACCGCCAAATACTGAATATCCGCCGTGGAATGTGGCAATGTTATTAATCAATTCCTGTATAATAACAGTTTTACCCACACCTGCACCGCCGAACAAACCTGTCTTGCCGCCTTTTGTGTAAGGCTCGAGCAAGTCAACAACTTTAATACCTGTTTCAAGTATTTCCTGGTTAGTTGAAAGTTCTTCAAGCTTAGGAGATGGTCTGTGGATTGGATATTTTAATTTAGTATGGAGTTCACCAAGGCCATCGATAGCATGTCCTGTAATATTAATTAACCGCCCCAAAACTTCGGGACCTACAGGAATTTCGATAGATGCACCGGTATCATAAGCAATCATTCCGCGAACCAGTCCGTCGGTGCTATCCATAGCAACAGCTCTGACCCTGTCTTCACCAAGATGCTGCTGAACTTCAGCAACGAGCACGTCTTCGACACCTTCAACGGTTTTACGTGGAATTGTTAAAGCATGGTAAATTTCAGGCAGCTTTCCGCCCGAAAAATCGATATCAACAACCGGACCGATAATCTGTACAATTTTGCCTTCATTAACTGGATTCTGTGCCATTTATCCCCTTTATTTGAAATTTTTAACGTTAGGAAAACACAAATATAGTAAATTTTGATAAAAGTTAAAAGTAGGAAAAGCAAATAACAGATAACAAATACTCACAACTATCCAATACGTTGAAGAAAAATTTTAATACCCCCCTCTCCTAGCGAAGCGGTCAGGAGAGGGGATGGGGGTGAGTTTTCCAGATCTGCAATTACAAAAGAGATTTTCATGTTCGCAACAGGTATTTAGTCTATTATTAAAGATTATCAATAGTAAGAGAATTCATCTTAATTATCTCAAATCCAAAACCTCACCCCCATCCCCTCTCCTGACCGCTTCGCTAGGAGAGGGGGGTTGTCTCGTTCCCAAGCTCCTGCTTGGGAACGAGCTTTCGCATGGATTAATAATAAAAAAGGCGATTGAAAATCAACCGCCTTTTTTTAAAAAATGTTATTTCACTATTTGATAAGTGTCATCTTCTTCGTTGCAGTGAAATCGCCGGCTGTTATCTTATAGAAATACACACCGCTTGCCAATGATGAAGCATTAAATGAAATGCTGTATGCACCTGCTTGTTTAAATTCATTTACAAGTGTGCTGACTTCTTTTCCGTTTATATTATACACCGTTATTGTTACATTGGATGCTTTCGGTATATCATAATTTATGTATGTAGCCGGGTTAAACGGATTCGGATAGTTCTGGTGCAATGCAAATTCCTTAGGAATATTGCTTCCCGGGTCATTAATGCCTACAAGAGGGAATGAATATTCATAAATTCCCATGCCCGGAGGATTTACAACGGACGTGCTTCCAACACCAACAAATAATGTGCTGTCAGATGAAGTTGCTCTGAAAGCAAAGGTTCTCGTTGGATACGCGGGAATAATTGCACCACTATTAAAATTAGTCCATACATCACCACGGTTTGTTGTTTTAAATACACCGCCGGCTGTTGCATTTTCAACTGCAATATATATTTCTGTTGAAGAGCCGGGTCTGAATATACAACCTCTTGGAAGATTTCCGGCTGCTGTAGTTAAACCGGTTACCTTTCTAACCCAAAGTGTACCACCGTTTGTCGTTATATATGCCCCTCCATTGGTTGTATTGTTAAACATTATGGCAATTCCAACAGCAGTATCTGCTTTGGAAATTGCAATTTCCCTGATAGGATTATTCTCAGTGGTTGCTGTTGGTAAACCACTGCTTATTTCAAACCAGCTCGCTGCTCCATTAACTGATTTGTAAATATGAGGGGGACCTTGAGTAAGTGTACCAACATATTCAAGAGATGTGCCTGCATACAAGACATTTGGATTTAAAGGATTTTGAGTAATACATAAGAAATTTTTATTTGGGCTTGTTATGCCTGTGTTTGCCACAGCCCAGGTTGTACCGCCATTAGTTGTTTTATAAATTCCGTGTGTTGAGTTTCCCTGTGCATTAAAAACACCTATTACAACGGTATTCGGATCAGATGAGTTGACTGCAATTCCTTGTATAGATCTTTGTTCAATAACAGCATTAGATGTTAATGTCCATGTTGCACCTGCATCAGTAGATTTATAAACGCCGCAATTAGAATATCCTCCAAGTGAATCAGTTCCGGCATATATAATATTAGGATTTGATGGGGCGATTGCTAAGCATTGAACATGGAAATAAGTCATACCCGTTCTTGAGGCAAACCAGTTTACACCGCCATTTGTAGATTTCATTATCCCTGAATCGAGACTGCCGCAGTACATGATTTGTTGATTTGCCGGATTGATTGCAATAGCTAGAACTCTTCCGACACTAGTAGTAGTAGGTGACCAAACACCGGGTCCGTCTGTTTGATAGAAAAAATTAACAAAAAGAATAACAAGTGGAATCACCAGTAATATTTTTTTCATATTACCCTCCCAAAGGTTTTTAAGTTTTTTGTTAGTTATTTTAAAGAGCTTTATATTTTTGTGAATGTATTTCTTATTTTGAACCGTGTCAATACAAAAATGAATATATTAAATCAAAGGTAAAACAATATTTAATAACATAAAAATCCCGCATTTAAGCGGGATTTATAAATGATGTTATATCTCTTTATTTTATTAGAACCATCTTCTTAGTATCTGTAAAATTACCTGACCTCAAAGTATAATAATATACTCCGCCTGCAAGTTTATCTGCATCGAACTCAACTGCATATTTACCCGGTTTGTATGTATTACTTGCTAATGTTTGAACATTTCTACCTAACATATCAAATACATCAATCGTTATATAGCCTTCTTCAGGTACTGAAAACTCTATCTTTGTCGAAGGATTGAACGGGTTAGGATAGTTCTGCCCGAGTGTAAATGATTCAGGTATCTTTGCAGCAGGCGGCTCTATTCCTGTCCATGGAACTACATCAACTCCAAAATCACACAATGCACCGTCACCGCTTGCATAAGGAGTGAACGGGCATCCGCCAACAGACCAAACTCTTCTTATTCCGCTTTTTGTTGAATTATAAATTCCTGTTCCTGTTCCCGAATATCCGCACTGACCCATAAACACTATGAGGCTCTTTGTAGGATCATACGGGAAAGGATGGTTTAACTCAATAAGCATCCATTGACCCATTGTACTTGAAAGGGTTACAGATGTTTTGGTATAAACGGTATCCATAATACCTTCATAAAATTTCGTCATGGTAAGGTTAGATAAAGAATCCTGTGCAAATAAAACGTGCATGTTAGTATATGTACGAGTACCTGTTGTAGCCGAACGTACATAAATAGAAGTGATGGCATAACCTGCAGCAAGAGGAGTCGGGTAAATAAATTCCCCTGCCTGAAACAATACATTGATAGCTTTACCCGGTGACATATTAAATGGGAAAGCATTATTTGATGTCCCTGTATTATTAGTATAATACATTGGTGTTTGTGAATAAACGCCCGGAAGGAGCAGCAGCATGAAGACTAAAAATAAAACTCCTGAACAAAGTGTAAATTTCTTTTTCATAATTTTATTTCTTTTAGTTTAGAAGAGAACGTTAATTATAGTGTAACGTTATTTATGATGTAGAGAACAATATTTGAAATAATGTAAAGTATTTTATGATACGGTTCAATACTAAAATGAAGGATAAAATTCGTAAAAACAGGGGTATATTTCAATTTGAGGAGGAGAAAAAATACATAAAAAAATCCCGCCGTATAAGCGGGATTTTTGAAAAAATATTATATTCAGATAGTGTTTAAAAATCCCATAAAGCGGGATTTCTAAAATAAACTATCATTTATTTTATCAACATCATCTTTTTGGTAGCCGTAAAGTCACCTGCTGTTATGGTATAGAAGTAAATACCACTTGCTAAGCTTGATGCATCAAATTCTATTGAATGATTTCCAACAGTTGTGTATCCGTTAACAAGTGTTGCAACATTACGTCCGAGTACATCAAACACAACCAATTCTACATTGCCTGCTTTTGGTATTGCAAATGAAATAGTGGTTGTTGGGTTGAACGGATTCGGATAGTTCTGATCAAGTTTATAAACATCAGGAACCTTTGAATTACCATTAATTTTTCCTACAGGGTCGCCGCATCCGAATGTATTTGCATTCCACATTGCTGTAACTTCGCCTGCTGTTAATGCTTTCTTATACAATCTGATTTCATCCATCTTTCCGATAAACGAAGTAGAAGTGCTGTAACCTCCAACTTTGAATCCTGTACCTGTAGTTATATTCAGTGTCTGTGGAACTGTAACAGCGAGAACGCCGTTCTTATACGCTTTTACATTACCTGCCGCTGAATCATAAACAATAGTAACTACTGTAGGAGCAGGTCCTATGCCGGTGACTGTTATGTCTGTTATGCCTGTTCCTCTTACAACAAGGTTATTAGAACCGGCAACACCATTATGGAAGCATCTGAATGAACCGGAACCTGCATCTCCGAATAAGTAATAAGCAGAACCGCTTGTAGAAGTAGGAATTTCCATCCACATGCTGATAGTCCAGCTTGAGGTACCCATATTCCAGTTATAACCTGTAGTAACACCGCCGCTTGCTGCTCCGGTACCTGTGATACAAGTATCAAACTGTCCGCCCGGTGTTAATGTTAAACCTGCTATTGGAGCAACTGTTGTTCCGACACCCGGTAAAGCGCAATTCAACACGTTTGTACCTGAAGGATTATTTTCGAATTTATAATACAAGTAGTTCGGTAAGTTAGGATCAGTTGCTGAACCTACATCAATTCCACAATTCAATACATTAGTTACTTGTCCGCCATATACGAAAGGACAACCGCCTGCACTATATGTTCTCCTGATACTTGAAACAGTTGTGTTTAATACGCTATATCCTGATGCTCCGGTAACAGCGCATTGTTCAATTTGTATAACTAAGCTTTGTGCATTATTATAAGCAAATGGATGATCTAATGTAAATAATGCCCATGTATCTGCCGGGTAGTTTAATGTAACAGATGCTCTTTGAAAAACTGTATCCATTGTTGTGGATGAAAATAAAGAACCTGTTGGTAAAGCTGTTAATGTTGTTTGAGCAAAAATAATTTTAAAATTGGTATATGAAAAGTTATTTATCGGGTATCCTGTTGCAACCCTGAAATAAAATTTTGTAATATTACCTGATGTTGCAGGACCCGGTGTATTAAATTCTCCCGGTCCCACTAGCCATTGAACCATCTTGCCTGCTGCTATATTAAAAGGAAATGAATTTGCAGTTCCACCTGACTGGTAATTATAAAACTGCGGTGTCTGCGACATTGTTGATATTGAAAAATATAACAGGAAGGAAAAAATTAGTACTGCTGAATAAAGTAAATTTTTCTTATTCATAGATTTCTACTTTAAGATTAAGAATAATATGTTAATTAAGAATTGATAAACTAATTAAGAAATTAAAATTTGTAAAAGCAAGTCAATACTAAAAGAACATGTTTATTAACTGTTTATGTTAGCTAATTTAGCTATTATTTTAAAAAAAATCCACGGATTAAACAGGTTTTTTTATGTAAAATATTTTTATTTTCTTCAGAAAAAAAAAGCATCTTTTTTGATGCAATTAAATCTACTGATTCTATTATCTAACTATATATATAAGTTGCCGGTTGTTATGCATCAAAATTCGATAAATAATGCCCGGTCTCTTATATTCATAAGCGACAATTCACGTCCAATCCCGTTAGCATTAAGTAAAGATACAATATTCCGATTAATTAGAATGCCTAAGAAATAATGATATTATGGATGAGTTTAATAGATATGAAAAAGAATCCTGAAGGGATGTTATCATTATAGATGATTGTATTATTTTTAATTTAGAATATTATATTCTTAACTTAATGCCATTGGTTAGGAGATGAGCGGGAAAAAAAGTGGAATGAAAAAAATAGCAGTACTACACTTTATTAACAAAATTTCTTTATTGCATTATCATATTCCTTTAACAAATCATGTATTACTTCTTTAACACTCTTTATATCATTCACCAGTCCTGATGACTGTCCCATTTCAAGCTCACCTTCATCAATATTACCTTCAAATATACCCATCATTTCTCTTTTTCTTCCGAGCAGTTCACGAAGCTCATCAACTGAAGCACCCGATTTTTCCAGTGCATCGGCAGTTAATCCGAATTTATTTTTTAATAATCTAACAGGAGCTAATTTTTTCAATGTTAAAATAGTAGCATCATCTTTTGCTTCAACAACTTTTTGCTTATAGATTTCAGAGCTGGATGATTCATGTGTAACGGCGAAGCGTGTCCCAATCTGAACACCTTCGGCTCCAAGAATAAAACATGCCGCCGCCTGCCTGCCGTCTGCAATACCGCCTGCGGCTATAACAGGTATTTCGCAGGCATCGGCAACCTGCGGTACAAGACATAAAGTAGTAATCTCATCAATACCGTTATGCCCGCCAGCTTCAAAACCTTCGGCAACTACAGCATCACAGCCTGCATCCTGTGATTTTAATGCATGCTTTACTGAAGCCACAACATGAACAAGCTTCATCCCTTCTGCTTTTAATTCTTTGGCAAATACTTTCGGACTTCCCGCTGATGTAAAAATAATTTCAATTTTTTCCTCTATGACAACTTTTATTAACTCTTTCACATCACCTCTCATCAATGGAACATTCACTCCGAACGGTTTATCAATATTATTTTCCGTAAAATATTTCCTCAGCTTTTGAATGTGAATTCTAAGCAAATCAGGTTTCATAGAGCCTGCCCCAATCAATCCGAAACAGCCGTTTTCCGAAACAGCAGATGCAAGCTTCCACCCGGAAGTCCACACCATCCCTGCCTGTATTACCGGGTGTTTAATGTTGAATAGAGTATTTATTCTTGTTTTAAGCAAAAAATGTATTTATAGTTTTTCAGATTCAGTAGATTTTTCAGATTTTTCAGATTTTTCAGATTTATCAAATTATTCAAATTCATCAGATTGTGGTAATTCATTGTGAACAAAGTTTACTCTCCGGTTAATTAGTGATTGCATGGGGTAATTCGTTAATTTAAGTCCGGAGTTGTTAAAGCAGCAATTCGTTATACATAATTCTTACTTACCTATATCAGTAACCCCTTGTCTATCACCAATTGTAAATCTTCCGGTCATCTTAAGCTAACGCTTGCCTGACTGCCTCAGGCAGGCGTCAGGTCAATTAATGTTAATCTAAGTTCTTTCTTTCCCTACCAAACAAATCAGTTAATCAGTATTCAACCATATTTTCAAAATAAGACCTGACACTGCCCCTTAATTTCGAATTTCGAATTGAGAATTATACTTTTAACTTCTCAACCTGTAACTTGTAACCTGCAACCTCAAACCTGCAACTTCCAACCTGAAACTACAAATTCGTCATTCGTAATTGATTTACCATGTCAACTGCCGCTCTTGCAGCTTCCCTGCCTTTATTACTTTCATCATCAGAAGAACGGGCAATTGCCTGTTCATCTGTATAAGCTGTAAGCACACCGAAGGTAACCGGAATTTCATATTTCATTCCAAGCTTAAATATACCCTGCGACACAATATTGGAAATATATTCGAAGTGAGCAGTCTCGCCTTTAATAACGGCACCAAGACAAATTACGGCATCGTACTTTTTTGATTTGCAAATCATTTTAGCTGTAAGGGGAATTTCAAATGCACCTGGACAGCGGAATACTTTAACTTCATTTTCAGTGCAGCCAAGATGGTTTAATTCATCCAATGCACCTTTTAAAAGCCCTTCAGTTACTTCTTCATTAAACTTACTGCATACTACTGCAATGTTTTTGCTGTGGTTTTTGGAGTTTGTTTCTTTTAATTTCTCTTTTCCCATTTCAGGTTTTAAATAAACGGTTTTTCATGGCAATAACCTTTTGCTCCGAAACCCAGAATGTACCTAATATCGAGTCATCATTTATTCTTCCTCCGTGGAAATCACTGCCGCCGCTTTCGAGCAAAAAATACTGGCTTGCAAAATCCTGGAAGTAAGTTACATAATCAGGTGAATGCGAAGGGTGAATTACTTCAATTCCATCTATCCCCTGTTCAATTATTTCTATTAAAGCTTCATCTCTTATATTTTTTCCGGGATGGGCAACAAAAGAAACTCCGCCGGCTTTGGATATTAACTTAATAGCTTCCTTTGTCTCAATATTCTTCTTCTTTTCATAAGCAGGTTTTCCATCGCCAATGTATTTCACAAATGCTTCATAATAATTGTGAATGTAATTCCCGTCAATTAATGCAAAAGCAATATGCGGTCTTCCTATTGAAGTATTGCCTTTAACTTTATCAAGAACCTCATCCATTTTGATAGGTATCTTCAAATTATTCAGCTTATTGACAATTTTCTCTGCACGTTCAAGCCTTAATTTCCGGAATGATATCAGGTACTCCAGGAGTTCAGGATTCTTGTAATCAAAGAAATAGCCGAGGATATGAACTTCCCTTCCTTTGTAGTCAGAGCTAAGCTCAACACCTGGTATAACCTCTAAGCCAATTTCCTTGCCTGTTTCAATAGCTTCATCTAAACCATCCACATTATCATGGTCAGTAATCGACAGGTAATTGAGCCCTGAGGATTTCGCCTTGCGGACAAGTTCCGAAGGCGTAAACTTTCCGTCTGAATAGTTGGTGTGAGTATGTAAGTCAGCTTTTATATTTTCATCATATTTCAGCAATAAGTGAAAACCTGTTCCAAAAATAAAAAAGGGATAAAAATCCCGATCTTACTTTAAGTGATTATTTAATAATTATTTGGTACCGGAGGAGGGACTTGAACCCCCGACCTACGGATTATGATTCCGACGCTCTAACCAGCTGAGCTACTCCGGCTTTTACATTTAAAATATAAATATAAATATAAATTTTATAACAAGTAGTTTCAAGGGAGAATATTAGTTCTTAGAGTTTGGCTATGTACACGATAAAATATTATTAACTTCATTAAATTGAAGCCTGTTATAAATAAGTCCATTTAAAAGTTTTATAAATATGTTAGTTAGATAATCAAAACCCCTTCTAAAAAT
>Ga0209819_10000533_pt1 | contig 11135 bp, 9 predicted proteins | sample PPLLak2March2015_FD_187248 | JGI IMG/M metagenome (GOLD analysis project Ga0209819, IMG submission 187248) | Freshwater sediment microbial communities from Prairie Pothole Lake near Jamestown, North Dakota, USA - PPLs Lake P7 Core (1) Depth... | ecosystem: Environmental > Aquatic > Freshwater >... | reverse complement strand
AAACTTCCAATATTATTATCACATAATGTTTATCTAAAATGAATGAATGGTGAAGTAAGCATAGAGGGCAAAATACGCCCGGCAATGATACAGATCGGTTTCGGCGAAGTCCCTATATTCGATAAATATATGTCTCGATCTATATGGAATGTGTCTGGACACGTAATCTTCAAAGGACGAGCGAATTTGGGACATGGTGCGAAGTTGGATGTTGAGAATGGAGCCTTAATCATAGGCAATCAGGCCGTTATCGTCGCTGAATCCACAATCGTTTGCAGGAAAAAAATTGTTCTTGGTAATAATTGCGTTATCTCTTGGGACAATTTACTAATGGATTCTGACCTTCATGCCATATGCGATACGAATGGAGATTGCCTAAATAGTGATGCTGAAGTCATAATCGGAGACTGCACGTGGATTGGATGTCGTTGCACGATACTAAAAGGCTCTTTTGTAGGGGACGGATGCATAATTGGGGCGGGCACATTAATTAATAAGCGATTTGATGAGCGGAATCTGCTGATCGTCGGAAATCCTGCCAAGGTGCTGACGGAGGGAATACACTTTGAGTGGGATCACCAAAAGCTCCACGTATAGTGGCATATGTCGTAATATTTTGGACTTTACTTTGTGCAGAGGGGGGAAAAATTATATATAAGCGCAAAATAATCCAGATTCTTACACATTCACTGTCATCATTTGTGTCATGCGATTACTCATCCATGAATAGCGGCAATATTCCATATGAAGCCGGATGGCACTCGCAGCTTGCGAAAGAAATAGTGAAAAATTCGAGGAATTATGATGTAGAGTGTTGGGGCATTGACAAAAATCTTGATAATCAGTTGCAGTTCAAAGAGGGTAATATAACTTATAGGCTATTTCCATCTACTAATTTAAGATTTTTTGGTGAAGTATCTCCTGAACTGATACAGGAACTATATCGTTTGGCGATGTCAGAACGCATTATTATTCACATTCACAGAGTATTTAGTTATACTACTTATCTTATACCCCTATTGATTAGGACGACGCCTATAATTATTCAACATCATGGCGATATATCTTGCTTGCAAGGATTTTACGAAGCAAATAAAATTAAGGATAAAAAAGCTCTTGCTCATCTTTTGTTATATATATTAAGGCAAGAATGGTTATTTGAACGATTGACTTTAAGAAGAATAGATCGGCTCTTTGTCCTCAACGACGATGCGATGGAATATTTTCTCCCTATGATCGACAATAATAAGATCGAAAAGCTGACCATGGGCATCGATTTTGAATTATTCACAAAAATGGATAAAATTGCGGCAAGGTCGCTTCTTGGATTAGGCAAGGATAAAAAATATATTCTCTATTCCGGAGCCTTCGTAAAAAGAAAGGGCTTGGAATATCTTCTTCGGGCTATGTCAATTCTGCTCAGGGATCATGAGAACTATTTTCTTATTCTAAAGGGAGATGGGTATTACAGAGACGATTTAGAGTCATTAGCCAGGGAAATTGGGATATATTCAAATATTATATTCGTTCCTTGGGTAGAAAAGGCTAAATTGCCTATTTATTATAATGCTGCTGATGTATGTGTTTTGCCGTCTTTAGATGAAGGATTGGGCATCACTGCCGTTGAGGCATTGGCTTGCGAGACGCCCTTTATAGGCTCTGATGTGGGTGGAATTCCAGATGTTGTTCGAAATTTTGGGATGGGTGTCCTTGTAAAACCAAGAGATGCAGAGGCCATTGCAGAGGCCATACTGACATTGATAGACCAGAAGCAGGAGTTAAGACCTGATCGTGAAAATGCCCGAAGATATTACGGTTGGGAGCAAATCGCAAAAAGAAATATAGAAATATACGATGAACTATGGGCGACGTATTGGGAAAATGAGAATCACAATAACATTAGCAACTAATTATGATGTCAAGACTGGTGGTAAATAATGGAAAAATATAAAAATATTATGTTCAATTGTATTTGCCGAAAAATGTGGCGATCATATGATTTGGGGAAAAAGGGGATATATGCGCTCAAAAGAGATGGACTCAAAAATTCCTATATTAATTATAAAATTTTTATAAAGAGAACTAAAAAAAGAAACAATTTATATTCCCAAATAACTGACCATGGAAGGGCGGAGTGGTTTAAAGATGTCGTTAAATGCAAATATATTATCGGCGAGATGCAGGATCATCCGTTTTATAAAAAAGCATACAAATTCGAAGAAACCTACTATTGGTTAAACGTACCAAAATGGATAAATGAGGATAGCGCCAATAATTCTGTAACGTCTGTCCTTGATATCGGTTGTGCATATGGGACTCTTATTCTCTATGCAAAAAATAAATATAAATGCGATGCATTTGCTATTGATATTACTGATTCGTATTACACTTCTGCATTGAGTCCAAAATATTGCATACGATTTCAAGTTGCAGATATTGAGAACGAGCAAATACCCTGGAACAGAACATTCGATAGGATTCTCTTCACAGAGGTAATTGAGCATTTATTTGATCCCCTCGGAGTGCTAAAAAAGATCTATGGAGCATTATCTGAGGATGGAAAGCTATTTTTGTCTACGCCGGATGCCGATGAGTGGGGAAAACGAGATAAATATTACAGTTCATTTAGTGAAATATTATCAAAGCCAAAGTATAATATAAATAATGTAGATGATCATATTTATCAATATGATTGTAATGAAATAAGATGTCTTCTGGAACTTGCAGGATTCCAAATTGAGAAATCAGAATTTTCTCCTGGCGTCTGTGGAAGACATTTTAACATAATGGCAAAAAAAAGTGAGGGTCATTTAACTTTTTAAATATGCATTCTGAATATATTATCCTTTTATTTCCAAAACTGCTTTTTTTATTATTAAAGCTCTCTGCGCCCATGAATTATCTTTTGCAAAATCCATTCTTATGCGTGCCTTTTCCTTGTCATCATCTTTTAAAATATCGCCAATATTATCTATGAACTCTTCATACGTTCTAGAAACCTTACAAATAAGCGGGTATTTTCTTAATTCTTGCGTATCTGTTGCTACGGTAGGTTTGCCCATCGAGCAATATTCATATAGCTTTACAGGGTTGACTTGATCTGTTAGCTCATTGATCTTAAAAGGAATCATGCATAAGTCGAATGCTTTTAAATAATTGGGCAACTGATCATGATTTCTTTCCCCTAATATTAATATATTTTTACAATTTTTTAGATTGTGTAGATCTAAATCGCTACCTCCAACCAAAACAATAGACCATTTTGGCCTCATTTTTGCCACATATTTTATAAGGTCTAAATCGATCCAGTGCCCAATGAATCCAATAAAGCCTATCATAGGATGATTTATGTGCTTTATATCCAACGGACACTCCCCTCTTTTTGTTGGGTCAAACATCACATTATCTACTGCATTCGGAACATAATATGTTTCTTTATTAATCCTATTACATTTCTCTTCTAAGCCCTTAGTTGTGGCCAGGATTATATCTGCATGTCTGATCAGATACTCTTCGCATCTTTCTACCTTTTGGCGAGTCGATCCGCGGAAAAAATAAGGAAAATTATCAAGGCAATCATAGCAGAGTGATGTCTTATCCATTCGATTAATCAAGCCAATTTGAGTTGGTGATGTCAGCCAGAGTAATGTATTTTTCATATTCAATCTGGACACGGCAAATTGTATCTGTCTTGCAATCATTAAGGAATTTAAGTAATCCATGCTGCGGTTTGAGCAAGCTACACTCATGAAAGGTATATTTAGGAACGGGGTAAATACAAATAGGTTATTGTTAATTTTCTCCAGCCTGGACCCCAATTTCAGCTCTCCCTCAACATTTCTTTTCAAAAGGTACTTTCTAAATATATCAATGGATATTGGTCTAGGATTAACATATAAAATCCTGAAGTAGGACGATAAGTTCAAAGCTAGATGCTGCATTCTCTGTGTACGACCATCCCAGTTTACAGAACTTATATATATTATATCTTTTATCACTGAATGGATATCTCCGGATTGATTTTCTCTCAATTTTTCGTATTTGGAGATGCAGTAAGATCTATCCACATTCCTCTTAATGATGCCCTACTCTTTCTCGATAATACAATGCCAATAAGCAAAAAAATCAGGAAGTATGCAACTCTGTAATAGATGCTATTTGGTATAAACAAGCTTATCAATAGAATAATCAGTGGAACGATTAGATATAACGAGAAATTTTTGATCACAACATGTTGTTTATATTTCATATAGATCTGCAAAATAATTATAAAAAATAGATACGACGCAATATATGCATATCCTACACCGGATAACCCATATGCCATAATTAGGTAATGGGCGGCAATAATAAAGCTAATAAACCATAGTGCGTTAAGTATAAACGAATCCCAAGTTTTGCCCAAACCAATTATTATATTACCTATCACACTGCACAATGATACTAAATATATTGCGATGGCCATCAAACAAAGGATCATCCATGAACCATAAAACTGGCTTCCATATACGACGGATACAATATCCCTGGCGAAGATGCATGTGAATATAGATCCCGGTAGCGCCAAAATGCCAATGAGATAAAACGTATTCAATGAAAGGTTATTCATCTCTCTTTTATCTTTAGCGCTAAACTCGGATACTAGGGGAATTAGGGGTATGGCTATGGCGTTAGGGATGAATAACAGCATATTCGAAATGGTGTATGCTATCGCGAACAAGCCTACATCTCCCAAGCCGGAGTAAATTGCAAGCGTCGTATTTGCAAACCAAACCCCTGGAATAACTACAAGTCCCGATAGTACCATCGGCATTCCGAAGCCGATGAGTTCCCTGGCGACTCTACGGTTGAAACACAACCTAATCTTTATGTCCTCTTCCTTTAATATTTTCCATAGATGACTGATATTATTTATCGCGCTTACCATGTAATTTACAAGCAAAGCAACCAGTGCACCTGTAATTCCCCAGGAATATATTAAATAAATACTTACAGGTAAGGATATTACAGAGTTAATGATCGTTAACCTGGAGAGCAGTCTGAACCTTTGGAATCCTTGTAATGCAGAATTAGTCAGAGTGGATACTGATAATATTACAACAATCGCAGAGGATATCTGGATCATTGGGGACAATTCCGGCACATTATAAAATCTTACAGAAATTATTTCTCGGCTAAGGGAGTAAATGGAGGCGAAAACAATTGAGAATGCCAATACCAGGGCAAACGCCGTCAAGACCAGATCGTCTCTGGCATCCTTTCTTGTTTGAGAGTATTCCGATAGCAATTTCGCCATGGCAGGAGGAATGCCAAACATCGCAAAGATTGTTACTATTCCTTGAAGGCTTAAAAGAATACTGTATAAGCCCATAATCTCTCTACCAAGATGTCGTGCGGTGAAGATTGATATTAAAGTCATAATTAAAATAACAACTATATTAGAATATATGGAATAAACGCTCCCCTTAATAAAACGGCTAGTACTCTCTTTCATATTGGGTGAATTCAGCTCTTGCTTAATCTTATGACTGTTGCATTATAACATTAATTTCAAATCTCAAGATATTATTTATTTGCGCCCTTAAGATCTTATTCTCATGTAATTGATCTGTTATTTATAATAATTATATAACTCCGTCAGGTTTAGATTATTATACATGCTTAACTGCTGAGACTCGCTCGCTCTCAGCGCTTGAAGACTGCTGAGTTTCTGTTTACCCATTTCACCTGCATGGCCATGGTATGTCCATGAATCTAAGTCGCTTTGCTAATTGCGCAACATACTCATATTTTTTCAAGACATCGAGGAACCATTTTTTTGCCTTTATTCTAAAATGGGTTTAACGACCTGATTCTTGCATACTCTTTTTTTCAGGCTGGTTCGGTGCAATCTTGGCATTCATGAGTATGTCTCCAAAAGGGATACGTATCATTATGCCTACTGCAATGTAACTTAATAAAACTGTTGTGACAAATAATAATATATAGAATAATGGATTGTTAGCGGATAGGTTAATTGTTCTAAATAATAAAACAATTATATTCATAAAAAATATATGTATTAAGTATATGCCGAATGAGTAATTGCCTAGTGCTTTCAGTGTCAAACTCTCTGAGTATCTAACGCAGTTATACAATGAGATAATAATCGTTGAATATAATAACGGTTGCATGGCGTTCGATATTAAGAAATATGGTGCGGGGATGGACTCGGCAGTACCATATTTCACAATGCCTTCAACCCAAGTACGATAAATGAAAAATGTTATGATAATGGACGATATGAATGCATATTTTGTGTATGGGAAAGCATTTGTATTCTTGTCTGCATATATACCTAATAGAAAATAAAATACGTAACTGATAAATAAGCTCCACTCTGAATGAATGCCCTGCAACGTAGCAATTATAATATATGCAATTTGTGCTAATAACGTAAATAATAGCAACTGTTTAGATTTATCGTAATCCTCAAATAGCTTATATATTTTAATAATAATCGGGTAGAGAATATAGAGCTGCATAATTAATATAAAAAACCAAAATGTGTATACACTTTCGCCTGAAAAAATATTGTGGATAATCTCTGAAGTAGTCGGTATTTTGTGATGGTAAAAGGCCGGGTACGATGTATAGAATATAGAAAATATGATATAAGAAGGCAGAATGGATCTAGCTCTCGCTGCGTAGAAGTGCTTTAGCGAAAACGTATCATAATACTTGTTGGATAGCACATACCCAGAGATGAAAATAAATAAGGGAACCGCGAATTGGGAAAATACATAAATAATAATATTGATGTGGGCTAGGGTATTAATCGGATTTATGTTGTAGAAATAATATGATACATGGATGGCGACGACTGCCAATATCGCGATCCCGCGCAGAATATCCATTTCATTTATCCATTTGTTTATAGACATAGATCTCTATTTTAGAACGTCTATCAGCATATCGATATGGCGGATAATCCTATCAAGGCATAGAAGAATATCGAAGAAACCAGCTAATTCTACATCGAAACTACCTTACACAGGCATCTGCTCATCCCGCGCCCCAAGCATCTCATATCTCTCTCCCCTTCATCCCGTAATCGCATATTATCCTTACAGGATGTATTATATGATAAAGCGGGTAAAGCCATGCGGGCAGCGGCACTTTCTGCAGATCCTCGCCCATTGGCTGCAGCGCCAGACCCATCACGCTCCGAATTCTATCCGAGTGCCTCTCTCGAGCCAGGGACCAAAATGAGAATCCTTCCATCAGCATAGAAGATCTCTTTGATCCTTCCATGAGATTGCTCAGGATGTTCGACACCATGGACCTTATTGCTTTATCATCCCCTGACTTTTTTGATATGTCCTCCGGGAGCTCTATTCCTAGGAGGCCCTCAGCCAATTTGCATCCTAGCAGGAGCAGTCTCTCCACATGAAGCTCTCCGGCGCATCTCATGGTTTGGTTCCAATCTAGGTTGGGACAGGAATGCAACACTGCCCCAACATCGCAGATCATCTTCAGAGTATTTGCGCCCCACCAGTGCTTGGCAGAGTGTATGCAGAGAGCCAGAAGCAGATCCTCTGAGGATAGGACTGGAATACTGCAGTCATTAAAAGCTATAGCATTGATGCGTGACCAAATGCCGTTTTCATCGAATCCGATGGCATAGCATGATGGGAGAAGCTGCCAGTGCACTTCAAGGTGAATTCCTCTTGCTTTCTGATTGAAGTTGTATTCGCACTGGGATTTAAGGTAAGCTTTCTCTTGATCCTGGTTCAATAAAAGATCTGGGCAATATCCTTCCAGGAGAAGAAGGTCTTTTGTGTGCATGACGTCTTTCTTAGGAACCAGGATATCTAGATCAACAAATGTCCGTGCCGAAATATCCCCATATGCCTGCTGTGCAAGTATCGGGCCTTTGAGCGGCACAGCTTTTATGCTCGCCTCTCTCATCGCATCCAATATCTTCAACAGTTCCGAAGTCATCTTCAGATTCTGCGCCGTATTCTGCAAATAAAGCATCTTCAGCCGTGCCAGCCACTTCTGCGGGACTGCCTGCGGGCAGCTCTGGTTGATTGTGCGATAGAGCAGGGGCATCACTCCCTGCCTGTTGGCGAGTTGGAGCACCTTGTCCCAATCCCGCCCTTGTGCAAGTGTCGCCTCCAGCTGGGCAGGCTTTTCCGTGCCCAGAAAGACGCGGCAAGCGGAAAGGAGCACCTGGAACTCCAAAGGGATCTGTTCAGGCAGAATGGTATCTTTTGAAATAGCTGTTAGCCTCCTCTTGCGGCTGAATAGTCATAGTTGACTTTATTGAATATCCTCCTCAAGATTAAACCTCCTTTTCATTCCATGAATATCGATAATATTCTCATTATATCGCCAATATACCATTTTCGCAACGGCAAGATCTTAAATTTTTACTCTACGATGTGCCTTCGGTTGCATTCTAGCTGTAACGACATTTGCGCATCGCTTCATTTTGCAGATCTTTCCGGGGCGGTGCAGACCTCCGTGAGCCATTGGCCTCATGTATATGATACTTAATAATATAGTTATATATAATTATATAATGGCTTATTATGCATTTGCATATGCCCGATATTCTTGAGCGCCCTGGCCGCACACAGTCGCACGTTGCTGTCCTTGTCATTGCCCATGACCTGAAGCAAGAGGTCCTTTGCTCTGGCATCGCCCATCAACCCGAGCGCCCATGCAGCATCGGCTCTAATCTCCGAGCTTTGGTTTTCTTCCTTCAAAATTTGCAGGAACGGCTCAACCGAATTGCTCTTGTTAATCTTTGCCAGAGACTTCCCTGCGGCATGTCTTACATCCGGCACTCCGCCTTTAAACGCTTCAACAAGCGGATTAATGGCTCCATCGTCTCCAACATCCCCAAGAATGGTTGCAGCGCCCAATTGAATCGCTTTATCATTATTCTTAAGGGCCAGGATCAAGGAACTGGAAACCTGCCTGCCCATCTTTGTCAGAGACCGTACTGCTGCGGCTCGAACTTCGCTCTCATTATCTCGAAGCATCCCGATCAAGGGTTCAATGGCACTGTTGTCGTTGATCTTGCCAAGAGATTCAATTGCCTTGGCCCGAACCCGGCCGGACTTATCATCAAGCACATCGATCAACGGCTCCACAGCAGCAGCATCCGGAATATCGCCAAGCGCCTCTGCCGCCCCGCTGCAAATGCTGCTGTTGTTATCCCTCAAAAGCCCGATTAGAATATCCTCCGCACGTGGTCCCTCGATGGCACGCAGAGCCCATCTGGCCCCTCCTCGGATGCTGGCATTCTTGTCTGCAAGTGTCCGGACCAGGAGACTGGTAGCTTTAGGCTCCGAGATCATTCCCAAGGAGACTGCCGCCCAGTATCGAGTGCTGTCATCGTTGCTTGTTGCGAGAGCATCCATCAGCTTCTCCCCTGCTCTGCTATCGTTGATCAACCCAAGTGCTGCTGCTGCCTCTTGCCTGACTAGGCTGGCGTTGTGGCTGCTTTCTGCGTTTCCCTTGCCTCCGTCCTGCAAGGCCTGGACAAGGGGATTCACGGACGCATTGCCGATCTTCACCAGCGCCAAAACCGCCCAGTCTCGCACGTTGCTATCTGGAGATTGCAGGGCTGACATGAGCGGGTCAATTGCCTTAGGGTCTCCGCTTTTTCCCAATTCCCATGCAGCGTTGCACTTTGCTTTGCTGTCTCCGTTTTGAAGAGCGTGAATGTAATTCTCTGCTGTTTTGGTCTTTGCATCTCCTTGAACCAGGGCCGGGGCTATGATTAGCAGTGATAGAACCAATCCTAGAATCATTTTGCTCTTCAAGAGACTCAACTCCATGCACAATTTTAATTTATTTTTTCTGAATTATTGGTATTTATCTCCGTAATGAAATAAATAGCAAAATACTTAAAGAATCTTACAGCTCCAGCTATTCAGCCAGCTCCGCTTATCATCCATCAATTAAGATGCTGACTTGAGCAAACAATTCGGCACAATCGGTCCTGAAATGAGGTCCGCATTGTTTTTCTGGATATAAGTGGTTAGCATATTGGATATTATTAAGTTATCGCTTCTTGTGGTGTTAGTTTTCTCAAAAAATTCCTCAAGATATTAAAACATTATCAAAAAATAAATAAGAATAAATAATAGTTAGCGGTAGTATTGGGACTATGCAGTCCCTGAACCTGCAAAGCGACCAAAGCAAGATCTGCAGAAAAAGAATTTGGCTGTAGCGTCTTTAGGCGTTTAGCCGCTCTAAAGGCCATTTCCCAAAGCCATCTGCTTAAACCGTTAGGAATATGTCCATCGCCTCTTTCTGCTTTCCTTGAGCCATCAAGACGTGCATCTTGTTTACGAGTGCCTGGTTCCATTTGGGATCGATCTGCAGTGCACGATCATAAGCCATCAAAGCGCTCGTATATTTACCCTGGGCCTCCAGCGCTTGACCTTTGGCATTGTAAGCCAGCTTGTGCTTGGGATTTCTGGCCAACACGCTGTCAAACAGTTCTATGGCCTCTGTTGTATTATTAGCAGCCAGACTCGATAGTCCCTTCCTGTAAAGGGCGTCCGTGTAGTTGGCATCTATGGACAATGCGCCGTTATACTTGACCGCTGCCTCCTCAAACAGGCCCCGCAACTGCAAAATGTTGCCTTCCCGAAGCCTTGCGGCTTTATCCTTTTTGTCAGACTCTGCAGCTTTGCCGGCGGCATTTGAGGCGTTCGCATAGTCCTTCTTGGAGTTGTATGCGTCTGCCAAACCCGACCATGCGGCGGTTTTCTTGTCGTCAAGCTCAAGTCCCTTCTTGTAGGAGTCTATCGACTCGTTGAGCTTATTTAATGCCTTCCAGGTATTTCCTCTGTGCGTCCATGCATCCGCATTGCTGGCGTTTTGAGCTAATGATTTGTTGAAATAGTCCAGAGCTTCCGTGTAATTCCTGGCAGTGTAAAGCTTGCTTCCTAGCCTGTCATAATATGTTGATGAATCCTCTGCGGCGCAAACGGCGCTCAAAATGAATAAGCAAACCAGTGCTCCGAATATCTTCATATTCATGCTACCAACCTCCTTAATTCTTCTACGCCGCGTCCTTTAAATCGCCACGAATATCTTCATGGCTTCATCCATCTTGCCTAATGCCAGCA
>Ga0209819_10000532_pt1 | contig 11135 bp, 8 predicted proteins | sample PPLLak2March2015_FD_187248 | JGI IMG/M metagenome (GOLD analysis project Ga0209819, IMG submission 187248) | Freshwater sediment microbial communities from Prairie Pothole Lake near Jamestown, North Dakota, USA - PPLs Lake P7 Core (1) Depth... | ecosystem: Environmental > Aquatic > Freshwater >... | reverse complement strand
TGCGCCGAACCAGAGCCAGTGCCATGTGCGACTGCCATTTGCCGATCTCGGCAACAGCCGGTGGCGGCTCAAGGACTTGCTCGGTGATGCGACGTACGATTGGGATGGCAACGATTTGCAAGGGCGCGGTTTATATCTCGATGAGCGACCCTGGAGCGCGCGGGTTTTTGCGCTGACAAGGGGATGAGGAAGAGTGTCGACGGAAGAAGAGGGATGAGGATGCTCTCGCGAGGGTCGTCAAGGGGAGGGAGATGATAGATTGTCATGATTTTTTGTATGTCTGACCCTATTTCTGGCGCGTTATCATCTCCTACATGTCTTTCGTTGCGTGCAGAATTTCCTGAATACGCTTTTTTACAACTGGCAAATCCTTTTGCGTGATCTCCCACACCGCGTTGATATCCACACCCATATAATCGTGAATCAGCACGTCGCGCAGCCCGGCGATGCGGCGCCATGGGACTTCTGGATGTTGAGAGCAAAGCTGCTTGGACAGCCTTTTGGTTGCCTCGCCTATGATTTCAAGTTGGCGAATGACGGGCGTCCTGCCAATGAGAGGTGGAGACGAAAACATCATGACCCACCGAGATATAGGTTTCGATTTTTTCGATGGCGTCCAAGATATGTCTGAGGTAAAGCCGGTCGCCTATCACAGACTGACAGCTTCCTTGAGAACTTGCTCTCGGATGTAAGCGCTCACCGCATCCTCGGTTACCACATCGACTTCGCGCCCTAACAAGTCCTCAAGCTCTTGTTTGATCGCGATGAGATCGAGAAGGCTTCGCCCCGGTTCGAGTTTTACCAAAAGATCGACATCGCTTTTCGCGCCGGCTTCACCGCGAGATAGGGAGCCGAAAACCCGCACATTTTGCGCGCCATGAGAGGCGGCGATTCGCAATATTTCGTCACGCTTGTCTTGCAACATTTTGCTAGGGTCCATGATCGATTCTTCCTTTGAAGTGATTTTATGTTACAAGGCGCATCCTGGCAAGGAGATTAACGACAGCGGCAGCGAATTTCCAGGGACATCAGACTTCATTTCCTCTGCTTGCCCTTCTGCCAGCCGCCGTTCTTTCGCCGTGGGCTCGTACCGATTAACCGTTCTAAAAACATCCATCCTGCGCACGCCTCGCGGCACGACGTGCTACGGACAAGGAAGGGAAGTATGGGAAGGGAAGTATGGGGTCAGGCATAACAATCTATACAGACTTGACGCCAATGCGCGGTTTTTGCTATTGGTCGAATCATGGCCCGTCGTCCCAGAGTGTTCGCAGCCGGTTTGCTCTATCACGTCATTGTCCGCGGCAACCAACGGCGAAAGACGTTTCGACACGATGACGATTACCGAGCTTACCTCGACCGACTAGAAAAGTACCGCTCCCAGTGCCAAGTACGTATCTACGCCTACTGTTTGATGCCCAACCACGTCCATCTGCTGGTCGAGACCGGTAGCACGCCGTTAGCCAAGTTCATGCAAGGAGTCCAACAATCCTACACCCAGTACTTCAACCGTCGCTATCGAAAGGTCGGCCATTTATTTCAAGGCCGGTACAAAGCGATTATTTGCGACCGGGACAAGTACCTGTTAGCGCTAATTCGCTATATCCATCTCAATGCGGTACGGGCCAAGCTCGCCATCCGGCCGGAACGATATCGTTACAGCGGCCATAACAGCTACTTGAGAAACGAGACAGATAAGATCGTTGAGGCTACGCCGGTCTTGAAATTGATGGGCGGCGAGAAGGCCTACGAGAGATTTGTCTTGGCAGGAATGGGGGAGGAGCACAACGAAGCGTACTACTCCGTGAAAGATCAGCGTTTTTTGGGAGAGGAAGGATTTGGCGAGGAAATCAGTCGGGATGTCGAAGAAATATCCAAGCCCAAGAGGAAGAAGCCGATCGAGACGGTGTTCAAGGAAATCGCCCGGCGTGTGAAAGCGTCGCCGGAGTTGATACGCAGCAAGGACCGGCGCTGGGATATCTCGCACAAGCGAGCTGAGGCGGTGGCGATACTGGTGCGGGAGTGTGGCTACGGGGTCAGCGAAGTGGCGAAGTATCTGGGGCGCGATCAGGCGAATGTGAGTACGATGTTATCGCGATTGTCGGCGCGGCAGACGGGGAGAAGGATTGTAATGACTGTTATGCCTGACCCCACTCCCCCTTTCCTGAGCGCGTCCCCAAGCAATCTTGCAACCAAAGGAGCGTGAAGTGAAAACCCTGATTCGTTTTGCCATTCTGGCGCTGGCCGCCTTACCGGCCCCCGCGCTGACCCAACAGCAGAAAGTGACACCACCGGTCGCCACGTACTGGATGAGCATCGATACTACGAGCGGCCTGCCGATGGGCGGCATGGGCGTTGGCGGCGGCATGTCTGCGATGGACATCGGCCGCATGATGCTCGGCGGCGGCATGGAGGGCGGCGCGAACCGCTCGATGCTGTTGGAACTGGGATCACAGCGTAGCGCAAGCGGCGCGCCGGCGGCATCGCATGAGCTTCCCACGGGACTCAAGATGGGCGCCAGCCTGCCGCTGGAAACGCCGCAGCAGGCGCGTCGCCCCGAGCCGCGTGAAGACGGCGTGCCCGAGAACTTCGAGAAACCGCGAGGACGCATACTGATTTACTGGGGTTGCGGCGAGCAGGCCGGGTCGGGACAGCCTTATGTCGTTGATTTTGCGCGCATGGCGCAAGGCGAAGTGCCGCAGGGTCTGATCAGCCGTCGCGTCAACGTGCAGCTCGGTCCGTCGCCTTCGCGGAGCCGCACCTACGGCGACTGGCCAAACCAGCGCGACAGCCAGCGCGTGCCCCGTGATGCCAGCCTGCGTGGTGAGCATACGGTCAAGGGCAACTACTCGCCGGACATCCGGTTTGCGCTGGCCGACAAATACGATTTCATGGAACCCGTGAATCTGGCGATGGCCAAATCCGGCGGCGGCATCAAGCTGTCGTGGAACAGCGTTGGCAACGCGCATGGCTACTTTGCATCTGCGATAGGTAGCAAGGAGGGCACTGAAGATATCGTGTTCTGGAGTTCTAGCAACAGCCGCGAGTTCGGCGATCAGCTGATGACCTGGCTGGCTCCGGGCGAGGTTGCGCGCCTGGTGACAGAGAAAGTGGTATTGCCGACCGCAACGACCGAATGCGTCGTGCCGGCGCAGTTCGTTGCGGCTGCGCCTGCAGCATTCGTGCGTTTTATCGCCTATGGCGAAGAAGCCAACTTCGTGCATCCGCCGCGGCCGCAGGATCCCAAGGTCGAGTGGAACCAGGAATGGGTCACCAAGGTACGGTTGAAATCCACTGCGACGGCGATGCTCGGCGAAGGGGGTATGGGCAGCGCGCCGCGCGGAAGCGGGCGTAGCAGCGACAGCGCTGGCGCGCAACCAGAAGGCGGTACTGCCCAAGGTGGAGCCCCGGCGGTTGATCCGCTGCAGGAAGGCATCAAAGCCTTGAAAGGGCTGTTCGGCCGGTAACGGCTTTCAGTGCGTTGGATCGGGGCCAGGTGAAGTGGCCAGGTCTTGCATTGTCGTACTGTATGTCCTTGCGAAGGTAGTCCCCGAAACCCTCCTCGGCCGCCGTCGCGGCGGTCTTCACCTGATCATCGTTTTGCGGAGGCGGAGTCTCCAGTGCGTTTGAGATCGGCGGAATAGGTCAACCCTTGACTGTCTTTAGCGTCGGATTTAAGAGTGCGCTCTTTACTTCCCGGATCCAGATAAAGCTGCAGTGTCGCTTGGCCGCCCTTCTCGCCTTTCGCGCTCAGTTTGCCATCGGTCAAAACTAACTTTCCTTTCTCGGCGAACACACCGATCACGCTATAGCTCACTGACACCCCTCCAGCCGTTGTCCTGGTTCTCATTATGGCAATGTCGTATGCCCCCGTATCGTCAATAACGAGAGTCACCCGATCGTAGTTTTGCGTAAAGTAGTGATCTCGAATCAGAAGTCCCTCCCATTTCCCAGCAACGCTTTTGAAATCCGTTACAGCAGTCGGCTGCCGTGTTTCCGTCGGAGCCATGGAGCTGCAAGCGACGATGAGATGCAAAAAAGCCAAGCCAATAAATCCAACCATTTTTTTCATCTACAAGTTCCTCCTGTTTATAACGTTGGTACCCTCCAGGCACTGCCTCCACACCAATGATTGAGCGATACGTATACCAAAAAGGCGGTCAAGAACGATAGCGCTTTGTTACATTCTTCCCGGCATCAATTAGGCATTTTTCCCATAGATGCGAAACAACGAGGTCAAGTTTGCATCGCTGCACATTCGTAGCCATTGAGCTTCAACGGTACGTAGAACGGCAGCCTGAGACGAATAGATCCGCACTAAGGTACTTCAGGAGCTGAAGCCTCGCATAATATTTTGAACCCGGACCTCGGTCGCTCAGATTGTAATCAACGCCGCAAAGCGAATTTGACGTGCCCTCACCACTGGATCAAGGGGAGCAGCCATGATGTCGCTCGAAGAGCTGGTGAAAACGCTGTTCGGTATATTGTTCTAGCATGAAAGCAATTTAATCACTTCGGGTGATTCCTCGCAGTTTGCGGCGCAATGGCGATCCTAAGTCTTCTTAAGGTCCGTCATTCCCGCATGTTTTTAGCGGGAATCCAGGCGAACCTCGGACTGGACCCCCGACCCATTCGACCTGGCTCAGGGTCGTGGTGAGCAAAGTCGAACCACGATAAGAACATTCGGGGGTGACAACTTTTGGGAAAATTATTATAAAGTTTTTCGATACCCCGCTGCTTGCGGCGGGGTTCTTCATTTGCGATTTCGATACTGGGATTTCCGATTTTGATTAAAGGGTATGTCGGTCGAAAAGCACTCCTCATCTGAGCGGCCACTCTGGCTTTTTTCGCGGCGTGCGGACTTTTGGCTCGCCTCCGGTGGAGCTTCAGTCGGGCTGCTGGCGGCGGTTCTTTTGGTTCTCTCGCACGGTGATCGGGAATTGGACGCACTAGATTTTGTGTTATCCGAGTTCCATCTAGGGGCGACCTACGGTGCCATTATGCGGCAGCGGCTCTGGCGTCATCGCCAAGTCGATGTCGTGCTGGTTCCTCTGGTTATTCTGGCGCTGACCTACGCTTTTTCGATGAGCGGCCAAACGATCTTGCTCACATCGATCGCCATGTATGCTGCCGTCTGGCACCGAGGGCGGCAGAGTCTAGGGGTGGCGCGTTTTTACCAGCGTGGCATCGGTGGTCCGGTGTCGCGGGCGCACGATCTTTTGTTCCGTGGGGCCATCTATCTGCCCATGGCGGCAGCCATGTTCGCCTATACTCATCTGGCCCCGAGTGAATACGAAGGCGAGCCCTATCTCGCACTCGATTTCGGCGCAGAAATTACTTCGATAGTCGGCTTTGCTGCGGCCGCCTGGGTGATCGCTTATCTTACCTGGACGCTTTGGCGAAATCGTGGCGAGCGCGTAATTTCTGCGTCTCAAAAAGTTGGCCTGGTTCATCCCGGCGAATGGTGGGTGGTTCTCGCGCATGCCGTAGCCTTCGGCAGCGGTTATGTGCTCGGAGCGTCGAATGTATCGTTTTTGTTGGTCCTCGCCGTGCATCATGAAGTGCAATATCTTTATTTCACCTACGCCATGGCCCGGCAGTCTGCGGGCTCCCACGTAATGAGCAAGGCGGGCATTGATGCGGCGATGAAAGCGCTTCATGCAAAAGCTTCGAATCAAGACGGGCGGGCGTTGCGAACCGAGGCGGGACATGCGGCATCTTTTCTTGTCTGGCCGGTGATCGGTTTTGTCGGAGCAATCGTCGGTGGTTGGTCTCAACTCGAATGGCTGGCCCCGCTGGGCACGGGCGGACTCTTCTGTCACTACTGGCTCGATAGTCGGATCTGGACGCGACGAGCGGAAAGGGATCGAAGTGCATTGGACCAAAGTCCAATTGGCAGTTTTGCTGTATTTCGATAGAGTTGGCTATCTCTACCGCGTCGCGAGGGAGTTTCCGGCATGAAAAAAAGAACAGACCTGATGCTGGTGTTACGCCGGTGTTTTATCGTCTCGGCGATCGTACTGGGACTGGCGTCATGCGCATCCACCCAAATGGTCCATCAGTGGAGCAATCCCGCCTATACATCGCCCTCGTTCAAGAAGGTCATGGTCATTGGCGTGACCCGACAGGCGGCGATACGGCGTAGCTTCGAAGACGAATTCGTGGCGCGGCTCAAAGCGGCGGGCGTCGACGCAACTCCGAGTTACCTGTACATCCCGCAGGACGGTCCCGTGCCAGAAGCCGTTCTCAAACAAGCGGTGAGAGAAGCCGGCGCGGACGCAATCGCCATCACGCGCCTGGTTCGCGTCCAGCAAAAGACAGAGATCGCGCCGGGCTACGATCCGTCTGATCCCGCGATGGCCGTTCATCCCATGTACACCACAGCGTGGAACGATTATTACGAGCCCCCGATCGTTTATCGGTCGGAGATCTATACCTGCGAGACCAGCCTGTACGACACGGCCAAGAACCAGGTGGTGTGGAAGGGCACGGCCCAGACGGAGGCGAGGGGCAACCTCAGCCAGGAAATTAAGGACTACGCTCAGATCATGATCAGCGGGTTGAAAGACAAAAAGCTCATCTAGGCAGGATCAGCGCCATTCGCGTCGCAGACGAAAAGCTTGCGGCCGCGCCTGGTCGCCGCCGGAAAAAAGTTAGCTACAGCCCGAAATCACGAGTCCGGAATGATTTGCGGAATAACTTGACGCCAGTTAGTCGCCTTGAACGGCATTGCGCCAGCGGTTGTGTCCGCTAAGATAAATTGAAAAGGAGAATGCAATGCCGGAAAAACTATCCAAGGAACAATTAAGGCTGATAGATGCCTACTGGCGCGCCGCCAACTATCTATCGGTGGGCCAGATTTATCTCTACGATAATCCGCTGTTGAAAAGACCGCTCAGCAAAGAGCACATCAAGCCGCGGTTGTTAGGCCACTGGGGTACCACGCCGGGGCTGAACTTCATCTACGTCCATCTCAACCGCGTTATCAAAGCACACGACCTGAACATGATTTATATCACGGGGCCGGGGCATGGTGGACCTGGGCTGGTGGCCAACGCTTACTTAGAGGGGACGTATAGCGAGGTCTATCCGAATATTTCTTGGGGCGAGGAGGGCATGAAGAAGCTGTTCAAGCAATTCTCCTTTCCCGGTGGTATTCCCAGCCACGTGGCTCCTGAAACGCCGGGCTCGATCCATGAAGGGGGCGAGCTAGGCTATGCGCTGAGCCATGCGTACGGCGCGGCCTTCGACAATCCCGATCTGCTCGTCGCCTGCGTCGTCGGGGACGGAGAAGCGGAAACCGGGCCGCTGGCGACGAGCTGGCACTCGAACAAATTTCTCAACCCTGCCAGCGACGGTGCGGTACTGCCGATCCTGCACCTCAACGGCTACAAGATCGCCAATCCCACAGTGTTGGCGCGCGTCAGCCACGAAGAACTGGATCAACTTTTTCGGGGTTACGGTTACACGCCGTATTTCGTCGAGGGGGATGATCCGGAGAAGATGCACCAGTTGATGGCTGGCACGCTCGATCGAGTGATCTCAGAGATAAAGCAAATTCAGACCAAGGCCAGGACCCTCAAGGGGAAGAGAGGCGGCTTGGATCGGCCACGCTGGCCCATGATTGTTCTACGCACGCCCAAGGGCTGGACCTGCCCCAAGGAAATCGACGGCAAGCGGACTGAAGATTATTGGCGGAGCCACCAGGTGCCGATGGGCGAGATGCATGAAAATCCCAAGCACGTAAAGATCCTCGAAAAGTGGATGAAGAGCTACCGGCCGGAGGAACTCTTCGATAACCAGGGTCGCTTCAAACCTGAGATCGCAGCGCTGGCGCCGAAAGGGGAGCGGCGCATGAGCGCCAACCCCCACACCAACGGCGGGGTGCTGCTCAAAGAGCTGCGGCTGCCCGACTTTCGCAAGTATGCTGTCAAAGTCGCGAGTCCCGGCGCGGTAAACGTTGAGGCCACCCGCGTGATGGGACAGTTTTTGCGCGAGGTGATGAAGCTCAATCTCGAGAGCAAGAATTTTCGCCTTTTCAGTCCAGATGAGAACAATTCCAATCGCTGGCAGGACGTGTTGGAGGTGACCAACCGCGCGTGGATGGCGGAGCGCTTCGACTATGATGACAAGCTCGCTGCCGACGGACGCGTGATGGAGATGCTGAGCGAGCACCAGTGCCAGGGCTGGTTGGAAGGTTACCTTTTAACCGGCCGGCACGGTTTCTTCTCCTGCTATGAGGCGTTCATCCACATCATCGATTCGATGTTTAATCAGCACGCCAAATGGTTAAAAGTCTGCAACCACATCACCTGGCGAAGGCCGGTCGCTTCGCTCAACTACCTGCTCTCCTCGCACGTCTGGCGCCAGGACCATAACGGTTTTAGCCATCAAGATCCCGGCTTTATCGATCACGTGGTCAACAAGAAAGCCGAAGTGGTGCGGGTTTATCTGCCGCCGGACGCCAACTGTTTGCTCTCGGTTACCGATCACTGCCTGCGTAGCCGGAACTATATCAATGTCGTTATTGCCGGCAAACAGCCTGCTCCCCAGTGGCTCAATATGGACCAGGCGATCAAACACTGCACCGCCGGCATCGGCATCTGGGAATGGGCGAGTAACGATCGCGGCGGCGAGCCGGACGTGGTCATGGCTTGCTGTGGCGACGTGCCGACGCTCGAGACTCTCGCTGCGGTGGACCTGATGCGACGGCACCTTCCCGAGCTGAGAATCCGGGTGATCAATATCGTTAATCTGATGACCCTGCAACCGCCCAACGAGCACCCGCATGGTTTGAGCGACCAAGATTTCGACGCGCTGTTCACCACCAACAAGCCGATTATTTTTGCTTTCCACGGCTATCCGTGGCTGATCCATCGCTTGACGTATCGCCGCACGAACCATGAAAATCTGCACGTGCGCGGCTACAAGGAGGAGGGGACAACGACAACGCCCTTCGACATGTGCGTGCTCAACGATCTCGATCGCTTCCATTTGGTGCGAGACGTGATTGACCGCGTGCCGCAGTTGGGGGCGCGGGCGGCTTATGCCAAGCAGGCGATCCGCGATGCTCTGATCGACCACAAGGAATACATCCACGAGTACGGCGAGGACGCCCCGCAGATTAGCGGCTGGAAATGGGGCGGCCAGGGAACTGGCGCTGCCCAAAGCAGATCCACGGAAGCAGATAATGTTTAACTGCGGTTGCCAAGATATCACACTCGACGCTCCCTCTATAGCCGGTGCGCATCGTTCATCTTCTGGCGCCATGCTGCTTCGGCGAAGCATCTTGCAGAATCGACGATACCCACGGATCGGGTGGGTTTTTGTTTTGACAATTCTCTACGGGCTTTTCTCATTGGGGGCGGTTCCGAACGCTCCCGCTCAGGTCGCGCCGCCTCCGGACGCGAAAATCTCGCCGTCATCGCCGGCTGCGCCAACGCCCGGATCGACTGCGACCCTCGAGGCGATTCCGCTGAATGACATTGCCAAGCGGTTGGAAAACTCGCGGCGTTTGCTCCAGGAGACCGGCGAGCGCAATGAAGGGATCGAGTTGGCAGAGATTGCACGGGAGGTGGAGGCCACACGGAACAGCTTCACAAAGGAAACCAAGGCGGCTGAGGCTGCAATCGCCGGGTCGCTGCGGCCCGAGGAACTCTCGGATATTGAAATCTCCTGGAAGAATCAAGTTTCGCGGGTGACAAAATGGCAAGAGGCGGTCTCTACTCAAGCCGGCCAGCTTTACAAGGATTTAACCCTCCTCGAGCAAGAAGAGCAGATTTGGCAATTGACGCTCAAAACCTACGCGGCGGGGGTTTTACCCCGCCAAGTTGAGCGTGCGATCCGCGATCATCTCGGCGAAATCAAAAAAATCAAAGCGGAGCTACGCAAGCGTCTCGATCAAGCGCTGGTGCTCGAGAACGAGATCTACCAACGGGAGACCACGATCACCAAGATTCTCGGCGACGTCGCTCTGGCCAAGGAGCGCTTCCGCGATAGTCTGATGATTGCGGAGCGGGTGCCGCTCTGGCAGATCGAGTCGGAGTGGCAGCGTATGACCTTGCCTGCAGGCGGGCTCGCGGGACTGCTCTCCGGGCAGCTTGCGGATGCTATCACATTTGTCAGGGCCCATCTGATGGTCTTGGGTCTCTTTGGGCTTTTCCTAGGCGTCGTCCTGGTCGTTGCTTTGCTGCTTAGCCGGAAGGTTGCGCGGTGGACTCAAGACCACCCTCATTTCGAGGAAGCGGCATCGTTCCTGAAGCGCCCGGTTTCACTCACCCTTCTGGTCACCCTGGTGGCGGTGCTCCTCTTATCTGCCGGGAATGCTCCTCGCCTCGTTCTTTCGTTGAGTGCCATCCTGCTGCTGGTACCGCTGTTGCGTTTGCTCCCGCCATTGATTCATCCCGCCGCGCGTCCGCCTCTGTACGCTGTCGCGGGACTCTACGTCTTTGACAGCTTGCGGAATCTTTTCCTCGTGATCCCGATACTCGATCGGCTGTCTTTTCTATTTGCGGATCTCGTCGCGATAACGATCGCGCTGTGGCTCCTCCGAACGGCTCGAATCAGAAGGCTCAGGGCTGAAACCCCGATGCCGGCCCATCTGGTCCTTGCTTGTCGACTGGTCGTCTTCATCCTCGGCGTCTCCGTCATCGCCAATGTTTTGGGATATTTCGATCTTGCCAGGGTGTTAAGCACCGGCACACTGTACAGTGTTTACGCCGCCTTCGCGCTGTTCGGCACAGCACGCGCGCTATCGATCCTATCTGAAGTGCTGCTCGATACTGAGGCGGCCCAATCGCTCTCCATTGCCAGACGTTACGGCAAACTCATCTCCCGGCGGATTTCAACCGCGCTAAAGTTTGCGTCGATTATTCTTTGGCTTAACTTATTCCTAGATTTCTTTTCTATCAAATATCTCGTCCTGGAGCCGGTCACGTCCTTCTTCACAGCGCCAATCGCGGAAGGAAGAATCAACTTTTCACTCTGGGATATCATCGCCTTCTGCCTCGTGCTGACTGTGGCGATCGTGATTTCGCGATGGGTGCGGATTCTCTTGGAGGAAGATGTCTTTCCAAGGATGCGCTTGAACCGGGGCATCCCGGTGATGATCACCACGACGCTTTACTATGCGCTCT
>Ga0209819_10000530_pt1 | contig 11150 bp, 11 predicted proteins | sample PPLLak2March2015_FD_187248 | JGI IMG/M metagenome (GOLD analysis project Ga0209819, IMG submission 187248) | Freshwater sediment microbial communities from Prairie Pothole Lake near Jamestown, North Dakota, USA - PPLs Lake P7 Core (1) Depth... | ecosystem: Environmental > Aquatic > Freshwater >... | reverse complement strand
TGAAGAGAGTCTGCGAACCCTGGAGTTCAGCGCCGACGAAGAGAGTCTCCTTTCCGGGTTTGGGTTTCTCAGTCGCAAGCCGGTCCTGGTGCTTTTCAACCAGGCCGACGATAAAGCCGCTGAACCACTGTCGGCAAATCATCAGGATGAATTGAATCGGCGCAAACTGGAAGGTCTCGCCCTGGCGGGAAAGGTCGAGATGGAGATCGCGCAGCTGGATGAGAATGATCGCACGGCATTTTTGAAAGAGATTGGCGTTCAAGAACCGGCCAGGGAGAGATTTATCCGAACGTCTTATCGGCTGCTGAATCTCATCAGTTTTTTTACCACAGGCGAAGATGAAGTCCGCGCCTGGACCATTACCCGGGGAACGGTATCACGCAAGGCGGCAGGAAAGATTCATAGTGATATCGAGCGTGGTTTTATTCGTGCCGAGGTCACTGCCTTCGACGACTTCATCGCTCTGGGTAGCGAGGCGAAGTGTAGAGAAGCCGGAAAACTCCGGCTGGAAGGCAAGGACTACCTGGTTCAAGACGGCGATATTATCCATTTCCGCTTTGCCGTGTAAAAAAAATCCTCGCAGCTAAGCTTCGGGCCAATAAATCAACATCGGCACCCCGGCCTTGCGAATGCACGCTGCGGCGACGCTGCCGAGCAGGGCTCGTTCGAAACCAGCGCGCGCGTGGGTTGTGATTGCGAGCAGGGTATCGTGCATGCCAACGAGGTAACGGCATATCGCATCGCCAGCTTCGCCGTGGAGCACGTCCCAGCTCGGCTCGATTTCATATTGTTTCTTGATCTCGCCGGCCTTAGTTTGAAGGTAAGAGGATTCGAGAACATCGCCTTTGGGTAGGCCGGCCCCCGGGGCCTGGGCGCCAGCGGGCAAAGCTTGAAGCAGCATGATTCGGCTGTTGAGCGATTTTGCCATCCGTACGGCCGCCGGAATTATTCTTTCCGCAAACGCGCTGCCGTCCAGGGCTATTACCAAGTTGGCGATCTTTGTGGGCGTCGCTTGACTGTCCGGTCCCGGTCGATAGAGCAGCACCGGACGTCTTGCGCCCCGAATTACTTTCAGCGCGATGCTTCCCAACAACGCTTCACTCCAGGCGGTTCGACCATGCGTGGTGAGCGCTGCCGTCGCCCGGGTATTTTTTCTTAATTCCTCGACGATAGCGTTTGCTGGATCGGCTGAGACCAAGAACCTGATTGGCGCGCGAAGCATGCTAGCTCGCTCTCGCATATAGCTCTCTTCGACTGCCAATTCTCCGCTGTTTCCGACAACTCTTAGCAAGACCACCGCCGAGCCCGTGGCGTCAGCGATGCCTTGGGCCAAGGGTAGTATTTTTTCAGCCAACCACGAACCATCCAGACATACCAGGATTTCCTCGAACATCGCGCGCTCTCCTATTTCTCGAGAATTCGCACCCTACTCGCCTGAGGGCCCTTTTCTCCCTGCTCCTCGGCAAAATAAACCTCAGCGCCGATAGCCAAGTGATCGAACCCGGGTTGAAGGACGCTATTACCGTGAAAGTAGATTTCACGTCCTTCAGGTGTTTCTAAAAAACCATATTTCTCTTCGGCAAATAGCTTGGCGACGCGTGCGCGGGGCGAAACCTCGTGTAGCTTGATGGCGCCGCTCTGACGGCGTGCGTAATCTTGCAGTTTGCGCCCGGCGGCATTGAAGGCATCACGAATGGCCACATAGACATCCGCATGCGCGCCATGCTTTCCGGGTTCATGGTTTTCGATGGCCTTGGTCTCGGACCGCTCTGCCTCTGTCAGTTTCGCTGTCTTCAGACGCTTGGGTGAGCGGTTAATGACCAGCTCGCCGCCGGGCACAGTAAGATCGATGCGCACCTCGTACGCCTTTCCCTTACGGTGGTGACGGTGCGGTGCCTCTACGACCACCCGGCAACTCATGATGCGGTCATAAAAGGATTCGAGCTTGGCGGCTTTCTCCCGAACGTTGTTCTCAATTGCCGGCGATGGTGGCATGTTGCGAAATGTGATCTGCAGCGGAATTTCCATGAGTTCGCCTCCGGTTTTTAGCGATTCAATCCTGCTGGTTAAATGGCAAGAGACGTGCCACCGGTTTGAAAATTGTCCGTAATAAAAGATTGATTTCCCGCTGGATTCATTCCTGGCTATCGGGGCTATTTTGTTTCTTCTCACGAGTGAGAAATAGCGATGGGGGGATTCGCAATGCTGAAGAATTTTAAGTAAGCAATGCTTCTTCCGCCTCACAATAAACTGCGATGACAGGCGGAAAATCAACTCGCGCGCCAGGGCACGAGACCGCGGCATGATTCTTGTACCTTCTGCCGGTGAAAACGAAAGGGGTATATATGCCGATTCTGAAAAAGCTAAAAGAATTACTTGATGGAGCGAAAGTGTCTCACGAGGTTTACAATCATCCGCTTGCCTATACCGCCCAGGAGATCGCCGCGCAACAGCATTTCTCCGGGAAAGAGATGGCCAAGGTGGTCATGATCGAGGTGGACGGCAGACTGATGATGGGAGTGATCCCCGGGAGCCGCAGGATTAACTTGAATATGGCCAAGGCAAGTCTCAAGGCGAAAGAGGTGAGACTTGCAACCGAGGATGAGTTCATCTCTCGTTTTCCCGAGTGCGAAATCGGGGCGATGCCACCGTTCGGCAATCTTTTTGGGTTGCCTGTTATCGTCGACCCGGCGCTAGAGAAAGACGAACATATCTACTTCAATGCTGGCAATCACGTGCAAACGGTACGGCTAAAATACCGTGACTTTGCAACGCTCGTGAAGCCCCAGATCGGCCGGCTGGTTGAAGAGCGAACAAAGACCGCGGCCTGAGCGGGCCGGGCGTTAGAAGTAATTTCAAAAATTACCGGGTCATCGCTAGTGGCCTCGACGCTACCGGCGCCACCAACGGTCATCCCGCGCCTGTTCTGGGGTGCCCCAGTCGCTCCAAACTTTGGAAAGCTCTAAGGTCACCGCCGGTGCCGTTGGGTCAACGATACGACGAAACTCAAGGTAGATAACCGGATCTACTTTCAAGCTTACTTTTGCACCATTGAGAAAGAATCCATTGCTTTTTTTCCATCCGTGATAATGTTTTCAGCGAACTCGGGCCCGCGCTCTTTATCGGAGTCATTGAGAATTCAAGAGGTATAAAGTGCGCAACCTTACCGCGAAATTATCTTCTTTTAGGCACATCCTTTGCCTATTTGAGTGACAGAGGCCACAGAATGAGAAGAGTGTTTTGCGCGATCTTGATGCTTGGTGTGTTCTTGTTCGTCTGCGATGAGCTGCGAAGTGAACCCTTGCGTGTCGGCCAGAATTTACGGCATGAAAATGTTCTTCTCCCTCAAGGGACGCCAGACAGAGGCCAGTTGGCAATAATCGACTATACGATGGTGGCAGAAGCAGGTGGTGGTGTGGGTGTCATGATCTTCTACGATGACCCGATGACCACGCTGGACCTCGATTATCTTGAAGTCTACGACATCGGCGGTGATCTGCTATTGGTAAGCTGGATTGATCGCTTCGGCGTCTGTCAGGTTGCAATCGATCGAGCGCTGCTCAATGAGGATGAGCCAGCCGTTGACGGAGTATTGGTGCTGATTACGGGGGGCACCGAACTATAAGATTTGCAACGGAGTTATATCAGGCTTGCAGTTCCCAGCATGGAAAGGAAACCTTATCCTCTTCGATCCGTCTGACTGCTCGTGAAGTAGCCAATCAGGTTTCGGAATCTTGATCGGGAATCTGGCTGATTTCTTCAAGCCAAGCGGTCGCTTCGCTATCACTGGGAGCCCGGTAGTCGCCGCGCGGAGATAGAGAACCGCCGGAACCAACTTTCGGAGCGTTGGGTATGCAACTGCGCTTAAACTGGCTCAGTTGGAAGAAGCGCAAGGCAAATTCAGACAGCCAACGCTTGATCACGCCGATTTCATATTGATGGCGTTGTTTTTCAGGAATGTCTGGCCAGTGTCCCAGAGATCGATCCCGCCACGCGCAGTACGCTAGAAAGGCTATCTTAGAGGGCAAATAGCCAAACCGGGTAGTGTAATAAAGACTGAAATCGTGCAGCTCGTAAGGGCCGATGATCTCCTCGGTTCGCTGGGCCGGTTGTTCGTGGTCGAGAGCTCCGGGGATGAGCTCTGGGCTGAACTCGGTTTCGAGAATGGAACGCAGGACCTGGCTGGTCTTTTTACCCAGTTGATTCGTCTCGGCCGCCCAGCGGATTAGAAACTGAATCAGGGTCTTGGGGACGCTAGCGTTGACACTATAGTGGGACATATGGTCGCCCACACCATAGGTGCACCAACCGAGCGCGAGTTCGCTCAGATCGCCGGTTCCGAGCACCAGACCTTGATGCATGTTGGCGAGCCTGAACAAATGGCTGGTCCGTTCTCCGGCTTGAACGTTCTCAAATGTGACATCGTAAACCGGTTCCCCCCTGGCGAAGGGATGATTGATATCGCGTAGCATCTGCTCGCAACTGGGACGAATGTCCAACTCATGGGACTCGCAGCCCAGCGCCGCCATTAATGCTCGCGCGTTGGCCAGCGTGCGATTGCTGGTGGCGAAGCCGGGCATGGTGTAGGCGAGCACGTTCGATCGGGGGAAGTTGAGAACATCCATGGCGCGGGCGGCGACAATGAGCGCCTGACTGGAATCGAGGCCGCCGGAGACGCCGATCACCACTTTAGAGATTTTCGAGCTTTGCAGCCGTTTTACCAATCCCTGGACTTGGATGTTATAAGCTTCGTAGCACCGCCGATCGCGCAGCGCTGGATCCGAAGGTACGTAGGGGAACCGGTCGATCTCTCGCTGGCACAGCAAATGGCCGGTTTTTGGCAGATCCACGTCGAATGTAATGCGGCGAAAACTAAGTAAACTTTCACGATGTTGCTGCATGCTTTGGCCGAAGCTGTTCTGGCGCATGCGTTCCTGGCTGAGCCGATCCAGATCCAGCTCCGCGATCACGAGTTGGGAATCATGGCGGAACCTTTCCGACTCGGCGACCAGCGATCCGTTCTCGTAGACCATCGCATGACCGTCCCAGGCGAGATCAGTAGTCGATTCCCCGGTGCCGGCAGCGGTGTAGAGATAGGCCGCCAGGCAGCGCGCCGACTGGTTGGCGACCAAGCTATGACGGTATTCGTCTTTGCCGAGGGTAATATTGGACGCGGAGAGATTTAGAATAACCGTGGCGCCAGCTAACGCCGCAAGGCACGAGGGCGGGATGGGTACCCATAGATCCTCGCAGATCTCCACAAAAAAAGTAAACCGCTGCTCTTTTTGGGACTGAAAGAGAAGCCCCTCGCCGAAAGGAATCCCCCCCTGACCGGCCACTTCGACGGCCGTATGATGCGCCGCGGAGGCCGGCGCGAACTGGCGGTATTCATAGAACTCGCGATAATTGGGCAAGAACGTTTTGGGAACGATCCCCAGGATTTTGCCGCGATGAACAACGACGGCGCAATTGAAAAGCAAATGATTGACCTGCAGCGGCATGCCGACCACGGCAATCAAGTTCAAGGTCTCCGAGGTTTGCAAAACAGCCCGCAGCGCTTCAAGCGCGCTCTTCAGCAAGGCCTGTTGCTGAAATAAATCTTCGCAGGAGTAAGAGGTTAGGCCCAATTCCGGAAAAAGCGCCAACAGGGCTTTTTCGCGCTCAGCCTTTGCCATGAGTTCGATGGTCCGGGCGGCATTGAATGCCGGATCCGCCACGCGTACTTCGGGAGTTCCGACAGCGACCCGGACAAAACCGTGGTTGTAAAGGTTAAAGAAGTCGGCGTTTTCTTTCATAGGCGGCTCTCTAGGGATGGACTATGGCCGATTTTTCTGCGCCGAGCAATCCGGACTGCTTTTTCGCGGTGCAGGATAATACGGCCTAGACGAATTCAAGGGCAATCGACGCGGCGATTAGGATGATGATCACCCATTCAAGGATTTCCATCCGGCGATTGGCGGCCTGGTCGGAAATTTTTTCGTAGATGCTCTCCAGGGTCTGCAGCTTACGTAGAATACTCGCGTCCCATTCCTCGAGATGAAACCGCTTGTTCACCAATCGATAGACCCGTGCCAGGTATTGATCGCCGAGAAGTTTGAGCGTGTTATTGACGCCTTCGAAGAGGATGGCGTTGTCTACCTGGAGCTCTGCGACGCGCCGTAAGGCGGCGCTGTAGTAACCGAAAACGCGCAATAGATTCAACGACGGCCGGGAAAGCGTATCGTAGGCTTCGTCCAGCGCGCGATCCAATCGCTGATCGAGGTAGCGCATTTCCAGCAGCTCGACGTTGGCAAATTCCAAGACCGCGCGAACGTCCTCGCCTTCGCGGTCGATTAGCAGCGCCGCGTTCCAGTCCACGATCGTGAGATCCTCGATACCGAAGGCGATCCGGGCCGAGATCGCGTCCTCAACTTCTTGGTCGGAGAGAACCTGCCGCTCGGCGCGAAGAACCTGAGCGATCCGGCGGCCTTGCTCGGAACAGAACCGGCTGGCGTCAAAGGGTTGGGCGAACGATTCAATATGGAACACTACGTAATCTTCCACGACCGGGACAACGTGGGCCTGGTTGGCCGCGTTGCCTATGACCTCGAGCAGGTGGTTCACCCGCAGGCGAGAATCGGAAAGCAAAGTCTCATTGTCATAGAGCCCCTCACTGAGCTGGAGGAGATCGGCAAACAGTCCATTGATCGGAAAACTATAGGTCGCGGTAACCGCGCCAAAATCATAGACCAAAAGATCCACACTGGCCCGGGCGCCAAAACGACTTACATGAACCGGTTCCGTATCATGGCTCACTCTCAGCGGCGGCTGCTGGTATTCGAAATAGCTGGGAGCGCGCCGTTTGTGCGGCATGGTTTGACGCTGGGTAGCCTCGTGGACCCGGCGTTCGGCCAGTTCAAGATTGATGGAGCGCGCCGCATCGTAGGCGAAGGTCACAAAACAGGTGCCATTCTGAATCATCCATTCGGATACAGTTGAGAGTTCTTGTCCCGATTCCGCTTTAGCCATCACCCCTACTGTATCACCCCTGGGGACTAAACTGCATACTCGCCGGAGTCCAAAGCATCGGCCCGGAACTCCTCGAGTTATTGATATCCCGCAGCAACTTTTTCAAGGCGAGGCAGCCAGCGCTAGGAAATCACCGAAATGTTACTGAGAAATGATCCGCAATCGCTAGGGCCGGCGTAGGAAAGCGTTGAATCGAAGGAGGCTTAGGCCAGGGGTCTTATAGGGGCTTTTTGCGGCCGAGGTGTTTTGTAAACCATCTCGCTGCCAAACGCGCCACCTCTTGCAGGGTGCCCGGCTCCTCAAACAGATGGGTCGCGCCCGGGACCACCGCCAAATGTTTCTCAGCTTTGAGTTCTTCATAAGCTTTCCTATTTAGATCGATGACAACATCGTCGAGCCCGCCAACGATCAGCAACGTCGGCGATTGTACTTGAGGCAAAGCAGACATGGCTAAGTCCGGCCTTCCGCCGCGCGAGACCACGGCTCCAATAGCCGCCCCAAAACTGGCTGCAGCATTCAGCGCCGCCGCCGCGCCAGTGCTGGCGCCAAAATAACCGATGTTCAGGAATTTGCTCCGGGGCCGCTCCATGAGCCATTCGGTGGCGCTCTGCAGACGCCGCGTCAGAAGATCGATGTCGAAACGGGTTTCGTACGCCGTGTCTTCCCGCCGGGTCAGGAGGTCCATGAGCAACGTACCAATGCCGGCGCTCTGGAGCGTTTGGGCGACAAAATTATTTCTTGGACTATGCCGGCTGCTGCCGCTGCCATGGGCGAACAACACCAGGCCGCAGGCTTCCGGTGGAATAATCAAAGATCCCTCCAGCTGAACCCCATTTACGGGGATATGGACGATGGGACCGGATTCTTCCCGCTTAGCCACGTTCAAAAACCCTGTCTGTCTGCACCGCTGCGGCCTTCATCGCCTTAAACGTCGATCCGACCGATGCGGTGAACACCCAATACATCAAAGCCGGCGCGCCGCAGAGATTCGGCAATCTGGTCGGCATTGCCACAGAGAAGGCGCAGATAGCAAATCGGGTTGTCGCCGATTTTTTCCCGATAGGTCCCGATCCCCAAAATCTCGCCGCGTTCTCGTGACACCACTCTCGAGGCTTCGGTAAGCCCATGCTCGTCACCCTCGATGACAAAATCAATCCGGTTGCTGGCGGGTTGCGAGGCGCCCATGGTGTCGAGGAACGCTTTCATCACATCGCTCGTCGTAATGACTCCAACGAGCCGACCGTTATCAACCACCGGCAAACCGCCGATCTGAAATTTAAGCAATATCTGCGCGGCTTCTTCCAGGGTGGTTGCAGGGCTGACCGTGCGCACTTTTTCAGTCATGACGCCATTCACCCGGGTTCGTTCGAGATAACCGACATGCGCTCTTAAGTCCAGGTCCGTGATGATACCGACGAGTTTTCCCTCAGCGACTACGGGCAGCCGGCGAAAGCCGCCCCGGTGCATCTTCTCTTGTGCCTCACTAAGCAACCCGTCGGCCTTAACAGTTATCGGTTCTTTCGTCATACGATTTCCGACCAGCATTGCATACTCCTATCGGGTTGGAACGCTGCGCTCAGCTTTTCTTGGACGTTTTTACTTCAAAGGAGGAAATCTGCCGCAGCACTTTTGTGCTCGCGCATTTGGGGCATTTAATCTTCTTTTTGGCTGCCCGCTCATATTCCGCGACGTTGTAAATAAGTTCGAATCGTTTCCGGCATTTCTCACACTGAAATTCGTAGGTGGGCATCCCGTCCTCCTTGGATGTGCCGAACGAAGCTGAAGAATGCAGAAGCCATGCCATGGAGGGACAATTGGCGGATTCAAATCCGCCCATCAAGGAACGTCTTCAGAAATGAAAAATTTGTGGGAGGATTTTTGCAGGAGCAAGAATTGTTGATGAAAGATGGGTCTGGAGAAGGGATGGGCGGAAGGTATAATCAAGATATGGGCAGATTTAACCTGGTCGACTTTGCCGCCCACTATCAGAAAGGGTTTCGCAACCATATTGTTGACATTGGCGAAGTGCCGGCACTGGTCGAGTCGTTCAAGCGCTACGGCTGCTACGCGACTTATTTCTTCTATGCCGACGAAGTGCTGACTTATATGAGCACTCAGGCCGAAGCGTCGCCGCCAACCATCGCTGGCTATGAAGGTAAAGTGTGGGCGCCGTTCTTGCCGATCGACCTCGACCATCCTGATCTGGCTCCGGCCGTGGAGGCTGCCAGATATCTGAGCAGCTTGTTGTTCGAGCGCTGGCAGGTCGATCCTAGCGCTATCCAGATTTATTTTAGCGGCGACAAAGGTTTTCACCTGATGCTGGACACGCGCGTCTTCGGCAAGATCTTGCCGTCAAAAAACTTACCGCTGATCTTCGATTCCCTGCGGCGTCATCTTGCGTTAGAAATCCCTGAGCCCTTCCGAGATACAATGGATCTTGCCATCAAAGATCGGCTGCGGTTGCTCCGCTTGCCGAATACCATTCACGAGAAATCAAAACTTTACAAAGTCTGTCTTACTCTGGATGAACTCAGGCGTTTCAGTCCTGGGGAGATTCGCCACGCCGCCCAAACCCTTCGGGCACTGACACTCACCGATGAAACCGGCTTGCTCTCACACGCCGATGTGAAGGAAAATCCCGCCGCCGCTCAGCTCTTTCAACAGGTTCGACGGCAACTTAAAAAACTGACGCGGAAACCTTTCACCTATCGTTTTCGCCGTCCGGCGGATTTGGCTCAGCTCAAGTTTCACTGCGCTGCCCTGCAAACAATCTGGGAAAGTCACATCGAGCCCGGCTATCGCAACAACTGCGCGATTCGCCTGGCTTCAGTGTTGCGCTTGTTGGGGCTTACGGAAGACGAAGCAAACGACAAGCTATTCGAGTGGAATGAGAGAAATGCTATTGGGCTGCCTTCCGACGAGCTTCACAACGTGGTCCGCTCTGCCTATCAGCGTCGATTTCCCTACCGCTACAGTTGCCGGGACCCGATTCTACGACGTTTCTGCTCTTTACCGGATTACGGGTCGTGCCGCAAGTTTGTGACCGCGCACCGCACCGATTAAACACTCCGATCTCTGCGAGCTCGGGCGTCTCCGCGGTGAACTTCTTTTTCGCCTCAATAGGGTTCTAGCGGTGAAATTTTCCGTCTCGCCGCGAGCCCGTCGTACTCAGGACCAGATGGACGATCAACGTGAGCAGAATAAGCACCACCAGATAGAACAGTTCAGTTTCGTTTGCCATGGCTGCCTCCCCCAGCACCTTTGATAAAGGGCAAAGCATGTGCCAAGACCAACTGCAACCGGACACAAAAACCTATGCACGATTCTTCAATGAATTTTAGCTGTTTAAGCCGAACTTTGAATTTTCGCCGGAAAACAGACGGTGGTTGTTCTCAAGCCTGGCAAACCAATCCGCAATTCTAAGCAATTGAGCCCGCTAACCTCACAAGAGAATTTCGTATTCCCTTCGCAAGTAAGCGCCGAGCGCGGCTTGCTGGACCATGATCTGCTTTCCCTTGCGAATAAAAAAGCCCCTTTGTTCCAGCTGCTTGAGGGCCGAGGATACCCTGGGCCGAGATGCGCCTACGAGCCCAGAGATCTCTTCATGCGTCAGCGACAAAGGAAGAAGCCCGCCTTTTCGCCTTGCCTCTGGATGGCTGGCATACTCCCACAGCACTGTTGCCACTCGGTTGGGGAGATCCTCAATGAGGAACGAGGCCCTGCGGAGCGAAACCAGAAATATGGGTTTGAGCGTCAGCTCGGTAAGAAGCGAAAAGTTTTTCCACGAAAGCCCGCAGATTTTTTCGACTAAGAACCGCGCCGGAATCTCACCGATACGGGAATCGCGAACCGCGCTGGCGTGGCTAACGCGACGCCAACCGGGAATAAGCGCGGCGACGCCAAAAAACTCACCTTGAGCCAACACGGCCAGGCGAAGAGAGCTCCCCTTGCTTCCCAACAGAGATAGGCCGATCTCCCCATCCAGTACCAAATAAAGATTATCTGCCTCCTGGCCTGGGCGGTAGATGGCTTCTTCCTTTCTCACATTTAAAACTGTCATGTTACGGCTCAGCTGCTTCAGCTGGGCAACAGAAAAGTCTTGCAGGACCTGCAAAGCGCGAAGATCTGACAATTCAACTTTT
>Ga0209819_10000529_pt1 | contig 11157 bp, 8 predicted proteins | sample PPLLak2March2015_FD_187248 | JGI IMG/M metagenome (GOLD analysis project Ga0209819, IMG submission 187248) | Freshwater sediment microbial communities from Prairie Pothole Lake near Jamestown, North Dakota, USA - PPLs Lake P7 Core (1) Depth... | ecosystem: Environmental > Aquatic > Freshwater >... | reverse complement strand
AGGCGAGCTCTTCGAAGAGTTCGAGCTCCCTTTGATCCCTGTCCTCGCCCGGATGGAGCACACCGGCATCGCCGTCGATCGGGGCTATCTCGAGAACATGGGTGCCGACCTGAGGGAGAAGCTCACGGCCCTCGACGCCCGGATCCAGGAGCTGGCGGGGGAGCAGTTCAACGTCAACTCCACCGATCAGCTGCGCTATGTGCTCTTCGAGAAGCTCGCTCTCCCGGTCATCAAGAAGACGTCTACTGGGAAGCCATCCACCGACGCATCAGTGCTGAAGAAGCTCGACCATCCCGTGGTCGATGCCCTCCTCGAGTACAGGGAGTACGAGAAGCTGAGGGGAACGTATGTCGACGGGTATCTGCCCTTGGTCGATGCCGATGGCCGGATCAGGACCCGGTTCAACCAGATGGCGGCGACCACAGGGCGGCTGTCTTCGGACCGACCCAACCTGCAAAACATCCCGATCCGGTCCGAGTCGGGTCGAACCATCCGCCGTGCATTCATCGCCGGGGAAGGAGCGGAGTTCCTCGTCGCGGATTACTCCCAGATCGAGTTGAGGGTGTTGGCTCACATGAGCGGGGACCCTTTCCTGGTCGGGGCGTTCCGCTCCGGCTCCGACATCCATACCGCTACGGCAGCCCGGGTTTGGGGCCTTTCCGAATCTGAGGTGACCGCAAATCAGCGCCGGACCGCGAAAATGATCAACTTCGGTCTGCTCTACGGGATGGAGGCTTTCGGCCTGGCCGACCGTCTCGGGATCTCTCGGGACGAGGCGCAACAGCACATGGACGCCTACTTCTCCCAGTTCGTCCAGGTGAGGGAGTTCATGTCGGCGGTCGTCACCCAGGCCCGAAACCAGGGCTACACCACAACGCTCTTCGGGCGCCGGCGATATCTGCCCGAGCTGAAGTCGGACAACTTCCGGATCCGCCAGATGGGGGAGCGGATGGCATTGAACGCCCCTGTACAGGGCACCGCAGCCGACATCATCAAGAAGGCGATGATCGATCTCGACGCCAGCCTCCGCTCCGAAGGGTTGGCCTCCACGCTGATCCTCCAGATCCATGACGAGCTGATCTTGGAGAGCCCACTCGACGAGATCGAGGTCGCCGAGAAGCTCGTTGTGGCAACCATGGAGGGAGTGGTTTCCCTGGATGTGCCGCTCGAGGTCGATGTCGCGACTGGCCCCGACCTTGCATCGGTGAAGAGCTGACCCGACCCACCACCCAGGACCCACCACTCATAACTCATTGGCGGTTGTGGACAAACCTGCGTAGACTCACCACGCCTGTGGACCCAGCGTTTGCAGAGTTCCCTTTGGAGGTAACCACTCACACATGACCAGCGAGCCACAAAACGCGCCCGCGAGCGCTCCCGAGACGGAGAGCGTGGAGGCGCCCGAGACCACCGAGGCGGAGACGCAGATCTCCGTCGATGTGGAGGAGCCCACCGAGGCTCCCGAAGTAGTCGAGTATCAGGGCCGCGAGGCTCTCATCGCCCCCGACCTGAGCGACCTCCCCGATGACATCGCCGACGATTTCGAGCGCGCCATCGAGGCGACGGTTCTCGAGTTCAAGGAGGGCGACATCGTCGAGGGCACTGTCGTCAGCGTCGATGGCGACGGGGCCATGATCGATATCGGTTACAAATCCGAAGGGCTCATTCCGACACGTGAACTCTCCATACGAAACAACGTCGACCCCAACGATGCCGTCAAGGTGGGGGAGCGGGTGGAAGCCGTCGTGCTCAACAAGGAGGACGACGAGGGCCGCCTGATCCTTTCCAAGAAGAGGGCGATGTACGAGCGTGCCTGGGGGAGAATCCAGGAAGTCGCCAAAGAAGGCGGCACAGTCGACGGCACAGTCATCGAAGTCGTCAAGGGCGGTCTCATAGTCGACATCGGCCTCCGCGGGTTCCTCCCGGCCTCACTGGTCGACATGCGCCGTGTCCGTGACCTGGACCCCTTCATCGGCGAGAGCATCACCGCCAAGGTGATCGAGCTCGACCGGGCCCGAAACAATGTCGTCCTCTCACGTCGGGCATACCTCGAGGAGGCACAGGCTGAGGAGCGAAACGCATTCCTCGATGGCCTAGGCGAGGGTGAGGTCCGCGACGGAGTGGTTTCCTCAGTCGTGAACTTCGGAGCTTTCGTCGACCTCGGCGGGATGGACGGCCTGGTCCATGTCTCCGAGCTCTCCTGGCAACACGTCAATCATCCCGGTGAGCTCGTCAAGGTTGGCGACAAGGTGCAGGTGAAGGTTCTCGAAGTCGACCGCGATCGGGAGCGAATCTCGCTCTCCATTCGCCAGACCAGCGACGATCCCTGGGATGTTTTCGCCCGTGATCATGAAGTGGGCGACGTCATCGACGGGATGGTGACCAAGACGGTTCCGTTCGGCGCCTTTGTCTCGGTCGCCGACGGAGTAGAGGGTTTGGTTCACGTCTCGGAAATCGCCAGTCATCGAGTCGAATCACCCGAGCTCGAGCTCTCCATTGGCCAGCAGGTCAAGGTCAAGATCACCGAGAAAGAAGACGAGCGTCGCCGTATCTCGTTGTCCATCAAGCAAGCCTCTCCCGATTGGAAGGAGAGGGAGGCTCAGATGGAGGAGCAGAAAAAGGGTCGCCGCCGCCCCCAGAAGGAGTTCGAGCGCGAGTTCGGCCCTTCGGAGGAGGAGCGGCCGCCTATGCCCGTCGATGCCTCTCTCGAGGCAATCCTGCAGGAGTTGAAGGAGCGCGGCATCGGCCGTAGGTGACCCGTCTCTCCCCCCCGAAGGGGGGAGGACCGGCAAAGCCGGGGCAGGGATTCTCAGACTTCCAATCGTGTCGCATATGGGGCGACCGAACTATGGAAAGTGTGGGGAAACGCTCAAGACTCTCCTGAAACGGTCCGAATCACTCCTGTGGAATCGGATTTGAAGCACCGGGATGGCGCCTGTCCGTCGGTAGCATGCCTCGAGGCATGTGTCCGGCACGGGTCGGCGGCATTCCCAGGGGATATACGAAGGGGACTCAATGGGTAGGAGAGCCATCGTGTTGCTAGTGGCCTTGGTATTGGCCGGGCTAGCAGCTTGGGCGGTCTGGAACTATCTCCAGAACGTCGAGAACGAAATTGTCGAGGGCCAGGAGATCGTCGAGGTCTACCGCGCCGGTGAAGCTATTGCAGAAGGCACGGACGGAGCGATCCTCCTCTCCGACTTCAACAGTGGTGGCTTGCTGATCACACTGAGCGAGGACCAGGCCGAGGACGTGCCCGTGGGCGCGATCACGACTCCGGAGCAGCTGAATCAGGTGCTCACCGATCGTGTCGCCGCCGGCCCGATCGCCGCCGGGTCGATCCTCAACGAGTCACAGTGGGCTTCGATCACGGTGAATGTGGTCCCGCTCGCGGATGAGATTCCCGAGGGCAAGCAGGCCATGACCATTTCCACTGACAACATCAGGGGCATCAACGGTTTCGTCGAGCCTGGTGATCGGATCAACATGATCATTACGATCGACATCCCCGAGGACCTGCTCCCAGATGAGCTGGCTGGCATCGCCGAGGAGCCGGTAACGCCGGAGGAGGGCGCCCCCACGGCGGAGGCGGTGGCGTCGGTCACCTACACACGGTTTGTCCTGCAGGGTCTCCCTGTCATGGCCACCGGTCGTGACATCCGCCCCGAGGAAGGTGCCCCGGAGACGGTCGAGGTCGATCCCGAGACCACCGGCGACACGACTCCCGAGGGGGAGCCTGTCGAGGAAGAGCTCGGCAACGACACCACCTTCACGCTCGAGGTGACACCTGAGCAGGCAGAGCGGATCGCATATGCCACCGAGAATGGATCCCTCTGGTTGACGCTGGTGCCCGAAGACTTCGTCGAAGTCGAGACAACCGGTGTGACAACTCTCAACTTGTTCGGCGGAAATCTGCTGGACGACATCTTCGGAAACTGATAGAGGTCTGACGATGACGATGGCTGAGCACAACTTGTTGGTCGTGGACAAGGACGATGACTTCGTCTCCTCGGCCAAGGAGCTCTTCGAGGGCCGGCTCCCGGTTGCTCGCTCCATTGAGGAAGCGAGTCACACCGCGGAGTCCGGTGAACTGAGGATGCTCCTGCTCGGCCCTTCGTTCTCGAACGACGAGTCTCTCGAGCAGATCCGAAGCCTGCACAATCAGGACCCCGCCCTCATCCTGATGATGGTCGCCGAGACGGTCACGTCCGACCTCCTCCGAGGTGCGATGCGAGCCGGCGTCTCCGACGTGATCGAGGCGCCACTCGACGAGACCAAGATCGAGGCTGCGATCGAGCAGTTTGGTCACGACGTTCTCAAGCGCCGCAGCGCGGCCAAGCCGATCGAGGTGCCTGTTCGCACTGAGCGGGGCGCCATCGTCACGGTCACCTCCGCCAAGGGTGGGAGCGGGAAGACTGTCGTCGCCACCAATGTGGCCCTTCTGCTCAACAGGATCCCTGACAAGAAGGTCGTCCTGGTCGACGCCGATCTGCAATTCGGCGATGTCTGCCTATTGCTGCAGCTGGAGCCGAGATTCACGATGGTGAACGCCGCCCACGAGCTCCATCATCTCGATGCCGAGATGCTCGACTCTTTGCTCACCGAGCACCCCAGCGGTCTGAAGGTCCTCGCCGCTCCACTCGAGCCCGCCTTCGCCGACGACATAACCACCGCCGGTCTGATGCAGATGCTCGACTTGCTGCAGGAGAGCTACGACTACGTCGTGGTCGACACCGCCTCGATGCTCGACGAGCTGATCCTGTCGCTCATCGAGAAGGCAGACCACGTCCTAATGGTCGTCGACATGGACCTTCCTTCCGTGAAGAACGCCAAGCTCGCCCTCGAGACATTGCGTCTTCTCAAGTTTTCGACCCAGAACGTCCAGCTGGTCCTCAACCGGAACAACTCGAAGGCCAAGCTGGACAACAAGGAAATCGAAAGCGCCCTCAAGATGGAGATCTCGGCTGCCATCCCCTCGGATGCCGCAGTCCCGACTTCAGTCAACGAAGGGCGTCCCATCGTCGAAGCCGATTCCAAGGGCAAGGTTGCCAAGGGTTTCGAGAGTGTCGCCGAATTGATCGCCGGAAAAATCCCCGAGAGCACGTCCAAGGGCGGGCTCTTCGGTCGGAAATAGTGGAAGGTAGATAGAAGTGCCATCGCTTTCTGAAAGAGTCGCAGCCGCAAGGCAGACAGAGACACAAGACGTCAGCAGCAATCGCTCGGACGCCCTTGGCGAACTGCGCGGTCGTCTTCATTTCAAGGTCGTCGAAGAGCTGGGCCCGACCCTGTACGACCGCCAGATGTCGGACGCCGAGCTGCGCCTTCGCGTCCTCGAGATGCTGGAATGGGCGGTCGACCAGGAGCAAGGGCTCCCACTCACCTCTGCCGATCGTCGGGCTCTGCTCAACGAGATCGCATCAGATGTCCTCGGATACGGCCCGATCGACCCTCTTCTCAACGACCCGGACGTGACCGAAGTCATGGCCAATGGCCCGTATGACATCTACTACGAAAAGAGGGGCAAGATCGTCCTCTCTGACGTCAAGTTCGTCGACGAGGTGCATCTGCGCCGCATCATCGACAAGATCGTCGGGCAGATCGGCCGGCGTGTGGACGAGGCGACGCCCATGGTCGACGCCCGTCTCCCCGACGGTTCCCGTGTCAATGCGGTGATCCACCCCTTGGCCATCGGCGGGCCCTTCCTGACGATCCGAAAGTTCGCGGTCGACCCGTACCAGGAAGCCGACCTCATCAATTTCGGGACCATCACGCAGCGGGTGGCCGATTTCGCCCGGGCCTGTGTCCGGGGCCGCCTCAACGTCCTCATCTCCGGTGGTACCGGCTCCGGCAAGACCACAACCCTCAACGTGATGTCCTCATACATCCCTGGCGATGAGCGAATCGTCACGGTCGAGGATGCTGCCGAGCTCCAACTTCACCAGGAGCACGTGCTCACGCTCGAGTCCCGCCCAGCCAACATCGAGGGCAAAGGCGCCGTGCAAATCCGCGACTTGGTCCGGAACACACTTCGTATGCGTCCCGACCGAATCGTCGTTGGTGAGGTTCGTGGCGCCGAGGCACTGGACATGCTCCAGGCGATGAACACCGGTCACGACGGTTCCCTGACCACGGTCCACTCGAACGGCCCGAGGGACACCCTCTCCCGTATCGAGACAATGGTCCTCATGGCAGGATTCGATCTTCCGGTGCGAGCGATCCGTGAGCAGATCGCGGCCGCCGTCGACCTGATCATCCACGTGTCCCGCCTCAAGGACGGAACCCGGCGCGTCACCCACGTCACCGAGGTGGAGGGCATGGAAGGCGAGATCATCACCCTCCAGGACATCTTCCTCTTCGACTTCGGCATGGGCGTCGACGAAGAAGGCATCTTCAAGGGCCGACTCAAGGCAACCGGAATTCGTCCCTCCTTCTCCCAGGATCTCGAGAATCAGGGCATCAGGCTCCCCGCCGACCTGTTCGATCCCGAGCCGTTCGCAAGGGGTCGATGAGTTGAGACGACTTTCCGCTTTAGTCGCGGCCCTCGTTCTCGGGCTGAGCACGGCTGCCGTCGCGCAGACCTCCGCTCCCGAGATCGAGATCGTCGACATCAACGGGTCCAGGTACGCCGAAGGCGGCCAGACGCAGATGGTGGTCGAGTTCCGCAATCTCCCCGAGACCCCAGACCCGGCTCAGCTCTCCATCACTGTCGATGGGAAGCCAGTCTCCGACCTCGAAGTGGCACCACTCGGCGAGACAAGCGTCCCCGTGGGTGTGGTGCTGGTCATCGACACGTCGGGCTCGATGCTCGGTGCTCCGATGGACGCCGCCAAATCTGCGGCCAACAGCTTTATCGATCAGAAGCGACCTGAGGACACGATCGCCATCGTCAGCTTCTCCGACACCGCTGTTGTCCAAACCGGTTTCACTGCCAACGCCGATGTCCTCCACGAGAAGATCAACGGTCTTGTCGCCGATGGCGAGACCGCCTTCAACGATGGAGTGATCCTCGGGATGTCGCTTTTCGAAGGTGTCGCCGAGAACCAGCTCAACAACATGGTCGTGCTCAGCGATGGTGAAGACACCATCTCGACCGCCACCTCCGAGGAGGCGATCGCAGCCGTCGAGGCCGGCGACGCCCGTGTCTTCGGTGTGGCCCTCGAATCGCCCGATTTCAACCCTGATGCGGTCGCGGCCGTTGCTGCCGCCGGCGGTGGTCTCTTCCTCTCCACCCCCGATCCGGCGCAGCTGTCCGGGCTCTACAGCCAGATCGGCCGTGAGATCAGTAACACGCTGGTCGCCCGGTTCGTTTCACCGGTAGCGGCACCGGGGGAAGCCGAGTTCGCCGTCAGCTATCCGGGCGGTTTGACGTCCGCGGTCGTGGTCCCGGTCTCTGGCTACGCAACCACAACGACAATCGCCCCCACGACGACCACGGTCCCGGTGCCGATCACCGGCAGCGTCGTCGAGAGCAATTCTCCGATGAGCATCACCAACCTGGCCCTCATTGCTGCCGCAGGGATTGGCCTAACCGCCTTCCTCTTTATCGTCATCCTCTTTGGGCGTGACGAGGAGCAGGGCGGCGGGCGCTTCGCCAAGCGTCTCCAGGCCTACGGCCGGCGCTCGCGCTCCGGCGAGGAAGAGAAGAAGCCTTTCCTGCAAAGGCTTCCCGTCCTCAATCGGTTCAGTCAGGCCGCCGAAGAGGAAGTCCGAAAGCGCGGGTTGCTCTCAGGAGTCAACGCCGCCCTCGAGCAGGCCAACATCCCGATGTCACCCGGTGAGGCCATTCTCGCCATGTTCGGGCTCTCCGCCGTCGGCGGTGTGTTCATGGCCATCTTCGGCTCGCCGGTTACCGGGTTGATCACGTTCGGCGTGCTCGCTCTGGGCTTCGTGATGCTGATGAAGTACGCCGGCAACCGGGAGCGGAAGAAGTTCGAGAAGCAGCTGCCGGATACTCTGACCCTCCTCTCCACGTCTTTGCGTGCCGGCTACTCCCTCCTCCAGGCCATCGAGGCGGTGGCCTCTGAGGCCCCGGACCCGACTGCGCGTGAGTTCAGTCGAGCAGTCGTCGAGGCTCGGCTGGGGCGGTCGGTGCCGGAGGCACTCGATGGAATTGTTGTGCGGACCAACTCAAAGGACTTCGAGTGGGCCACCATGGCCATCGAGATCCAGCGTGAGGTCGGTGGCAACCTGGCCGAGGTGTTGCAGACGGTTGCGGACACCATGATGGCCCGCAACCGGCTCAAGGGTGAGATCAAGGCGCTTACCGCAGAGGGCCGAATCTCGGCCATCGTGCTCGGCTCCCTCCCGTTCGCCCTCGCCGGATTCCTCTGGTTCAACAACCGCGATTACCTGCAGCCCTTGCTCGACGCGACTCTGGGAAGAGTCGCAATCGTCGCCGGGCTCGTCCTCATGGCCGGTGGAATTTTCTGGCTCCGGAAGATTGTGAATATCGAAGTATGAACATCACAGCACTAGACGGTCAGTTGCTCGCCGTGGTCACGGTTTCGGCTCTGGTCTTTTTCGTAATCGTTTGGGTTGGTCTCGGGGTGACCCGGGCCCGCGAGGACATGAATCACAGGCTCGCCGTCTACGGTCGTGCCACTGCTGGGACGGTACGCGACGACGAGCTTGCCAAGCCCCTTGCTCAGCGGACCATCGGGCCGATCGTGCTCAAGATCTCGGGTTTTCTCCGCCGCTTCACCCCGGTGGGGTACCTCGAGAAGAAGCAGCACAAGATCGTTCTCGCAGGAAATCCGGGCAATCTCGACGCTCCGTCGTTCATCGTCATCAAGCTGCTGACGAGCATCGCGGGTCTATTCGCAGGCTTCTTTCTCATCGATTTCGGTGCCGACGGCCTGCAACGCATCGTCCTCTTCGCCTTGCCCATCGCCCTCGGCTTCTTTGGCCCTGATGCCTGGCTGCAGAGGAAAGTCGACGACCGAACAAAGAGCATGCTCAGGGCCCTTCCCGACGTTCTCGACCTCCTGGTTATCTCCGTGGAGGCCGGCCTCGGATTCGACGCGGCCCTGTCCCGTGTGGTGGCAACAGTTCCAGGCCCGCTTTCCGAGGAGTTCTTCCGGATGCTCCAGGAAACACGGGTCGGCGTCAGTCGTCGCGATGCGATGAGGCACCTGATGGATAGGACCGACCTCGACGAGCTTCGCTCCTTCATTCTGGCCATGATCCAGGCTGAGGCCTTCGGTGTCACCATCGCCCGCGTGCTCAGGGTCCAGGCCGACGAGATGAGGGTCAAGAGACGTCAGAGGGCCCAGGAGAAGGCGTTCGCGGCTCCGGTGAAGCTGGTGTTCCCGCTGGTGTTCTGCATCTTCCCGGCGTTGTTCATCGTGCTGCTCGGTCCGGCCGCAATCTCGATCGGCGCCGCCTTCGCCTCGACCTGATGACCCCGGCGCTGCCGGAGCCGTCCCAGCGGCGCTTCTCACTTGCCCATCTCGTCCTGCTGGTGCCATTCGTGGCGCTGGTCATCGACGCCTGGGCACCGCTCCGGGACAACTCGTTCCTGTGGCACATCAGGGCCGGGGAGCTCCAGGCGAACGCCGGGGAGGTGCTTGTCGCCGACCCCTTCTCATTCACAATGCTGGGGGAGCGGTGGCTCACGCAGAGCTGGCTCGCCGAGCTGCTCTATAGCTGGGGCGAATCGAACTGGGGTCTCGGCTTCGTGCCACCGATGCTGCTCCTGTTCAGCTCGATCACGTTCCTCGCCATTGGCATTGTGTCTTACCGACGGTCGCGCAGCGAGTGGTCGACGGCGATCATCGTCGCCCTCACCACGCTGCTCATGATCTCATTCCTTGTGCCGAGGCCGGTCCTGTTCTCCTTGGCACTGTTCGCCCTGGTCGTCGTCGCCTGGGATCGCCCGGTGACACGTTGGACCCTTCCTTTCCTGTTCTGGATCTGGGCCTCGGTCCATGGGAGCTTTGCCATCGGACTGGCATACATTGGCCTCACCATCATCGTCGAGAGCGACTGGAGGGCCCTACCTACTGCGATCGTGGCCGGCTTGACCACATTCCTCACCGCCCACGGCCTTGGGGTACTCGAGTTCCTGCTCGACTTCTCGGAGGCCGGGCCGGCCCTGGCTCTGCTTTCGGAATGGAGGCGACCCGAACTGGTCTCCGTTGTCTTCGCTCCATTCCTGATCGGGGTCGGGCTAATCGTCATCGGGGCCTTCCGGGGCCAGGTGACACCGAAGCATCTCGTCCTCTTGGTGCCATTCCTGTTACTCGCGCTGAGCGCCACCAGAGCCGTCCCGCCGGCCTGGATCGCCTTAGTCCCGCTCATGGCCACAGCCCTGGCCGGTCTCGCAGTCGGAGCGCGCCAACGCTTCTCGTTGTCGGTGACGGCGGGGTTCGCCGTCGTGGTTTTGATCTTGCCGTGGTTCATCAGGTCCGACGGCTCACTCGATGAGGAGCGCTTTCCGATCGCCGCGGCCGAGGAGCTGGCGGATGTGCCGACCTTCCATGACGACAGTGCAGGCGGGTACCTGATCTGGTCAGAGGGCCCGGAACGTCTGGTCTACATCGACGACCGGGCGGAGCTCTACGGTGATCGGATGCTCGAATACGTCGAGGTGCGAGATCTCGAGCGAGATTGGGAGCCCGTCTTCGAGCGCGATGGGATCGAGCAAGTTCTGCTCAGGGCCGACGAGGATCTGCTCGGCGAACTGGCATCGGCGGGCTGGACGACAATCTATGACGACGATGTGTATGTCGTCATGCGGCCATGATCCGGCCTACTGCAGACCCGAGCCGATCTCGCTGAACGCGTTTGACACCTGGTTGCCGGCGAGCCTTATCGCGAGTATGGCGACAATCGCGATGAGGACAACGAGTAGGGCGTATTCCACCATCGAGGCGCCTTTCTCTTCGGCTAGCCATCTCGAGGTCTTCACCCACAGCAATGACACGGTGCCTCCCTGGTCGTTTCGTGTCCTGATGCCACGAAGGTACGGGGAGGCAGCAAAACGGGCAATGAGTCGATCGACCCATGGCACAGAAGAAGGACCCGCCAGGCGGGTCCTTCTTCGTTCGACCTGAGCTTGCGCTCAACTCTGAGCTGCGCTCAGGTGAGGCCGGAGCCGATCTCACTGAAGGTCCCGGACACCTGGGTGCCGGCGAGACGGACAGCGACGAGAGCGACAAT
>Ga0209819_10000527_pt1 | contig 11177 bp, 8 predicted proteins | sample PPLLak2March2015_FD_187248 | JGI IMG/M metagenome (GOLD analysis project Ga0209819, IMG submission 187248) | Freshwater sediment microbial communities from Prairie Pothole Lake near Jamestown, North Dakota, USA - PPLs Lake P7 Core (1) Depth... | ecosystem: Environmental > Aquatic > Freshwater >... | reverse complement strand
TTTGTCCTCCGTCACGCCGGCCGGGTATGCGAGCTGGCTCGACAGGTCCTCACAGTGGATCTGGAACCGGAGTTGAAGGCGCGTCTCGAGGCGGCGCCTTCCAATCTCGAAGGAGTGAACGGCCGGTTGGTCTACGAACGTGAGGTGAGCCCGTTTGTGAAGAGCCACTGATTCGCTCTTGACCCGCACACGACGAGCGCGTAGGGTTAGTTCGGTCGATCGACCGAGTAGCAGATCCCACCCATGACACAGCAAATCGCTCGCACCGACACCGCAAACTCGATCCTCGCTGCGGCCAAGCAAGTGCTGCTCGAGGTTGGTTATGCCAGATTCTCGACACGCATCATCGCCGAGCGGGCCGGTGTGCCGCTGAGTCAGATCCACTACCACTTCGGCTCCAAGCAGAGATTGGTGTTGGCAGTCCTCGAAGTCGAGAACCAGAGGCTGCTCGACCGTCAGGAGCGAATGTTCGAATCGGGAATTCCGATCTGGATGCAGTGGGAACGTGCCTGCGATTTCCTGGAAGAAGACCTGGCATCCGGGTATGTCCGCGTGCTCCACGAGATGATTGCCGCGGGTTGGTCTGATCGCGAGATCGCCGAGGCGGTCTGGAGTCAGTTGAAGGGCTGGCAACGCATCCTTGCCTCAGTGGCGGAGCGGGCTGAGCGTCAGTTGGGTGGCCTCGGCCCTTTCACCGCGGCTGAGGTGGGCGCCCTGGCCGGCCTCCCCTTCATCGGGGCCGAGGCCTACATCCTGCTTGGGGTGGGCGAGTCCGATATCCCTGCTCGCAGCGCCCTGTGGAAGGTCGGACAGGTGATCAAGGCATTGGAGGAGGGTGCGCATCATGAGAGCCAGGCACCCTGACTCCGAGGGCTACGTGGAGAGTGGCGGGCTGAGCATCGGGTATGAGGTGTTCGGCGAGCGCGACGTCACTCTCCTTCTCCTGCCGACCTGGACCATCATCCACTCCCGATTCTGGAAGCTCCAGGTTCCCTATCTGGCCAGGCATTTCCGGGTGATCACCTACGACGGGCCTGGCAACGGGCGCTCAGATCGAAGCGTCGACCCGCAGGTCTATTCGCTGGCGGCTCAGGCTTCGTATGCGATCGACGTCATGGATGAGACGGGCACGGACAAGGCGGTTCTGGTCTCGCTGTCCATGGGATCGATGTGGTCGCTGAGTGTTGCGGCGGAACATCCGGATCGAGTCCTCGGCCAGGTGTTCATCGGCCCTTCGCTCCCCATCACCCCACCCGCGGCGGCGCGGGCAGGGATAGAAGACGCCTTCTGGGCCGAGCACGTCTACCCCCAGGGGTGGGACAAGTACAACGCTCACTACTGGCAGACGAACTACCAGGATTTCGCTGAGTTCTTCTTCTCCGAGTGCTTCCCCGAGCCTCACTCCACCAAGCAGCGCGAGGACTGTGTCGGGTGGGCGCTGGAGACCCAGGCGGAGGTCCTGGTCGCCGAGGCGAAGGTCGACGATGTAGACCATGAGACGGTTCTCGAGTTGTGCAGTCGAGTCACCAGCCCAGTCCTGGTGATCCACGGAGACCACGATCGAATCAGTCCCCTCTCTCGGGCCCGTCGACTCGCCGAGGCCACAGGAGGAAGTCTCGTCACGGTCCAGGACGGCGGCCATATCCCATTGGCTCGCGACCCCGTCGTTGTGAACCTGCTCATCAAGGGTTTCGCCGACCGGCTCTCCGGCCGCCAGAAGGCGCCTGCATGAGGGCACGCGAGCCCGACAGGGAGGGTTACGTCGACCACGATGGTGTGCCCATCTACTACGAGGTCCATGGCAGCGGGCACCCCACTTTGATGCTCGTTCCGGCGTCCCCGATCACCCATTCGAAGATCTGGAAGGGTCTGATTCCAAATTTGGCCCGTCACTATCGCGTCATAACGTTCGACGGCAGAGGCAACGGCCGGTCGGGACGACCCACCGACCCGGAGTCGCATACGAGGGCGGCCAACGTCGCCGACATGATCGCGGTTCTCGACGCAACCGATACCGACCGGACCGTCCTGGTCGCGCACTGCCACGCCACGTTGTGGGCCGTCGAGGCGATTGCGGCCAATCCTGAACGGGTCAGCGCTCTGGTCGCCATCGAGCCACTGGTTCCATTTCTGGGTAAGTCACAGCCACATTGGGTCGAGACCGGCGCTCATTGGGACGAGATCATCGAGAACCCCAGCGGATGGGAGATGAACAATCGTCACGCCATCACCACCCAACATCGCAAATGGATCGAGTTCTTCTTCGGCGAGATGTTGGTCGAGCCTCACTCCACCAAGCAATACGAAGACGGAGTCGCCTGGGCGATGGAATCGACCGGAGAGATCCTCGCCGCCGGCGACGACGGGTTCATGCTCGATTTTCCGGGTCAGGAGACCATGGACGGGATCTACCGCGATCTTGGAATCCCGACCCTGATCATCCACGGCGAGCTCGACATCTGTCAGCACGTCGAGCGAGGCAAGGCATTCGCCGAGATCACCAACGGCGAGCTCGTCGTCATCGAAGGGGGCGGCCACCTCACGCTCGCCAGGGATCCGGTCAAGGTCAATCGGGCGATCAAGGAATTCGTCGATCGAAACGAGGGAACGCCAATGCAACAACACGTGTGGCCACGAGGCCTCAACCGGAAGAAGCGTGTCCTCTATGTCTCCTCACCGATCGGGCTGGGTCACGCCCGGCGGGACGTCGCCATCGCCAAGGAGCTGAAGAAGCTGCGCCCGGATCTGGAGATCGACTGGCTCGCGCAGGACCCGGTGACCCGTGTCCTCGAAGCCGAAGGGGAGACCATTCATCCCGCCAGTGAGTGGCTGGCCAGTGAGTCGGCCCACGTCGCCTCCGAGGCATCCGGTCATGATCTGCACTGCTTCCAGGCATTACGCCGCATGGACGAGATCCTGGTGGCAAACTTCATGATCTTCCAGGAGGTCATGGAAGAGGGCCTGTACGACCTGTCCCTGGGCGACGAGGCGTGGGAGATCGACCATTTCTGGCACGAGAACCCGGAGCTCAAGCGGGGTGACCATGTCTGGATGACCGACTTCGTCGGGTTCCTCCCCATGCCGTCGGGTGGCAGCCACGAGGAGTACCTCACTGCCGACTACAACGCCGAGATGATCGAGCACATCGCCCGGTACCCCCGGATCCGCGACCTCGCACTGTTCGTCGGCAGCCCTGACGACATCGTCCCCGAGGTGTTCGGTCCAGGCCTTCCCAAGATCCGGGACTGGACCGAGGAACACTTCCAGTTCACCGGGTACATAACCGGGTTCGAGCCACCGACCGATGACCAGATGGCCTCGTGGCGGTCGGAGCTCGGCTACCGAGAGGATGAGAAGGTCTGTGTGGTCACGGTCGGCGGGTCGGGCGTGGGGCGTGACTTGCTGGAGAAGGTGATCGCCGCCTACCCGCTGGCAAAGCAGTCGATGCCCGAGTTGCGCATGGTCGTGGTTGCGGGACCCCGCATCGACCCGGCCGGCCTCCCCGCACACGACGGTCTCGAGTACCACGGCTATGTCCACAGCCTCTATCGGCACCTGGCCGTCTGCGATCTGGCGATCGTGCAAGGAGGCCTTACCACCACGATGGAGCTGGCTGCGACGAGGACCCCCTTTCTCTATTTCCCGCTGCGCAACCACTTCGAGCAGAACTACCACGTTCGTCATCGGCTCGACCGATATGGAGCCGGGCAATACATGGACTACGCGGTGACCGATCCTGAGGCGATCGCAGCCGAGATCATCTCTCGAGCGGGGGACCCTGTCGACTACCTGGCCGTCGAGTCCAACGGTGCCGCCAAGGCCGCGAAAATGATCGCTGAGCTTCTGTAACCATTCTGTGCGGGTCCTCGTGGAGTAGGCCCGCGCAGACCCTCACAGAACGGTCTGGCGTCGATTTCTGTGAGGGTTGTCGTCGCATACGCCTGCGTAGATCCTCACAGAGGGTCCTGCCGCTAGATTCGGCCAGAATGGCGAAGATGCCCGCCACGACCGGCCGAGTCGTGATCGAGGCCGAGTCCCCCCAGGTGGACGGTGGCCGCTTTGCGGCGAAGAGGGTGGTCGGGGAACCGGTGATGATCGAGGCCGACGTTTTCGGCGATGGTCACGACGCCATCGGCGCCATGCTCCGACATCGAAGGATCGGCGCGAGACGGTGGGTTGAGACCCCCATGACGCCGCTCGGCAACGATCGTTGGACGGCTGAGTTCCTTCCCGAGACCCTCGGTGTCTGGCAGTTCGAGATCGAGGGGTGGCAGGACCATTTCGCCACTTGGCTGGATGGCCTGGAGAAGAAGGTGGCAGCCGAGGTCGACGTGAGCTTGGATCTGCTCATCGGGGCCGACCTGGTGACGGCGGCGTCGGCGCGGGCCAGGGGCAAAACCTCACGATTGCTGAAAAAACACGCCACCAGCCTGGGAGACCCGAGCCTGGAATTGACCGAGCGTCTCGAGCAAGCCTTCTCCGAGGAGCTCAGGATCACCGTGGACAAATATCCCGACCGGTCGCAGGCGACGCGATCACGACGGTTCGACGTGACTGTCGACCGGGAGCGTGCTCGCTTCTCCACCTGGTATGAGCTGTTCCCGCGCTCATGGTCCGACGACCCTGCCCGGCACGGCACCTTCGCCGACGTCACCAAGCAGCTGTCCTATGTCGCCGACATGGGGTTCGACGTGCTCTACCTGCCTCCCATCCATCCGATAGGGACCACGTTCCGCAAAGGCCCCAACAACAAGCTGGGAGCCAGGCCTGAGGACCCGGGCGTCCCCTGGGCCATCGGTTCATCACTGGGCGGCCACACCGCGATTCATCCCGACCTGGGGACGATCGATGACTTCCGCATCCTTCGTGACACCGCGGCCGAGCACGGTCTCGAGATCGCACTGGATGTCGCCTTTCAGTGCTCGCCCGACCATCCCTGGGTCACCGACCACCCGGAGTGGTTCCGTCATCGTCCCGACGGGTCGGTCCAGTACGCCGAGAACCCGCCCAAGAAGTACCAGGACATCTACCCGATCGACTTCGACACTTCCGACCCTCGAGGTCTTTGGCAAGCGCTCAAAGGCGTGTTCGACCATTGGATCGGAGAGGAGATACGGATCTTCAGAGTCGACAACCCCCACACCAAGGCATTCGCCTTCTGGGAGTGGGTCATTGCCGAGATACGAGTAGAGCACCCGGATGTGATCTTCCTGGCCGAGGCGTTCACCCGTCCCAAAGTGATGTACCGGCTGGCCAAGCTCGGCTTTACCCAGTCGTACACCTACTTCGCCTGGCGGAACACGCGTCATGAGCTGGTCGAATACATGGGTGATCTGGCCCTGGTCGCCGACTTCTTCAGACCCAATTTCTGGCCTAACACACCTGACATCCTCACCCAGCAGCTCCAAACCGGTGGCCGGGCGATGTTCATGACCCGCTATGTGCTGGCCGCCACCCTCAGCTCCAATTGCGGGATTTACGGCCCTGCCTTCGAGCTGATGGAGCACCAGCCGCTCACCCCCGGATCCGAGGAGTACCGGAACTCCGAGAAGTACCAGATCAGACGCTGGGACCGCGATGACGACAAGTCCATCGCCCCGCTCATCACACAGGTCAACAGGGCCCGGCATGAGCATCGGGCTCTCCAGCACACCGACAACATCACCTTTCACCACACCGACAACGACAAACTGATCGCCTTCTCCAAGCGGGCGGTGGGAGATGTGGTGCTGGTCGTGGTCAACCTCGACCCCGACTACGCGCAGGCCGGGTTCGTCGACCTGGATGTGGACGCCATAGGTGTCGACCCGACCCATCAGTACCAACTAGACGATCTGCTCACCGACCGCCGCTATCTCTGGGAGGGATCTCGCAACTTCGTCCAGCTCGACCCGGCCGGCATCCCGGCTCACATCTTCTCCGTGAGGAAGCGGGTCCGATCGGAACAGAGCTATGACCACTTCGTTTGAGGCTCACGAGGACGCCGGGTCGGCTGCCTGGTATCACGACGCCGTCATCTACGAGGTCCACGTCAGGGCCTTCGCCGATGCCAACGGGGACGGTATCGGCGATTTTCGCGGTCTGACCTCGAAACTCGATTATCTCCGTGACCTGGGGGTGACAGCACTGTGGCTGCTGCCCTTCTACCCATCCCCGCTGCGCGATGACGGCTACGACATCGCCGACTACAAGACGATCAACCCCTCCTACGGGACCATGGCCGATTTCCGCCTGTTCCTTCGCGAGGCGCACAAGCGCGACCTCAAGGTCATCACCGAGCTGGTCATCAACCACACCTCGGACCAGCACCCATGGTTCCAGCGTGCCCGCAAGGCGCCGGCGGGCAGCCCCGAGCGCGACTTCTACGTCTGGTCTGACGATCCGGAGCTCTACAAGGACGCCCGCATCATCTTCCAGGACACCGAGACCTCGAACTGGACCTGGGACCCGGTGGCGAACGCCTACTACTGGCATCGCTTCTTCTCCCACCAGCCAGACCTCAATTTCGAGAACCCGGCGGTCCACGAGGCAGTGTTCGATGCCCTCGACTTCTGGCTGGCGGCGGGTGTGGACGGGCTCCGGCTCGACGCCGTCCCCTATCTGTTCGAACGTGACGGCACCATGTGCGAAAACCTCCCGGAGACGCACGTGTTTCTCAAGGAGATTCGGGCTCGGATGGATGCCAAGTACGACGATCGCATGCTCCTCGCCGAGGCCAACCAATGGCCGGAGGAAGCAGCCGCCTATTTCGGGGACGGCGACGAGTGTCACGTGTGCTTCCACTTCCCCCTGATGCCGAGGCTGTTCATGTCGCTCCGCATGGAGAACCGTTTCCCCATCATCGACATCGTCGAGCAGACCCCGCCGATTCCCGAGAACAGCGCATGGGCCATTTTCCTCCGCAACCACGACGAGCTGACCCTGGAGATGGTCACAGACGAGGAGCGGGACTACATGTACCGGGTTTACGCCAACGATCCGCAGACCCGCATCAATGTCGGGATCAGGCGCCGTCTTGCCCCGTTGTTGGGAAACAACCGTCGGGAGATGGAGCTGATGAACGCCCTGCTTCTGTCCCTGCCCGGCACCCCGGTCCTCTACTACGGCGACGAGATCGGGATGGGCGACAACGTCTATCTGGGCGACCGGAACGGGGTTCGCACCCCGATGCAGTGGTCCGGCGACCGCAACGCGGGGTTCTCCGAAGCCAACCCACAGCGTCTCTACTTCCCGGTGATCACTGACCCCGAGTACCACTACGAAACCGTGAATGTGGAGGTGCAGCGGGACAACCCCAACTCGATGTGGTGGTGGGTCAAACGCGCTCTCACCTTGCGCAAGGCGATGCCAGAGCTGTCCAGAGGCGGTCTCGAATTCGTCCACAACGAGAACCCGAAGGTCCTCACATTCCTCCGATCACTCGGCGAGCAGTCGGTCCTGGTCGTCGCCAATCTCTCCCGTCATACCCAGCCCGTCGAGCTCGAACTGACCGGGTTCGAAGGGGTGGAGCCAGTCGAGCTGTTCGGTCGGGCCCGCTTCCCGGCGATTGGCGTGCATCCCTACCTGCTCACCCTCGGGCCGCACGACTTCTTCTGGTTCGGCCTCGATCGGGCGGAAGCGCGGATCGACGACACGGCCGGAATGCCTCCGGTCATCATCCGAGGTGAGCTGGCCGGAATCTTCCGGGCCAGGGAACAGCTCGACCGGGTCCTGCTGGCCGCCATCGAGAGCAAACGATGGTTCCGGAGCAAGGCGCAGACGATCAGCGGCGGTCACATCGTTGACCGGGTCGAGGTCCCCGGCACGAATTCGATGGTCGTATTCCTCCAAGTGGATTACGTGGAACAGGATCCCGAGATCTATGCCTGGCCAATCGCGATTGCTTCCGGGTTCGAGGCGGTGAGGCGACTCGTCGAGGCCCCGGGCTCGGTGATCTCGGAAGTTCACTCGACGGCGGAGACCGGGGTGCTCTACGACGCCACCGCCGATCCTGCATTCGGGACTGCCCTGGTCGATCTCGCCGCCAACCGGCGCAAGCTGAAAGGGCGTGTCACCACGCTGGCCGCCCTTCCCATGACTGCGTCACGACAACTGAAATCGGCGATCGACGGCCAGCCGGCACGACCCGGCAACACCGAGCAGTCCAACACCTCGATGATCTTCGGGGACCAGATCATCCTGAAAATGATGCGACGAGTCGACCCCGGGCCGAATCCCGAGGTGGAGGTGGGCCGTTTCCTCACCGAGCGGGCGGGGTTCGAACATTCCGCACCGCTGCTGGGGGCCCTCGAGGTCTCGATGAACGGAAAGGCGGCAGTCTTCGCCGTCGTCCATCGCTATGTCCCCAATCTCGGCGACGCCTTTTCGCACACCGTGACGTCGCTCTCGCTGGCGTACGAGCAGGTGGCGGCCCATCGTGCCGAGCTGGGGAGGCCACCGTCTCCGAGCCACCCCATGGACATAGGCGACGAGGAGCTCGACGCGGCGCGTGGGTTGGCCGGGGTGATCCTTCACGAGGCCGCGCTGCTCGGTCAGCGCACCGGCGAGATGCATCTCGCCCTCACCTCGCTGCCAGACGACCCCGAGTTCGCCCCGCAGCCCCTCTCCACGCTCTATCAGCGATCCTTGTACCAGTCGACCCGGTCGTCGATAAGGACCAGCTTCAACCTGCTGCGCCGGCGCCGTTCGTTCTTGACCCCAGCCCAGGCCGACCTGGCCGACATGGTCCTCGAGCGCGAGCACGACCTGCTCGAGGGCTTGAAGACCGTCACCACCGACAAGATCGATGCCGTGCGTCTCCGCATCCACGGCGACTATCACCTGGGCCAGGTTCTCTTCACCGGGAACGATTTCGTGGTCATCGACTTCGAAGGTGAGCCGCAGCGCCCGCTGTCCGAGCGAAGGATCAAACGTCTCGGGTTGCGTGACGTGGCGGGGATGCTCCGCTCATACCAGTACACGTCCCAGATGGCACTGAGGGAGGCGATGGAGGGAGGGGTCGAGGAGCCGGACCACGCCGCTCATCTCACTGACTGGGCGGATGCGCTGGCCCGATGGCTGGCGGCCGCGTTCCTCCGCGGGTACCTGGGGACCGTGGAGGGGACACCGATCGTGCCCGCCGATCGTCAACATGTCAGACGTCTTCTCGACACCCTGCTGCTCGACAAGGCTGCATACGAGCTCGGCTACGAGTTGAACAACCGCCCCGACTGGGTAGACATCCCCCTGCGCGGACTGCTCCTCGCCTCCACCGATCACGGGTAAGCGGGGATCACGAAGCCGATGGGTACCAGGTCTTGTCCTCGAGCCAGGCACCGAGCTTCTTCCAGGCGCGCCGGGCGGTACGCCAGAGCCATATGGTGAGGGCCGTGGCGGCGATCACCAGGATGACGACGACCACGATGGTCGGTATCGGATAGGTCACGGCGAGGGTGACAAGCCCCGCCACCCCGACATCCTCGGCAAGCGAGATTCCAATGTTGCTGACAGGCTCGGGGGACGCATTGACCACCACCCGGGTAGAGGCCTTGGCAGCGTGCGCGTCGAGTGCTAGCGCCCCGGCGACCACGGCTCCGACTGCGGCTCCGATGCTGGCCGAATCACCGGCGACCACCGCTCCGATGGCGGCTGCTCCGAGTGGCCTGATCACGGTGTGGATGGCGTCCCATACGTTGTCCAGGTAGGGAACCTTGTCGGCGAAGAACTCGACGACAAAGAGGACGCCGGCCACGATCATCACGTCGAGACGGGTCAGAACCTCCGGGATGTCGGTCCAACCGAGACGACCGGCCATACCCAGCATCAGGGTCACCAGATAGAGGTTTATGCCCGAGGCCCAGCCCGATCCGGCGAGCAGCCCTGCTGCTTCCATGCGATGAATCTACCGCTACCCCGACATATCCCACCTGCACCGAAGGACTAGGTTCGGCCTTCTTCCTACTAGTGAGGTAGGCAATGCAGGAGAACATGGAAGTCGTCCTGTCCATCCACCTCGTCGAGGATGACATCGAGACGGTGGCGGTGGCCGAGCTCGATCTGCGCGAGGACCACTTCGAGGCGAGTGGTCGCGCCCGTCGCAACCCGGTCGACCCGGCGCGACCGGTCATTGGCGAGGAGCTAGCAGTCGCCAGAGCCCTGGCGATGCTGGAAGCGCAGATCAATGACTCGGTGCAGGAGAAGATCGACCGCTTCCTGGTTCACACCGACTGACAAGGAGAGTCGCGGGCCGGGGAGATGTAGCCTCGGCGGATGACCCGGTCCGAGCCCCGATCTGCCCCCGGGGATGCGCCGATCGTCACGGGGTCCGGCGACGATGGACGACGTCGTCTTCTGCAATTGGTGATCGGCTTCCTCGGCTGGGCCTTGCTGATTGCTCTTGTCTGGTACCTGGCCAGCCATGCAAGCGTCGCCGCCGTCGACCTGGCCATCGTCTTCGTGACCGCGATCACGATTGTTGCCATTTTCTCGACGGTCACCGCCGTCCAGCTCCGCGCCCGCCTGATCGACCAGCGGGCCATGGAGCCCGAATTTCGGATCATCGACCAGGGTGTCGACACCCTGGGCCGGCGAATCGAAGTCCCGGTCGGAGATCTGAGTGGGGAGATCGTCCTGTCCGAACAAGATGGGGTCCGCCGCTACTCGTCACGCCCCGTCCAGTGAGCGCCTTTTTCGACTTCTTTTTCGCCCGGCCGGTCTTGACCGCAGTCCTCACGTTTCTGGCCGTGTATCCGTTGCTCAGCTCGGCAATAGTGAGCACTGCGGCAATTGTCTCCGCCCTTCGCAGACGCCGATCACGTTGGTACATACCGGAGCCGGGGTCGCTAGAACGCGCTCACGATCGGTATCCGGTGATCTCCATTCTCATTCCGGCACACAACGAGGAGTTGGTGGTGGCGTCGGCGGTGAAAAGGGCCCTCGCCATCCGGTGGCCGGCGCTCGACATCATCGTGATCGACGACGCATCGATAGACGGCACCCGCGCCGCGGTATCCGAATTCGTCGAGGCGGGTTTGATTCGCCTCCTCCACAAGCCAGTCAACGAAGGCAAGTCGATGGCCCTCAATGACGCGGCTCGCATCTGTCGCGGTGAGCTCCTGCTCGTGCTCGACGCCGATGGGCAACCCGACCCTGCGGTCTTCGAGTGGATGGTTCCTCGGTTCGTCGACGCCCCCAGGGTG
>Ga0209819_10000525_pt1 | contig 11191 bp, 16 predicted proteins | sample PPLLak2March2015_FD_187248 | JGI IMG/M metagenome (GOLD analysis project Ga0209819, IMG submission 187248) | Freshwater sediment microbial communities from Prairie Pothole Lake near Jamestown, North Dakota, USA - PPLs Lake P7 Core (1) Depth... | ecosystem: Environmental > Aquatic > Freshwater >... | reverse complement strand
ATGGGGCGGGTAACGGTCTGTTATCCGCTCCCTTTACCGGAGGTCCTAGATGAACCGAACCACGGCTGTTCGAAGGATCGATGACGTTCTGGGTTTCCGTATTACGGGGCACAGTCTTACGGACACCATTGTCCTGCGGCTTCAGGAGGCCCAGAGGGACCTCGAAAAGGGCAAAACGCTGCCCAAGTTCCTCCTTCAGGAGGACCAGCCGCTCAGTCTGGTTGCGGGAACTCACACCGTCGCCCTCCCGGCAGGGTTTTTGCGGGATGACGACGATCGCCCGATCTCGTTCTTTCCTGTGGGGAGTGAGTTCCCGTTCTTCTTGGCCCGGCGCAGCTACAAGGACGCCGTTGTGGCTAATCTGAAGCTTGAGAACGATCCGACTAGTCCTTCGGTCTATGTGCTGCGCAATACGACGATTGATTTTATCGTCGAGGCCGACATAACGTATGCGCTTACGTGGAATTACTATAAGGCTGCTGAGGTGCTTACGACGGATATCGAGAATGAGTGGCTCGCCCACGCGCCTGAGTGGTTGATTGGCGAAGCTGGGCTGAGGCTTGCGACGGACCTCAGAGATGCCGGGGGTGTACAGAACTTTACGGCGATCCGGGCTGCTGGTCGGGCAGCCATATTTGCGGATCAGATTGCGCTGGAAGAGTCCGGGGGTCCTTATAGGATGGGAGCTAACCTCTAATGGCACTCGAAAGCGCAACCTGGATCTCAGAGCTCGTTATTACGAATCCGCCTGGAACCGATAAGAAGAAGCAGGGCGACGATCATTTGCGGCTCCTGAAGGCGGTGCTGCAGAACGTTTTCCCGAATGCGGCGAAGGCGTTCCGGTTCCCGGATACGGTTGCGAAGTCGGCCAACTACGGGGTTCTGTCTACTGATAACAACAAGACGATTGTCTGTGATACGACGGTTGCGTTTAATTTGACGTTGCCGGTGCTCGCCGTGGGGGATGCTGGGTGGTGTATTTACGTCCTAAAGACTACGGCGGATGCGAATCCCGTGTTTCTGGTGCCGCCGTCGGGGACGATTAATGGCTTCTCGAAAATCAGGCGCTCTATTGCCCACGTTACGTGTAAGGTCCTCTGGACCGGGTCAGTGTTTGTGGCAACCCGTCCAAATGGGGTGCCGATCGGGACGTCGCTGCCGTTCCACGGGACGACGTTACCGCAGGGTCACTTGTTCGATGATGGGGGAACGTTTACGGCGGCCGACTTCGTGGAGCTTAATAGCGTGTTGGGTGGGAATACGAAGCCGGATGTCAGGGGGAGGGCATTCGCCGGTAAAGACAACATGGGGGGAGTGTCGGCGAACAGGATAACTCTGTTTGATGGCGACGTGTTGGGGAATACTGGGGGTCTGGAGACGGCGACGTTGACGCAGGCGAACTTGCCGGCGGCCAGCCTGGTGGTCGACATACCTGCGGGTCAGGGCAACCACCAACACTTTTCTACGGGTGCCGCGTCGTCACAGGCCGTGCAGACGTCGGGAGCTAACTTCTTGACCAATCTCAATGGGGTGCTCAATCAAGCGACGTCGTTCTCCACGTTGCCAGCAATGGCGGGGACGGCTGCGTTGGGGGGTTCTGGGACGGGCCACAGCAACTTGCAGCCGACGTTTATTGCTAATTATATTCTGGTGGCCGAATGAGCCGCGTAAATCTAGAGGACTCACAAACGCGCAGGCTGAGGCACTCGGCTGATCGCTGGGCCACAGCGCGGCAGATATTGATGGGTCCTCTGGTGATCGACGATGATGGCCCGTCTATGCACTTCCTCGATCCGGGGGGCGCAGCCATTGATGTGTTTTTGCCAGCGAAGCCTCCTGGTGGGGGGCTTTTGTATCATGTGGCAAATATAGGGACTGGAACGCTGACGGTGCGGGATGACGGGGGCGTCTTGATTGCGACTGTGGTGGCGGGAGCTACGGGAATATTTCTTTGCTCTGCTCTAGAGTGGTCGGTGATTTTGACTGTGGGGGCAGTGGTGGCGCCTGTTGGTGCTCCGTATTTGGTTGTGGTGAATGATGCTAACTTGACCGGGGAAAGGGCTCTAGTTGCTGGGGGTGGATTGACGTCTGCGGATGGCGGGCCCGATGGCGCTTTTACGATAAATGTCGGGGGGAGTACCAGCATAGTTGTGGGGGCGGATGATGTGCAGAGGGCCGCCCTGGTCGGGGACGTCACGGCGCCTCTGAACAGCAACACAACAACTATTGCGAATGATGCCGTCACTTCGGCCAAAATCCTCAACGACTCTGTTATTACTGCGAAGATACTTAACGACAATGTCACTTATGCGAAGATACAGAATGTCTCGGCGACGGATCGTATTCTTGGGCGCGATACTGCGGGGGCGGGTGACATTGAAGAGCTTACGGTTAGTGGGGGGCTTGAGTTTACTGGTGGCCCCGGAATTCAGCGGTCGGCTCTTACTGGCGACGTTACGGCTTCGGCGGGATCTAACTCTACGACTGTTGTCGCTGCCTCGGATACTGTGGCTGGTAAGGTGGAGCTTGCGACGGATGCCGAGGTTCAGGCCCGCACCTCGACTACGCTTGCTATAACGCCAGCGGGGTGGGCGTCGGCTTCGCGTGAGGCCCTAACAGCAAACCGCACCTATTTCGTTCGTACAGACGGTAGTAATAGCAATACTGGGTTGGTGGATAGTGCGGGTGGGGCGTTCCTGACGATCCAGAAGGCGGTCGATGTTGCCGCCACGAAAGACCTCAATGGGTTTACGCTGACTGTTCAGGTGCGTGATGGTACGTATGCTGCCAGTGTGACGCTGAAGAATGTTGTGGGCTTTACTACTCCTGGCGACTTGACTATTGTGGGTAACATCACCACGCCTACGAACGTGGTGCTTCAAGGTCAGGTCTTTGCTACTAACCTGAATTCGGCGTGGCGTATTACAGCTATGCGTATTGGTGGGGCTGGTGCACAGGCATGCCTTAACATAACTAATGCGGATGTAGAGTTCGGAACCATAGACTTTGGCACTTGCACGCAGGCGCAGATCTGGCTCCGGAATGGTGGGGCGGTTTCCTGTTACACCTTCGCTTATACGATCTCCGCAGGCTCTGGCTACCACATCCGGCTTGAGCAGCAGGGGATTGTCGTTATATCTGGTAGTACCATAACTCTTACGGGCACTCCTGCTTTCACCAGTGCTTTCGCTGGTGCTGGCATCGTCGGCGGTGGCTCCACCATTCAGGCGCACCTCATAACGTTTTCAGGAGCGGCTACAGGTCCCCGTTATGGTGTCAGCAATAATGCGGTTATCTATACGGGTGGTGGCGGGGCGAACTATTTTCCGGGCAATTCTGCTGGCTCGGCATCAGCTGGAGGACTTTATCTATGAAGGACTACGATCCCAAGAACTGGTATTGGCGTGTGGCGGATTCGATCACACAGGTCTATTCGAGCGTGATCGGCGACTATGTCCCTGTCGATAATGCGACGTATGTTGCCTGGAAGGGCGATGGGACGAACCCGACCAGGATTGGGTCGGAGGCGGAGTTGGGAGAGGTGCTGGCGGGTATGTTTATGCGCCCGGCTGGCACCCCGTCGGCAGCGGCTGTGCTCGATGCGTACAAGGACAAGCAGGCCACACAGCTCACTGTTGAGGTTGTGGCCAAGGTTACGTTTAACCACGAGAACCGGATAAGAGTGCTTGAGGGGAGGGCTCCGGTTAACGCCGCTCAGTTTAAACAGGCATTGAAGGATCTCTTGTGATGCGCAACCTCTTGAAACGACTAGTCTTGTGGGCCCTGTCTGCGAATCCGCCGCCGCCCTACGATCCAGCGGAGCTGGATAGGATTTCGGCTGAACTCAGGAAGGGGGGCTAACCGAATGCCCCAACCATCGTATCGCAGTAAGTGGCCCGAATACGCGAAGCAGTGGGACTCGATGGAAATCCGTCCAACGAGGCTGGCGGCGCTGGAACGCTATGCTAAGAAATTGGTCGCCGAGAAGGTCCGATACTTGGAGGTCGAGAAGCTAACGGGGGTGCCCTGGTACATGGTCGCCCTGCTCCATATGCGGGAGTCGGATAACGACTTCTCGACGCAGCTCGCGCAGGGTGATCCACTAAGTCGGAGGTCTACGCATATTCCCAGGGGGAGGGGGCCGTTTAAGACTTGGGTGGCTGGGGCCGTCGATGCGCTCGTTACGCTTAAGCACCTCGATCGGGTCATCGACTGGCGGCTCGAGAAGATACTCTACTACGCGGAGCAATATAACGGGTGGGGATACCATAATAAGGGGATTGCGAGCGCGTATCTCTGGGCTGGGTCAACGATCTACAAAGGGGGGAAGTACATTTCGGATGGAAGGTGGTCGGCGACGGCCATCGATTCGCAGCCGGGGGTGGCCTCGGTGCTCAGGCTTATGATGAAACTTGATCCTTCGATCAAGCCAGAAAGGGAGAACTAAGATGAAGGTCATCTATGTAAGGGTTGAGAGCGCTCATGGTGCCGAGACCGTCAGGTGCGTGGTTGGGATCGAGAAGCTGGAGAGTGGGAATTGGGCCAAGAACCGTAAGTACGAAGTGACCTCCGGTTCGTCGGGATCGGAGAGGAAGATCTTACTCGCTGACGATGAGAGGTTGGTGGTTGAACCGGCCGCAGATTCGATTGTCGAGTACGATCCTGTGCAAATGATGGCTCATGGTGTGCCATCGAAAGACAGGGAGTTGGAAGATGCCAAAAACCTCGAAGCGAGGAACAAAGAGGTCAAGGAAGCCTTCGACCGACAGCAAGCCGAAAAAGCGAAGGCGCAAACTCAAAAAGTAGCTGCTACTGCTACTGCTACTGTTCCTCAACAGAGCTCTGCGGCACCAATACGGCCGGGGATATCGGTGTCGCAGAGCGCCCCAATACAGTCCTCAAACAAAGGTGGAACTAAATGACAAGTGATCAGATCTCGGGCCTCATCAGGCAACTGGTGACCCTGTTCGGAGCTATCGCCACGACGCTGGGGTTCACGATCGACCTCGGGCCGGCCCTCGACCTGGTTCTGCAAATCGCCGGGCCGATCGGCGTCATTATTGCGGCCGTGTGGTCGTGGGTCGCCAACACGAAGTCTTCGATTGTGGCTTCGGTTGCGGCCATGGACGAGACCACGGTCGATGGTAACCGGATTGTGCTCAACGATCCGAACCTCGCTCGGACGGCGAGGGCAGCGTCAGCGAGCGCAACTGCATGAGTTGGTTCTCGCTCATTGGGCCGGTCTTAGCCATCATTAGAATGTTGGTTGAGATCGGCCAACAGAACAAGTGGATCAAAGTGGGTGAGGATCGGCAGCTCGCCGCGGATTTGGCTGCCGTCCTCATGATGACGGAGGCCGGGAGAAATGCACTTCGGGAAATCAGTAGTCTTGGCGACGATGAGCTTGATGTGTTCTTGCGAAACCTTGAACCAAGGCCCGTCGCAGATAGTAAGTGATAGCTTCTGTACGACTTATCAGCAGATAGTCGTCGATAAAGGTGATGGGTCGATGATGGCCGCACAACGGGTGAAAAGGCGGATTGCGGCCAACGAGACAGTCTTTAGGTGTAAGTGTCTGAAGGAAAAGCTGCCGATATGTGAGCAGCTTTAGAGGAGAACAAGGTCATGGTTGTACCGTCTGGAGACACCATAGCTCTGTTTGTCATTGCGGTCGTTAATGCGCTGACAGCGTACGCGAGTTGGCGGACGCACCAGAACATGAAGACCCTCGAGGTCAATACGAACAGCATTAAGGATGCTCTGGTGAAGACCACTCGGGAGTCGGCGCAGGCGACCGGCGAAGCTAAGGGTCGGGCCGACCAGAAGGCAGAGAACAGTGCCCGAAGTTGATATTAATGATCTGGGCTCTATCGGGAGCGTAGCCGATATCCCGAGTTATATGCTGCCGCCAGAGGCCTGGTCGGTGGCCCTAAACATGCGCGTCGTGGATGGCGGGCTCGAGAGCCTGGCGGGATGGGAGCAGGTTTTCGGTACTCTGCCCGCAGGGAACGACAGCTTCACGAAGGTCTTGTTGGATTTTCCGGGGGCTGACGCCTCGACCACAATTACGGATACGAATGCTGGTGGGTCGCCGCATACGTGGACGGCGGCGGGGAACGCCCAAATCGACACGGCGCAGAGTAAGTTTGGGGGTAGCTCCCTGTTCCTGGATGGGACAGGAGACTTCATCTCCACCCCGGACTCTGCCGATATGGAGTCGGGGTCCAGCGACTTCGCCATGGAGTGTTTCTTTAATAGGTCGGATGGTGCCAATTTCCGGGCCCTCGCCGGGCGGAGCGACGCCGGGTTTACGGCCGCCGGTTCGGCGTTTATCTACCGTTTCGGGGCCGGGAACGTTATTGAGTTTCGCCTCAGCAACGGTTCTGGTGTTTCGATTGTTACGGGGACGACCGTTTTTACGAACGTCATTAATCCGGGATTTCACCACACCAGAGTTGTTCGGATCGGGAATATTCTGAGGCTCTTCGTGGATGGCGTACAAGAGGGCGGCGATGTTGCTTTTACGGGTTCTGTAAACAATACGGCGCTCCCGTTCTGCGTTGGGTCGAGGAACGCTACCCCCGATGATGCGTTCTTCGGGTGGATCGACGCGTTCCGGTTCAGCATCGGGACGTCGCGAGAGGCGACGACCTTTACGCCGCCGACTCGAGAGTTCATGACGGTGGCTCAGGTTACCCCGCACTTCATATTCCCCGTCGTTACGCAGTCAAGCATCTTCTGGGTCTACACGTCGTTGACGAAGGCGTTCGTCTTTGATGGGACGAGCCATTTCGATATTACGCGGGCTGTGGGGGGCGACTACACGGCGAACACGACGGCGGATTGGAATGGGACGCTCCTGGGGGGCATTCTGATACTCAATAATGGGAGTGATGTGCCGCAGTTCTGGGCTGTGGCAAGTCCGACTCAGAAGCTGGCGAATCTTACGAACTGGCCGACGACGCACAGGGCTAAGGTTGTCAGGGCCTTTGGCCCCCACCTCGTAGCCATCAACATCACGATCTCGGGGACCATTTTCCCACACCGGGTCTTGTGGTCGCACCCGGCGGACCCCGGGTCGGTGCCCAGTTCTTGGGACGTCACCGACACCACGAAGGATACTGGGCACAAGGAGCTCCCAGATGTGCAGTCGGGGGTCCTGTTGGATGCCCTTCCTCTGGGCTCGACCATGTTCCTCTACAAGGAGTCCAGTGTATGGAAGATGCGCTTTATTGGGGGCCGTTTCATCTTTGATTTTGGTGAGTCTGCGTGGCTCTCCACAATCGGTCTGTTGGCTCCAAGGTGCGTATGTCTGACTGGGGACGGTGTACGGCATGTCTTTGCGTCGCAGGATGATATTCTGTGGCACAACGGTAACAATGTGGAGAGCATACTCAATCAGCGCCAGAAGAAACGTCTGTTCAACGAGATCGATACCGTGAACTATACGAATAGCTTTATTTTTGCGAACCCGAATAACTCGGAGATCTGGTTCTGCTACCCGACGGATGGGGCAGAGCAGCCAACCAGAGCCCTTATTATGAACTATGGGGGTGGTCAGCGGTGGTCGATTACGGAGGCCGACGGCATAACGTTCCGAAACGCGGCGATTGGGCAGATCGAGAACCCGAGTGACGAGGATTGGGAGGCGAACGAAAACCTCTGGGATGACGATGATGGACCGTGGTCGGAGCTACAACGTCGGCGCGTCATTTTGGCGGGGACGGATAGCTCGAAATTCTTCAACATGGACCGGGGCGTTACTCGGGATGGGCTGACCTTCATTACGACGCTCTCGCGGGAAGGATTGTCGATTATTGGGCGCAAGAGGAACGGGGATTGGATTGTTGACCATCAGCAGATGAAATTCTTTAAGAGGCTCTGGCTTAAGGTTCAGGGTGGTCCGATCAATGTGAGGTTTGGGGGGCAGCAGACGGTCGATGGACCGGTGGCGTTTGGGGCTACGGTTTCGTTTAATCCTCTGACGATGGTGACTGCGGACCCGGGGCCGGTCAGTGGGCGGGCCGTGGGGATAGAGTTTTCGACTACGGGGTCCACGAGTTGGCGCATAGACGGGTATAAGATTGATCTTGAGGCTATGGGGAACTTCTAGTGGTCTATATCCCCACCAGGATGCCCGAGATTAAGGATGCCGAGGAGCTTCGGCGGTTTGTCGAGGACGAGCTCCAGAGGATTTCCCAGGCAGAGAGTGAGCAGATAGAGGTCGAGCTGCGGCCTGTTGGGCAGCTCCCACAGAAGCCCCGCGAGGGGATGATTATCTATGCCGATGGGGTGGTTCTGTTCCCCGGTGTCCCAGGTCTTTATCTCTTTAATGGGACGACGTGGAATGTCGTCACCGCGGCGAGCCTCAGTTTGCCGCTGGCAGTGGGAAGTGGTGGGACTGGCTCGGCGACGGCGGCGGGGGCCAGGACAAACCTCGATGCGGCGGCCCGTACGCAGACCTTTGAGTGGTCGGGCAACATCAAGACGCCCGTTAATCAGGACTTTCGGCTCGTTGAGAGGGTTCCGTTCGCCGGGACGGTCACCAGAGGTACAGTTAAACTGGCCTCGGGTACCTGCACAGCGACGTTTAAGATTAATACGACGGGAATTGGAAGTTTGGCCCTCAGTGCTACCTCTAGCGTGGTCACCGCGACTAGCGGCTCCTCGAATACGTTCGTGGCCACCGACCTCATTCAGGTCACCATCTCTTCGGTGGCGAGCCCGATCGACCTGTCGTGGACCCTCGAATATACGAGGGTGCTGGCATGATGATCCATGCAGCAGGGAATGACGAATTTACGAAGCTGTATATTCCGACCAACACTCCGCATGGCTCAACCACACTCAAGGACCACTCGTCGTCGAACCACACGCTGACCTGTACGGGGAGCGCGCAGGCCGATGCGTCGGTGATGAAGTTCGGGTCGCCGACTATACTCTTGGGGGCTGCGGGCAACACCGTCACGGCTCCAGATAGTGCGGACTGGGATTTCGGCACCGGTAACTTCGTCCTGGACCACCAGCTACTCTTTACTACGGTGCCGAGCGGAACCCCAGACAGCCTCTTCGAGAACGTGGCTATTTTCCAGGGTCTGGGCTCGACGCGGTGGATATGTGGGTTTGACCACTCCGATGTCGTCTTTAATGCGCAGGTTGCGGGGACCAATGTGGCGGGCTACAAGGCTACGCATGGGATGTCGAATGGCGTCATGTACCACTTCGCATGGGTCAGGTCGGGAACCAGCTTCTTCATATTTAAGGACGGAGTGGCGTTTTCGCTGACTACGCTTACGGCTATTGGATCGAATGCGATGCCCAATGTGGCTACTGATCCACTGACTGTGGGGGGTACGGGTCTGGCGGGGCCTACGAGGATGGGCCATGTGCGGGTGTCTAAGGGGACGGATCGAGGATGGACGTCTAATTTTACGCCGCCGTGGAACTCGTGGGGGTAAAAGGGCCCAAAACAGGGACCTGGGACCTGGCTCTGACAGCTTGGGGTAGCATCGTGCGATGGAAAAGCGCTTAGTCGAGGGTGGCAGTAAGCTGAGGCCAGAGGACTTCGAGGTCTGTGTCTTGGAGGGTGAGAGCTTTTCCGCTATGTGGCCGCAAATTTCGGAACAACTGGACCTTATTAAGCATGTCTGGTGGGACCGATGGACAAAAGAAGAGATCTTTTGTGCTGTGCTGCAACGCAGGCTCCAGTGCTGGGGAATTGGACCGCCGTCGGCCCACCGCCTCGTTGTATTTTCGCAGATCTTGCGGTTCGAAAACGTTACGACTTTACAGGTCATGCTTGCCTTTGGGCAGAGCCTAGAGCTCGCTCTCCCTGTGCTTGCGGCTACGCTCGAGAAGTTCGCCCGCTCGGCCGGGTGTGGAAAAATCGAGGTTGTTGGTAGGGCTGGCTGGGAGAAGCTCCTGGCCCCATATGGGATGCGATTGGAGAGCGTTATATTGTCCAAAAGGGTCTCAGAGATGAGGGTACACTGATGGGTGGCGGCGACAAAACTCCCCCGACACAGACAACGACCTATCAGCTCAGTCCGGAGCAGCGAGAGTTGATGAACCTCGCTATGCCCGGAGTTAAGCAGTTTGCGGCGACTGTGCCGCAGCGTTACCAGGGGTCTGGTGTGGCCCCGTTCGACCCTGCGCAGGTAGCGGGGCAGAACATAGCTCTGGGCGCAGCCGGAGAGCAGGGCAATCTGGCTCGGAGTGCCGCCGGGGCTAATCAGTTCTACACGAGTGGGGACATCTGGAATCCGGCTTCTAATCCGAACTTGCAAGGGGCGATCGATGCTTCGGTCAGGCCTATTTATGAGAATCTCGAGGAAAGAGCGTTGCCGGCAATTAGAGGAGAAGCTGTCAGCACAGGAAACTACGGCTCATCTCGGCAAGGAATTGCGGAAGGTATTGCAACGCGCGAAGCGTCGAGAGCGGCGGGTGATACTGCGTCGAAGCTTGCTCAAGGCCAGTACGAGACGAATGTCAATGCGCAGCTGAAGGCGATGGGGCTCCTACCGACGGTCCAACAGGGCCAGCTTGCAGAGGCCACCACGACCAGCGGCGTCGGCGACGTCAGGCAGTCTCGTGAGCAGGCCGTTCTGAATGAGCTAATTTCGAACTTTGGCTACGACCAGATCGCCCCGTTCTTGCAGAGCAAAGAGATCATGGCCCTCTTGACGGGTCTGCCAGGGGGAACTGTACAATCGACCGGGAGTAACCCGCCTGGGGCATCGCCGGGCATGAAGGCCTTGGGCGGAGCAGCGTCGGGCGCAGCCCTCGGCACTGCTATTATGCCCGGAATTGGTACCGGGATCGGTGCCGCTGGCGGTGCTCTGTTGCCATTCCTTCTGTAAAGGGAGCCGGTTATGACGTTTATGGATACTGGAGCTATGGACCCGTTTAACTGGATGCTGCCCCCAGAGATGCCGCAGCCAGGGGCTAGTCCGGACCTCGCTACGCAGGCGGCGATGACGGGACAGCCGCCACCCATGCTCCCGCAGGTCGATCCGGGAGGGCTTCAGGGAGCCCAGCCAAGCGGGCGGCCTCCGAGTCCGGTCGATCGACTCTTTCCGGGTCTTAAGCCCGCAGTCCAGGGCATGATGCCAGGAGCTGCGCCTGCACAAGCGGCCTTGCCTCCAGTGCCGGGGCCGACTGGCGGACCTACGCCTTCGGTTGGCGGCTACGA
>Ga0209819_10000519_pt1 | contig 11226 bp, 6 predicted proteins | sample PPLLak2March2015_FD_187248 | JGI IMG/M metagenome (GOLD analysis project Ga0209819, IMG submission 187248) | Freshwater sediment microbial communities from Prairie Pothole Lake near Jamestown, North Dakota, USA - PPLs Lake P7 Core (1) Depth... | ecosystem: Environmental > Aquatic > Freshwater >... | reverse complement strand
CTCCGCTCCGGGACTCGCTCCGCACAAAGCGCTCCGCGGCCCTCCGCTACGTGCGCGGCTCTGTAACGCGACTCCAGCCTGCCTTGTTGTCCAGCGACCACTTCCGGCTAAAGGGCAGGGCCATGGCCACCGCACTCCGAAAGAAAGCGTGCAGTCCGCTGTGGCCACAAGGCTACGAAATGAACATCCTCCGCTTCAATTACGACTCGATCGATTCAACGAATCTTGAAGCGCAGCGGTTCTGGCGCCGGCCGGAGATCCGCGAGCAGGCGCTGCAGGCTCGAAGAGAAGGGAAGAGGCTGGCCTGGGTTTTCGTCGCGAAAGAACAGGTGGCCGGACGTGGACGGCTCGGCCGATCATGGAAAAGCCCGTCGGGTGGCCTTTGGTTCACGGTATTGTGGCCTCTGGGAACCGGGCCGGTCGAGGCACAGACGATCCCCCTGGTCGTTGGCCTCGCCGTTGCGGAGGCGATTGAGAGGGCCAAAGGGCCCGCGTGCCGGATCAAGTGGCCGAACGATGTCCTCGTGAACGGACGGAAGGTCTGCGGAATCCTGTGTGAACTGGAAGCCGGAGCCGAGATTTCGGCCGTCATGATCGGCATCGGGGTAAACGCCAATTTTCCCGCACGCGATCTGTTGCCGCCCGGCAGCTACCCTATAACGAGCCTGCTCGACGAAACGGGCGAGGAGGCGGACCTCGAGCAGCTCCTGGCGGACGTCCTCGAGGAAGTGTGCGGGAAACTGTTGAAGTTCGAGACGGACGGCATCGAGTCAGTGCTGCCGTTCGTTAACGCACGGCTGGCCTGGGCCAACGGTGCGGTCACCGTATCAGGTTCGGAAGCTGGAGACCTGACCGGCATCCTTCGGGGCATCGACGGGCAGGGACGCCTTCTGGTCGACTGCGCGGGCCTGGTGGTGCCTGTCCTAACCGGTGACGTCCGAAAATCAGCGAATGCTGATTGACGAGTTGCTATTGATATTCCATCATCAGGCGTGGTGGTAAATAACCACTGATTTGGATCGTAAATCGTAATTCTAGACAGGTAAGAGCTCATATGACCATGCACAGTTTTCCCAAATTGAGCGCGGAAGAAGCCGCCAGGCTGATCCCCAACGGTGCTACAGTCGGTTTCAGTGGTTTCACGCCGGCGGGCGCTGCCAAAGTCGTGCCGTGCGCCATTGCCGTTCGCGCTCGTGCCCTCCATGATTTGGACGAAGCCTATCGGATTCGCGTTCTGACCGGAGCTTCGACGGGGTATTGCCTGGACGAAGCCCTATCCTCCGCCCATGCGATTTCCTGGCGTGCGCCTTACCAGTCCTCACGCACCCTGCGCGACCAGATTAACAGCGGTGAAGTGGAATTCGTCGACATGCATTTGTCGCACCTTCCCCAGGCGGTCATGTTCGGCTTCTTCGGAAAGATCGATTTCGCCGTCGTCGAAGCCACCGACCTGAGCGGGGACGGCCGGATCTACCTCAGCACGTCGATTGGGGCGACTCCGACTTTCCTCCATTGCGCGGAAAAGATCATTATCGAGCTGAATCATTTCCATTCGGTCCGCCTGAGCGAGATGGCCGACATCCGAATACTTCCGCCTCCGCCTCACCGCAGCCCGATTGCCATCCATGACCCCCTGACCAAAATCGGATGGCCGTACATGGCGGTTGATCCAAAGAAGATCGTGGCGGTCGTCGAGAACAATGATGCGGATGACGTCGCGCAATTTGATCCACCCGACGTTGTCAGCAACAGAATCGCCGAACGGGTCGTCCAGTTTCTGCTCGACGAGAGGCACGCAGGGCGTCTCCCGCAGGAATTTTTGCCGCTCCAGGCCGGGGTCGGAAATGTCGCCAACGCGGTGATGGCATGTCTGGGCCAGAACCCCGACGTACCGAATTTCATGATGTACACGGAGGTGTTCCAGGATTCACTAGTCGACCTGATGGAGTCAGGCAAGCTCCTGGCCGCCAGCGCAACCAGCCTGACTGTTACCGAGGGTCAGCTCAAGCGCATGTACGACAATATGGACTTCTTTGTGCCCCGCATCGTCCTGCGCCCCCAGGAACTAGCGAATAATCCCGAGATCGTTCGGCGCCTTGGAGTTATCGGGATGAACACCGCGATCGAGGCTGACATCTACGGACACGTCAACTCGACACACGTCGGCGGGACGCACCTGATGAACGGCATCGGGGGTAGTGGTGATTTCACCCGTAACAGCTACCTGTCGGTGTTCATGTGCCCTTCAGTGGCGAAGGGCGGAAAGATCTCGACGATTGTGCCGATGGCGAGCCACGTCGACCACAACGAGCATTCGGTGCAGATCATTGTTACCGAGCAGGGATTGGCGGACTTGCGGGGCCTCGGTCCAATAGAGCGGGCGAACAAAATCATCGACAACTGCGCGCATCCGGCTTATCGGGATTACTTGCATCGTTATCTGGAAGACGCACGCCCCGGGCACATTCGCCACGACCTGAACAAGGGCTTCGAGTTGCACCGTAATCTCCAGCAGTACGGCTGCATGCTGCCGGGTGTGGAGGTGTCGGCAGGGAAGTAGTCGTTCGCGCCCCCGTAGGGGGCGGATGTTTATAGCACCGTCAACCCAAAAGGCCAAGCGCCCCAGCGGGGCGCGATGTTCCGAGGCGTTTCAAAACATCGCGCCCCGCTGGGGCGCTTGGCCTTTTGGGTTGACGGTGCTATAAACATCCGCCCCCTTACGGGGGCAAAACCGAAATAGGAGACGGCCAATGTCCAACAATCTCACCATTCGCCCCGCCACGCCTGCCGACGTTCCTCTCGTCCTGTCCTTCATTCGAGAGTTGGCGGATTACGAAAAGCTTTCTCACGAGGTGGTTGCCACGGAGGCCGAGCTCGGGAAGTGGCTTTTCGGCGAGCAGCCGATCGCGCGGGTGCTGATCGCGGAATTCGCGGGCGAACCGGCCGGCTTCGCGCTTTTCTTTCTGAACTTCTCCACGTTTCTTGCCAGGCCGGGAATCTTCCTCGAAGACCTGTACGTGCGACCGTCACTCCGCGGCAAAGGCATCGGCAAGCGTCTGCTGAAAGAGCTGGTGAAAACAGCCGCCCGCGACGGTTACGGCCGGGTCGAATGGGCGGTCCTTGACTGGAACACACCGGCGATCGAATTCTACAAATCGCTCGGCGCTAAACCGATGACCGATTGGACGATCTTCCGTCTCAACTCGGCCGCTATCAAATCCTTAGCCACAGACGATAAAAGCTGATCTCTGGTAGAATTCTGAGATGAGTAGAATCAGTCGGTTCTCTGTCCTCCGGGGGGCAGGCGCCTTCGTGTTTCTGGCGCTGCTCAGCTCGCCCGTCCTCTTCTCCCAGGATCTGGCCTCGTTCGAAGCCAGGACGACCGTTCACAAGCTGAAAAACGGCTGGACGTTCGTGATCCTTCAGCGTGACGTTGCTCCTGTCTTCTCATTCTCGACATACGTTGATGCGGGCTCCGTTGCCGAGGTGCCGGGCATTACCGGACTGGCGCACATGTTCGAACACATGGCGTTCAAGGGGACGCCGAACATCGGCACGAAGAACTACGCCGCCGAAAAGAAGGCGCTGGATGAAGTCGAAGCCGCCTACCAGGCGTATCAGAAAGAACGGCTCTCCTCGAATCCCGATCCCAAGCGGGTGGAGCAGTTGCTCGCCGCCTTTAAACAAAAGCAGGAAGAAGCTGCGAAATTTGTCGTTACGAATGAGTTCGGCGACATCATCGAGCGGGAGGGCGGCGCGGGCCTCAACGCCGGGACCGGCGCTGATTCTACGGTCTATTACTATTCGCTTCCGGCCAACAAGTTCGAGTTGTTCACATACCTCGAATCGGAGCGTTTTCTGCACCCTGTCTTCCGCGAATTCTACAAGGAGCGCGATGTCGTGCAGGAAGAGCGCCGGATGCGGACCGAGAGCGACCCTATAGGGCGACTCGTCGAGGTGTTTATCGGTTCCGCCTTTCAGGCGCACCCTTACCACTACCCGACGATCGGCTACATGAGCGACCTGCAGTCGATTACCAGGACCGACGCCGAGAACTTTTTCAACAAATACTACATCCCGGCGAACATGGTGACGGCGATCGTCGGGGCGGTTAAGCCACAGGAAATCATCCCGGTTCTCGAGAAATACTTCGGGAGGATCCCCAGTCGGGAAAAGCCTACGGAGTTGCGGACAGTCGAGCCGCCGCAGACGGCCGAGAGAATAGTCATCCTGAAGGATCAGGCCCAGCCCTTTTACCTGGAGGGTTACCACAAACCGAGCGTCAAACACCCGGACGAGGTCGTCTACGACGCAATTGATGACATCCTTTCTGGCGGCCGGACCTCACGACTCTATCGCTCATTGGTGAGGGACAAGAAGATCGCCGTTGCCACCGCTTCGTTCTCGGCTTTCCCCGGGATCAAATATCCCAATTTGTGGGCCGTGTACGCCTTTCCGGCGAAAGGATCAACCAATGAGCAGGTCCGCGACGCGATACGCGCCGAGATCGAACGCCTCAAGAAAGAGGAAGTGACGGACGAGGAACTGACTCGTTTCAAGACCCGCGCCCGCGCCAACCTGATTCGATCGCTCGATGATAACCAGGGCCTGGCCAATCAATTGAGCACTTACCAGGCCGTTCTCGGCGACTGGCGGGAACTTTTCAGGTACCTGGATAGGATCGACAAGGTGACGAAGGCGGACATCAAGCGGGTCGCAACCGAGACCCTGAAGGAATCGAACCGGACAGTCGGAATGATTGTCACGCAAGTGCCCGAGCAGACGGCGGTAACGCCTCCAGCGGCAGCCGGACGATAAGGAGACACACACCATGCGAAAGACAAACCGAATAGCGCTCCTTGGGCTCGTAACCGTCGTTTCAGCGGCTTCACTTTTCGGGCAGGCGACGAAAGTCGGCGAGCTGAAGTACCCGCCCCTTGCCGAATTCAAAATCCCGCAACCGACGCGCATGGTCCTCGATAACGGCATGGTCCTGATGCTGCTCGAGGATCACGAGCTCCCTTTAGTGCGGGCGTCTGTCCTTGTTCACACGGGATCGAGACTCGAGCCGTCCGAGAAGATCGGGTTGGCGAGCATCGCTGGATCGGTCATGCGGACCGGGGGAACCCAGAAAATGACCGGGGATCAGCTGGATGACTACCTCGAGGGAAAGGCGGCCGTGATCGAGACGTCCATCAGCACTTCCTCCGGCGGCGCTTCTCTGAGCTGCCTGAAGAAGGACTTTCCCGACGTCCTGCGGGTGCTTTCCGACGTGCTTCGCCAGCCGGTGTTCGACGAGAAGAAGATCGCCGTCGCGAAGAACCAGAGAATCGCAGGGATCGCGCGCCAGAACGACGACCCCCAGGGGATTCTATCCCGCGAATTCGATGAGCTGATTTACGGCCAGGACTCTCCCTATGCCCGGGTCCCGACGTACGACACCATCAACTCCGTTACGCGCGAAGATCTCGTAGCCTGGCACGCCCGTTACTACTACCCAGACCGGACAATCATGGGCCTGGTCGGAGACTTCAATACTGCGGAAGTGGTCGATCAGATCAAGCAGGTGTTTGGAGACTGGAAGAAAGGTCCGGAAGCAAAGGATCCTGCAGTTCCGTTGCCGAAAGAAACGACGGCTGGCGTCTATGAGGTCGAAAAGGCAGACGTGACCCAGTCGAATATCGCGATAGGGCACGTAGGCATCAAGCGGGACAATCCGGACTTCTTCGCGGTCACCGTTCTGAACGAGGTGCTGTCGGGCTCATTCGCGTCCCGTCTCTTCCTGAATGTCCGGTCTCTGAAGGGATTGGCTTATGACGTCAGCGGAGGGATCGGGGCCGGCTGGGACTACCCCGGTGCCTTCGAGATGTCGATGTCGACCAAGACGGAGACGACCGCAGCCGGAATCGAAGCGTTGCTCGAGGAAGCTCGAAACCTGACGGCCAATCCACCGACCGAGGATGAGGTCCGCAAGGCGAAAGCGGCGATTCTCAACTCGTTTGTCTTCAGGTCGGATTCTCGGGAGAAGATCCTGGGGCAGCAGCTGACATACGAATACTACGGTTACCCGCTTGACTGGCTGACGCGCTACCGGCAGGCGATAGAGAAGGTGACGGTCGAACAGGTCCGTGCGGCCGCGGCGAAGTACATCAAGCCCCAGCAATTCGCGATTCTGGTCGTCGGCCCGCCGGAAGGCAAGGACAAACCACTCAGCACTTTCGGGAAAGTTACGAAGCTGGACATTACTATTCCCGAGCCGAAGCAGCCGAAGGGGCCGGAGGCCAGCACCGAGACCAAGGTGCGGGCAGCGCAGCTGCTGGAGAAGGCGCTGCAGGCCTTGGGCGGGGCTCAAGCTGTTGATCAGCTTCAAACAATGGACCTGGCTTTTTCCATGACAGCGAAGATGCCGCAAGGCGACCTGGACCTGAAGAGCCGAATGCTGATCGTCTTTCCCGATCGCTATGCGCAGGAAATCATGCTTCCCGGCACCACCCTCACAACCGTCTACACTCCGGGTGAGGCTTTCATAAAAAGGCCGGGGGGCGTCCAGGCGGCGCCTGATAATATGAAGGCCGAGTGGGGCAAGACACTGCATCGTGATGCGGTCGGACTGCTGAAAAGCCGCAACAGTCAGCGTTTCCAGGCATGGACCGTAGGCAAAGGGCAGGCTGACGGCAAAGAGGTAGAGCTCGTGCGCGTTGAGGTTGATGGCGATCCCATTACGGTCGGGATAGAGCCGGACTCGGGACGAGTGCTGCAGGTCGCCTATCGTGGAGCGGATCTGACCGGTGCGCCGGGCGACATGGTCGTCACTCATTCGGACTTCAGGCCGGCCGATCGCCTGATTCTGCCCTTCGCCTCGACAGCGACCTTCAATGGGCAGCCGATGATGAACATCCAGTTCGAGAAAATCACCCTGAACGTGCCGGTCGACGAGAAGCTGTTCGCGAAGAACTGAGCCGACCCCAAGGGGGGATAAGCGCTCAAATAGCGGCCTTCGCCCCTGTAGGGGGCGGATGTTTATAGTCTCGATGGTGTGAGAAGAAGGGCGCCCCACCCTTCTTTCCACACCATCGAGACTATAAACATCTGCCCCCTACGGGGGCGGAGGCCGCTATTTGAGCGCTTATGCCCCCTTGGGGTCGGCCTCCTCCAACCCCCAGATGCCTGCCGACGCCAGCTCAATGCTGTTCCCGGCCGGGTCGCGGAAGTAGATGGAGTGTCCGCCCCGGGGCCAGTCAACTTCTGCCTCTATCGGAACATTTTTGCTGCGCAGCCGCTCTCGCCATTGATCGAACTCACTTGCCGGGATTCGAAAGGCAACGTGCCCTGGTCCGCTGGCGCCGTGCGGGGTGAAACCGGGCTCCGCCGTGGCGGAGGGATTGAAGACGAGAAACATCCCTGATCCACACCGAAAAAAGACATGCCGGCCAGGCACGCGGGAATAGAACCGAAGGCCGAGCACCTCCGTGTAGAAACCATGGGCGGCATCGAGATCGTCGGCATAAAGACAAGTTTCGAGGACGGCTGTAACCTCCATAAGACGACTGTAGCACCACGCGGGCAGCCACCGGCAAAAATGCCCGTCGCACTGGCTTAACTCGCGCACTCGTTTTTCACAATCCGAAACGCCTTGACAACTCCCGTTGATGCTGGTAGAAGCAAAGCTACCCAGGCTGGAGTGAGGACCGTGCGCCTCGCAAAACGTTAATTTCTCAAGGAGTTGATCCTATGCACCAATCTCCGTTTCGCTCCAGGGCATGGCTTTTTCTTACCCTGTGTCTTCTGCTCGTTAGTCCGATTCTGGCTCAATCGGACACCGCTCAGATTTCCGGCTTTGTCCGTGACCCGGCGGGTCTCGGCATGCCGGGAGCCTCGGTGACTCTTAGCAACGAGGCGAGCCAGGTCGAGCGCAAGACGGTAACAAACGAGCAGGGCTATTACGTATTCGTCAGTGTTCCATCAGGGTATTACACCCTGACCTGTGAAATGGATGGGTTCAAAAAGTCCGTCAAGACGCGCAACAAGCTTGACGCGGGCGTGAACCTGGGTATTGACGCCAAGATGGACATAGGCGAAGTCAACGACACGGTTTCGGTCGTTGCCGAGGCTTCACAAATTCAGTCGGACACGGCCACTGTCGCCAAGCTGATTGAGCAAAAGCAGATCGAGACGATGATGCTCAACGGCCGCAACCCTTTGTACCTGGCGACCCTGAAACCCGGTGTTCGCGGCACCCTGGCCTCGTTCGGACCCGGCCTCACAACCGCCGGCCTTTCGATTAACGGCGGCCGGACCCAGGATTTCCTGATCACCTTTGACGGAGCGGTTGGCGTCCGAACTCGCGCGAATGGGACGAGTATTGGAACTGCCGACGTCGACACCGTCAGTGAGGTTCAGATCCTGACGGCGAACTACAACGCGGAGTACGGTCGGTCAGCAGGCGGCCAGGTGCGTTTCATCAGCAAAAGCGGCGGCCGCGATTTTCACGGTTCGCTTTACGAGTATTTCCGAAACGACATACTGGACGCGAACAGCTGGTCACGCAACCGTCAGGCACAACCGAAAGAGTTCCACCGGTACAACCAGTTCGGATACAACGTCAGCGGACCGGTTATGATTCCGGGAGTGTTCAACACCCAGCGGAACAAGCTGTTCTTCGTTTGGAGCCAGGAGTGGATGTTGCGCCGTCGCCAACCCAACACCACGGTAACGGTGCCCACCCTTAAGATGCGGCAGGGCGATTTTTCGGAGTTGCTGACCACGAACCCGTATTTCACCGGCACGACATTGGTGAAGGATCCGCTAACCGGTCAGCCCTTCCCGAACAACGTCATCCCGAGCAACCGGCTGAGCTCGAACGGCATCGGGTTCCTGAAAGCGTTTCCGGAGCCGACTCCGAACTTCATCGTGAACCGGGCGAATTTTACTCAAACCCGGCCGCAGCCTGAAGACCAGCGAAAAGACAACCTGGCGCTCGATTGGATCCTCAGCGAGACGCAGTCGATCAGATTCCGAGGTTCGATGTACAAGTGGGTATCGGTGGACGCGTTCCGAACGGGTTTTGACCGTGCGGTTACCGACTGGGACCGCCCCAACCGGACCGGCTCGATCACCCATTTGTGGTCTTTGAGCCCGACAATGATCAACGAGATCATGGCAACGGCCAGCGTCGACGTAGTGCACATCGGGATCTACCGGGAGGGTGAACGGTACCTGAGAAGCAAGTACGGGATCAACTATCCGTATCTCTTCCCGGACCGTAAGGAAATCCCTGACAAGATCCCGACAATCACGATTTCCAATTTCCAGGAATTGGACGGCGGCCCGTACCCGTCGTCGTCGGCTGGTCCAATCTACTCCCTGGGCGACAATTTCACGAAGATCAAGGGAACGCACTCCCTGAAGTTCGGAGCCCTGTTCGAGCGGCAGGGGCAGAACGACTTTGACCAGATCAACGTAAGCGGCGTGCCTGGCGGAACCAACAACCAGAACGGGCGTTTTATTTTCGATAACACCCGTGCTGGAGCGGAAACAACCGGACTGGCGATCGCCAATGCCGCGATGGGGCTTTTCACTTCTTACGCGGAAATCGGGCCTCGAGCCAACACGCCGTACCGCAGCAATATGTTGGAGTGGTATGGCCAGGACAGCTGGAAGGTTACTCAGCAGCTGACTCTCGAATATGGCGTCCGGTGGACCTACGTTACCCCCTATTACTACAGTAACTGGGGAAACATCGCGATCTTCGACGCCAAGAAGTATGACCCGGCCAAAGCTGTCGTTCAGGATCCGAAAACCGGATACATCCTGAGCGGCGATCGTTTCAACGGCGTAGTGATTCCCGGAAACGGCTGGCCCGAGGCCGCCAAAGGCCGTGTGGCGATTGCAGATTCCGGCGAGTACGACCGGCTGCTGTCGGGAGGGTCTAACCTCCCGGCCAAGAGGCATTGGGGTAACTTCCAGCCGAGGCTGGGATTCGCGTACCAGTTTGCCGAGAAGAACGTCATCCGCGGCGGCGCCGGTAAATTCATGGCGCGGCCGGGTGTTTCGGACAACGTGTTTCTCGGCGGCAACCCGCCTTTCCAGCCGATGATGTCCATTGCCAACGGGCAGGCGGACAGCCCGGCAGGAGGGAACCCTTCCTTGTTCCCGCAGTTCTTCATGACCATGGATCCGGAATTCAAGATTCCGAACGCCTACATGTGGAACATCTTTTATGAGCGCAGGCTCCCGATGGAAACAACCGTCTCCGTCGGCTACGTCGGGCGAAGCGGGAACAATCTGGAGCGCGAGCGGAACCTGAACACTCTGCCCGTCGGTACGCTGTACTTGCCTGCGAACAAGGGGATCAATACGAACGTGTTGCGTCCCTACAAAGGCTTCGCACAGATCCCGATGGCCGAGAATGCGGCTCATTCCGAGTATGACGCGATGCAGATCGAGCTCAATCGCCGGTTCGACAAAGGCCTTGGGTTCGGTTTTGCGTACACTTACTCGAGGACTTACGATAACGCACACGAACGCCGCTACCGAATGCTCAACCCCTGGGATGAGAGCCTCGATTGGGGGCCTTCGAACCTCGACACTCCTCACATTGCGGTGATCAACTTCATTTATGAGATGCCGTTCATGCGTGAGGCGGGTGGCATTCAGAGGGCTATCCTGGGTGGCTGGACCACGACCGGTGCTATTCAGTTTGGAAGCGGCGGCCCGTTCCACATCGGGACCGGTGATGATTTTGCCGGTATTGGTAGTGGAAACGAGACCCAGCTGTGGGTCCTGGCTGAAGAACTGATGTTGCCGGAGGGTGACCGGAAGTACTCGCAAGGCGTGGGCAAAGACGAGAACTTCTTCTTCAAGACGAAGACTGCCAGCGGCGCCGCGATCGCGACTGTTCCGGCCAATGGCACCTTCTCAACCCAGCACCGGAACTCGGCCGGCCGAGGACCGGGCGCTCAGAGCTGGAACATGGCTGTATTCAAGAATTTTGCGATTACTGAGTCGCAAAAGCTCGAGTTTCGGACTGAGTTCTTTAACCTGCCGAACCATCCGAACTGGAGCGGTCCGGACACCAATCCGCGTAACCCAACCTTTGGAAGGATTACGACCAAGACCGGCGATCCGCGAAATATCCAGTTGAGCCTGCGTTACAGGTTCTAAAGCAGGAGTCAGCCAAGAAGGAAGGGGGCGCGCCGTCCGGCGCGCCCCTTTTTTTGTTATGAC
>Ga0209819_10000518_pt1 | contig 11237 bp, 8 predicted proteins | sample PPLLak2March2015_FD_187248 | JGI IMG/M metagenome (GOLD analysis project Ga0209819, IMG submission 187248) | Freshwater sediment microbial communities from Prairie Pothole Lake near Jamestown, North Dakota, USA - PPLs Lake P7 Core (1) Depth... | ecosystem: Environmental > Aquatic > Freshwater >... | reverse complement strand
TCCCCACTGGGACAGCCTTTTGGATCGCTTCTCCTCAACCAGGTTGAGTGCTTCGGGTGAAGCGGTCGGATTGCAGCCTGGAAAGTCAGGTAATTCGGAGGCTGGTCATATGAATATTGGGGCAGGACGAATTGTGATCCAGGATGATGTACGCCTGGACCAGGCCATGAAGGACGGTTCGTTTTCCTCAAACGAAATTCTGGACAAGACTATCCGGGATGTCAAAGAGCGGAAAAAGAAGCTGCACCTGATCGGACTGCTGACTGAAAAGAGCTCACACGGTTCGATAGATTATCCATTAAAAGTGCTGCAAATGGCAAAAGACATGGGTTTGGAAGATGTATACCTGCACGTGATCTTTGATGGACGCAGCACCGAGCCGGGAAGCGCTCCTGACCTGCTGGAAAAGCTTGAACGGCAGATGGATGCAATCGGTACGGGCCAGATTGCCAGCGGCGTTGGTAGAGGGATTGCCCTCGACCGGGACGGCAATTACGCCAGGACCCAGAAAGCGTATGAGGCGATGGTATTGGGTATCGGCAACTTATACTGCCCAAAAGGAGTGAGTGATGCCCGTGGAGTCTAGTTTTCTCCAAAACCTGATCCAGCCAGCCGATACTAAGATTGTCATGATCATCATGGATGGGCTGGGAGGACTTCCCCGTGAACCAGGCGGCAAGACGGAACTGGAAACCGCTTTCACACCTCATCTGGATCAACTTGCTGGACAATCGGCTTGCGGGCTGACGATTCCGGTAGGGCCAGGTATCACCCCTGGGAGCGGCCCCGGGCACCTGGCCATATTCGGTTATGACCCCATCCAATATAACATCGGGCGGGGTGCCCTCGAAGCTCTGGGCGTCGGTTTTGAGCTGGGACCAGAGGATGTGGCAGCCCGCGGAAACTTTTGCACTGTCGATGCAGATGGGCTGTTGACCGACCGGAGAGCCGGACGCTTGCCTACAGAAGAAAGCCGCCATCTGGTGGATCTGCTCTGTACGATCCGGGTGGAAAGCATCCAGTTTTTTCTCAAGCTGATTAAAGAACACCGCTTTGCCTTTGTGATGCGCGCACCCGGACTAAGCGATGATCTGACGGAAACAGACCCACTGAAGACAGGAGTAGCTCCACGGCCGGTGACCGCCGCAGTTGCAGGATCGGAGAAGGCAGCATCCCTGGTGAACAAGTTTCTTGACGAGGCAAAGGTTCTGCTGGCAGAAAAATATCCTGCCAATATGATCCTGCTGCGTGGATTTGCCAAATTACCCGCACTGCCGTCCTATGCCGAACGCTTCGGCTTGCATGCCGCGTCAATTGCCATCCACGGAATGTATAGAGGAGTATCCAGCCTGGCGGGAATGCAGGTGCTGGATACAGTTGGCAGTACCATCGCAGACCAATTCACTACCCTGGAAAAGTGCTGGGATGCATACGAATTCTTCTATATGCACGTAAAGGCAACTGACACCTGTGGAGAGAACGGCGATTTTGACGGAAAAGTTCGTGTCATCGAGGAAGTGGATGCACTCATTCCAAGGCTGACAGCCCTCCAACCGGATGTGGTCATCATCAGCGGCGATCATTCATCCCCTGCCGTAATGAAAGCCCACAGCTGGCATCCCGTACCCACCCTGGTCTACTCGAAGTATGCCAGACCAGACGGGATCGAGAAATTTGGAGAGCGGGTGTGTGCCAGAGGCAGCCTGGGGATTCTACCCGCCATGGACATTATGCCGATTGCTCTGGCAAATGCCGGGCGGATTGCAAAATACGGAGCTTGAGATAGCTTTATGAGCCAGTCGAACCTTATTTCACCGGATGCTTTTTCGTCCCATTTGTACCAAAAGATGCTGCGAATCAACCCCGGCATCGAAGATTTGGAACTCTACGAATTTCGATATGGATTGAACAACCTGATCCCAGAGGGCGGCTGGGAATGTGTCAGGCTGGAAGACCCAGCAAGCATCGAAGAGCGGGTCAGCAAGCGCTCGTTTTATGACAGCATCCAGATCAAGCCCAGGATGGAAGACCGGATCGTCCTGGATGAAAAGATTGTCCACCTTACCCGCATGTTAATGGTTGGTCTGGTAACGGGCGACTATTTAGAAGAATGGGTGCGGTCCATATTCTATTTTGATATCCGCGGCTTCTACTTTTTGCACAGGACGGAATACTTCACAACAAAAATACGGGCACACTTCGGCGGTAAGCCTTTCAGGCAGTTTGAAGCGAAGGAGATGGGATTAGAGCGTCTTCAAGCCATCGGGTACAAAGACTTCAAAGCAGCAAACGCTGAGGTCGACGGACTGTTCATCGAAGTCGTCAAGAAGATCATTGCAGCTAAGGGTACTCCTGTCGTCCTGGCAATTGCCGGACCAACCGCAGCAGGTAAAACTGAGATCGTAGAGCGCCTGATCGATGACTTTAAACAAGGTGGCAAAAAGGTCACCTCGATCGAGCTGGATAATTTTTAACCGATCGAGATTACAGGGAGACGCACGGAATTTTCACTCAGGGTAAAAAAGCGCTGCATTTCAATCTGCTGCAGAAGAGCCTCGAAGATATCGTTGCAGGAAAGAAAATCTTCATTCCGCGTTATGACTTTGTGTTCGCCACATCAAGCCACGACCTGGATGGAAATTTGAAACCGGGCGAGGAGCCAATTGCGATCGAACCAGCAGATATTATCTTTATTGAGGGAAATTTCCCCTTCCTGATCGAAGAAGTTGTCCATCTCATCGGTATCAAAGTGGTTTATCTCACGGATGATCCGGTGCGCCTCAAGCGGAAGTGGAAACGTGACATTGACTATCGTAAGAAGTATGAGCCTTCTTACTTCCGCAACCGCTACTTCAAGGATCAGTTCATCATGGCAGAGATTGCCTACCGCCCACAAATGGAAGTTTGTGATCTTTGTGTCGATACTACAGGGGCAGCCCTTTGGATGACACCTGCAGCCGCTGAGATTGTTAATTCCGATCAATAATGAAAGAATACTTGCAAAATTTTGAAAAATGTTATATCATCAACAATAGAAGCCTCTAATCACCATTTTCGTAAATTGTATCGATCATCAAAACGATTTCAGTTTTGTACTCCAGGGTCGGGAGGTGTGCTTTGAACGGTAATGGTCAAGCTATCTCTGATTTCAACACGATTGTGGCCGATCACTATTCCCAATTAACAAAAAGTGAAAAGCGAATTGCGAATTACATGCGTAAAAATCAGGATGAATGCGCATTTCTTTCCGCTGGCGAACTGGCCGAGCGCCTCAAGCTCAGCGAGGCCACGATGGTCCGCTTCGCACGCACACTGGGTTTTGCCAGCTATCCGGCACTGCGTGAAGCTTTACAGGATAACATACGCCAGCGTGTAACGCATTCTGCCCGTTTGCGCAGCCGGTTGGATACCCTGCGTGAAACTGGCGATATTTTTGAGCGATTGGTGGCCTCCGAGATCGACTACTTGGGCCAGGTCTTGCAGACCGTTTCACGAGACGCAATGGACGCGGCAGTGGAGCTTCTCCATAACCACCGACGCGTTTTCGTTTTCGGCTTGGGCCCGTCTATTTCGTTGGTAGATTTGCTGGAAATCCGCCTGACCCGCTCGAAACGCCATGTGATCCCGCTCAAATCATCGGGCCAGGAGATGTTGGAGCCCATGCTCACCATGACCGGCGACGATCTATTGATTGCCATCGGCTTTTTCAACCTGACCCCAAACCTTCAAATGGTTCTCGACCATGCTAAACAGCTCCAGACACCGGTGATACTGGTAACCGATACCCTGGGCGAGTTACTCAGGGATAAGGCAGATGTAGTTCTGGCTGCCCGCCGGGGACCTGTCTCTGCTTTTCATTCCCTGACCGTACCCATGACAATTATCAATGCCATGCTTCTGGCACTAAGCTCTGTAGAGCAGGAAGGAATCACAACTCATCTTGATAAGTTGGACCAACTGCGGGCGAAATTTAGGAAAACCAAAGGGATATATTAGGATATGGCAACGACGACCTACACTCAGGCAGAGTCTTCTAACCGGTTAATTGCAGGCTTTCGAAGGTTCATCCGCTGGCTGACGAAACCGCACGTGGTCTTGTCACTGATCATGCTGGCTGTGATGTTCGTAATGGTTGTCATACCCTTGTACCGCCTGGTTCTAACCACGGTGACCTGGCAGCCTGAGGATCTCTCCCGTGTTCCGGAAGCGGTGGTGGGGAAGTTCACAACTTTCCACTGGGTCAGGATGTTGACGGGTGTATTAAGTAGAATATATACCTTTACCCCGCTTCAGCATTCGATGACTGTAGCCATTGGAGCTACTCTGCTTGCGTTTTTGATCGGCGGTGCGTTAGCCTGGTTGGTGATCCGCACAGACATGCCAGGCAGGAAGATCGTTAATCAATTGGCAGTGCTTCCCTACATCATGCCGGGTTGGACCATTGCTCAGGCATGGCTAGTGCTGTTTAAAAACAGGGCTTCTGGCGGAACCCCAGGTTTATTTGAGTACCTTGTCGGGCAAAGTCCCCCCGACTGGCTGTCGTACGGACCGGTGCCGATCATCATCTGCAGTGCGCTGCATTACTATACCTTCTTTTTCCTGTTTACCTCAGCTGCATTGATGTCGATCGATTCTAATCTTGAAGAAGCAGGGGAATTAATGGGCGCCAGCCGCTGGCGAATCCTCCGCAAGATCACCTTGCCGCTCGTTCTGCCAGCCCTACTTTCTGGTTTTATTATGACCTTTTCAAAGGTGATGGGTACCTTCGGCGGACCGAACATCTTAGGCACGCCAGTCCGGTACTACGTAGTTGCTACGATGCTCCGAGGTAGTTTGGCAGCCGGTGATAAGGCAGATGCTTTTGTATTGGGTATTGTGCTGATTTTGTTTGCCATTCTCATCATTTCATTCAACCAAAAATTGGTCGGGACACGGAAAAGTTACGAGACGATCGGTGGACGCGGCTTCGTTGCACAGGCGAGCAAGCTGAGGAATATGAAAACTGTCGCGTTTATCAGCGTGATCATTTTTCAGATTCTTGTCCTGGTCCTTCCATTGAGCCTCCTGGTTCTTTCCTCATTCATGTTACGGTCTGGAGATTACAGCCTGAGTAACTTCAGCTTACAGCATTGGATTGGAGAGGCAAATACAATTTATAACAACGGAGAACCCGGTGTCCTGTTCAATCCAAAGATTTATGCAACTGCCTGGAACACGATCAAATTAGCACTTTTTACGGCTTTCTTCACGGCATTACTGGGTATTTTTCTCGGCTACGCCATCGTCAAAGGAAGGGGTACCCGGCTTGCCAAAATTGTTGACCAACTGGCTTACATCCCGTACGTTATCCCTGGTATCGCTTTCGGAGCAGTATATATAGCGATGTTTGCTAAAAAAATGGGACCACTCCCTGCTTTGTATGGGACTTTCACCCTGCTGGTGATCGTCTCGGTGGCCAAACATCTACCCTACTCTTCCCGATCGGGGGTCGCCGCAATGATGTCAGTCGGCCGGGAGCTGGAGGAAGCCGGTCAGGTGTCTGGAGCCAATGTCTGGCAGTGTTTCAAGCGCATCATCTTTCCGCTCACCAGCAGCGGTTTCGTGTCTGGTTTTCTGATGACGTTTATTACAACAATGCGTGAACTATCTTTGATCATCCTGCTGGTTACGCCGGCCACGCAGTTGTTGGCCAGTCAGACAATGTTCTATATCGAAAATGGAAATGAGCAAATGGCGAACATCGTCATTTTAATCCTGGTCTTGATCACCTTAGTTGGCAACTTTTTGATTGGACGGTTCGGCCGGGGCAGCAGTCTTAAAAAAGGTCTAGGAATGTAAAGTGAGAATGCCATGGAAACAACGATCAGAATCAATAACCTAACCAAAAAATTTGGCGGAGTCACTGCAGTCAACAATGTGAGCCTGACAATCGACCCAGGGACATTCCTGACTCTGCTGGGTCCTTCGGGCTGCGGCAAGACGACACTGCTGCGCTGCCTCGCTGGACTTGAAGACCCAGATGGCGGCGAGATCTATATCGGCGATAAGCTGGTATTTTCTTACGACACTGGCATTTCACTCCCTCCGGGCCAGCGCGAATTAGGCCTTGTCTTCCAAAATTATGCTTTATGGCCGCATATGAAGGTGGATAAAAATATCTCCTTTGCGTTAGAGATTCAAAAAATGCCCAAGGCCGAAATTGAAAAACGGATCAAAGAATCGCTCAAAGAAGTTCAAATGGTAGGTTACGAAGACCGGTATCCACGCGAAATGAGCGGTGGACAGCAGCAGCGTGTTGCCCTGGCGCGGATGCTGGCTTACCGCCCCAAGGTCTTTTTGATGGATGAACCCCTCTCCAACCTGGACGCCCGCCTGCGCATGGATATGCGGACGGAACTCAAACGGCTGCACCACATCTCAGGTGCTACCACAGTATATGTAACTCACGACCAGGTAGAAGCCCTGACGATGTCTACCAATATTGCCGTTATGAAGGAAGGCGTTCTTCAACAGTTCGATACCCCCGATAAGATCTACCATTTTCCTGCTAATCTTTTTGTAGCGGACTTCATTGGCAATCCAAAAGTGAACTTACTGGATGGTTTTGTGAGCGAAAAGAATTGCGTGGATTTTGGTGATTTCAAAATCTCGATGGAGACTTATAACGCAACCGGCAAAGTGGTCGCCGGCATACGACCTGAGGATATAGTCATCTCAACCCAACCGGTCCCAGGGGGGGTTGAGTTCAAGGCATATTCCATCCTGCCATCCGGAGCCGACTCAACAATTATTGCACACCTGGGTGAGCTTGAACTCACCATCAAAGTAATGGGTATCAGCAAGATCAAGATGGATGAAAAGATCTGGCTGACTTTTGATGAAGCCACTATCAATCTGTTTGACAAAGAAAGCGGCCAGTTAATTACACCCTGAAATCAATCGGAGCAAACTACTTTGTTCCTTAAAACTCGCCTACATGGGCATCGTCGTACGAAAGGAGGTCCGAGATAGGTGTGTCGTCGAAGAAGAGAAGGTCATATTCAAATCAATTCAATTCGTTTCCGATCTAATTAAGGAGTGAGAAATGAAAACGTTTGGAAAGTTATTAGGCCTTATGATGCTGCTCAGTATGATCGTGGGGTGCACACCCACAGCGCCTAAAGAAGCACCCGTTGCCAGCGAAGCCCCGGTTTCTAACGTGGCGCCTGCTGAAACCACTCTGACCGAGGCCGAGCAATGGGCGAAGGACAATGGTCTCGGCCCATACCAACCTGAAACTGAAGACTGGGCGGCGATCGAGGCGGCAGCAAAGAAGGAAGGGAAAGTGGTGATTTATGCCAACTCTTCCAAGATTGGGAAATTGACGGATGCCTGGAACGCGCTGTACCCGGATATTGTCTATGAGGGGAACGACACGGATGGCATCGATACGAAAATGGCTGCTGAACAAGAAGCTGGGAATGTCGTCGGGGACGTCTGGTTCAACAGCGATGGACACATTTTATTTGGGAAATTTGTTCCCAATCAGTGGCTCTGGTCGTTCGTCCCCTCGGATGTCGTTATCCCGGAGGTAACACCAGATCGTCCATTTGCGATTGCTCGCCACGGAACCGACCTGTTTGGGTACAACCAGGAAGCTCATCCGGAGGGCTGTCCGATTACCAACATCTGGCAGCTTACGGAACCAGAGTGGAAGAGTAAGCTCTTCATGGAGGATCCAATTTCTGACGTCAGCATGATGGCAAAGTTAGCCACATTTGTACAATACGCAGACAAAATGGCTGCGGCTTATAAAGATCTGTACGGTCGGGATTGGACCACAGACGAATATGCTGTGGAAGATTCCTTTGGGATGGTGGTCGAGGATGCAGGCTATCTCTGGCTCAGAAAAATGGCCTATAACGCACCCAGTATACAACCTGGCGGTGATGAGGTCGACGCTGGTTATGCAACACTCGGTATGGATTTGTCAGTGGAACCTGGGATAGGCTTCACCGGTTACTCGAGCTATCAGACAACCCTGGATGGGGAACTGGCCATGGCGCCTTGCTTCGGTATCAATCCCGTCTCAGGTGTTTTCAAGACCAGCTATCTTGCCATTGCCAATAACGCACCGCACCCCAATGCGGCTAAATTGTTCATAAAGTTTGCTCTTACGCAAGATGGCTTCGACCCCTGGAACGAGCTTGGAAACTACCCTGCAGCAGATGGGCTTTCCCCAGCTGAAGGGATGCTTCCACTGGATGAGCTGAAGGCGCAGGTTTGGGAAATGGATCCTGTGTTCGATTGGAACAATGTCAGTAAAGTACGTGACTTCTGGGCCGTCAGTCTGCTTGCTGTCCCGCAAGAAGAGGATGACTAAACCGGTTTTGGTAGGAAGAACTATATAACCTGCATTGGACACGGATGCAGCTTGTCCGTGTCCAATGCAATTCATAAACCTTTCAAAAAATCCTCAAACTCTCTGCAAGAGGAATATATTGCAGGAGTGTGCTTTGTTACAGTTTCTGATCAGCACGGGCGGGTATAGTATTTCGTGAACGTAGAGACCTGGTATGGAAATTAAAGCAGTTATTTTCGATATGGGTGGGACAATAGAAACCTTTAACTATACCCGGGAATTTCGCTTGCATGCCATTCCCGGGCTAAAAGAGCGTCTGGCCTCTGCGAATATTATTCTTCATCTTTCAGATGAAAAGATTTTAGACATGATTACAAGGGGGTTACACCACTATCACCAGTGGCGTATGCAAAGCTTGCAAGAAATTTCAACCCTGGAAATCTGGCGTTCATATATCCTGACAGACTATCCCTTCGAATCTCAAGCCATGGACGCTGACGCGGCTGAAGAATTAATGTGCTTTTATGAAAAAAAATTTTACCAACGGGTTATGCGCCCTGAAATCCCGGCGGTCTTGGAAACGATTCATCAGATGGGTTATAAGATAGGCCTGATCAGCAATGTGATCAGCCGCGGACAGGTGCCAACCAACCTGGAGGAGTACGGCATCCGTCAGTATTTTGATCCTGTTGTCCTTTCAAGCGAGTATGGACGGCGTAAACCAGACCCATCAATTTTTTACTATGCTGCACGCCTGGCGAACGTGCCCACAAGTCAGTGTCTTTATGTAGGAGATCGTGTTGCCCGAGACATACTCGGAGCTCGCCGGGCGGGATATGGATTTACCGTATTAATAAATCACCCCTTCGATCATGGAGAAGATGATAGTGGGCCTGTCCCACATCAAGTTATCAACTCCATGGATGAACTAATTGGGATTTTAGAAGAACAGAGAAAATTTTCAGGTGGAATACCAGACCGGAAAATCCAGGCACTGCTTTTTGACGCAGGAGATGTACTTTATTATCGCCCGGATAAGAAAAAGAAGTTGGAAGAATTTCTCGGCGAACTGGGTCTTTGCCTGCCCTGTGAGTCTTTTGATGGAAAGAAAGATCTGGTAGATCAGGCTTACCAGGGAGAAATCAGCCAGGACGAATACCGCGAAGCTCTGCTGCGCGGTTACGGTGTTACAAAAGCTGAGGATGTTGCACGTGGAAAGAAGATTTTGGAGGAAGAGGGGAATAACGTGCAGTTCTTCGCTGGTGTTTGTGATACACTTCGTGCTCTGAAAGAACGCGGCTATCTGCTTGGAATTATCACCGATACAGCAGCACCTTTTCACATCAAACTAAACTGGCTGGAGAAGGGCGGTTTTGGTGATGTATGGGATTCGATAATTTCATCACAAGAATTAGGCGTTCGTAAACCATCCCCAGAGATTTATCAAGCAGCGCTGCACCAGTTAAATGTTTCCCCCTGCCAGGCGATTTTTATAGGGCATAAGGTATCCGAGTTGGACGGTGCCCAGGCTGTTGGATTGCAAACCATCGCGTTCAACCCGGACCCGGGTGCCCGCGCGGATATTTTTATCGGACAATTTTCAGAAATTTTAAACCTGCCTCTACTTAGCAAGCCAAATCAACAAGCGCAGGTAAGTTGAAAGAAATGACAAAACATATCGAAGCACTATTATTTGATATGGGTGATACTCTAATGCGGGTGACGAAAAACCATCCGGACCAGAGAAAGCAGACTTCTCGTCAGTTGGTAGAACTGCTGGAGACTGAATTAACTTCTTTAGGAATTTCCCCGGAAGAACTGGATCGTATACTGGAAACGCGAGTCGCGGCATATAAAGACTGGTCAGCGAATACCCTCAGAGAATTGGGAGAGGAAGAGTTATGGACACGCTGGCTGCTGCCTGATTTCCCAGAAAGAAAGATCCGCTCTCTCGCAATGAAACTTAATGGGATCTGGCGTAAAGCAGCCTGGACATATACCATCTTTCCTGAAGCGGGAGAAGTGACAACCGAGCTGTTCCGGCGGGGCTACCGGTTGGGTCTTGTCAGTAATACAACCAGCAGCCTGGAATTCCCAGGTATGCTGAGATCCATTGGAATATCCGGGCTCTTTGAAACCGTCGTCCTTTCCAGTGTTTTCGGTATTCGTAAGCCTGACCCTGCTATACTGCTGAAAGCAGCCGAGCAGATGGGTATCCAACCGGAACAATGTGTTTATATCGGCGACCGTCCTGATCGGGATGTTGCAGCGTCCCGAAAGGCTGGGATCGCACAGGTGATCATTCTGAAGGACCCAGAAATGCCCCTGTACCAGGATACGAGTGAGGATCTCGCCCCCGATTACACCATTTATAATTTAAATCAGCTGCTCGATCTCTTTCCAGATATACGGAACGAGCAAGTTTCAGTAAACATTGGCAGTAACGGGCGTACAAGCAGTAAGGCGTCAAGTATTTACAATGTCTCCTTTTCATCAATGTGGGCACTCCAAAATTTTCCCAGCCTGGAAGATTTCTTTCGTATGGCTCCTCGGTTGGGCTTTTCTCATATCGAGTTGAACCACCAGATCGATTCTTCCATGTTCGATGGCATTGATTTCGGTAACTACAGGTTCAGTAGTGTGCACGAACCCTGTCCGGCTGATGTCTCAACAGATCAATTGAAAAAGCGCGATTGGATGGTTTCTTCACTGGACGAAGATAACCGCCAGCAAGGTGTACTATCCATCAAACGAAGCATCGACCTGGCGCGCGAGCTCGGAGTAAAGGCTATTGTCGTCCATCCAGGACATGTGCGAGATAGGTGGGCACTGGAGAAGAAGGTGTATGATATATACAGGTCAGGTGCGAGCGGCACGGCTGAGTATGCTTGGGCAA
>Ga0209819_10000517_pt1 | contig 11240 bp, 8 predicted proteins | sample PPLLak2March2015_FD_187248 | JGI IMG/M metagenome (GOLD analysis project Ga0209819, IMG submission 187248) | Freshwater sediment microbial communities from Prairie Pothole Lake near Jamestown, North Dakota, USA - PPLs Lake P7 Core (1) Depth... | ecosystem: Environmental > Aquatic > Freshwater >... | reverse complement strand
GATCTTCGCATCTCGGAACCACTTTTCCAATAGATAATCGCAGCTATAACCCAACGGTCCCATGATCTCGACTGCCTTTTGTGTAATCTTTGTGACCACATCACCTGCCCGCACCTTTGACATCGACGCTTCCAGGCTGTTCGGTTTACCGGCATCTGCCATTGCCACCGCTTTGATCACAAGGAGCCATGCCGACCGCAGCATTATCTCCATATCGATGACGTCCCGCTCGATGCTGATCAATTTCTGGCGCGGCAGTCCATAGCGGATCTCCACTCCCTGTTGTGCAAGCATCTCCTTCAAGAGGTCCAGAGTCGCCCGGGCTACCCCAATAGCTGTCGCAGCAACAAGGGGTCGTGTTGCATCAAAGGTTGCCATAGCACCTTTGAATCCGGCAGTGGTTTTTTCAGTGATCACTTCCGGGCTTCCTAAAATATGGTCGAAGGGTATACGGCAGTCCTGGAGCACGATTGCAGCCGTATCGCTCACTCGAATGCCCATCTTGTGCTCCAGCTTCGTTACCTTCACTCCCGGCGAGCCTGCTTCGACCACAAAAGGCCTCATTCCTGCTCGTCCGGCTTTCGGATCGATCGTAGCCCACACCACGACGAACCCCTCGCTGTCACACAGGGCCTTATTTCCGGCGGTGACGAAGATCTTCTCGCCATTGAGCACCCACTCGTTCGTCTCTTTGTCCAATGCCGCCGTCGTGCGGATGGCAGAAGTATCTGACCCAGCTTGAGGTTCGGTCATCGCCATTGCACCGAAGACCGGTTTCTCCCCTCGAAAGCGCTTCAGGAATTTTGCCTTCTGCTCCGGTGTCCCGCTTGCCTCTACAGCCGCAGCACCGAGTCCACCGCCTGGGGTCACCAGGTACATACCAACATCTCCCCAAGACAGCATCTCAAGCATAAATGCCAGCATCTGGTACCCAATCGGAGGCCGCTTCTTTCCTTCATCACTTTCCTTTTTCTCCTCTGAGGGAGCGAGAGAGCCCGCACCTGTAGCTTTCATCGCCTCATGCATGAAGTTGATGAAATCCCAGGGAATTTCATGTTCGTGCTCGTCATAATATCGAGATACCGGACGCATCATATTGACGGCCACCGTCTCCAGGACAGTCCGGGTATTCGCGATTGGCTTTGGTGTTATAAATTCGATCATGTCTCTCCCCTCCTATACCATTGCAAGTCCAGTGAAGGCTGCGAAGCCGCGCGCATTCCGCATCCACAGCTCGACAGGATGCTCCCGAATATACCCGTGCCCGCCGAGGATCTGGACTGCCCGGTCTGTCACCATCATTGCCATATCCATCGCGCCTGCTTGCGCCAGGTAGGCTGATTTGGCAGCCTCATCCATTCCCTGGTCCGCCATCCAGGCAGCTTCCCAGGTCAGCAGCCGGATCGCCTCGATTTCCGTCGCCATTTCTGCAAGCATAAAAGCAATGGCCTGCTTTTGGGCTATCTTTACACCAAATGCTTCGCGCTCTTTCGCATAATCCCTGGAATACTCGAGTGCTGCTCGTGAAACCCCAACCGCCATACTGGCCGATGCCAATTGCAAAGCTGTCAGAATCGGTTCGAAAGCGTGCCCGTCAGGACCTCCTAGCCGGTCTTCCTTCGGCACTCTGACTCCATCGAACCTTACTGTAAAGAGAGGGATAGCCTGCCAACCCAAGTGTTTTTCTCGCTCACCGATTGTCAGTCCTGCTGAACCGCTGTGTATGATGAAACCCTGGGTTTTCCCTTCCAGATTTGCGTAAACGATCATCGCTTTAGCTTTATCAGCAAAAGGTACAAACACCTTCTCGCCGCTGATAAGATATTCATCTCCATCCACCACGGCTGAAGTCTTCAAATCATTTGGATCGAAATCGTAAGCCTTCTCGACCAGGGCTGCGCTGTAAGGCTGCCATTCTGCTTCGATGACCTTTGGAAGATACTTCTTCTTCTGTTCCTCGCTGCCTGCAATGAGCACGGGCAAACTAAACAACGCCGGGGTCATGACCGTCATCGCGCCCGATAAATCTCCCCAGGCTAATTCTTCAGCCGCGAGCACTCCTGTAACCGCAGAATGCTCACCAAAACCGCCGTAATCTTCAGGTACGGATGCCTGCAGGAAACCCAGCTCCCAGCCCTTTTCTATCACCGCTTTGGGAATCTCCCTGGCTTCATCTGCATCATGGGCTGTCTCCCGCATATCGGTCCTGGCATACCGGCTGATCGCATCGATCAACATTTTTTGTTCTTCATCTGGCTCAAAAGAATACATATTTATCCCCTCCTGTTTGTAGTTTACAGTTTGCAGTTTACAGTCTGCTTGTTGCCGTATAATTTCAAACTGCCGTTCTGACCTTTGACTCCTGTCTCCTACTCCCCGCTCTAAGACAGTTCCACACCTTGCTTTTTCCTCTAAGCATGAAAGAGAACATCTCTAAAATACTCTTCACTTTTTACTGTCCTTCTCTCCGCTCTCAGGCAGTTGTACTGCCTGGCGGTCAGTTCTACGACCTGACCCAACAAAACTACACCACGTTCATGCAGTCACCAGTCACTCGTCTGATTTCTGGCTTCTGACTTCTGCCCACTGTTCACGTCTCACCGTTGACTGATCTGTCTTCTGACTTCTGGCTTCTGGCTTCTGGCTTCTGTCCACTGCTCACTGCATACTGTTGACTGATCTGATCTCTGACTTCTGACTTCTGACTTCTGACTACTGCTCGCTCGCTCGATACCGCACCACCTGCTCACCCAAATCTGCAATCTCCAGCAGGCCTCGCTGGTAAAGATACTCTACATGCGCTCCAGCCTCTTCCAACGCAAGCAGGATATTGTAGCCGTGTACATCTCCAAATAAATGCTTCGACACTTCGAAAATTGTCCCTGGAGTCTGGAAATAAGCCAATACCTGATTGAGCCTGTTTTTGTGCACCTCACGGATTTCCTCGATCCGCTTATTCAGGTTGTAGATAGGCTGCCGGTGTCCCCCAACGACCACTCGGACTCCCTCTGCCCAGGCATCCAGCTTAGCCAGCGAATGTAAGTAATGGTCCAGTCCGGTTGAAAGGGTCAGGCGTTCAGGCGACTGGTGCGGGCTGATCCCCTCCAGTACATGATCTCCGCTAAACAGGAAATCATCCAGGCGGATGACCACATGCCCGGCGCAGTGACCCGGCACATGCAGGAATTCAAGCCGTCCGAGCTTCATCCCAATACTTTCGTACGTGAAATCCACCGGTACCGACTTGAACAATGCCTTATTTATCAGGTAAATTTCCAGGGTTTTGTCCCGTCGCTCCGCCGGGACGCCAGCCTCTGTCAGAAATTCGCCCAGCCTTCTGGCTACAACTGTGATCCTTTCTTCATAGTTTGTAATATTTCTCCGGTCGAGCTCATGGACACCGATCTTTGCCTTTGTTTTTGGCTTAATGCTTGCCAGACCTCCAAAGTGGTCGATGTGCCCGTGGGTGATCAAAATGTAGGTCAGATCCTCAAATCCAAGCTCTTTACCGGTGATCATTCTGCCGGCTTCTTTTAAGCCGCTCTCTAACTGCTCATCACTATTCCCAAATCCCGAGCCAGTGTCGATCAGAATGTAATCACCGTCGACAACAGTAAGATAGGCAAATCCCTGCATACCCGGGAACACTTCAAGAGGTATCTGCAGAATTGGTATCCCGCTCAATGTCTGGAATGATTGTAATTCCATCAGCTTATTGTGCTCGATAGCATCTGCCATAACAGGATTTGCTCACTCTCTTATCAGTAGTCCGTTGATAAATAAGTCTGAAAAGATATCCCCAATCTCTGCTGCACTAAAACGCCCGTCCGGCCTATACCATAGAACGACCTGGTTCATCGCACCCAGGATTGCCCTCGTGCTCATAGCAGCATCCCGGGTCTTGAATTCTCCTGCCTCAATACCGGCTTGAATCAAATCCCGCCACAGCCGTTCGTAGCAGTCGCGCTTTTCAATGTGGCGGCTTTGAAGTTCCGGTTCGAGTGAGCGGTATTCATGCAGCAAAACTGAGGCCAGGTTGTGGTATTCGGCAAGTGTCTGTAGATACATCCATATAGCCTTGCGCAGCTTCTCCTTTGGGCTGAATGGGAGCAGCAGGACGGATTGCATCCGTTCCATGACGAGATCGAGAGCCCGATTGAGGATTTCAAACAGGATTTCTTGCTTGCTGTTGACGTGGTAGTACAGGCTTGCCTTCTGTAGTTGGACTGCTTCAGCAATGTCCTGCATGGAAGCCGCGTGGAATCCCTTTTGGGTAAATATTTTGGCCGCAGCTTCCAGGATATCATCTCGGTTCATTGCTCTCCCCATGAAACCATTCTACCTACCGGTCGGTAGAATAATATCAATATAGACTAATGTTGTCAAGAAATAAATAGGAAACAGGAAGGCAGGAATGCAAGAATAAATTGAAGTCTTTGAAATTGGAGAAAAAAACAATAAAACAGCGGTCGTCAGTAATCAGTTGCCTATTGCAGTCGTAAATTATTATTGCAATCCAATCCCCTCACTCGTGCGTATATGTAATTCAGTGTTGTTATACACACCAATAAGGGGATATGGAGGAAATGGTATGAAAAACAAACAATTGAATAATGGTTTTAATCGCGTGATTGTGGGTACAGCTCTGCTGGTCATATTTACGCTCATCCTGGCAGCCTGCTCGCCCGCGGATAGCACAACCGAGGCCGAGGCTCCACCGGCTGAAACCGAAGCTGCGGGAGTACCGGCTACTGGAGATGAGGAAGCCATTAACGTGGCATCTGACCCGACCCTGGGCGACATCCTGGTAGACGGGGATGGGATGACTCTCTACATGTTCGCCAATGACGAGCCGAATATAAGCAACTGCACCGGGGGATGCCTCGAAAACTGGCCGCCCCTCGTCACGCAAGGGACCCCGGTCTTGGGTGATGGAGTCGACGAGTCACTAATAGGAACCGCTCCCCTTGCGGACGGTTCTATGGTCGTTACCTATAACTCGATGCCCTTGTACAACTTCGCCGGTGACACCGCGCCCGGTGATGTAAATGGGCAGGGATCGAACGATGTCTGGTTTGTGGTCGCACCAGACGGCAATCCGGTAGGCATGCAGTAAGATATAACTCATTCAGTAATTGTGAGGGGACTCAAACAGCCTGGACGGTGGAAAGATCCGTCCAGGCTGCCTTATTGATAAATTTCCAATGTCACTATTATTCTGTTTACTGGTTACTGCTTACTGTTCACTGATTTCTGATTTCAGACCTCTGCCTTCTGCCTTCCCCCTCTGGTAAAATCTCACCATGTCCCTCACCCGCCGCGACTTCCTCAAATTCTCCTATGCCGCTCTCGGCAGCTTCGGCTTATTACACCACAGATACCTGCCTCCCTGGGAAAATAATGTCTACCCTCTTGGCTGGGGTCGCGTAACGATCTCTCAAATCATTGTCTATGCGAAACCAAGCTTTGACAGCGATCGGGTTGGTCACAAGAATCGAGATGAGCTCCTGACCATCTTTCAGGAATTTATCTCCCCCGAAGGTCCTGAGCACAACCCGGTCTGGTATAAGATCCACAACGGTTACGTCCACAGTTCTAGGATCCAACGAGTCGAGCCGCAGCCCGAGAATGAGATTGTACAGGTATTCCCTCAATCGGGGTACCTGGCTGAAGTCACCGTACCCTATACCCGTTCGTACCGTCTCACCCGCACCTACGGCTGGGTGAAGCTTTACCGGCTGTATTACGGCTCTGTCCACTGGATAAAAGGTGTGGACGAAGGTCCTGACGGTAAACCCTGGTACCGGATTCTCGATCACCTGTTGAACGTCGAGTACCACGTCCCTGCCAGGCACATGCGGGTCATCGATTCAGGGGAGTACAGCCCAATTGCAACGAATGTTCCACCCGAACAGAAAAGGATCGTTGTTTCCATCTCCACGCAAACTTTCAGCGCCTACGAAGGTGAGAGTCTCGTCTACCAGACACGCATCTCCAGCGGTTTACCATCCGACCCCGATCATCTCGAGCCTGGCGACATCCCCACCGACACGCCGCTCGGCAGCTTCTATATCCAAAACAAAATGCCGTCTCGTCACATGGGAGACGGCGGACTGACGGACGATATCTTTGCTTATGAGCTTCCCGGTGTTCCCTGGACCTGCCTGTTCCACGAGACAGGTGTAGGCTTTCACGGCACCTGGTGGCACAACAACTTCGGCAGGAAGATGAGCCACGGCTGCTTCAACATGAAAACACCCGATGCCCTATGGCTCTTCCGCTGGAGTAATCCCATCTTCAACCCGGAAAAATATTTTAAGCAGGAACGGGGTACTCTGATCAGGGTGGTGGCATAAAGGCAACAGATATTGGGGTCTTGGGTCTTCGGTCTTAGGTAATTGGATAAGTGAGCGAGACAATCAGGCAATGCTAAACCAGGCAATGCAAAACGCCGTAACCTGTTCACTGATTTCTGACCTCTGGTTTCTGTTTACTGATTACTGGCTTCTGTCCTCTGGCAACTGTCTTCTGTCCTCTCACCTCTGTCTTCTACCTTCAGTCTTCTTCCCCCCCGCCACTTCCCACAGCAGCTCCCTCACTTCCTCCGGATTGCGGAGCTGGTATTGTGCTGCCGTTTCCCGTTCCTCATCCGTACTGACTACAATCGATATTCCCCCTGTTTCGTTAATGACACGGAAAGCTCTCTCATCTTTATCATCGTCGCCTATGTAAACCAGTACTGCTTCAGGCCACGAGAACTTCTCGAGCAGGTATCTGATCGTTGCTCCTTTATCCGCCAGCTTTGAAGACAGTTCCAGAAACTTATAACCGCTCAATATGCGAAAAGTATCGTCAAGCTCTTCCTCTTGGACACATCGGGCGGCTTGCTCCAGCACATTTTTGGCTGCCTCATCTTCTGCCCGTGCAGCATGGATCGCAATCGCCCAATCCTTATCTTCCAGGTAAAATCCGCCCACCCCGTCCACCAATCCCGCCCACTTTGGCTTGACCCTCTCGAGCACGGGTCTGATCCTCACATACTCCGCCTGGTATAACCGTTCTCCATCCCATACTTGAAGCTCTATCCCGTATGTTCCAGCCAGAAGCACACCAGGCACAGGCACCAGCTTTTGAATATGGCCTAACCGCCTGCCGCTGATGATCGACACCCTGGTATCGGGGCGCTCAACCAGCCGCGAAAGCAGATCAACGATTTCTGTATCGAGCAGCACATGATCTGGCGTGGGAGCAAAATTTGCTAATGTACCATCATAGTCCAGAAAGAACCACAGCCTTTCTGCCTGGGTGAATAACTGAATGGGCGGTTTTGGTTTCATCGGCTGTTATCATCATCTAACAGCGGTTGGATATCCTGCTCGAAAATTTTCTTCCATGTATATTCCTGCCTTACCCTCCGGCGCAGCCGCTGCCGTGGATCATTCTCTGCCCATGCCAAAATCCGACTGGCGGTTTCTTCCGGGCTTTCCTCCTCCGCGATCAGAAAGAGATCCTCTTTTCCAATCTCTGCTGCTGCCGGGAATGCGGTACTGAAGACCGGTATAGAGACCAGCCCGGCTTCCAGCACCGGAATTCCAAATCCTTCCCGCAAGCTCGGCATCAAGATGGCATCGCTGACCCGGTACAATTCTGCGACAATATCACTGTCAATTATGTACCCTTCGCCCTTAGGTCCAGATTCATAGACAAAACGCATTTCCGTTTCCACACCCAGACTTTGCCTGAGATCTTTTATAGACTCATAATAACCCAATCGCTGCACATCATGAGGGTCAGGGGGTCCTGTCAATATCATTCGCAGCTTCGTCCCCCTTTTCTTTATTGCCGCGGCTACTCTGAGAGCAAACTCCACGTTCTTTGCCCTTGTCAATCGTACAGGCATTAACAGGGCAAGATCGGATTCGAAGATTCCCAGCCTTTCGATCAAATCTGAGCCTGCCTCGCTCAGGCACAGAATCTGCTTGGCGTTCACACCGTTATAAATCACCCGGATCAGGTCATCAGATATTTGAAAAAGATCGGCTAACTCTGCCCTGCGTGATTCAGAGACTGTGATATATGTGATGCCCGGTACGTAAGTCCTTAACAAATCCCATGGATACCCCGGAAATACTTTTTTTCTAGAGTTTGGGCTTGTCCAGGAGAAGTCATGACACCAGGCAATGCTGTTTCTTAGATCACCCTGCTGCACAAGCCGGATCAACGCTGCTGTCAGCGGCAGGTTGAAATGCTTGCTGAGCACATTGTGGAGAATCACCCGGTCGAACCCGTCCAACAGGGGCTTCAATTTTTTCTCAATTACATCCACCAGGGCATTGAATGAGTCTGGTACCCTTCCTTGCTCTAATTTTGAACTTATGCCCTCTATGACCTCATTCTCATTATTGATCTCCGGAACCTGGATATAATCCACGCCCGCAGGTAATGTCCGGGCTTCTCCGCGTCCCGCTATGATCGTTACCGGATAACCAGCTTCCAGAAAAAGACGCGAATGTGCCAGGATCACCTCTTCCACACCGCCAACAACCGGCGGTACTGAATAATGTAGAATTGCTACGGTTCTACGCAACTTTCAAACCCCCCATATTCAGGTGGAAACTCAATACCCCAACCGGCGGCCGGCGATTCAGGACTTAACACCTGGTTATGAATGGAAGCTGCTGCCTGGAATAAGATCTCGCCTGTCTCAACATCCAATACGTATTCAGAGAGATCGGTGATGCGGTCACCCCCAAAGAACGTGATCTGCCGGCTGTCAGGATTCCAGGCGAAATAGAGTGCAAAAGGTACTTCTAGCAGCTTACGAACTTCGTAGGTGGCAAGATCATAAACAAATACCCCACGAGAGGCTGAATATCCGGCATTTTGGGAGTAAATCAGGTATCTGCTGTCTGGCGAAAAAGTAGTACCTAAGCCAAAACGACTCCCTGCTGGCTTTACAGTGATTTCCGGATTCCTAAGATTTATCCAGTAAAGGCTGTTAGTATCTAGAGACTCAGGATTGATCTCCTGCCCAATCGAGATCCAGCTCCCATCATCTGAGCGCCTACAGGTCAGGGTCCATGGAACACCGACGGGAAAAGCCAGAAGAGGATACCTTTCGCCATAAATGACCGCTTCCCAGGTTGACGGGTTGTCAGGTACCGGAAGATTCGAGTACTCGAATCTCAAGCTGGCTTCAGCAGGGTCAAAACCCTCTGGCGCTTCTGCTCCACGAAACGCTTCACTCCTCTGCCTGTGCTCCGATAGGTTGACGTTCCTGAGCGGATGTCTGCCCTGCTCCTCCGGGATCCAGATAGCGTCCCATTGGACATCCTGATTGACAATCTGGATGTCCATCAAATTGGTATGAAACACCGGGTTATATTGAATAGAGGTAATCACAATCTCCCGCAGGATTTGTGAAGGAATCATGGCAGAATATTCTCGCTGCTGCAAAATGACCCCCGTCTTCGCATCCACATACATCTGGATCTGGCTTCCATCCGGGTAATCTGTCCTCAACCGGATCGCATCTCGCCCGCTGACAGTATCCTCGCCAACGATCATGCTGATCGCTGGGTCTTGATTGCTTTTCCGTTTCATGCTGTCGAAAAACTCGGATACCTCCGGATAAAGCAAATTATTTACCTGGTATCCAAACAAAACGCCGGTACCAGCCTGGTTTTCCGTAAGGGAGAACGGAGTATTCAGGCGCAGCGGCGAGAGATCTGAGCCGCTCAATGAAAAGCGCATGGTTTCTCCCATTGCCCGTTCGTAGAAGTTATAACCGGTATATAGAAGCAGGTAATCTGGTGTTTCTAACGGCCCGCCCAGGACAAGGACCGAATTCGGCTTTTTTATCCATACCCTGTTATAGTAAGTTTGGGGGGGCCCGATATAGCCTAATGGCCCATAATCTAGAACGACAGCTTCTACCCACAACTGCTCCCAAAGCTCGCTGCTCATCTTCATGCGGTCGATGACTTCATCCATCGTCGACGTCATCTTCAGAGGTTCCAGAGCTTGGATCACATCCGCTTCTGCATTTCCATGGAACGTCAAGATTTCTTCTTCTGCTGCTTCGGCTGCTGTTGCTGTTATCTGGATGTATACAATCTCATAGTCAGGCGGATCGACTGGCACCAGCAGTTGTGCTGAGAAGATAACAATTCCCACCAGAACTATAGCTCCCAGCACGAGGCCGATTTCCTTCAACCGCAGGGAAACCCGTTTCTTTGACTGGTCTTCCCATACGCTGTCAATGATCTCTCGTGCAGCCGAAAGCACCTGCCCCTCACTCCGCACGGGTTTTGGATAGAGTTCCCCGGCTGCCTTGCTCAGGTATTCACCGGTTTTCTTCAAATACCCGGCATATGACCGGCATTCAGTACAACTCCGGAGGTGATCCTCATGGACTGCAAGGGTTCCGCTCTCCAGCAGCCCATCTGCCTGCCTTGCCAGTTCCCTGGCTGTCTCGTGAATCTCAAGGCCTGCTGAGGCCGCTTTCTGCCCGACTCCCGTCTTCGATCGAAGCTGTTCCAGGTTCTGCCGGATTTTCTCCACCGGCTTTTTGGTCAGAGAAGCGATCTCATCTGCTCCTAAGCCGATACCGTACCTGAGCAGAATCAAGTATTTTTCAGATGGATTGAAAGACCTGGGAAAATTATTCCTTTCACCACCAGGTTTCCTTCTTGGTCTCCTGGCAAAAAAGCGAGCTGGTTTCCTGCACATACGCACTGCTTTTGCACAAATCCATGCCCGCAAATTCTCTGTCCCCCAAAACCGGGTGCGGTTACGGATCGAATCAATTATGGCTTCCTTTGCAGCCTGATCGGCTTTATCGATATCTTCAAGAAAGTAGGTACATAAATGGAGAATTTCGGGGTAATAAGCTCTGGCTATTGCACGTGCAAGATCTGCATCGCTCACTTTTTCGCTTTGCAGCATCCAATCCAGGTCGTAGGAAGTTATAATTTGCTCCTCTGACACCTGATCTCCTTCCGGTCACAGTTTAAAAGCAGCCACAGCCTCCAACTGCCAGCATAACCACCGTTCGATATCCTCGCGTTCGATTGTATCTACAAGCTTTTTTGCTCGTTCCTTGCGCTCTTCTTCAGGCATGTTCAACGCTTCATGCAGCGCCTGGGCAGTCCCATATACATCGCATGGAGAGATGACGCTAGCCCCTACGTTAAGCTGTTGGTGCGCTCCTGTCGTCTCTGACAAGATGAGGACTCCAT
>Ga0209819_10000513_pt1 | contig 11271 bp, 9 predicted proteins | sample PPLLak2March2015_FD_187248 | JGI IMG/M metagenome (GOLD analysis project Ga0209819, IMG submission 187248) | Freshwater sediment microbial communities from Prairie Pothole Lake near Jamestown, North Dakota, USA - PPLs Lake P7 Core (1) Depth... | ecosystem: Environmental > Aquatic > Freshwater >... | reverse complement strand
CTGCCTGGAGGTAAGACAGAATCGTCTTCAGCCGCAGAAGAGCTCGGCAGAAAAGCCAATGAGAACAAAAGCAGCCCGAGGGTAATCGTAAGCCAAGTTTTTTCCATATATTGCAAAAACCCATAGCCAAAGCGGATTGGGCTTGCCATTAACGTTGACTCTCCAGCGCTGCTATCCGCTCGACGTAAGCCCTGCTGTTGAACTTACGTGACGTGCTTTCATAGGACATGTAACGGATTTTGCCGTATATGGGTCGCTCCGGTCCCCAGGCGCGATCATGTTTTCCGACAACGGCCCAGGCGATACCGGCGTAGCCATTGGGATCACGCCCATCCAACTCGTAGCGATCGTTGAGTTGCACGGCGATATCATAGGCAACTCCGGGTGACGGACTCCATTCGAGGATCTTCTTGGCCCAGTACATTCGCAGATACCCGTGCATCCAGCCGCCAAGCACCATTTGCTTTTGGGCGGCGTTCCACAGCGGATCATGAGTTTCTGCGTTTTGTAACTGGCTTTCCTTGTAAAGGAAACGCCGCTTGTCCCGGGCGTGTTTACGGAGCGTGACCTCGGCCCACGCTTCACACGAGTCAAAGTCTTCATAGTTCGAGTTATAGCGGACGAAGTTAACCGCGAGTTCCCTGCGCACGATCAATTCCTCGAGGAACGCCGCCCGGTCTTGGAGTGGGGCATTGGCGTCTTGGACCGCAAGAGCGATCGTGTGCGGTCCGATCTGTCCAAAATGGAGGTAAGGCGACAGTTGACTCGTACCATCGAGATCGGGTTTGTTTCGGTTCGTGGCATAGCCTTCGAGTCGGGATTGCAGAAACTCCTTCAACCTTCGACGGGCCTCGGTTGACCCGCCGACGAACGCGGGGGCCGGTTGGACGGAACGATCAATAGGTAAATTCTTCAGAAGCGCATCGTCCACTGGAGTGGGATTTTGGCCCGGTGTCTTCTGCCAAACAACTGTGGCGGTCGGATTGGGGAGAGCTTTTAAGAATTCCTCCAGCAGTACCCGGATCTTCGGTCGTATGGTTCTGGCGGCGTAATGTTCCTTGCCGAAGAGTTTCGTCGGCACGATGACATCGGAGTCGACGGTCCAGAACGGGGCTTTGAGCTCTGCCGACACCTTCCTTTGAGCGCGCTGCGGCTCCCGCAAGGGGTTTTCATCCCCGACAACCAGGCAGGGCTGAACTTCGCCGCAAAACTTTAGCAGGTCGTGCTCAGGATGGCTTCGCAAAACGAAACCTACGTTCCGTTTTCGTAATTCATTGGCAACGTCGTGCAAGCCTTGTATCAAGAATGTGTAGTGCCGAAGATTGGCATGATGAGCCTTCGGAGCCAGACCGAAAAAGACGAGCACAGGTTTTCTGAGAATGTTTCCCGCTTGGATGGCGATGTTGAGCGCAGGATTGTCCCATGCTCTTTGAGAGCGCCGCATCCAATAGAGGACACATTTCGCTTGCGCATTTAAGCCGCCCTTTCTTACTCGGACACGAGGATCATCGGCAATTTGGTCAAGCGATTCCATCGCCATTATTCCCGATCCGTCGGACTTCTCAGAGGTCGTCTTCAGGGGGCAAAATTGCCTTGCCCTGTGTTCGAGGCTCGCAATCCTCTTGGATTGAAGAGATTTTGCAAGACTTCGTGACGATAATGGAAAATGCGCGCGAGGTCCGGCGCGACCAATAATTTTTGAACCAGCTTTCCTCCTGTAACTGCATAGACCACGCTGTCCCCGACAATGGTTCCTCCTTCGTGTTCGTCAAAAGTGTGGTCGTGGATCCACTGACGGTAGGGCCCCCGGGTTTGTTGATCAACGAATCGTGCGGGAGGCTCCCACGCCGTGATCTCGCTTTGCCAACGAATCGGTAAACCTCGAATGCGCAGCCGATAATCGATCCGCGTGCCGCGACGGACTGGGAACAAGTTTGGGCTCGTGATCTCGAAACCGAGCCATGGCGGAGTGATCTTTTCGAGATTGTTCGGGTCGGCAAAGAAAGCGAAAATCTGCTCCCGAGGTTGTGGGAGCCAAAGATGGGTCTGTAGTTGAAAAGTTCTCATTGAAATAGGGATGAACTTTAAGGCGCTAGAGCGTAAATGGGTGAATTCTAGACATGATTGCGCAGCAAAAGCTCCTTTGGACTGGGGTGCAAGTAAACTTGGTCCTGCAGGTAACCCACGCTGTATTTGTTCACATGATGTCGGACCAAGGTGAGTGGGACGATAAGAGGCGCAAGCTGGCGGCGAAAATCGACGATGAGCGTCGTGAGCTCTTCCCGTTCGGCCGGCGCAAGCTCTTGGGAAAAATAACCCATCATGTGATGGAGCACATTACAATGTTTTTTTACGGTCGCATGGATGGCGAGGCCCTCCATGAACAGGCGGCCGTACTCCTCATATGCGTCAGCGACGGGTGCTTGCTTAACCCCGGCGACAATGTGCCCTAACTTTCGGTAATGGCGCTCGCTATGAGCGAGGAGAAGAAATTTGTGGCGGGTGTGAAAGTCAACCAGAGATCGAACCGACTTGCGCTCGTGGGCATGTCGTTGCCAGCGATGATAGGCGAAAACTCGCTCAACGAAGTTTTCGCGTAGACGCGGATCGTTTAATCGGCCTTCTTCTTCAACCGGTAACAAAGGCAGCTCGCTCATGACTGCGCCGGCGTAAAGCCCGCGCCCCGCCCGGCTTGGAACCCCGTCCCGGTTGTAGACGCGAACCCGTTCCACGCCGCAACTGGGTGAATCTTTTTTGAAGATATACCCGGAGAGTTCCAATGCCTTGAGCGCCCGTACGCGCTGCACGGCAAAGCGCTGCATGCTGCCGGTCCAATCCTTACCGGAGCGTTCGGCGATCATCCGTGGATCCGCGCGGTCCCCGACGAGGCGAACCGGCTCGCGCGGAACTCCCATGCCGACCTCGGCCTCGGGACATACCGGAACCCACTCGACGTGAACGCCGAACGTTTCCGTCAGAAAGCGGTCTCGTTTGTCGCCGCCGTCATAGCGGACCTTCTGTCCGAGCAAACAGGCGCTGATGCCGATCCGTGGTTTCGCCGGAAAAAAATCTTGCATAGGGGTGTTTACTATTTATGACACTAATGCTATCTAAGTCAAGTATAGTGATCGTCTCCAGGAAAGCCCACGGGAGGAACAAGCATGAAATTGGTGATCGCTGGCGCTTCGGGTTTGATCGGCTCGGTGCTCGTTCAACGACTTCGGCAGCGGGGCGATGCGCTGGTCTTGCTCAGCCGTCAACCTGGGTCCCGGGGAGCGGCGCCCAATACCAAGTGGCTAGTGTGGCAGCCGGGCGCGGCCGGTGGCTGGGAAGAGTCGATCGACGGAGCCGACGGCGTGGTGAATTTGGCTGGTGAGGGTATCGCCGAGAAGCGCTGGACGGAGCGGCAAAAGGAGATTATTCGCTCAAGCCGCATCGACAGCACGCGCGCCCTGGTTCAGGCCATTGCCAAGGCACAAGCGAAACCTAAGTTTCTCATCAATGCTTCAGCCGTGGGTTATTACGGAGCGCGCGGTGATGAGATGCTGACCGAAGAAAGCGCGCCGGGGAAAGATTATTTGGCGCAGGTTTGTCTGGCCTGGGAGGAGGAGGCGAGAAAGGCCGAGGATCACGGCGTCAGAGTGGCGCTGCTAAGAACCGGCATCGTATTGGCCAAAGGCAAGGGCGCGTTAGCCAAGATGGTTACGCCTTTCAAGTTGTTTGTCGGCGGACCCTTGGGATCGGGCAAACAGTGGATGCCCTGGATCCATATCGAAGACGAGATCGGCATCATCCTTTGCTTGATGGAAAACGCCAACGCCCACGGCGGCTTTAATGCCACCTCTCCGAATCCGGTTACGATGGAAGAATTTTGCAGCGCTCTAGGCAAAGTCTTGAATCGGCCTTCCTGGGCCTCTGTTCCGGCATCGGCTTTAGCGCTGCTCTTGGGGGAGATGGCGGATATGGTCTTGGCCGGTCAAAAAGCGCTGCCGAAAGCAGCCGAGAAGCTGGGCTACAACTTTAAACACCCGATGATCACGGAAGCTCTTGAATCGTTGGCTCTGTAACAGCGATGGTCAGAGGCCACGGACCTAGAAATGTAACGTATGGCACGAGGCAGAAAGGGTATTGATCGGGACCGGTTCAGAAAGGACTATTTAAAGGCTCTTTTAGCGGGCGATCGGGGAGCGGCAGCCGAGGTCATTGAAAGTTTGCTCGCTAGCTCAATGGTGCTCCCGGAAATCTACTTGGATGTTTTGTCTCCGGTGATGGTTCAGATCGGGGAATTGTGGGGACGGGGAGCGATTAACGTTGCCCAGGAAAAGCTCGCGACCCAGATCACGTTGGGACAAATGGCGAAACTACGATTGTTGCAAGTTGGGCCTCGGCCATCGGCGCACCGAGTATTGGTTTCCTGTGTCGAAGGAGAGGAGCACTATATTGGCGCCAGAATGGCTGCCGATCTTTTCATGATGGAAGGCTGGGCGGTTGATTTTTTGGGCCCCAATGTACCTGGCGCGTCTTTGATCGAGATGATCAAGAGCCGGGGCCCCCGGTTGGTGGCTTTGTCCGTGACCATGCAGCGTCACGTCAAGAATGCGAACGGTTTAATCCGGCAAATCACCGCTCTTTCTCCACGACCGAAAGTATTATTGGGCGGTCAGGCGCTGCGGGAAGGTAAAGAGTCGGGTTCGAAGAAGCTAATCTGTGAAGTAGCCGGCAATGTTGTTGAAGGGTTAAAAATAGCAAGGGATTTGCTGCATTCGGAAAGGCCCAAGACAGTGCTTGACGCTTATCTCAAAGAATTCGGCGGCCAGGTGCGGCAGCTTCGCAGTCAAACGGGCTGGACGCAGCAACGCTTGGCGGACCTCACGGGATTGACACGGGCATACATCGTTTCGGTTGAGGGCGGAAAACAAAACGTTTCCCTGGATGTCGTTGTTCGGATTGCTAATGCGCTGGGCGTAACGCCGGAGCATCTGCTGGCGACGGATGGCGCGGCGAAATTGTGAAGAAAAGTTTGTCAAGCTTAGGAAAAGAGCAAGTCGAAATTAACAAGGTTGCGAAAAATGATCGTTTTAAAGCGCAATCTTATGAGTCAGCGGCGGCATCTGTCTTGCTGATTCCGCCAGGTTGAGGAGAAAACCCATGTTAGCTCGGAACGAAAATGTCGTCGCAGCGGCTGCCCGGAGTCAACCTCAGGAAGTTGAGCTTGACCGTATTCCGAATAGCCTTCTTGTCGAGAACGTAAATCTAACCAAGCTGTTGGGCCTCTCGTGTGGAAGCGCCCTTGAGGACATCATACAGCTTGCGCTGTTGAGCCCGGTCAAGGACTTGCACTCGAATCACGGAAAGCGAATCAGAGGGCAGCTGGTCCATTTGAGTTGCCGACTCGTGACCGAGGGCAACCGCTTTTCAGTCGTTGAGGCCAAGCAAGGCAGAATCTGCGCCGAAGTTATTGAGTTGATCCATGCCGGTTCTCTGGTCATAGACGACATCGAAGATGGGAGTCGCATACGTCGCGGCAAGCCGGCGCTTCATATCCGTTATGGTCTGCCAATTGCTCTTAATGCCGGAAACTGGCTCTACTTCTGGCCCTTCGAATTGGTGAAGGCTCTTGATTTACCGACCGAAACAACCCTGTCGGTCTATGAATACTATCATCAGGCTCTGCTCCGAGCACACTTTGGGCAGGCGATCGACTTAGGGAGCCGCGTCGACCACTTGCTGCAAAGTTGCGTGGCCGAAGTTTGTCGGACATCCATGGCGCTCAAAACCGGCGCGCTGATGGGATTTGCGATGGTTTTGGGAGGCGCTATTGGCGGGGCAAGCAAAGAAACGATTCTGGTGCTCGATGACTTCGGCCGTGAGCTGGGCGTAGCGCTACAGATGTTCGATGATCTGGGCAACGTTCTTGGTATTCGTGAACCTTCGAAAAGGTATGAGGATCTGACGCTCTATCGGCCCTCATGGGCCTGGGCCTGTGCCGCAAAAACGAGTTTGCCGAACGGCTATCAGCGGTTTGTCTCGGCGGTCGCCAAACTGCCGGATGCTCGCGAACTGGAAGCTTGGATTGACGAGCATAACCTTATTCAAACTATGCGAGAAGGTGCGCGTCATCAACTCGAATCAGCTTACCACCGCTTGCGGGCGGGACTCGAGTCGCGGCGTGGGCGTTGGTCCGTGCGAGCCTTCGAAGAGCTTCGTCGACTGGGAGAGGAGATTACCCTTGCTTACGGATAATCAACGGGCCGCTGTGATCGGCAGCGGTTTCGGTGGGCTGGCGGCGGCGATTCGCCTGCAAGCCGCCGGTTTTAAGACCGTCATCTTTGAAAAACGCGATCTGGCCGGCGGCCGAGCTTATGTCTATCGCGATCACGGGTTCACTTTCGACGCGGGGCCGACGGTCATCACGGCTCCTGATTGCTTGCGGGAGCTTTTTAGACTGGCCGATAAATCGATGGCGGACTACGTCGAATTGCTGCCGATTAATCCATTTTATCGGCTGTTTTGGGAGGATGGCTACCAGTTCGATTACTCGGCCGATGCGCGGCTACTGGAAGATCAAATTCGCCGAAAGTCTCCCGGTGACCTCGAGGGATATCAGAAGTTCTTAAAATACTCGGAGAAAGTATTTCACGAGGGTTACGAGAAGCTGGTTCATGTCCCTTTTCTCAATCTTTGGAGCATGGTCGCGGTTGCACCACAGCTGATTCGATTGCAAGCGTTTCGGTCGGTTTATAGCATGGTCTCGAAACATATCCGCGACCCGCATCTCCGGCAGCTGTTTAGCTTTCACTCGCTCCTTGTCGGCGGCAATCCCTTCACCACGACGTCGATCTATACTCTGATTCATTGTCTGGAACGGAAGTGGGGTGTGTTCTTTCCGAAAGGTGGAACCGGGGCCCTGGTCCGGGCCTTGGTCGAATTATTCCTGGACCTAGGCGGCGAGATCCGGTTCAATTCGGCAGTGACCGAAATCATGACCGGTGCGGGTAAGGTTACAGGAATCGTGACCCAAGAGGGTCGAAAAGAAAGCTTTGATCTCGTGATCAGCAACGCCGACGTTTTTCACACCTATCACGTCCTGCTCAAGCGCGAACCGCGGGCGGAAGCCATGCGCAAGAAGGTCAGCGCGATGCATTACAGCATGTCGTTGTTCCTGATCTATTTCGGCACAAACCGGAAATATTCGAACCTGCAGCACCATAACATCATCTTCGGATCGCGCTACCGCGATCTGTTGAACGATATCTTCGAGCGGGGTCGATTGGCGGACGACTTTTCACTCTATCTTCATGCCCCGACCCTTTCCGACCCGTCTCTGGCTCCTGCGGGTTGTGAAACTTTTTATGTTCTTTCGCCAGTGCCGCATTTGGGCAAACTGGCGGTAGATTGGCGGTCTGAGGGTCCGCGGTATGCCGAAAGGATTCTGGCTTATCTGGAGCAGCATTACATGCCGGGCCTGCGCAGTTCGATCGTCACCCGAAGGCTTTTCACTCCTGATGATTTTAGAACCGAGCTGAACTCTCGTTTCGGCTCGGCTTTTTCGCTTGAACCCACGTTACTACAGAGCGCCTATTTCCGCGTCGGCAATCGGGACCGGCGCCTGCGAGGGCTCTATTTTGTCGGCGCCGGGACTCATCCCGGGGCCGGAATCCCGGGGGTGATCAACTCAGCGAAGGCTACCGTTGGGTTGGTTCTCGACGATATGAAATTCTTCTTGGCACAAGAACGCGAAAAAGCTCGGAGGGTCTCCTATGCATGAAAGAATGTCGCCCGAGGTAAAAGCGGCGCTGGATCAATGCCGATGGATGATCCGAAAAGGCTCGAAGAGTTTTTCGCTCGCCGCCCGACTTTTTCCTCCTGACATTCGCGACGCGGCATTCTTCCTTTACGGTTGGTGCCGCTACTGCGACGATCAGATCGATCAGAATGAAAAAACGGAGAATCGAGAAGAGCTTGCCAAGCGCGTCAAGGCGCTCAAGGAGCATACCGCCTCCGCTTTCTCTTTCGCGGAGCAGCGAGAACCAGTTTTCGTCGCGTTGCAGTACATCGTGCACCGCTACGGTATCCCTGCGCACTATGCCTTGGAGCTCATCGAGGGTATGGCGATGGACGTTCGGGGTACCCGTTACGCGACATTGAAGGAGCTTTTGCTCTATTGCTATCGCGTCGCTGGCACAGTTGGCTTGATGATGTCCCACGTCATGGGCTTGCGCGACGAGAAAGCGCTAAGACACGCGGCGGATTTGGGCATTGCCATGCAACTGACTAACATTGCCCGAGACATTATTGAGGACGCCGCCATGGGTAGAATCTATTTGCCGATGAATTGGTTGCAGGAAGCGGAAATTCACCCCGAGAAGATCGCCGCGCCCGAACATCGTGAAAAATTGGCCATGTTGACCCTTCGTTTGCTGCGAGAAGCGGATCGCTACTACCGCTCGGGGGACGCCGGCCTGTGGCATCTTTCCTTTCGCTCCGCGTGCGCGGTGGCGGCAGCGCGCCACGTTTACGCCGAGATCGGTTGGTTGCTGCTAAAGAAAGGAGCCCGCGCATGGGACCAGCGGACCTATGTCACGGGCCCGGCAAAGATTTGGGTGGTCGGCCGCGGGGTGGTGAGTTTGATCCGATCGGTGCCGGGGCGGCTGTGGCGACCATGGTCCCCTGCACCGCTTCGCATGGTGTGGAAATTCTCCAGTGTCGATTGAAACGACGGAACTCCAGGGGTTTATGTCAGAGTAGGATTCGGAGAGGTTGGATGCATTTCATTGCGTGGTTGTTTTTAGGGGTTCAGGCGGGAATCGTCGTTGCGAGCCTGCTTGGTTATGGAATTTTTACCTCCCGGCCCGATCTGTTGGTCCAGGTCGATCCCGGGGCGCGGTTCTTCGTCTGGGCGTTTCATGGGTTCGCGGTCGGCAACATGCTCTTCGGCGGATTGGCCGTCGCGGTGGAGGCCATCTTGAGCGATCGTAAGGCGGCGATGCTGGCCCTGGTGGCTCTCTACGGAATCAGCTTGGCGAGCGAATTGCTGGGCACAGCCTATGGTATTCCGTTTGGCGCCTATGCTTACACGACCTTGCTGGGTCTCAAGTGGTTCGATCTCGTGCCTGTGCTGATTCCCCTGAGCTGGTTTACTATGAGTTGGGCAGCGTGGATCATTGCGTGTCGCAAAACCCAGGGTTTTCGTGCGGTGTTACTCGGGACCGGCCTTCTGATAGCGTGGGATCTACTGCTGGATCCTGCGATGAGCAGAATCACAAGTTATTGGGTTTGGGGAGACAAGGGAAACTATTACGGTATGCCGTGGAGTAACCTGGTGGGTTGGGGAATCACGGGGTTTCTCCTGCTGACAATACTGCGCAAGCTCGCACCCCGACCAAAAAGCGATTCAAGATTCTCTTTTGTGGTTTACCTCGTAAATTTTTTCTTGCCCTTGGGATTCTGCGTGCTCAATGGCTATTGGTTCGCCGTGTTCGCGGGCCTGGGAGCCCTAGGGGTGGTGTTTTTGGTCTTCGGGTCCGGGACGACATCTCGTCTCCCCCAGGCCCGATCGCCAGAACTGTGCACTCAACCCAGGACTTATTAAAGGGTCCTGGCTTAGTGGCTTTTTTCCATAGGCGGTTTGCGTTTGAAGAGGAGATTCAGTCAATGCTACAGTTAGCCGACGCGAAAAGCCCGCCAAACGGTGGGGACAGAGAGTTTTTACCTTTTGGTTCGGCCACTGCGCCGCTATGCTCAGGTTGTCGTTGCCAGCTACATACATGGGATACAAATTCATCAACACAGGAGCCACATAAATAAAATGACTCGATTGCTGGATCATATCGAAACCCCAAAAGATGTCAGGCGACTCAGTGTCGCCGACCTCTCCAGGCTCGCAACCGAGGTGCGAGAGGAAGTGATTTCAGTCGTCTCCGAAGTGGGGGGGCACCTGGCATCGACCTTGGGCGCGGTCGAACTGACGCTCGCCCTTCATTATGTTTTCGATACGCCGGAGGATCGTATTGTTTGGGACACGGGCCATCAAGCCTACGCGCACAAACTTATCTGTGGCCGACGAAGCCGGCTGGGCACCATCCGACAGTGGGGCGGCGTGAGCGGATTTTTGAGCCGGGATGAGAGCGAATACGATGTCTTCGGCGCCGGCCACGCGGGTACGTCCATCTCCGCGGCACTGGGCATGGTGGAAGCTAAATCATTGGAAGGATCGCCGCGCAACGTCGTCGCCGTGATCAGCGACGGTGGCCTGAGCGCGGGTCTTACGTTTGAGGGGCTCAATCAAGCCGGCCATCTCGACAAAGATCTGATCGTGGTTCTTAATGACAACGCGATTTTCATTGACCCGCGTGTCGGCGCTGTTTCATCTTTCTTGAGCAAACAGTTTACCACCGATTTCGGCGTGCGCATGCAAAAGCAGGTATCGAATTGGCTTTTGAGTCTCCCCAAGGGAGAAAACCTCAAACAGGCCGCGCGCAAGCTGAAGGACTCTTTCTTGGGCCTGGTGACGCCGGGGTTTTTATTCGAGAGCTTGGGGTTTCAATACGTGGGTCCGATTGACGGTCACAATATCGCAGAGATGGTGACCACCTTGGAGAACGTCAAGAAAGTCGACGGTCCAACTCTGGTTCATGTCCTGACCACCAAGGGGAAAGGCTACGCGCCGGCAGAGGACGATCCCGTCAAGTATCACGCGGTTACTCCCTTTCATGTGCTGACCGGTAAGCCCAAGAAAGAGAAAGGGCCCATCCCGACGTATACGGATGTTTTTGCCAAGGCTCTGATTGGCTTGGCGAAGGAGAACCCCAGGGTGGTGGGGATCACGGCCGCCATGGGAAGCGGAACCGGTATCGACAAACTGTCGAGGGAAATTCCCGGCCGCAGTTACGATGTCGGTATCGCTGAGCAGCATGCGGTAACGTTCGCCGCCGGCATGGCAACGGAGGGCTTCATCCCTGTGGTGGCCATCTATTCGACATTTTTGCAGCGCGGTTACGATCAAATTCTTCATGATGTTTGCCTGCAAAATCTCCACGTGGTATTCGCCTTGGATCGCGGCGGACTGGTGGGCGCCGACGGTCCCACACATCACGGCGTCTTTGATTTTTCCTATATGCGTTCGATCCCGAACATTGTTATCATGGCACCGAAGGATGAAAACGAATTGCAACACATGTTGAAGACTGCGGTCGAGCATTCCGGTCCTATTTCGATTCGTTATCCCCGCGGCGAAGGTTGGGGCATCCCGATGGACGCCCAGATGCGCGC
>Ga0209819_10000504_pt1 | contig 11326 bp, 9 predicted proteins | sample PPLLak2March2015_FD_187248 | JGI IMG/M metagenome (GOLD analysis project Ga0209819, IMG submission 187248) | Freshwater sediment microbial communities from Prairie Pothole Lake near Jamestown, North Dakota, USA - PPLs Lake P7 Core (1) Depth... | ecosystem: Environmental > Aquatic > Freshwater >... | reverse complement strand
CAGGTAAGGATGGGATCATTGCGATAATAGATGTTTTGCACGCGGACTACAGGCTTCGGGCGACTGGAACTCGCGTAGTAGCCCGTCCATTCACCGAACGGACCCTCGGTCTTGCGATCATTAGGGTCCATAAAGCCTTCGATGACGATTTCAGCATGAGCTGGAAAGGGCAACCCGGTGGCTTTGCCTTCGATAACTTCGATGGGCGATCCCTTCAAGCCGCCGGCGTAGTCGAATTCCGAAACGCCGTAGTCGATCTCGTTGCCCGAGACCATGAAAAGGACTGGATCTTGCCCGACACTGATAATGACCGGGCAGGGTTTGCCCTTCTCGAAGTATTTCGACCGCTGGATAGTTCCATGCTTACCCGGCGAGATGTAGCAGCTCATGCTCTTTTCGTCTTGCACCATGCCGCGGTAGGCGCCGAAGTTAACCCACCCCTCATCGGGGTCACGGGTGATAACGAGACAAGCAGTACCTATGAAGCGTCCGCCATCCAGTTCATGAATAAGTGGGACCGGAAACTTGAGGAGATTAACGTCATCACCTGACATCACGTTTTCCAGGATCGGACCCTTCGTGACGGTTTTAGCAGGAATCGGCTGATGGGTCGTCAGCTTTTGGCGCAGCGCCCGAACCAAATCCAAGTTGGCAAGATCCATCGGCAAACCCAGATTCAATGCCATCCGCTTAAACGAAGCGTTCTGAGCGAAGAGCGTCCGGTAGCCTTTCGGATAGCCCTTGATGTTATCGAACAAAACCGCTGCAACTGGCCCTTTGCTTTCACGGGCAATCAGCTCCGACAATGTCCCCATCTCTAGATTCCAATCGACACCATCGACCTTTTTGAGTTCACCAAAGCTGTCAACTATTTCCAGCCATTCGCGCAGATCTGTGTAGCTCGGAGTTTTACCGGCCCTGATATCTTCCTCAGCGAGCTTTCGCGCTTCTAATGCAGTCATAGACTTGACTCTCCTTTCACCAGAAAACGATCGTGTATTTTAATCGCCCAACATACCTTCATCAATACCTTCCGTATCATCCGCAGGGAGTCCATTGCAACTCTTCGGGTCCAAATGGAGGTAGACCTTCTCCCCCGGGCTGATACTGTGAAATGGGTGGGTATGCACAGCCAAAACATCATCGCCCACGGCGATTTTGCAGTGATAGGCATCGCCCATGAATATCGCTTCTTTGACTGTCCCCTCGACGACGTTGTCTAAGGAATGCGGCTTTTCTTTGTGCACCGGAATATTTTCGGGCCGGATCGAAATGACCGCCGCTTGGTCTTTTTTCAAGCCGGGCGCCGGAATGAAACTCAGGATGCCTTTTTTCGTTTCCATTTTGCCGGGCCTGGAATCGCCGTCCACTTCCAGCACTTTGCCCGCGATTAGATTAGTAAGCCCCAAAAAAGTTGCCGTAAATCTTCTCTTGGGACGACTGTAAAGCTGATGCGGCGAGCCGATTTCAATGAGTTTGCCGCCATGCATCACGGCGATCTGATCCGAGATCGCCAGAGCTTCCGCTTGATCATGGGTAACGAAGATCGTCGTAATGTTGGTTCTTCGCTGCAAGGCTTTGATCTCAGACCTCATCTGGACGCGTAGCTTCGCGTCGAGGTTGCTCAAAGGCTCGTCGAGAAGCATGACCTTGGGTTCGTTGACAAGGGCTCGGGCAAAGGCGACGCGCTGTTGCTGACCGCCGGAGAGCTTTGGAGCCGGCCGGTCTTCCAAACCGTCGAGCCCGACGATCTTCAGCACGTCCGATACCCGACGCTTGATTTCAGCCTTGGGGCGCCGCTGAATCGTCAAGGGATACGCGACATTCTCCGCCACCGTCATATGCGGCCAGATGGCGTAGGATTGGAAGACCATACCGATGGGCCGTTTGTTGGTCGGAACATAAACCCGTTCACCCGAAGCGAAAACAGTTTGACCGCCGATACTAATCTTCCCACCATCGGGTCGTTCCAGACCGGCGACACAACGAAGGGTCGTGGTTTTGCCGCAGCCGCTCGGACCTAAGAAAGTATAAAGCGAACCCTCGGGGATATTGAGCGAAACGCCTTTGAGGACATGTACCCGCTCCTTGTCTTCACCAAAAAACTTTTCCAAGGCATCGATCTGCACCATGTCTCTTTTCTCCGCCATTGTCCCTCCCGCAATTGTTAATGGTCATGCACGGCAAATAATCTCTTTCACCGTCCTTATTCCGCAATAACTGCGCCTAGGCGTGTTGGTTCTTTCGCCGACCCAAGCGAGGAAGGTTCCGATCAAGAATGTGAGGAGGCAGGGGCCGAGCACATAGTACAATGAGTTCAGAAAAGTAGAAATCCCTATCGAAATAGGCCTGGATGCAGTTCTGAATGTTAAGGTCGCGCCGGGCTCCCCGACCGGCGCGCTGCGGATGCTGTCGTCAAGGAGCATGAGCAGCGGAACTCCTGCCAGATAGAGAACGAAAGCCGTTGTCCCTATCAGAATAAGGGTCTGGGAGTTGAGCCTCCGCACCCTGTCCCTCCCGGGCCGGGATCTTTATGCGTCAATATTGTGCACGACCTGATCCGCGACCATGGTCTTCTTTACTTCTTCCTCGATCAGGTTCCAGAGATGATCCTCGTATTCCAAGAATTTCCTTTCCCGTTTTACCGCGAGCTTCCGGGGGCGAGGAATATCGATCTTAATTGTCTCTTTCACTTTCCCTGGCCGTGCGCCGAAGACAATCACTCGATCCGCCAGATAAATAGCTTCGTTGATCTGGTGGGTAATGAAAAGAATCGTTTTTCTGGCTTCGTTCCAGATGCGCAATAATTCCAATTGCATAATCTCGCGCGTCTGAGCGTCCAGGGCAGCGAACGGCTCATCCATAATAAGAATCTTCGGATCGACGGTGAGGGCCCGGGCCAAGTTACAGCGCTGCTGCATACCTCCCGACAACTCGTGGGGGTAGTGATCTTCGAAACCCTCGAGGCCCACCAGTTTGATAAACTTACGCGCGCGCGTCTGACCCTCACCATTGTCTAAGCCCTGGCATTCCAACCCAAAAATAACGTTCTTGAACACGGTGCGCCACGGCATCAGGCAGGAATCCTGGAACACCATCCCGCGGTCGGTTCCCGGACCGGTCACCGTGACACCATCGATCGCGATCTTGCCCGCCGTGGGGCTGAGCAATCCGTCGCAGAGGTTGATAAAAGTGGTTTTGCCGCAACCGCTGGGACCGACGATGGTGACGAACTCACCGTCGTCTACTTGCAGGTTGATATTATCCAGCGCCAAGAGCCTGCCGCCGGTTCGGGGCTGATAGTACTCGTGCCGCAATCCTGTCGCTTGTAACTTAGTCTGTGCCACATTGCCTCCTTAAATAATTGATTGGGTTGCCCAACTCGGGGCAAGAACGCTGCTGCATCGATCACCGACGATCAAAGTTCGCACTAGGGATTATCATTTTCAAATCTTTTTTCAAGCTCGCGGCGGGTTTCGTTGACAAGTACGGAGGGATTGGATACGTTCGTGACCAAAACTTTGCATAAACTTTTTCATGCAAATCGATTTTCAATGGTTTACACCCCGGGAAAAACCAAACCCAGAACCAAGCGAACCGAGAATCTCGCTGGGCAAGTTTACAATCAAATCAAAACCCTGATTCTCTGTAATGAAGTTTTGCCGGGTCAGAAGCTCCACCACCAGGAACTAAGCGAGCGCCTGGGTGTGAGCCGAACTCCCGTGCGAGAAGCGCTAACCCGATTGGTCCAGGAAGGTTACGTCTCCCTCCTGCCGAATCGGGGTTTTACCTGTAAAGAAATTAGATTGCAAGAGGCGATTGAGCTCTATGAACTGCGCGAAGCCTTGGAGGCGTTCGCGGTAGAAAGAGCCGTAGAAAATATCACCGACGATGCGTTCCGCAAATTGTCGGCCAAAATGAGCCTGTACGGCCAGGATGTCCAAAAGCGCTTTACCCGCGACCGGTTGGTTTACGACCAAGACCTTCATCTCGAAATTGCCCGCCTCTCCGGCAACGAGACGCTTACGAAGACGCTAACTCAGGTTTTTGAGCGCATCATTTTGAAGCGAAGAACCGACGGCCTTTATGATCCGGCGCGCGGTGTGAAGGCCCACCAGGAGCACCTGCGCCTTTTGCAAGCGATCAAGAAGCGCAATGCTCAAGAAGCCGTAAAAATCGTTCGCGCGCACATTCGAGCGGGCAAAAACAATGTCCTGTTTGATCTCACGCAAAGGCAGGAGATTCGTGTGTTTCGTCAGACCGGAACCGTAAACTAAAAAGAAAGGAAATCAAAAATGGCAGCAGATCTGGTTATAAAAAACGGCTGGGTGGTGACGCCGACGGAAACTTTCAAAGGAGGGGTGGCCATCAGCGGCGAGAAGATCGTCGCGATCGGCTCGGACGATCAGCTTCCTCAAGGTAAACAGGAAATTGACGCTAAGGGTAAACACATTCTGCCGGGCATTATCGACGGTCACGTCCACTTCAGAGAGCCGGGCATGACCCATAAGGAAGATTTCTCCACCGGTTCGACAGCCGCTGTTTGTGGCGGCATTACCAGCGTCGTCGACATGCCGAACACCGTGCCCCCGACCGCAGAGGCCGAGCAAGTAAAGATCAAACAGCAACTCGGAGAAGCGAAGTCCCTCGTCGATTTTGGTGTCACCGGCGTGGTGGTTCAGACCAACACGAAAGACATTCTGCCCATGGCCGCCGCCGGCGCCATCGGCTTCAAGATCTTTTTCGGCGAAACCATCGGCAACCTACCCTTCCCCGACGACGGCATGTGCATGGAGGCCTTCGATTACATCGCCCAGTCGAAGTTGCCGTTGGGAATCCACGCTGAGAACCGCCAGATCATGGCCTACTGCACCAACAAACTGAAGACCGAGGGTAAAAACGACGCCCGATACTGGGAGGCTTCGCGTCCCGATATCTGCGAAGCTGAGTCCGTACACCATGCGCTCTTCTTTGCGGAGACTTTCGGCACCAAGCTTCACGTTTTCCACATGAGCTCCAAGCAGGCGGCTTACATGGTGCGCGACGCCAAGGCGCGCGGACTGAGGGTCACGGCGGAAACCGGACCGCATTACCTGCTGCGCGAGCCCAACGATATGGATCAAGTGGGCTCTCTGTTAAAGATGAACCCGCCGGTTCGCACCAGGGATCATGCCGAAGTGTTGTGGCAAGGTCTACGCGAGGGTTTTGTCGATACACTGGCTACCGACCATTCCCCCCACACGTTGGACGAAAAGGGGGCTGACATTTACGGCAAACTGACCAAGCCCGCGATCTGGGACTGCATCTCCGGTTTCTGTGGCGTTGAAACCGGCGTCCCATTGATTCTCACCGAGGTCAATAAAGGCCGGTTGACCCTCAGTCAGTATGTCAAAGTCGCCTGCGAGAACCCGGCCAAGGTCTGGCAGATGTATCCGAAGAAGGGTGCGATCCGCCTGGGCTCAGACGGCGATATCACGATCGTTGACATGGACAAGGAAGGCGTCATCGACGTTAACAAGCTGCACAGCAAGAACAAACCTTCCCCATGGCACGGTTGGAAGGTCAAAGGCATGCCGGTCTGCACGATCGTGCGCGGCCATGTGCAAATGCGCGACGGCGAGCCTATCGGCAAACCCATCGGCCGGATGGTGACGCCACTGCTATAGTCTTTAGTGGGATTCATGAAGCGTCCCGAACCACTCGAAATGTATCAACCGATGTCGCTCCAGGAAGCGAGTCGCCTGTTGAAGGACAAAGGTCCGGGCGGCCGCTTCCTTGCCGGCGGCACCGATCTGGTGATCGCCATCAAAGAAAAAGGGCTAGTCCCGAAATACGTGGTGGACTTGAAAAAAATTCCCGGTCTTGCAGAAATTCGAGAGAAGCCTGATGGCAGCATTGGCATCGGCGCATTGACGACGATGCGCGAATTGGAGACTTCGCCGCTGATTACCGCGAAATATCCCTTTCTCGCTCAGAGCGCGGCGGAAGTAGGGTCGATTCAGATCAGAAACCGCGCCACCGTCGGTGGCAATATGGCCAACGCCACGCCGTCGGCTGACGTGGCCCCAAGCCTCATCGCTCTGGATGCGATGGCAAAGTTGGTCAACGCAACAGGCGCGAGAACCGTGCCGTTGGAAGATTTTTTTCGCGGTCCAGGTCAGACCGTTATGAATTCCGATGAGATACTCGCCGAGATCACCATCCCCAAGACGGGGCCGCGACTCGTGGGAGAGTATATCAAGTTCTCGCCCCGCGATATGATGGACCTGGCGTATGTCGGAATCGCTGTCGTCTACGCGCTCGGCGAAAGAGAAAAACGCTGCGAAGGAGTTCGGATTGTCCTCGGCGCCGTGGCACCGACACCAATCCGCGCGCGCAATGCCGAAGCGCTCCTAGAAGGCCAGATACTTACTGAAGAATTGGCGAAGAAAGCCGGCGAAGAATCGGCAAAGGAATCAAAGCCAATTAGCGACGTCCGCTCATCCGCCGATTACCGTCGCGCGATGGTCAGCGCCATGACGAAACGGGCGATTCTAAATGCCGCAGCGGGTCCAGCCACGTCGTGGGTTGAGCGACGGGAGCGGAGATACTGAACGAATGGAGTGACGGAGTATTGGAGTTATGGAGCAATGAGTTTTTCGGAATTCAAACCGAACACTTCATTACTCAGACTCCATTACTCCAATGTGAGCTGAGTTTGCCATGAAAAAACAAATCCAATTCACTCTCAACGGAAAAAGCACATCGATGGAGGTGCCAAACCATCGCCTCCTGCTGGACTTGCTGCGCGATGAGATCGGTCTTACCGGAACTAAAGAAGGCTGCGGCACCGGTGACTGCGGCGCCTGCACGGTTTATCTCAACGGCAAGCCGGTCAATTCCTGCCTCGTGCTCTCCGGCGAGCTCGACGGCGCGGATATCATCACCATCGAGGGATTAAAGATCGGTCCGGAGCTGCACCCGATTCAGAAAGCCTTTATTCAAGACGGCGGCGCCCAGTGCGGTTACTGCACGCCCGGCATGCTGATGATGTCCAAAGCACTGCTGGACGAGAATGCGAATCCGACCGAGGAAGAAATCCGCTTCGCGCTTTCAGGGAACCTCTGCCGCTGCACTGGCTATGCGAAAATAGTTCAGGCCGTGCAGGACGCGGCTGCGACGCTGCGCAGCAAATCCGTTCCATAGGTTCCAGTCGTTCCAATGGCTCCAAGGGAAAAAATCGATCGTTCTGAACATATGGAACGTCTGGAACAATTGGAACTGGGCAGGAGAAAACCATGTCTGAACTGACAGTGATTGGCAAACCCGTTACGCGAGTCGACGTCGAGGAAAAAGTGACCGGCCAGGCGATCTACGGCTATGATCTTGTCTTGCCTCAGATGCTCTATGGCAAGACTCTCTTCAGCACCAAGGCCCACGCCAAAATAAAAAGGATCAACACCGAGAAGGCGAAGCAACTGCCCGGCGTGGTTGCGGTTGTTACCGGGGAAGATGCGCCCTGGACACACGGCGAGTCCATCAAGGATAAACCGTTTTTAGCTCAGGGAAAGGTGCGCTACATTGGCGAACCGGTGGCCGCCGTGGCCGCCGAGGACGAAGACATCGCCCAGGCGGCGGTCAAGCTGATCGAAGTCGAGTACGAAGAGTTGCCCGTTTACACCAATCCTGAAGAGGCGTGCAGGCCGGGGAGCATCGCTATCCACGAGGACTTCGACAAGTATCGGAAGATGAATTTCATCGTCGGTTCGCACCTGCCGAACATCGCCGAGCACTTTAAACTCCGCACCGGCGACGTTGAGCTGGGTTTCAAGCAGTCCGATCTGATCATCGAGGAAAGATATTTCGTTCCGATTATTCAACACGCCGCGATGGAACCGCATTCAGCGCATGCGCAATTCGACAAGGAAAGCGGCCGGTTGACCCTCTGGGTCGCCAACGACGCGCCGTTTCGCGCCTTGCACGAGATCACCGAGGCGTTGAACATGCCCAAAGAAAAAATCCGTTTCATCAATCCGCTCCAGGGCGGTGGCTTTGGCTCCAAGGGCGGTCTCAAGGTTGAGCCCATCGCCGTGGCTCTCTCATTCCACACCAACGGCCGGCCGGTACGGGTAAAGTTCAATCGAGAGGAAACCTTTATTTCCACGCTCTGCCGGCACGAAGCGATCGTCTATTGCAAAAGCGGCGTGAAGAGAGACGGCACGCTGATGGCGCGCGAGATGAAGATCTACTGGGGCGCCGGTGCCTACGCTGAAAAAAGCCCGACGGTCTGTATCCGCGGCAGCTTGCCTGCGCCCGGTCCGTATCGGATCCCCCATGTCAAGGTGGACGGTTACGCGGTGTACACCAACAAGCCGGTGGCCGGCTCCTATAGAGGTTACGGCATTCCCCAGGGGGCTTGGGCCGTGGAGCAGCAAATGGATGAAATCGCCCAGCGTCTCGGGATCGATCCTGTCGAAATTCGCATGAAGAACATCTTCGTCGAAGGTGACGTCTCCTACTGGGGCGAACAGCTCCACGGCGTGGGGCTCAAAGAAACCCTTATCAAGGCCACCCAGGCCATCGAATGGGGCGAGAAACCCCAACAGGGAAAGCCGGGAGTAAAGATCGGGAAAGGCTTTGCCTGCATCCAAAAGCCTACCCGCTCGCCGACGACTTCGAACGCCGGAGTGCTCGTGAATGCGAAAGGCGAAGTAACGGTCTTGGCGGGAACGGTGGAAATCGGCCAGGGTTGCAATACAATCCTATCGCAGGTAGCCGCCGAAGAACTGAAGGTGCCCATGGAGAAGGTATTCATGCACCCGCTGGATACCGACGTTATTCCGTACGACGCCTCGACAACGTCGAGCCGGAGCACGTACCATATGGGGAACGCCGTGCGACGCGCGGCGATCCACGCGCGTAAACAAATCGCCGAGGCGGCCGCCCCCATGCTCGAAGCGACGGCTGAGGATCTCGATTTCGTCGAAGGCAAAGTTTATTTCAAAGACCAGCCGCAAATGGCCCTGCCGATCGGTGAGATCGTGCGCAGGAAGTTAGGGGTTGAGGGCGTCGTGCGCGGCGACGGCTCATACACCTATGAAATTGGCAAGGACCTGGACTTAGAGACCGGCCACAGCGATCACGCTTCGGCTTTTTATATGTACGCGACTCAGGCGGCGGAGGTCATGGTGGACGAGGAGAGCGGCAGGGTCAGGCTCGTTCGCATGTCCGCGGCCCACGACGTCGGCAAAGCCATTAATCCGCTCAACTGCGTGGCGCAGATCGAGGGCGGCGTGGCCATGGGCATCGGCTCCGCCCTGCACGAGGAAATGGTCGTGGACAACACGGGCAAGGTGCGTAATCCATCTTTCCTGGACTATCATTTAGTTACATCGCTCGATGTGCCTGAAATAGTCGCTATCGTCGTCGAATGTTCGGAACCCGAGGGCCCTTACGGCGCTAAGGGTCTAGGCGAACCGGGGTTAGCGCCGACGCCGGCAGCCATTGGTAATGCCGTCGCCGATGCCCTGGGAGTCCGAGTCTACGATCTGCCCCTCAAGCCTGAAAATGTCTACTGGGCCATCCAGAACAAAAAGAACAAAGACGCGGCCTAACCGAGCAAGTTCGAAAATTCCGCCATTTTCGTTTAAAATTCAAACTACTGATGGAGACTCGATCTCCGTTGGTCCAGACCCATGGCGGAGGTAACCGTGACGAAGCATTATCAAAGGCTCTGTCGGAAACTTGTTCAGGCTCTGGCCATCGGCGCGTTTGCATGCTGGGGCTCACTTGCCGTAGCGGCGGAGCAAACGGGAAGCTCAGCATCGCGGATCATTCAGACCGTCCCGGGCATGCCTTCGGTCGTGGACCCGAGCAATCTGTACAGCGAAACACGGTCCGATAAGCTAAGCCCCGCTGTTGCCAAACACCTCTGGCGCGTCTACGTTCCCAATCGAAGTTCGAACGACGTTTGGGTAATCGACCCTGTAACTTTCAAAGTCATCAATAAATTTCGCGTGGGCGTTCATCCCCAGCATGTCGTCCCCTCTTGGGACCTGAAAACCCTTTGGGTCAACAACAACGCGGAAGGACGGCACGACGGCAGTGTAACGCCCATCGATCCGGTCACCGGCAAGGCGGGCAAAACCATCCCCGTGGACGATCCTTACAATATGTACTTTACCCCGGACGGCAGCTCGGCGATTATCGTCGCGGAAGCGCGAAAGCGGCTCGATTTCCGCGATCCCCAAACGATGGCGATGAAATATTCCATCGATACGCCCAATTGCGCCGGCATCAATCACGCCGACTTTTCCATCGACGGGCGCTACGCGATCTTCACCTGCGAGTACGGCGGCAGTCTCGCCAAGGTGGACTGGGTCGAGAAAAAGGTGGTCGGCTATCTCAAACTGTCAAAAGGCGGCATGCCGCAGGACGTTCGGGTTTCCCCGGACGGCAGAGTCTTTTATGTTGCGGATATGAAGGCGGAGGGGGTATTTGTGGTCGACGGCGATAAATTCACGGAGATCGGCCACATCAAGACCGGTCTCGGCGCGCACGGACTTTACCCGAGTCGCGACGGCACCCAGCTCTATGTGGCCAACCGAGGCGTTGCTCGCGTGTATGGGCCGCCCAAAGGCAAAGGCAGCGTTTCGGTCATAGATTTCGCGACGCGGAAAGTCGTAAACAATTGGATCATCCCTGGCGGTGGCAGCCCGGATATGGGTAATATCAGCGTCGATGGAAAAATGCTTTGGCTATCGGGTCGCTATGACGACGCGGTTTACGTCATCGATACAGCCGCGGGCACAGTGAAAACCATCCCGGTAAAAAAAGAGCCCCACGGTCTCACGGTCTGGCCGCAACCCGGCCGGTACTCGCTCGGTCATACCGGCAACTTGCGTTGAGCTTGGGTGTTACTTCGAGCGCGGAACTCGAAAAATATCAAGATCGGGAACAGTTCCCTCCCGGTAATGCTAGTCACCTTTCTGAAACACCCGGAAATACATGTCGCCTAGCGCTGATTCCAGGTTCCGGGCAATGGCCATTTCGCGCTCGAAGGCAGGATTGAGCCGGTCGCGGGCTTTAGTCGCCAGCGCGAGGACTTCGTTTTCATCGACTTTCGTTAACCGCCCGTGTTCCACGACGATCTCCCCGTTTACTATCACGCAATCAACGGAACCGCCATTTTCGCAGTAAACCAATTGGCTCATCGCATCATTAAGCGGTGTGAAAGCCGGCGTATCACGCCGCAGAAGAACCAAGTCCGCCAACATACCGGGCGCCAGTACTCCGGCACTGAGGCCAAAGGCTCGTGCGCCGTTCCGCGTCGCCGTCGCCAACGCCT
>Ga0209819_10000502_pt1 | contig 11339 bp, 9 predicted proteins | sample PPLLak2March2015_FD_187248 | JGI IMG/M metagenome (GOLD analysis project Ga0209819, IMG submission 187248) | Freshwater sediment microbial communities from Prairie Pothole Lake near Jamestown, North Dakota, USA - PPLs Lake P7 Core (1) Depth... | ecosystem: Environmental > Aquatic > Freshwater >... | reverse complement strand
TGGGGTTTCTACGCCGTCCAGGGAGGCGGCGTCAGCGGGGAAAAAACTTCACAAGGCTTTGGTAAAACCTGGAGCATCGTCGAGCCGGGGGTGTCGATCAAACCCTATCCGTGCGGGGTACTTACCCATCCAACCATCGATTTGATGCTGAAGCTCGTCACCAAGCATGACGTCAAACCGGAAGACATTGACGCGGTCAAAGTTTACGCCGGCACAAATATTCTAAAGCCGATCCGTTACCCGATTGCGGCTAACCATTTACAGGCAAAATTTTCTCTGCCGGCGGCCTTAGCCATGATCGCCCTCGCGCGCAAAGCGGGCAAACGTGAATTCTCCGACGAGTTCGTCGGCTCCGCTCCCATGCAAGCGATGCAACGCCGCATATCCACCGAGCTCGATGCCGAGATCGAAAAGATGGGCTTCGACAAGATGCGCTCGCGCATCACGATTCACCTGAAAGACGGCCGTACGGTGGAAGGCTGGGCCGACGAGCGCTACCGTGGCGGGCCGGAAAATCCACTTAGCGATGCGGATCTCGAAGTCAAGGTCCGTTCCTGCTGTGAAGGGGTTTTAGATGCGGAGAAGCAAACAGCTTTGATCGATGCGGCCTGGTCGGTTGCGCAGTTAACAGATGCCGACAAGCTTATGCGGATCATCAATGAGGTGCGGTAATAAGCTCGCGACGGAGTGTCAAAAACTTTCAAGCCGGGAATAAGGAAGCTTCTCGCTCGGGTCCGATTCATTGAAACGTGTGAGGTTTGACTTGCTCTTTTCATCCGTTGTAACTGTGACTCACGAAAAAGTTTGTGGGGTAACATATGCAGATCACTGATGTTGAGGCAACTCTTCATCGTATTCCCGTAGATATGCCGCTTCTCAAAGAGAAGGTTTGGACGGCAATCGTCTTTGTCGCCGTTAAAACCGACCAGGGAATCACGGGGTACGGGCTGACTCGAGCGGCACAGCGTTTTGGGGCGAGAGAGTTCATCAACCGGGAGGCGGCGCCGTTTCTGCGTGGCAAGAATCCGGTGGAGACCGAGCGTATCTGGCACCAGTTGTACGCGGCGTTTAACCCGCGGGCGCAGACGGGAATGTGGAGCTCAGCGGTAAGCGCGATCGACATCGCCCTCTGGGACATCAAGGGCAAATATTACAAGGAGCCCGTCTGGCGGCTGCTCGGCGGCGCGCAGAATCCGGTGCCCGCCTATGTGACGTTCGGGCTCAAGCAATACACCAAGGAGCAACTCGTCGAGGTCGCCAAATCTTTTGTCGCGCAGGGAGCGCACCGGCTCAAGATGGTCGTTGCCGTCGATCCGGAAAACCCGAGGGTAGATGCAGAGCGCGTCCGGGCGGTGCGGGAAGCCGTAGGAGAGAAAGTGGAGTTGATGATGGATGCCAATTATCTTTTCTCTTTCAACCGCGCCCTGGAGCTTTGCAAGTTGGTGGAGCCCTATCACATCACCTGGTTCGAGGAACCGGTTTATCAAAACGACGCCCATCTCTTGGCCGATCTCCGGCGGCATACCTCTATACCTATCGCCGCCGGACAAAACGAAGGCCATCGCTTCCGCCATCGTGAACTGATCGTTAACCGCGCGGTGGATATCGTTCAGCCCAACGTCTGCTCGGTGGGCGGCTACACGGAGGCGGTCAAGGTGGCGGCGTTGGCCCAGGCATTCAATTTACCGATTGCCAACGGTGGTGGTTGGCCACACCACAACATGCACTTGCACGCCGCGATGGCCAACGGCTGGCGCGTGGAATTTCACGTCGACATGTGGAGAGTTGGCGAAGCAATCTACCAAAACCCGCCGGCGCCCAAGGATGACTGGGTTACCTTGGCGGAAACGCCGGGCCTAGGGCTCGAGCCGCGTTTGGAGGCGTTAAAAGAATACGCGGAAAAATAAGCCGAGGCTTGGCTATTCCATCTACCGGATTTCCACGACGCACGAGTCTTGGCTTACAGCCGCTAAACAGGCAGAGGCCTCACATATTTTGTTATTGTATAAAGAAGTGGTAATATCCATTTCGATTTTGCATCGGAGGTCAGAATACAATGGTAAAGACGATCATCGTCTACAGTCAGCCCGGGTGAGGCCCGTGTGACAAGGAGAGGGAGTTTCTTTCTCAAAAGGGAATCGATTTCGTTCACAAGAACGTACGCGCCGACCCGACGGCATTAAAAGAGTTGCTGGACATGGGATACCAGAGCACGCCTGTGACCCTTATTGACGGCGAAGCGGTAGTTGGATTTGATCGGGAGAAAATCGAGTTGCTATTGGGTTTATAGGCGGGTTGTAAGCCCTCTAGTTCAACGCCAACGTAGTTTTCTCTTCTTAAGCTAAAATAAAGTAACTGGCGGATTGATGTTTTTGGCTTCATTCAGTGGCTCGAAGGCAAAGCCACGCCAGGATCTGCACAGTTTCCATCGGCCGGAGCCGCTGCTCCGTTGCCGATTTTTTTTCGACAGTCCGCAATTGCACCCATCACTGAAATTATCCGAGCGATGAATCGGCGGTTTTTCCTTCGTGCTCTTGGCGCCGGCGCCCTCGGTATCGCTGGAGGATGCGACTTTTCCCTCGAAGAGGGGATTTTTAATCCCTGTCTCTCAGATCCGACGCCGAAACGCCTGCTCGATCATGTTCTTGTGCAAACATCATGGCAGGGGGTGGATTCGTCGAAATTGTGGGATTGTCATGTGCACGTGGCTGGGGTGGGCGACGGTGGCACAGGGGTGTGGATCACTCCGCAGATGAGTAGTCTGTTTCATCCTTGGCAAAACCTGCAGCGCCGGTTTTACCTGAACGCTTCCTGCACGGAACGAGAAGGAAGCGTGGATGAGGATTTCGTGCGCCGCCTACTGCAGTGTCTTGATGCCTTTCCGCGGGGGGCGAAGGCGATGCTGCTCGCCTTTGACTTTCACTACGACGAGCGCGGCGCACGGCGGGAGGATTTTAGCTCTTTTTTCATCCCTAACCACTACGCGGCCGATCTCGCCCGACGTTTTCCCGATCGCTTTGAGTGGATCTGTTCGATTCATCCCTACCGCGCTGACGCCATAGATCAGCTCGATTGGAGCGTTCGCCATGGCGCCCGAGCCGTAAAGTGGCTCCCTTCCGCCATGGGGATGGACCCGGCATCGCCGAAATGCGATCGCTTTTACCAGGCCCTTGCGCGGTCGAATCTGCCTTTGCTGACCCACGCGGGAGAGGAACAAGCGATAGCTGGTGGCTCCATGGCGGAACTCAATAATCCCCTGCGGTTGCGCCGGCCCCTCGAACAGGGCGTCCGAGTCATCATAGCTCATTGTGCCTCACTGGGGAAAAATATCGACATCGATCACGGACCCAGCGGGCCGCGCGTAGAGGCCTTTGAACTCTTCCAGCGCCTCATGGGTGAATCGCGTTACGAGCGGCGATTGTTCGGCGAGATTTCGGCGGTTATCCAGACCAACCGCATCGATGCGGCTCTTGCTGCTCTCATCAGACGTGCGGAGTGGCATCCGCGGCTAATTAACGGCTCGGATTATCCTTTACCTGGTGTAGTGCCGATAGTTTCGCTGCGCCGATTCGTCCGGCAGCGCTTTCTCACAGAGGCTCAAGCGCAGGTGTTGTCTGAAATCCGGCGGTATAATGCCTTGCTCTTCGATTTTGTCCTCAAACGGAGCCTTGTCAGCGACGGGCAGCGCTTCATGCCGGTGATTTTCGAATCGCGGCGATTATTCGATGCCAGCCCAACTAGCTAAGCTAGCCGCGTTGTCCTTGGAAAAGTGCGCTTGCTGGTGTGGGCAATATCGAACATACATCCCAAAAGTGTAAACAAGCGGCGTTGGCGCAATTCTATTAAAGAGTTCATTGGTTAGTATACATACGAGACTAAGGGGCGAGTCGTGGAGAGCGCGGGCATCCGATCCTATCGGAAGCGTTCAGGCCCCGACCGTTGGCATAACCGCCACTTGGAGTGGATGAGTGGTGGCCGACAAGGCACAGACCCATTGCCCGCGCTTGGAACGACTTGTCCCTTAGGTTTTGAACAACGGAATGTGTCTAGATACTCATGAACTCCTTAATAAGTGCGATTCGCGGACGTATCAACCCGACCACGTTTTATAGACTGGCGTCCTTGACGATAGTTGAATCGATGATCGATTCGGGAGTAATCTTGCTTGCCTGGGGATACGTTTTTACCAGTTCTTGTAAGATCGTCTCAACTCCTTTAACCGGTGGATAAGGCAGGTCGGGAAGGATCCTTACTTGTTGATCGAGCGCGGCATTGATGAACTCTGGGTCTTCGATACGCATATATTTTTCGAGAACCTTGCGGGAAAACTCGCGGTCGGATTTTATTGTGCGAATCGCCTGGATCACGCCGCGCATGAATCCAACCGCGGTCGGACGGTTCTTCGCGATATAGCTCCGTGTTGAGGCGTACCCATTGAGCGCATAAGGGACGCCAAGCTTTTCCAGATCAATCAGCACTTTCATTCCGGCCTTCTCAATGACCGGCAGATAGGTCGGGGTAAATACTGAGAGGTCGATTTGTCCAGCTTTCATGGCTGCGAGTCGGTCGGCTTCGTTGCCGATCTGGAGAATCACTATGTCGTTGCGTTGCATTTTCCATTGCTTTAGCGCGTAGTCCACAACGAAGTCGGTGGTTCCCCCGAGTCTGGTCACGCCCAGTTTTTTGCCCTTGATGGTTTGCGGGCTTTCGATGCCCGGCCTTGCGGCAACCGCGAAGGCCATGACATTCGTAACACCGCCGATCATTACGAGGTCTTTGTTCCCTTGGATCGCCGCGGTGGCGACAACCGTTGCGCCGATCATGCCAACCTGACTTTGGCCGGCGATCAGGTTTTGAACAACCGGAGCGGCTCCCCGCACGTGGACGGCCTGGACGTTTAGACCTTCGTCGCTAAAGTAGCGAGCGTCTTTAGCGAGCCACAGGCTCAAAAAGTTGGCGTTGATGCCGGAATAAAGAACGTACAAAGATTTCTCTTGGGCCGGAAGCGAGGGCGGTTGAACGGCGATTACGGCCAAAGAGTTCAGAATCCAGAACAGCAAGATGCCGGTCTTTGTGACCCGCTCTTTTGTCCTACTCCCTCGAAGGGAAGAAAATTTGAAGCTAGGTGCGGCGCAATTCTTTGTGTTCATTTATAGTCCGTAAAACTTCCGCGGATTCTCACACAGAATCTTCTGAATCAGCCCAGCCGGCATATCCTCGCGGGCGTTCATGGTTGCCACGAGTTGCGCTTGTTCCGCGGGGTCATTGTGCCCATAGTCGGAGCCGGTGAGCAGGTGATCTTCACCGATGTGTTGCGTGAGGTAGGGCACGTCTTCATCGGCTTCGCAGGCGACAAAAAAACGGCAATCCTCAAAAAGGTCGGCGCCGGATTTCCATGACGGTTTCCAGCGTTTGGTGTTGTCGCGTCTGAGCTTGTGGATGAGAAACGGAACCCAGCTTGCCGAAGCTTCGATGAAACCAAACCGCAAGCGAGGAAACATTTCGGGTATTTGATTCAAGACCAGGTCACGGAAAGCATGCAAAGGCGGAAATCCCGAATGGGACCACTGCCGGTTCCTTTCCAGGTCGAACATCGCTGTCACCGATGGGGTTCCGGACCCGGTGTGAATACAGATCGGCAGATCGACGTCCATCGCCGCCTGATACACGGTGAAGAAATAGGGATTGTCCAGCGTATAGTTGCCTTCAATGCCGCGGAAGAAAACACCCACGGCGCCATTGGCCTTTGCGGTTTTGATTTCTTTCACGGACTCTTCAATAGATCTCAATGGCGGAACCACCACCCAGCGCAGGCGATTTTTGCTGTCAGCCCAAGCGCGGGTCATAAACCGGTTGTAGGCGCGACATAGGGCGACGTCCAAATCGGGGTCATCCGTTAGGTAGATCAAAAAAAGAGTCGGGTACACAACCTGAGTATCGACGCCGAGCCTGTCCATATCGGCAAGTCTGGCGGCGATATCGGTGATTTCTCGACAGCCGACGCGAATATCTTTTCGCGAAGATTGGATTTTCGATTCAGACGGCGTGATCAGGCGGAAACCACCCTTGCCGACCGGTTTTGGAAAGATATTGCCGTCGATCAACCAGAGGGCATTCCAGTCCTTGTAGAGTGTATCGTCAGGCATGGAGAGAAGCACTGGTCTTCTATGGCGCATGCCAGCGTCTATCAAGTCCCACATGCTCAGAGATTCAGCGACGTGAGTATCCGAATCAATAACCCCCTGCATCTCTACCTCCTGTGCGTCCGCGATTTTCGAGTTGAACCCAAGACCTTGAACGTTGAAGCTTGAACCTGAAACTAACTTCTATGGGAGAAAACTCGAATCGACAAGCTGCTGCACCGTTAAACTTTTGGCTTTGGGATTATCCTTGGCGATATCGTCCAGTGCCAACTGTGTTCCCTTCACCGTCGGTTTCCCGTCGTCGGGGAGTGCGCGGGACCGCTGAGTGTAATCGAACTCAGCGATTTGGCGATCATTCGAGGCGGAGGAATTGGTCAGCTGCGCTGGTGACTGTACCGGAAACAAAAGAAACAAAAAGATCGAGAGCACTCCGAAAGACCGCGCCGCGGTCTTTGGTTTTCGAACGATGATCTCCGCCAGCATCTCATTCATTGGGCTTAGGCGCTAGAACTAAAACAATTGATCAGGCGTGTCAATCGAGGAATTAAAACAAGTTTGCGGCGGAGGGCTGACTTTGCATATATAAGGAGGATAAAGTTATGTTCAAGAATTGTGCACTGGTAGGAGGATGTTGTTCATGGCGACACTGAAGATGCTCGATCCCAGAGGATCGGTGAATTTAAAAGATCGGCCGCTGGTGCCGGGCTTGGATACGCTGCAAGGAAAGGTTATCGGTATCATCGACAATGGCCAGGCTAATTCAACGACGATGTTTCAGGAGTTGGCGAAGCTGCTTCAGGTGAAATACCGGCCCGCTGAAGTGTTGTTAAAGACAAAACCGACGCACATGCAGGGTGCGCCGAAACCAATTATGGAGGAGTTTGTCAGCCGGTGTGATGCCGTGATCACGGGCCTGGGCGCTTGAGGGTCGTGCACTTCGTGGAGTGTCCACGACGCGATCGAACTGCAGCAGCGCGGCAAGCCGACGGTGACTCTGTGCCAGTCGATTTTTATGGAGCTAGGCCGGACTGAAGCGAAGTTTTTCGGAGTTTCCAGCTTGCCTCTCGTGGAAATCCCGCACCATCCGAGCGGCGGCGCCCAGCCGGGGGAGCACCGGGCGGATGCCGAGGGGGCGGTGGATAAGGTGAATGAGAAGCTGACGCTGGCAAAAAGATAGAGTGGATGGTGACCAGACGTTCGGATCCTGGCCGAAAGCATCTTAATTCCTTCCCCCCGTTGCGGGGGAAGGTAAGGATAGGGGGAAGTGAACCGAATAAGAACGCGAGCCCGAGAACTCAGAAATAACCCGACCGACGCCGAGCGCGTGCTCTGGAGCCAACTTCGTTTGTGGCAGCTCGACGGCTACAAGTTCCGGCGGCAGCAACCGTTGGGACGTTATGTCGTAGATTTTGTTTGTTTGGAAAAACGGGTGGTCGTGGAGGTTGACGGCGGACAACACGCTGAGCAAGCTACTCTTGATGCGGAGCGTGACAGATGGTTGCGAGAGGAAGGTTTTACTGTCCTACGATTTTGGAACCACGATGTGCTGAAGAACATCGATACTGTAAAGGAGCTAATATACAAAACTTTGCAAAACACCCCCTACCTCAATCCTTCCCCGCAAGGGGGAAGGAAGCAGAGAGCAAGAGCGACGCGTGTTCCTAAACCCTTTTTGGATCCATTGCATTCAAATGAGCAATTTAACCTCACCCATCATCGAAGTCGAAGATAGCTTCGAAGCCGCAAACGACTGGTTCTGCCGGGAGAAGCTGAGCGATGGGCTGCCCATCGTGCCGCCGACGCCGGAACGCGTCGAGAGAATGCTCGACGGGACCAATCGGGATTCGCAGGAAGTTGTCGGGTCGATTCCCCCGAAGTGGGCGCCGGCCACGATCGAGAAAATCGCTATCAATGCCGTCATGGCCGGCTGTCGGCCGGAGTATCTGCCGGTCGTCATTGCCGCGGTCGAGGCGATTTGCGAGCCGCGATTCAATCTCTACGGCGTGCAAGCGACGACCGGTTACGTGGGCCCGGCACTCCTCCTCAACGGTCCCATTCGGAAGCAGCTCGAAATCAACTGCGATGCGGGTGTTTTCGGACCGGGCTACCGGTCTAACGCAACCATCGGCCGCGCCATTCGCTTGATCCTCATCACCGTCGGCGGCGGGTTTCCTGGCGACACAGACCGTTCGACTTTCGGTTGGCCAGGCAAATACACGATGTGCTTCGGCGAAAATCAGGAAAAAAGTCCCTGGGAGCCCTATCACGTCGAGATGGGATTCAAGCCTGAAGAGAGCACGGTCACGGTATGTGGCATCAACGGATTCTTGCCGATTCACACCGCCGGCAACAGCGGTGAGCAGGCTCTATCGTCGTTGGCTGAAGTGATCGCCATGCACCATGGTGTTAGCCATCTCGATGTCGGCAGCTTCGGCGGCGGAACGCCGATGGTAGCGCTGGGAGTCGAGGACGCCGAGATCATGGCGCGGGACGGGATCACGAAGAAGCAGGTAAAGCAGTATCTCTGGGAACATGCGTCATTGCCGTTCGCAGAGATTCCCTCCCGGCGCAAAGGTCACAAGAGCGATGAAGAGTTGTTGCGAGAATCACCGCACGTTACGCCTGAGGGGATCGTCCATCTGTCCACTAAACCGGAAGATATTATGGTCGTGGTGCTAGGCGGCAAGCATCGCCACTCCGTCTTTTTGCCAATGTGGACGGGAAGGAATACGTTGTCGGTGATCAAGGGGATTAGATGAGTACTGGAGTGATGGAGTAGTGGAGTAATGGATGGGCTGGTGAAGATTGAGCATGGAAAGTCGAGGATCGAGGATGGAGGATTGAAGATGGCGCGCCGAGGGAAATTCAGAAGGTCGCTAGTCCTAACCGCAAGCGTGGTGCTCATTGAGATGCTTGCGTTCAACACTTTCGCTTTCGCCCAGGAGAAAGTCAAATTTCCCATCGGCGAATCGTCGAAGACTTTGAGCTACGGCCCGCTCTGGGTGGCGGCCAAGATGGGCTTTTTTGAACGCGAAGGCTTGGACGTGCCGATCATCACCATGCGCGGCTCGCCGCTGACTATTCAAGCTCTTACCGCCGATTCCATCTACGTCGCCAACGCGACCGTGGACACGCTGATCAGCGCCTATGAGAGAGGCGCCGATATCACCATGATCGGCGGTCTGATCAACGGTCTCGGTTTGAGCATGATCGGCGGCAAACCGTACAAGACCTATACCGATCTTCGCGGCACCACCATCGGCTCGCAAACGCTTACATCCGGGACGGGCTTCGCCTTGCGGTTGGTGCTGAAGGTGCATGGCCTGGAATATCCGCGTGATTACAAATTGCTCAACATCGGCAGTGCTCCCGATCGCTATCAAGCGTTGACTTCGGGACAAATTTCGTCGGCTCCGGTGGGTGTGCCTCTCGATCTCGTGGCCAAACAGCAGGGCTTTAACATCATCGGCTATTTCGCCGATGACCAGCCGAACTTTCAGTTCAATGTCTACATCGTCAAGCGCTCCTGGGCCGAGAAAAACCGGGCGCTAGTGGTTCGCTTCATGAAAGCGATGGCTTTGACGATGCGCTGGATGATCGACAATCGCGAAGCCGCCTGCGGCTATTTGTCGAAGGAAATGGCGATCAGTATCGAACACTGCCGCTATGCCTCGGATTATAACTGGAAGAGTCGCATCTGGGACCGCAACGCCGATTTGAACGTCGAAGGCGTGCGTACGCTCATCAAAATCACCGCCGAGCAAGGTATTCTTAAAGAGCCGCTGCCGCAGCCGTCGAAATATATCGACCCGAGTTATCTCAAGCAGGCGCTGGCGGAGTTGGGTAAGAAGTGAAGCGTGAGAAGTGAGGAGTGATTATGAAACAGCCGATGCCCATGGCCTCGTCGATTTTTTTGTTGTTGGGGAGTTTCGTGATGATTCCGAATCTTGGTGCGCAGGACAAGATGAGGTTGGGTCTCAGCTCGGTGAGCGCGCTTCATAGTGCGGTGTGGATCGCCGAGCAAAAGGGACTGTTTCGCAAGCACGGCATCGAGGCGGAGGTGATCGTTACGGGTCAAGGCGCGACGGCGGGAATCAGCGCGCTGCTCGCCAACGATATCCAGATGACCAGCTCGGCGGGAGACGCGCTAGTCAATGCGGCCTTGCACGGCGGCGAAACCGTCATGGTCGCCGGTGTTATCAACAAAGGGCTGCAGCGGATCATGGTCCAGCCGGAGATCAAGACTCCGGCCGATCTTAAGGGCAAAAAAGTTGGCGTCACGCGTATCGGCGCGGTCTCCCATTCGGTTCTTCTGATGATCCTGAGACGGTGGAAAATGGCGCCGACGGATGTCCAGATCATGCAGGTAGGATCGTCGCCGAACATGCTCGCGAGCATGGACAAAGGCGGCCTTGACGCCGCGGTGATAACGATTCCGTCCATGTTCGTCGCCGAAGATCGCGGCTATAAGGTTTTGCTCGATCTCGCGGACACGGACATCTACTATCTGCAAACCATGATCGCCACCACTCGCGGCTACATCAAAGGCAATCGCGACAGGGTGTCGAGATTTCTTAAAGGGTATTTGGAAGGCATCGCTTTCTTCATGCAAAACCGGAGAGAGAGTCTCGAGGTCGTGAAGAAAAAACTCAGAATCAGCACGGAACAGGAGCGCAACCTGGAACGCTCGTTCGATCTTCTGAGCGGCAAGTACTACGAGTCCATGCCCTATCCTTCGCTGCGCGGCGTCGAAACCGTGCTCGGATTCCTGGAAAAGGACAGTCCCAAAGCCAAGGGTGCTGATGCCAAATCGTTTGTCGATGACAGCCTGCTTCGCGAGATCGATGCGAGCGGCTTCGTCAAGGGTCTTTACCAACGATAAAGAAACTTGATAAAGAACGGGAAACCATATCGACGGCCGGGATCGGCCAGCTAAACCTATTTTGCGAGAAGAAAAGGAGGAGAAACAATGGCAGAGGTAAAAGAGTACAAGACGGTAAGGGTAGAAAAAGAAGATGGGATAACGTGGACTATCTTGAATCGTCCGGAGAAGAGAAACGCCATGAATCCGCAGCTGCACTATGACATGCTCGACGCGCTGACGGAGCTCGAGGTCGATAAAGACACCAAGGTATTGGTGATCACGGGCGCCGGGCCGGCCTGGTGCGCGGGACAGGATCTGCGCGAATATTTCCG
>Ga0209819_10000498_pt1 | contig 11366 bp, 11 predicted proteins | sample PPLLak2March2015_FD_187248 | JGI IMG/M metagenome (GOLD analysis project Ga0209819, IMG submission 187248) | Freshwater sediment microbial communities from Prairie Pothole Lake near Jamestown, North Dakota, USA - PPLs Lake P7 Core (1) Depth... | ecosystem: Environmental > Aquatic > Freshwater >... | reverse complement strand
GTCCCGTTGAACAACGGCTTTGAATTTACCGCTCCCGAGACAGCGACCGAATGCGTTTACATCAAAACCTGCATCTTTGGCATAACTCTTAAGATTTTCCTGACCGACATTCGGAGAATTGGCGTAAAGAATGTCGTGGTAACTCCAAAATCCACCTTGCTCACCCGCGCATCGGGCCGCCTCAGCGGCCTGGCGTGCCCGCGGGTGAATACTGTCGAGGGGAAGGTCCTTGTGTACCAGCCTGATCTTGCCGTTATACCGTGAAAGCAGTTCCGTAACTGTCGGTTGAACCTGCTTGCAAAACGGGCATTGATAATCCTCGAACTTGACGATCGTTACCGGCGCGTCTTCTGACCCTTTGGACGGCGAACCCGTAGTCGGCACTGCTGCGCGAAAAGGCGCGGGCGCTTTTAGGTAGGTTTCGATCTTTGAATCAGAACGCAAAGACTTTAAGTACAAAGCTTTTTGCGTTTCGATCTTCTTAATACGAAGGAACTTACGAATATGCTCTTTGGCCGCATGCAGGTCCATGCCTAAACGAGCCTTATTGGATCTGTAAAAGACTTCGATCTCATCATCAGTGATAGCCATGATTTTGGAATGCACTTCCCGATCCAATAGAATATCTACGGAGACTCTGCCCTTCTTAGCTTCGCGAGTGAGAAGCACTGCGTCAACATACTCCTCAAGCTTTTGCTTCTGTAAATGATATAGACGTTCCCGCTGCTCAGACAATGCTTTGCCTGCGCTTTTCTCCAGGTCAGAAGCGTAAACGATCTGCCCGTCCACATCGGCCAGTATTATCCGCGCCTCTTGGTCGCAGCCACCGGTCAAGACAGTAACCGCCACGCTGGACAAAACAGCCAATATTAGGTTTCTAGTGTTTCTAGTCTGCAATATTTTTGGAAGATTCGACCTTTACATTCCCGATTTGACATCCCGGACCAACGTGGGAACGTAGCAGCTAACGTTCGTTGTGCTGTACGGATTCTGCCCGCAGGTAACCGTTCCATAGAGGTATTTGTCGCTGCCGTTTTTGACCACTGGATTTTGCGGGTCGGGACAAAATTTAGCAAAGTCTATAATGTTCTCGGTCTGATTCCAGTTAGAGCCGTTTCGCACCACGGGAATAAGGTAGCACTGACTTGGGTCCTCCTTAAAAACGTCCGCGAAATCGCTGTACACACTGCTGATTTGTCCGTTGTTTAATTGTGTGGGGAATCCAACGCCGACAAACGGTATGCCCCCGCCACAAGTCCTAGCATTTTCTAATAGATTTCTGATCTGTGTCGCGCTGGCGTTATGAATCCAATAGGTTGTATAGCCGGAATTGTCCGCCTGACTGCTCGACTGCAAAAGTTTTTGCGGATTAGGCTGCGAACATTTCGCCTCTTCAATTGCGATCGGAAGTCCCGGACCGGCCTTTATCACCGCAACCGCGCTCACGCTTACGTTCGCCGTGTTATCGACGTTGTGCCCGAACAAGTTCAACAAGGGCATCAAAAACACCCGAGATATCATTGCCGTCGCCGAATTGGCTCCCGTGTGAGGATTAGTGGTTTCCAGCGCGACCCGGACGCCATTTGCATTGGCCACGCTGACGCCCGCAGTGTTAATACTCCCGTCTGTCGGAGAGTACTGAACATAGGTAATGTTCTTATCCGTAATCAAGTTATTAGAACTGTCGTCGTAATTATTCGTCGAGTTAAAGGCAGCCGCCCTATCACTCACTTGCGTGCTGCTCCCTGTCGGAATCGCCGAGGCCGCCGCAAGAGCGGCCGCATCCACGGCAGCTTGTCCCTGCGCTCGCACGTAGACCAGATGGCCTGTATCTAGACCCAGCCCGACCATAACTAAGAGTAAAGCCATCAACACCGTTACGAAAATCAAAACTGAGCCGCGCTGATTATTGATACCATGCATAAAAAGTCTCCAGCTCGTAATTAATTAACTAGAGTACGTCTGCTCAAAACCGGTCGCGACGCATGTCGGAGTATTGTTCTCGGGTCTCTGATAGTTGTAACGCATTTGCGTGGTTCGACTTATAGGAGCCGATGGCGGAACGGTTACTCCGATCAGTCTCATCAACCGGTATATGCCGTAATCGTAAGTGCCGGTGGCAGTAACCTCCACTACCTGCATGCAAGTGGGCGCCTCACCCGCAAAGTAGAACTTCACATTCACGCTTGGGCTGGATAAGCCTTCCGGCAATCGGGTAAGGACTGCATCCTTGATTGTTGTGCCTTGGCTCCCGCTAATGGGATTATCGGGATTCCCGGAGGTTAACCCAGACCCGATTCGCGCACCTTCACGGACCGCATTTTGAGTAAGGTGAGCCGTAAGAAACGCCATGCCGAAATCTGCTGGGATATATAAAGCGATCAGCGTCAGGGGAGTAATGAGCGCTAGTTCGACGACACTTTGACCCATTTGTTTTCTTCGACACAAGTTCTCCTCTTTGACAGCCGTTTTCATTCCTCGATACTCCATCTATTGGTCCAATTTTGAATTTAGTTTAGGCCTGACAACCGGGCTGGTGCTCCCACCTCATACTCGTTGATCTTACGATATTTAAGGTGTCTGGTGTCGGGTTACCCATCGTCCTTAAGAGTTGGTAGAAAAAGTAGTTATATTCTCCAGAAACTGATACCTCCACAAGGCGGTTGCAGTACGCTCCGGCCGGAGGTTCTAAGGTCACGGTTATCAACGCTCCGGGCAAGAGCGCTCGGGACATTCTGTCGGCCGCCGCCTTTAGAGCGGTTCCTCCGGGCGCCGACGAACAGGGCATATTACAGCTCCCGTTAGCAACATTTGGATCCGCCGCTGCGATCCGGGCAGCTTCACGCGCAGCGTGCTGCGCCAGTTGTCCGGTAAAAAATGCCAGCCCAAAGTCGACTGGTATCCAAGCTATGACCAGGAAAAGCAAGAACACTAACGTGAACTCGACAACAGCCTGCCCTGAAGAATGATTAGAAGCTTTTAAAGTGACCGGGTAAGATTCGGCTCCAGAGATCGATTGTGTTTGTGTTGCGATGACGTACCGCTCCGTTTCCTGTTCAATAAGCGCATCTAATGTGTTTTCAGTTTCCGGCATATTAGCCCCTAAGCGCTTTGCAACTACCCGATGAGCAAACAAAAGGCCATGACATCATCCGACGCGAGTGTATCGGAATCGCCGTTCGAGTACCAAAAAATTCTGGTGGGATAAGTGTAAGAAAACCCGACACTACATTCCAAGGAATGAAGGCGGGCGATTTAGCCTGCTTGACCCCGGGTGGTAGTTTCTTTCGTGTGATCCGCGCAATCGTGCGCTGACTCCCTTAAGGAGGATAAAATTCCAAAAGAACTATTTCATATTGCTTGCATAATTCTTGCTCGTCCTCTTCAGCATGAGCCAGCGAGCCAACAACGGAGCTATCCTCAGCAGGGTACTACTGGTGCATGCTGAAGCACTCGCCGTTTTGGAAATCTTCGCAGAAAGCAATGAACGAGACGAACTTCGAGGCGGCAAAAAGGATAAATGAAAAAGAAGATTCTTATTGTCGAAGATAATAATGATTCCCGTGCAATCCTTGTTCTATTGTTAACCAAGATGGGATATCAGGCCATAGAGGCTCAGAACAGTAAAGAGGCAATTGCATGCGCACGGAGCGAGCGCCCAGATCTTATATTCATGGATATGGGGCTGCCAGAAGTCGATGGTATAAAAACAAGCGCGTTGATTAAGCAAAACCCCAAAACCTCGCATATTCCCATCGTCGCGCTCACAGCGTGGCTGTCTGTACTGTGGGAAGAAAAGGCTTCGAGGGCGGGTATCGTGAGATATTTACTGAAGCCGGTTTCGCCTTACGTATTGAAGCGGACGGTCGAAGAATTTACTAGTGATTTACTGCTCAATACCTAGCTGTGCGTCGAAACTTCGCTCGCATCTCCCCAGACGCTTTTAAAGAAATTTCCAAGAATTGTTCGAGGCCGGCTTCGAAAATTAGTGACTTGTATGACGTAAAGGTTCGCTTTCACGCTTTTTTGAAGTTCATAATTCAACGGCCTTCGAGGGCTTATGCGTCATTATTGAGACCTTGAGATTGTTGAACTGCGGAACCAGTCCCGCAACAAGATCCCAACGGACAAAAAAGTATCATATTATATCTCCGCAAAGTGACGCAGCAAATTGTGATAACAATTCGTTAGGCCCACCACCGCGGGGTGGTTCGGCAGCGCTTGATTGATCTGGTTGATCGATACGTCGAGATCAAAAAGAAGCGTACGCTGGCCGTCGTCGCGCACCATGCTTTGGACCCAGAAAAACGACGCCAGGCGCACGCCGCGGGTTACCGCATTGACGTGGTGTAGGCTGTTGGCGGGATAGACGATCATGTCGCCCGCCGGCAACTTCGCCGAATGGGCGCCGTAGACGTCATCGATGACCAGCTCCCCGCCGTCGTATTCTTCCGGTGCGCTTAGAAAAAGAGTGGCGGAGACGTCGGTGCGGATCCGGTAGGGCGTGCCTGGTATCTGCCGGATAGAATTGTCCAAATGCGAGCCAAAGGTTTCCCCTCCTTCGTAGCGGTTGAAGAGCGGCGGAAAGACCCGGAGCGGCAACGCCGCCGTGATAAAGAGTGGGTTCCGCTCCAGGGCCGCGACTATCATCTCGCCCAGTTCCCGCGCTTCGGAGCTAGTCTCAGCAAGCTGCCGGTTATGCTTAACGACGCTCGATTGGTAGCCGGCGGTGACCCGCCCGTCTACCCAGGTGGCGCGATTCATCACCTCCCGGCAATGGGTGACTTGCTGCTGGTTGAGGACCGCTGGAATGTGGACAATCATTTTTTGCGTTTCCCTAAAACCTGAAGCTCGTGGTGCCGATGAACGTCATCCCGGCGCCGGGCACGACGTGGGATGGGTGCACGCTTTCAATGTAGTGCTTGTTGGTGAAATTCTGGGCATTGAAACGGCATTCAATTTTCTCGGATATCTTGTAAGCCAGCGTGGCGTCCCAACGCACGTAACCCGGGACCTGATTGGCATTTGAATTGTTCGCGTAGCGGCTACTGATGTAAGTCGGGCCGCCGCCGATCTGCCATCTGTCCAAGAAGTCGTAAGTGCTCCATAAGGTCGCGCTGTATTCCGGGACGTTCTGTGGCGTCTTCCCCTGGAGGCTATAGGTTACCCCTTCCACGGTCTGCGTGTCGTTGGATTTGGTGATCTTGGCATCAATATAAGTGAAGCCGGCGAAAACATTCCAACCCGGGAGAATCCGGCCCGCCGCGCCCAACTCCACCCCACGAGAGCGCTGCTTGCCGTCGAGCACCTGCGTGCCTGTAATCGGATCGTTGGTGCGCGCATTGGTTTTTTCGATCTGGAAGAGCGCACCTTGCAGGGTAAGGGCGCCGCCCATCAATAAAAACTTGGTGCCGATTTCGAAGATTTCGTTTTTCTCCGGCGGCGTGGACTGGTTGTTGGCTGCCAATACCAGTCCCTCGGCCGAGGGATTGAACGCGGTGGCATAGGAAAAATAGTAGCTCTGTTGAGGCGTCGGATGAAAAACCAGGCCGCCGCGGTAGCTCCACATGTTGTCCGTGGCGTCGAAACTCGGTCCCCCTTGAATTCTATTTTCTTGATCGGCGCTGAAGTAGTCCCAACGCAGGCCGCCGATCAGGTCGAAGTATTCATGCAATGCGATCTGGTCCGCGGCATAGATACCGAAGCCGGGCGCATTGGTTAGCGTGTCGGCGGCGATCGTTTTGGGATTCGGAGACTGGCCGTTATTGGGATTATTGAGGGTGGTGGCTGGGCCATTGCTGGCATAGCGCACGGTGTCCAGGCGTTCCCAGGACAGCTCCATGCCGCTGCTAAGAGTGTGCCCGAAGCCCCATGTGTTGAATCTGGCGGTAAGATCGGTCTGGCTGTCCCAGATGCTTTCCTTGGTGTGCCGTTCCGGCCGGCTTCGGTTTACACCGGTGATGATCGCGCCGGGACCGCAGGTGGTGGGAGCGGCACACTGGGTTTGGGGTATGCTCGGATCCGTGTGCCTTCGAACGTTGCTGAAACGAAAAGCGCTGCGGAGATTCAACGCCTCGCTGAAGCGATGGTTCAGGCTGATGGTGCCGATATTGGTGTACGTCTTTTCATAGTCGTCGTCGGTCAACCCATACCAGGTGCTTCGGTCGACCCGCACGGGTCTACCATGGAAAAACGGGTATCCCTGGTCGGAGACGTTATCCTCGTGTTGAAAAAAGTAACCGAAGGTCATCTGGGTCGGCGTACCGAGGCCGAGGGTGAGAGTGGGAGCGAAGCCCTGGCGGGTGACCTCGACGTGGTCTCGGTCGATGATATCGGCGTGTTGGGCCATGGCGTTTACTCGCAAAGACATTGTGGGAGAGAGTGGCTGGTTGATATCCGCGGTGCCGCGAAAGAAAGGGCCGCTGCCGGCGCTGAACGCCCCGTCGTAGAAGCCCTCGAGACGGGGGGCCTTGCTGACCTGGTTGATGATGCCGCCGGTGGAACCTCGTCCAAAGTAGATCGACGCTGGCCCTTTGAGCACTTCGACGGCCTCGATGTTAAAGGTATCTCTGAAATAAGTTCCCTGGTCGCGGACGCCGTCCAGATACATATCGTTCCGCGCGCTGAAGCCGCGCAGGGTGAAGTTATCCCCTTGCGCGCCGCCGCCTTCGCCAGCCGCGATGCCAATACCCGTGACATTACGCAATGCGTCCCGTAGGGTAGTCGCCGCCTGTTCCTCGATGATTTGTCTTGGCACGATGGTGATGGACTGGGGAATGTTCTGGACTGGTTCAGGCAGCCGTTGCAATCCCAGGTTCGGCACAACATAGGGATTGGGCTTATCGGTGACCACCACCGGGGGAAGGGCAAATTCTTCTTCCTTTTTTGGTTCCGCCGCGAAGGCATTGGTTGCCAGTGCAAATGTAAAGGCTACGGCACGGCCGACACCCTCACCGGCGGCAAGAGTGATTTTGTGGAGTAGTTTGTTCCTTCGTCTTTCCTTAGCGCGTCTTTCTTGTCGACTCATGTTTCCTCCAAATGGTGAGTTGTTATTTGCTGGCTGGCATGAGTCGCCTCATACACTGGCTGGCTGTTCAGTTAAGTATTACTTGGTCAAAATAAGCTTTCCGTTCCGAGTGATTCGCAAGCTGTATTCTTTTGTTTGATGAACGATGACAATCTCCCGCTCGCCTTGAAACAGACGAGAGCTTTCAATCCTGGGCTTCTTGTCCCCTGGCGGCATCGATACGGCGCCGGTGTTTTCGGATTCTTCAGAAGCAAAAATTACTGGTTTCTCTTCCATCCGTTTTGCTCAATGCAGCTCAAACTTGACCGGCAACAGCACCCACACCTGCACGGGTTCTTTTCCCCGGCGCGCGGGTTCAAAGAGCCATTTCTTCACCGCCTCAGCCGCGGAGAAATCGAGCTCCTGAAAGCCGGCGGACTTCTCGATCAGCACTTCACCGACGCGCCCGTTTTCCAAGACCCTGACTCTTAACAAGGTGACACCCTGGGCGCCTGCTTTGCGCGCCGCTTCGGGATAACGAGGTTTGACTTGATAGCCCCCGAGAGGGCGGGCTAACGCGGCAAGCCCATCGCCAGTGCCACCGCCGCCGAAGCCGTCGCCCTTGTTGCCTCTGCCCAATCCGGCGTCGGCTGTGCCCCCGCCGCCTCCGCCGATGCCGCTGCCACCGGTGACTGATACATCGCCACCACCAAATAAGCCTCCCACACCCGCTTCTGCGCCGGCGGCCTCGCCGGCCTGTTTTTGGCTCGCGACGCTGCCTTTTTCGGGTCCTGAAGCGGTCAGGTTAGGAGGTGGAGGTGGCAACTCCTCGCGTTTCGGTGGCGGTTCGTTGGGCTCGATTCTGGCGATGTCGGTTTTATGAATCAGCCGCGGGGCTTTTATTTTCTCGACTTTCTTGGGCTCCGGCTTGGGTGCAGGCGCCGGTTCCGGCTCGACCCTGGGAATATCGGTCAAGCTAACCTCGATGCGCTGCGCTGGCACGGACGGGTCGGTGCCGGCGATCAGCAGCGAGGCCATCGGGACCAGCGCAACGTGGATCAATGAGGAAAGGGCGAAAGAAGAGAACAGTGAGTCTTTCATCACTTAGCTTCCTTGGGTTTGACCGCGATCGATAGCTTGGTGGCGCCGGTCTGGCGCGCCTGGTCCATGATTTCGACGACCTTGCCGTGCTGGATGCCGTCGTCGGCGTTGATGACCACCAGCAGCTCGGGATTCTTTGCCAACTCCGCGCGCAGCGACGGCTGCAGGGATTCTCGCGGTACCGCCGTTTTGTTGAAGAAGAGCTGGTCATCCTTGGTGAGAGAAATCACGATGGTCTCAGTCGGCGGTTGGCTGCCTGAGGCGGCCTTGGGCAGATTCACCTGCACGCCGGTAAAACGTGACATGGAGAGCGTCGAAATCATGAAAAAGACCAGTAGAAAAAAAATGGTGTCGATCATCGGAATGATTTCGATGCGAGCCTTTTTCAAGTTCCCTTTTCTTTGCAGGCGCATTAGCGGGCCTCCTGTTGCGCCAGTAGAGCCAGCTCCATGCGCGAGGCGTAGTATTCGATTTTCTCCATCTCCTTCTCGGCGCGGGTGGTAAAGTAGTTGTAGGGAATCAGGGCGAGAATCGCGATCAACAGGCCCGTCGCGGTCGCGATGAGCGCCTCGGCGACGCCTCCTGTTACCGCATGCGGCTGGCCCAGGCCAGTATCGGACATGATGCCGAAGGAATCGATCATACCGGTGATCGTGCCGAGCAGTCCCAGCAGAGGCGCCAGGGTGATGATGGTATCGAGAATCACCAGACGGCGTTTAAGGATCGGCATCTCGGCCTGTGCCGCCACTTCCATGGCCTTGGAATAAGAGGGATTGCGATGCTTCAAACCGGCGGCAAGAACTCGGGCTGCGGGCAATGGCGACTCTTTGCCCTGGGAGAGCGCCTCGGAGAATTTGCCCTGCTCCACTGATAGCAGCATTTGCTCGACCGGTTTTTTGGAGCTGATCTGGCGCCAATAGAGAACGCGTTCGATGGTAACGGCGAGTGCGATCACGGAGCACAAAAGCAGGGGGATCATGACCAGCCCCCCTTTGATAATAATGGCAACGATGTCAGACATGGCTACTGCAAGAGTCCTTTCTTGTTTTGAATTCGATGTGTTTCAACCGTGATCGCCAATCGATTCGCCAGTTGTTGCAGTTCGCCAGCTAAATCGAGAAAATCTTCCTTGAGAATGTGCAGCGAGCCCGTGCCGTAGTGCAGATGCACGGTTCCTCTGTCGCAAAGAGCAATTTCCCATCGCCGATTTTTTTGCATTGCAATCCTCCAAAAAAGAGCCCGACGCCCGGCCACGTTGTGGCGGGGGATCGGGCTCGGGGTTCTAACCTCTGGCCGCTCAAGATCCGAAATCGAGTCGTCGGCTAGATTTCATTCATAAATTTTCCACGCTTTTTTCTTCCAAAGGGACGACGACCTGTCTTTTGCATCGCCGGCACTTGAGCTCGACCCCACCGGGCACCAAACGCGCCAGCATACTGCCGCACAGGCAGCGGAAGGGCTTGATCGGCTCGTGTTGCTGGTCCGGCTTATCGTGGTTACGTTGTTTCAAATTTCAATTCCTCAAGCGGCGCTACGGTTCCCGCGGGCGAGCCACCATAGAGCGCCGATCATCGCCAGTACCATCATTCCCTGCGTGACTAGTGTTTCGATCGTCGGATAGATTCCCAACGTTGGGAGATAGGGGCCGTGCTGTAGCGGGGTTTCGCTGAACCAGCCGGTGGCTTGCAGATTTTTGATTCCTTCCCCCGCAAAAACGAAAGCCAGGAGGTAAAGCAGGACGCTACTCACACCGAAGAAAAGCCGCAGCGGAATTTTCATCCCGAGCTTGAAAATAATCCAGACGGTCACCGTGAGCAGGGCGATGCCAACGAAGAATCCCCAGATGACGAATTTCTGCGTGGTTTGGCTTTGCAGCCACAACGCCTGATAAAACAACACCGTTTCGAAAGCTTCCCGGTAGACCGCCAGAAAAGAGACTCCCACTAAAGCGGCGACCCTGCGGGTGCTCAAGGCTTCCTGGACTTTTTGCTGAATATAGCGCTGCCACTTCTTGGCTTCGGCTTTCGAGATGAGCCAGAAACTTACCCAAAAAAGCACCGCGGCCGCCAACAGAGCGGTAAACGCTTCGATGGCTTCCCGATGGGCGCCGCTAACCGTCAACACGGTCTGCGCCAGGACCCAGGTGAGAATACCAAAGACCAGAGCGAGAGCCCATCCGAGATGCACATAAGGGATGGCTTCGAGAGCGCCCGTGGCCTTAAGGACGCCGATGATGGCCGCGACGACCAACGCCGCTTCCACGCCTTCCCTAATAATGATGAGGGCCGCATTAAAAAGCGTGTAGGCTCCGCTCCCCGCATCATCACTGCCCAGCAACTCTTGGACTTCCGCAAGTCTCTTATCCAGGCGGCCATAAAGTTCGTTGATTCGGCTGACGTCGGCGCCGCTTCTGATGGCGCCGCGGAATTCCGTGAACTGCGTTTCCAGTTCCCGTCCAAGCGACGCGTCCTTCGCGAACAGAGCCGGTTCGGCCAATTCGAAGCCGTCCAGGTAGGCGTCCACGGATTTTTGATAGGCTTCTTGCTTCTTGCCCTGCCGATGAAGATCTACGGCTTCCCGGAGATAGGTGCGGGCCGTCATTAAGGGATCAGGCTTTCGCTCTGCCAATAGACCCGTTCTCAAGTAGGCCAACACGGCTTCCGCGTCTTCTGCGCGTGGGAAGGAAGACCGCAGTTTTTCGCGCAACTCGCCGTCGGTGATCGTCGCCAGAATGGCGATATCCGTAAGCTCCACAGGGAGCTTTTTGGCGGTGTAGAGTTTTTTGCCTGCGGCGGATTGTTGCGGCGAAAAACGAAGCGCCAAGACGTAAAAGCCCACCTCCCATCTCGCTTCATCGCTGAGCGCCGAGAAATTCGGCATACCCGTGCCTTCTATGCCGAAGCTTGTCGTATTGAAGGCTTTAAAGGCCGATAGACCGTTCATCAAATCGGCATCGAGAAAATTTGCTGGTTTTGGCTCTTTGGGTTGCATGGTCTCGGCGGCTGGACCATCTCCGCGTCCAGTTTCTCCATGGCACTGAGCGCAGTTCTGAATATAAACCGCCTTGGCCGTTTCCAGGTTTGGCAGAGCCTTGGGATGGGTAACGATCTTGTACGTCGCGATGAGCCGCTCTTTAATTTGCTGAGCCAGTTGCGGAACTAAATCTTCACCGGACTTTTCTTTGATAAGGAGTGCCACGGCGCGCAGATCTTTTTCGACGCCTGCGCGGTCTCGTCCCTCGCTTTCCTTGAGCCGTTCG
>Ga0209819_10000497_pt1 | contig 11372 bp, 10 predicted proteins | sample PPLLak2March2015_FD_187248 | JGI IMG/M metagenome (GOLD analysis project Ga0209819, IMG submission 187248) | Freshwater sediment microbial communities from Prairie Pothole Lake near Jamestown, North Dakota, USA - PPLs Lake P7 Core (1) Depth... | ecosystem: Environmental > Aquatic > Freshwater >... | reverse complement strand
GGCTTTTCTGAGGCTCAATTCCAGGTTACAGAGGCGTCAAAGGCGAGGCTGAAGATTTTCTAAGCCTGCCAGCCCGAAGGGTCGCCGACCATCAGGCGGTCAACGGTGTGGCGATGGGATACCCGCCCAGTCCTCGTTCAGATCGGGTTCTTTATGCGCCGCCAGAGATGATGCCTCGAGGCTTCGGTCACACTGAAGTGTTGGGGTGTGCCTCTTCTCCCGGGCAGAACTCCGAGCTGGAGTTGACCGTCATGGCAGAGGATGCCGGCTCACTCATGACGATCAGTCGCGCCAGGCTGCTTTTCACAGGTAACCGTTACCACAGGCTGTCCGTTCCCTTCTATTGTCCGAGGGATCTGCCGGTCAGCTTAGAGATCCGGTCTTTAGGGGGAGGGGCTTCTCTCGACCAGATCAGGCTGCGCGCTGCGCTCAGTGACAATGAGGTGCAAGCTGTCCCGCTCGTCCATCCTGGAGTTGTCGTCGATGCTCCCGACAACCTTCAGACCAGCAGAAACACTGGATACGGGTGGGGCGACTTGGAGGACTGGAAACAGCCCAGTGCCGTAGGAAGTGGAAAACTGAACGGGCAAGATCTCAGTCGGCGTCCCGATTCGTCGAAACGAACCCCGAGCTAACCGGCCTTCGTCGCTTTGGGATTCCGCCCGCGGTATCGCAACACGCTTGTGGCGGCGGCGGCCGACAAGATACACCAGACCGCAAACAAGGCGCCCGGCAAGGCTGCCCGGGGACCGAAGTGGGTAAGGGCTAAGGCGACTCCCAGGCCCGCGTTCTGCATCCCGACATCGATCGCAAGAGCAATCGCATACCGATTGTCGAAGCGAAAAAGGCGGGCGGCCAGCCAACCGAGCAGATACCCAAGGCCGTTGAGCACCACGACCCAGCCCAGAACGCTCGGGCCCATGTTGGCGATCAACTGCTGGTTGGAAGCGACGGCGTACGCACAGATGATGACGATCGACAGGACGGCTACTGCCGGCGCTGCCTCCTGCACGACTCTCTTCGCGCTCCCCGTGAATCGACGCAAAATCATCCCGGCCGCTAAAGGTAACGCGACGATCAGCATGACTGTCCGGAACATCGGCCAGAACGGGACCGGGAGAAAGACTCCACCCAGAAGGAGGACGAGCGAAGGAGTCACAAGCGGTGAGATGAAGGTCGTTACCGCCGTCAGCGCGACTGAAAAAGCGGTAGCTCCGCCAGCGAGGTAGACAATGAGATTGCCTGCCATCGCATCGGGTGCACAGCCCACCAGGATGAACCCGAGGGCGAGATCAGAGTCGGCGCCGGAAAGCCATGCGGTCAGGAATCCCAGGGCGGGCATGATCGTGTACTGGGCCAGGACGCCAAGCGCGATGCTTTTCGGTCTCCGCAGCGTCTCTCGTAGTTCGGCCGGCTCAAGTACCAGACCGAGAGCGAACATCGTCACCGCAAAGAACCACAGGAAAGAGTCGCGGAAAATCAGGAAGACCCAGGGCGCAAAGTAGGCGGTCACCGCACCCGCCAGGGTGAGCAGGGCCAGACTCTGAGAGATCAGCCGCAGAGCGCGCACAGAACTTTAAGGGTAGCAGAAAGGTTTGACATCGACCATCGACGGGGGAGGAGGCGAGAAGGAGGCGAGAAGGGGGCGAGAAGGGGACACTGCTTTGTGCCATCCGCATTGCTGGTCCACCGAGAACTGGCCCACACTCGGGAGGTCGAGGCTGGAGCCGAGCGTCATGGTTTTGGGATTGCTGGTTCGCGAAGCGCGTCCAGTCCAGTCATACTCGGTGTACGTCCACCCCTGCACGGCGCCGGTTACGCCGGGGGCACGGCTGACTGCGCTTTCAGACGACTTGGATGACCGCGTCGTGCTTAAGCTGACACGGCTTATCGAAGTGAATCTCCAATTGGTTGGTCAGCACGAAGCCGCCGATGGTGTGGGCGGCGGTGAAGGGATCCGTCCCCTGGGCAACTGAATTGACATCCTGCGCGAAGACAAAGAGGTACCAAACACCCGGCCGGTCGACTTTCTGTTCGCCTTTGCCGGGGCGGAGGTGGTAACCACCTGTGTACCAGCCGTCATTCGGTTCTTTGTCAAACTGCATGCCGTGGTCTCTCAATTCGAGCCAATGAGCCACACCATAGGTGCTGACGAGGGCTGCCGATACATAAAGTTCGGAGCCGCGAAGGAATTGGCCGCCCGGTTTCCGAAACCGAGCCCGAACGATCAGTGGGCCTTGCAGGCGGTCGTGGACAACCGGTGCGTCAACCTCGTAGCTATCGATCCAATGAAGGTTTTCGCGTTGATCAGCGGCCGAGAAGCGATAGGTCCCACCCGTGGTCGTGCGGGTATACTCCCATTTCCCCTCGATCGGGAACTTGACTCCGAGGTTGGGTGGTGCGACATAGTTGACACTGAGCTGGACGCTTTCGCTGAGAGTCAGTTCGCCAGCTCCTGGTGGCGTAGCGTCCTGACCGCGGTAATGCAGGTCGGGTCCATCCGAGGCGATCGCGGCGACCGCCGCGATACCAACCGAGGCGTAAAGGCCGCGACCGATCCAGTCTTCGGTATCGGTCGCTGAGGTTGACACATCTGTGCAACATGACACCGAAGGATCGGTCTCCTCAAAAGTGCCGCTTACCGAAACCATTCCTCCATCGAGTGTACCGTCACTGAAATAGTCGTAAAGCAGCGCACCAGCGAGTAACAAAGCCGCGAGAATGCCGAGCGCGATCTTCCACCAGGGGTCCTCATAGGGGAATGGACCCCGGACTCCCTCGTACGGAGGCTCCGGAATCCAATCATAAGTGACGTCTTTAATGAGAGCAATGAAGGGCTCTCTGTCGTCTTTGCAGCGACTCCCGCGGGGTCCGACGATGGCACTGTGGATGTTGATCTTCATAGTGCCTTGCGGCATCACCACGGAATAAGTCTTGCTGGGCTTGTGATAGTCGACTCGCGTAATGAAGATCTTCTTGAGGATGCGCTTGAAACTAAAGCCATCGCTTTCGACAATCAGACTCACCACGGCAGTTCCGGGCGCGGCGGTGCGGAAATCCGCGAGAAAACGCACCGGCACTGACGCACCAGCCGGGACGGCCCCCACTGACATGAGGCCAGGCGTGTAGACAACACCAACATCCGAGATACCCTCGATATACACTCGGACGTTGCTGAGCGGCGCCGAGGAGATGTTGGTGATGGTTGCTTCGATGTACTGCCGGCCCATGTTCACCACGAAAAACCCGTCGGGGTTCATCAGATTAGTGGGGGGGCAGATGGCATAGGGGCGGATTGGAATGGCGGCTGGTGTTACGGGCATGACAGTCATCCTTTCTTAACAGTCGTCCTGTCCTCTTTAGCGGGGACGATGAGGACAGCCATGCCACCCAGAGGCTTGTCCTCAACGATTTGTTCGATCAGCAAGAGCGCTGCGGTACCCGCTTTGAATCGGTCAGGAACGCGGGCGACGAGCGCCAGGCCTTCCTGGTGGCCTGGTGAGACGGCGATTCGGAGATCGGGCTTGCCGGTCTCATGGATTTCCTGGCCGCAGCGGTAAGGCTGCAGCCCGAATTCTTCGAAGCCTTCCGCCTCGGCTGGGAGCTCACGGAGGCCGAGGTTGCGAAGAAGTGGTTTGAGGATCTCGACCGGGGCGCGGCGTGCGCGAACCAAAACCTCCCCGGTTCGAAAGCGCATCGGGTTGCCGATTCGGAACGGATGAACGAAGCGTGCCATGCGAGCCATCGCGGCTCCCACGGTGATATTGCGTTGGGCGAGATGACGGTCCGCAGGCACGTTGAACGGATCATTGGGGCCCTGGGGAGGAGCGGGGTCCGACGGCGCAAATGCCTGCGCGATGAGGCATTCGTGCCCGTTGTTGACGAAACTGGGAATCCAAGGCGTTACACAGAGAACTTCTTTTGTCTCTCCGGCCGTGAGACTAGCCGAACTCGTTCCGATGAGCGTGGCCGTTGTCGGCGTAATGACGGTGGACGGATCGGCCCAGTAAAAGCGAACGGTCGCGTTGGATACCGCAGTCGAACCACGGTTGTGAACCCTGGCCCAGACGTAGGCCGACACATTGGCAAAAGGTAACCCCGGCGGGTCACCAGGGTCATCGCTGGGGACTACCCATATGTCTGGACTGAGATACCAGGGATTCCCATCATCGATCCAAAGCTCGACAGCCATAAGCATCCTTTCTGTTTCAACCGTCAGCTCGAGCAGGGCTGGTCGAGCCCTGGCGTCGTCTTATCTTTGACGAAGTCCTCTTTACCCACGAGTGGCACCGGGCCAGTCCAGGTCTTGTACCCGTAGCCCCGATCCGAATCCAGATTCCAATTCGTGTGGACAATCTCGCGCTGGTCCGCCGGGGCTGCGGCTGCCGCGACGGAGATCATCAGTGTAGTCAGGGCCGTGGCGTTTCCGATCCGGAGGCAGCGGTCTTCCAGCGTACGTGTTCGCGCCGGTGTCAGCGCTCGGGCGTAGAGCGCCAGAGCATCAGGGTTGAGCGGCTCCTCATTGATGAAGACATTCGGCGTAGTTGTGTCCGCCGGAGGTGCGAAATTCGCCCGAGTGGTCGGAGCTTCGGGCACGGGCGGCGGACACACCAAGTGGCTGACGGAGAGGTCGGTGAGTCGCGGGAAGACCGGTGCGCCTGATGGAGCCTTTACGGTGGGCACTACGCACCCTGCCAGATTGCAGTGGAACGGCGTGGTCAGGTTCCGGCCGTGGGCATCGTTGAGATCGCTTGGCTCCGGGTAGATGAAGCCAGTGAGAGCGAGGGTGCTGCGGACCAACTGGAAAATCTCGTACAGGAGAAGCTGGATTCCATACAGGATCGCCAGCAGCACCGCAACCGGAAGCGAAAGCAGCAGGGTTAGCAGCAAGTCGAACAGGTCGAGCAGGGTTTCGAAGGCCCACGTCAGGAGCTCTCCCAGGTATTCCAACCAATCTTCGAGGGCGTCAAAGAACTCGTCGTAACAGTCGCGGGAACTGGATGTCAAGCCGAACGACAGAATGTCGCCTAGCGAGCAGGCTCCGCTGGGTGAGCTGGGTGGCGAAGGCGGCGGCTCCAGCAGGTCGTCGAGGGCATCCTGGAGGATCTGAGCGACGTTGGAGAAGGGTTCTTCCGGACGAGGGACCGCCTGATCCCTCATCAACTCGAGTACTTTGTACAGGATGTCGTACGTTTCATCGATCTGGTTGCGGCTGAGGAAGCCGTCGCCTCCGAGGCGGTGGGGATGGTCGACGCCGCCGTAGACATCCTTCAGAGTCTGGTGCAAAAGGTCGCCGACTGACGAATCGAGCGCAGGACTCAGGCCTAGTGTGTCCAGTAAACGTAGATTGATGTTTTGCCCGTAATACTGCTGGTACTTCCAGGTGTCCATCCAGTTTTCAACAGTCACGTGGCGTTGCACTTGCAGGCGGAAGGGTCCGCCAACTACCTGATTGACATACGCATGACCAACGAGATCGGTAGCGATGTGAGACAGGTAACCGTAAGCGTAGGCGCGCTGCTGAGGCGTGCCAACCCGGGCGTTTTCCACCAGACGGCGGCCGAAATCGCCGGTGTTGCGGTAGTGGAGCATGTCGAACCAGTACCAGCAGTTCTCGCCCTGGCCAAGTTGGAGCGGTGGCACAAATGCCTGGAAGAACACGGACGCGAGGTGCGGGAAACCGGCAGCATCGGAAATCAGGTCCGCACCGGAAATAACTCCGGCGAACAGTCCTGTGCTAACCGTGCTCTTGAACAGTTTCGCCGTCTCCTTCATCTCCTCGAGTAACTGAGAGATCAGGGCGACGGTAGACGGGGCCAGAGTTTCGACTGCATCTTCGATCGGCTCGACAACCGCATCGCGAATGTCGCGGATCGGTTGGACAACCTGATTGTAGAGGCGCTTGAGGTCCGCGTAATTTTGATAGAGTCGGTAGAGCCTCTCGACAATCTCGTAATCGGGCGCCCAGAAGAAAAGGTCTGGACCCATCGATCCTAGATTCGCGATCCCGGGATTGGCAGCCAGGTCAGCGGCTGCTGACCGCGCTGCGGGGCTCTGACTGCCGAGCAATTGACCGGTAGCATCGTTGAGAACAATGTGGTGAATCGCGTATTTCGGCATATCGTTAGTCCAAATCCACGTAGTGGACGCTCGTAATGTGACGGTTGATTTGCTCGACCGCGTCGAAATCGAGGGGGTCGAGCAGCGGGTCGAAGACAAGGCCCACAATCCGGCCCGTGCGCTGCTTCCGGACCCAGGACAGGTGTACCTGCTTGCGCTCAGCTGGATGAAGAGTGATGATCCGCCGCCCGCGCAGTTCATACGCCGACAGCGGGCTGGTGTAGCCGCCTGGGCCTTCATACACCTCGACGTAGCAATTCCAGGCGGGATAGCTACCGTCATTCCAGACCGTGAAACTGACGCTGCCTTCTTCGCCGACTTTCAATGCTGTGATCTGCGGCCCGAAGTTTGACGTCGCGTCAACCCATGGCCGAGGCATTCCGTCCGGCCGGCGAGGGCATTTGCAGTGTCGCTTGTCCTTCTGCCACTGCTCCCGCTCCTGGCGTCGTTCCTCTTCAAGTCGGCCGAGCCATGAGTCGACCTGTTCCTTCCATTTGCGGTCCCCTTTCAACACGACCGGCTCACCCGTCGCGACCGGAGCAGGCTCGGGTGGGAGACTGTATTTCGGCTTCCTCGGATAGCGGAATTTGGGTTTGTTTGCAGGTCTTTCATCAATTGGGTCCATACTCGCTCGCCTTCCTACCGTATGGTTCAGGATTCCCGGTCCGCGCGGGCGGCGTTGTCACAAGTGTTTATTCAGCAGCTTTATTGACAGAATAGTCAACGATACGAACCGACTGGAACAGTGTTTTAATCGTCAATTCTGTCGTTGTGTTCGTCGAACCTGTCGATTTGGCCGAATTGTTTCAACCGAGCGGCTCGGAAGGCGGAGATGAATAGGGACGAATAGGGTAGGTGATTCGGACCACGCGAAGCGCGTAGAGATCGCCGGCGCCAACCGGAAGCGGGTGTTTTCTGCGCCGGCTGCCATTCAGTCCTCCAGTTTCAACCTGCAGCGATAATACAAGATATCCAATTCGCTTGCTGGATTGGCGGACGAGTCGTGCTGCCGAACGCCAAACTCAGAAGTGGGCGACGCGGCAGCACCACGAAGATTAAGAGAAGTACTATTGCCATGTCCCCTGCTACACTTGTTTGTACAACTCACTCTCTCATCCGGCGACCAGCTAACGACCATACCATCGGCAGACCGCTTGACCCTCATCGGATGTGGATCATCCAGGAATTCGATGAGCCGCAGTGCCAAGTCAATGGTGGGCAGATCGAGATGGTTTCATTTCCCCCGGACCCGGTCCGACCTAAATGCCGTCCAACAATAATCTCGGTCCGACCCAAATGCGACCGACCCAGATGTGCGCCAGATGCGCCCACCCAAATGCGCGCCCGAAGAACCTCTTTCCGCAGCGTGGAGTTGTGCGGCTCGGGACAACAGGTGTCCGGATCTGAAACAGAATGTTCGGATTTGACATTGGATCCGACGGCCCCCGGCCGCTTCCCCGTGGGATTCACTGACAGGTCTCTGTTTGTCTGGGAATACATTCCAGACGACGCCTGGGGCCCAAAGACGTCACGAAATCTGCGTCGTCATCGCGCCTTTGCCGAAAACCAGATTAGCACTGCGACTCGCTGACCACAGGAACGGGAAGCCACGACTGGCATACGCCTTGCTGTGACAGGTCATGACTGCCCTTGCGGCGAGAGGTGAAATTATGGAGGTTATGTACCAGGACATCCGACACGCGGTCCGAATGCTTCGCAAGAGTCCTATGGTTACCTTGATCGCGATCGTCTCGGTGGCTCTCGGGATTGGGATCAACACAGCCATTTTCAGTGTCATCCACTCGGTAATGCTCGAACCGTTGCCGTACTACCAGCCCGAGGAGTTGGTGGCGCTGCATCAGGTTCCGGAGAGAGGACCGCAACGGTCGGAACCGGATTTGAGCGCTGAGTCGACCCCCTGGTGGTCATACCCTAAATACCGGGTAGTCGCCCAGAATAACCGCAGTTTTCGAGAGATCTCGGCCTTCGCTGAGAGCGCCTACGTCTTCACGGGACGAGTCGAGAGCGAACGCTTGAATGTTGAGTTCGTGTCCGCCAGTTACTTCCCGCTCCTCGGCATCTCGGCGCGTAACGGCCGGGTATTCATGGCTGACGAAGACAAAACGCCGAACACCCACCCGGTCGCGCTGCTTTCCGAAAACATCGCACGCCGCCACTTCGGCTCACCTGGTGAAGCAGTAGGTCGATCGGTCAAGATCGACAAGACTTCATTCTCGGTCGTGGGTACCCTTCCTCCAAATTTTCGCGGACAGTCGGGTGTCGTCGATGTCTGGGTCCCTATGATGATGGCTCCGGCCCTGATGTTTCCTCGTCGTTTGGAGACGCCTTTCGCAAGCTGGCACGAAGTGATCGGCCGGCTCAAGCCGGGAAAAGACGCAAGAACGGTCGAAACTGAGATGGCGGTACTCGCGGAGCGAATCGAAGCGGCTTTTCCTTCTGGCGATGGCGATCGGAAGATACGCGCTATTCCCCTTCGGGAGGCCAATCTCGATCCTCGCATCAAGAGTTCGCTGCTGATTACGCTCGTCGCCGTAGGCCTGGTTCTTCTGATCGCGTGCGTGAACGTATCCAACCTGCTGTTGTCCAAAACAGCCGGACGGGCTAAGGAGATAGCGACTCGGGCAGCCCTTGGCGCGACGAGACTGAGGCTTTTTCGCCAACTGCTCACCGAGACGGTAATTCTGGGAGTAGTCGCTGGCGTTATCGCCCTGCTGCTGGCGGCTTTTACAAACGATCTACTGGCACTCGTCAAGCCCTCAAGCAGTCCAGCATTCCGGGCCAAGGATGTCGAGATGCTGAATTTCGGGGGTGCGGCCTTCGATTGGCCGGTTCTCGCCTTCAACTTCGGGCTCGCCTTCGTGTGCGGGTTTCTGTTTGGCGTCCTTCCATCGCTGAAGGGCTCGGCCGTCCGACCCGGCACCGGTCTGCAGTGGACCTCCAGAAACGTGGCAGGCTCCCCGCGACTGCTCAGCTTCAGCAGCCGAAGCGTCTTAGTTGTTGGTCAGGTCGGCTTGTCGGTGGTTCTGCTCACGGGGGCCGGGCTGATGATCCGCAGTCTTCTGCACCTGAACGCTACGCCGCTAGGCTTCGCGCCCCAGGAAGTCCTCACGGCCCGCATTCAGCTTCCTTCCGGATACGAAGAAGGTGCATTTCGACACCAACTTCTCACACGGCTGGGCGACCTGCCTGAAGTGAAGGCGGTAGCGCTTTCGAGCTCGACTCCGGCCTCGAGCAACGCAGCGGCAACCATTGTCAAGGTGATTGGCTCAAAACAGGCTGGCCAAGACTTCCCAACCGCCGAGATTCACTGCGTTAGTGGAGGCGTGTTCAAGACTCTCGGCATCCCGCTACTCCGGGGTCGATCTTTTACAGATTTTGACCGGGAGGGGTCTCCGAAAGTTGTCATCCCGAACCAGGCAGCGGCCAGGCTGTTCTGGCCGGGCCAGGACGCGATCGGCAAGCGAGTATGGCTTGGTTGCGGGTGGGAAGACGGCGAATGGGGGGAGGTTATCGGGATCGTGGGCGACGTGAAGTACGGCCGAGTAGAGGAACAAGCCATGCCTGGTTTCTATTTGCCGTACCTGCAACCCGTGGAACCCGCCAGTTTCGTTTTGCTGAAATCGAACCAGGATCCTACGGCACTCGCCGGCTCACTGCGTCGCATCGTTCGATCGATTGATCGCAACCTGCCCGTTTACGACATCCAGACGATGGAGTCTCGCATCGCCGTTGCGACATCGCGAACAAGGTTCGTAACCGTTCTTCTGGGGATCTTTGCCGCTCTTGCGCTGATACTGTCGGTTGTAGGCCTTTTCGGAGTCGTTTCCTATGCGGTTTCGAGCAGGCTGCGGGAAATTGGCATCAGGATAGCCTTGGGTGCGCGCGCGACTCAGGTTCTGACCATGGTCATCGGCGACGGAGCAACTCTGATCGCATGCGGCTTGGCCGTCGGGGTAGGGGCCGCGATGCTCGGTTCCAGTCTGCTCGCATCCCAGCTCTACAACGTTTCGACGACGGATCCGCTGACAATAGTGACTGTGGTCTCAGTCTTGATGCTCGTGGGGCTCGCCGCCTGCGTCATCCCCGCTCTGCGGGCGTCCCGCGTGCCGCCGATTGACGTATTGAGGATCGAGTAAGCAGGGGGTTCGCCTTCCCGCTGATGGGTCAATAGGGTCAGGGACCCTTGTGGCCCTTGTGGCCCTTGTGGTCCTTGAATGCATTGCGGTCCTTGCGGTCCCATCGGGCCGATTGGTCCCTGTGCCGACTGGCACTTTATACAGTTGCCCACTTCTTTCCCACCCAGGAAGATTATGCTGGAGGTAGGTGTATGACTCATACGATGGCCTGCAGTTTGGTCTCTCTCGCCTGCCTGGTGTCGTTCGCGTGGCCCGTGCTTGGGCAAGGCTCCTACACCAAGGCATACGTCTCCGATCGCATTCGTAAGGTGGAGGACGGTGTGGACGAGTTCCGCAAATGGGCGGAGAAGCGTGGGGAAGACACCAAGAACCGCGCGGAATCGGCCCAAAGCAGTGGTGCGACATCCCGCCGTCGTGCGAATCCCCCAAACACGGAGGCACGCAAAGATCAGGTTAAGAATTCAAAGGACGACCTCGATGACGCGCTTGGTGATCTGAACAGTTCCACCAACAGGCTGAGGCGGAAGTTCGACGCCACTGACACATGGATGCAGACCAAGGGTCAGGTCGAGACCGTGGTTGAGGACGCTCGGCGCATCAATCAGGTAATGGTCGGCGGCGCCTACGGGACCCAGGCGGATCGTTACTGGACCGTGCTTAGCACCGCCGTCAACGATTTGGCGCGAGTCTACGGTGTGCCTCCGCTCGGCGTAAAATTACCGCCGCCCGGAGCTCGCCGCTAGCCCACCGACATGTCCGGGGCCGTGTCTAAAGTCTTCAATTTTGAGGTGTTTGAATACTAAGAACTTAAGACAGGGCCCACGGCTCCCGGGAAAAAATGGGGGAATTCGTCACGGAGAGAACCGCGTTTCAGAACTGTCCCGCAGTTCGAGAGTTCGAGATACGCCCGGAACTCTCCAGCTTGGGATACGCTCTCCCGGCCCCAAGCGGAAGGAGAAACTTAGGATCACTATCAAGGGACTCATCGATTTAACCTCCCGTACGCGATTCTGCCTCTTCCTGCTTGAAAGCTGCAGGCTTGGCCGAGAGTTAGGGGCAGCGCTGGGGCGTGGTTCCGACTCCAGCAGGCAGAGT